>Ga0302322_100001660_pt1 | contig 18408 bp, 17 predicted proteins | sample Fen_T0_2_FD_203757 | JGI IMG/M metagenome (GOLD analysis project Ga0302322, IMG submission 203757) | Peat permafrost microbial communities from Stordalen Mire near Abisko, Sweden - Fen_T0_2 | ecosystem: Environmental > Terrestrial > Soil > Wetlands > Permafrost | place: Sweden: Abisko... | reverse complement strand
CGACATCGAAGGCGAGATCATGAAGCTCCCGCCCGAGGAACGCGGAGCGTTCCTCTCCGACGCGGGCCTGACCGAGCCGGGCCTCAACAAGCTCGTGCGCAAGACCTACGACCTGCTCGGCCTGCAGACCTACTACACCGCCGGCAAGATCGAGATCCGCGCCTGGACGATCCACCGCGGCGACACGGCGCCGGTCGCGGCGGGCGTGATCCACACCGACTTCGAGAAGCACTTCATCCGCGCCGAGATCTACTCGGTCGAGGACCTGGTGGCGATGAAGACCGAGGCGGCGATCCGCTCGGCCGGCAAGCTGCGCGTCGAGGGGCGTGACTACGTCATGCGCCCCAAGGACGTGGCGCACTTCCTGATCGCCAAGTAGGGGCGGGGGGCGTTCGCGGACCCTCGTCCGCTTTCAATCGCTACTGGACGGTGATCTCCAGGGCATTGCTCGAAACGCGCTGCGAAGCGGCTGCGCACGTGCTCGGGACTCGGAAGAGGAACTGAGTGTAGAAACGATGGCCCTGCGTGCCTGGCGGAATGTGCATCGGGACCTCCGCGTAGCCATGCGCGTCGGCGTGCACCGGGAACCGTGTGAATGGCTGGGTCAGATCGATCCAGATCTGGGCGCCGAAGAGTGTTTGAGGACTTCCGAGAGCGGCGGAGCCGACGATCAGCACGCCGTCTGCGTTCGGGGGTGCTTGACTGCAGATCGCACCGAAGCGTTGTGAACCAGCGACGGGCATCGCGCTGACGAGTTGATAGAGTTGGCCTTTGCAGGCGCGCATTCCTTCGCCGAAGGGACGGACGCCCGTCGGTTGCAGATCAAGCACCGCGATGACTGCGTCAAACTGGCCCCCGGCGTACTGGGGTTGGTACGTGCCTGGGGTCGTAGGAAAGGATCCCGTGGAACTGCCCGCGACGACGACCCGCCCGCTCGGCAGTAGATCGAGGGATGACGGCCAATCGACGCCAGGACCTCCGAGAAAGGTCGAATACAGGACACGCTCGCCGGAGGGGTCGAGGCGAAGCACGCTGAAATCCTCCGCCTGATCGATGTTGGAGATGGAGCCTGGGGTGGTCGGATACTCGCTCCCAATCTTCCCAGCGACCGTGATGATTCCCGACTGATCCACGCGGCCCTTCAACACGGCTTCGCCCTGCCAGCCGAGATACGTCGAATACTCCAATGTCGTGCCACCAGGACCGACCCGGGCGATGAAACCGTTCGGAACGCCCGTGGGGTCCCCGCTCAAGTAGCTTGGCTGGATTGCATTCGGAGTCGTCGGAAAGTCGAGCGAGGCTGCGGTGCCAACCACGACCGCGCCTCCATCGGGAGCGATGGATACCGAGAATGCCTTGTCGTGATAATGCCCACCGAGGTAAGTCGTCCACAACACCGCCTGGGCATCAGCTCGGAGGCGCGAAACAAATGCGTCCGTATAGCCTCCCGTGCAACTGTCGCAGGTTGGCTGGAATGCTCCAGCGACTCCGGGCAATGCGCTGTCATACGTTTCTCCACCTATCAGCACATCGTCATTGGCGTCGATGTCCAGTCCGAATACGTTCACAGAGCCCGCACCATCCCCGAAAAAAGTGGACCATTCCAAATGGCTTCCCAATGGATCCAACCGCATCACGAAGCCCGCGCCTGTCCCGCTGATTGTGGGTTCAATCACCCCGGGCGTCGTCGGAAATCCGTGCCTGTCGGTCGCTCCCACAATCACTGTCGCACCGGAAGCTGTCGAGCGAACGTTGAAGGGAAACGTCCCAGTGCAGTGCGAAAGGAAGGTTGAATACACAAGGTGGTCGCCCATCGGGCTCAACTTCAATGCAAAGGCTGCAGCTCCACCGCTCGAGTAGGTCGGCTGGAACGAGCCCGCAGTGGTCGGGAAGTCTGTGGAGAAGGAGAATCCTACCACACAGGCTTCGCCAAGCCCGTCGACGTCGACAGCCATAGGATAGTCAAAGCTCGACGAGCCGCCGATGACCGCGGAGTAGATGGCCGTAGACCCGTCACTCGCGAACTTGGTCACGAAGGCGTTCATTGAATTCGAACCGCTGGCAAACGCGCCGGGAGTCCCTTGGAAGTCGTAGCCCGACCGTCCCACGGCCGTCACTTGTCCATTCGGCTCGGATGCGACACCGAAGGCTGTATCACCCGTGCCGTCAGCGTTGCAACCAAGATAGGAAGCCCAGACGATTCCCGGGTCGATGATCGTCCGACCGTCGAGGGCACTAGTCGGATCCAATTCGAAACCAAACGCATCCTGACGAACCATCCGGAAACAGCACAAGCGCTGAGACCGTGCGCCGTCCTGTCCTTCGACCCATGTCGGTGGGCTAGGCTGAACCAGGGTCCCCGCGCCCGTCGACAGGATCAGGTCTCCCCCTTGCCCGATGCGCAATCCGCTCGCACCTTCGCAATGAACGACCACCATGGAGGGATCGGCGCCGGGGTCGAGCAGGAGGTCGTACTTGAAGCCTGAACTTGCGGTGCCGCTCGCTCGAAGACTGATGCCCGGGTAGAGGTCGTGGATCAGCACCGCGCGGTACCCGAGAACATTTGTCACCCATTGTGACGGATCGGAGCCAAGGTAGTAGTGGTAGAGAGTCGGCCCCGCATCGATGCCCTCGACCCATGCGGTCGTGGACGAGTTCTCGAACACCATCCGGATATTGTCTCGAGCCGGTCGCCCGTCCGACGAACGGCGAGGCATGAGGCAGAGCGCGCTCGTCTCGACACTGAGCATGAGACCCTCTCCAACCGCCACGAATCGCGTATCCGCCGGCCATTGCCCACGGTTTTCCGTGAAGCGGTGGTCGTCACGAGACCCAGAGACCGGGTAAGCCCGCTCGAGGACGACTGCAGGGATCGTTCCAGGCTGCGGCACCTTCTTCTCGGTGCCACAAGGGCTAGGCCGGTTGCGCATCCCCTGCGCATCTGGCCCGATCGCAACAATGCATGCCCAAGGAGTCAGAAGGTACGTTGCTATCGCGAAGCGAGAAAGGGATGTGTGCATGTGCGGCTCACTGCAGCTGAATGAACTGTCCCAGGGAAGGAACTCGGTCGCCTGTGGCCGGATCGGTCTCGATCACGAACAACATGTAGTAGCCAGGAGGCCCGAGGTGCAGATCGGGCATCGTGACCTGGAGGTCCAGCGTCCGGGTCGTGGCGTTCGAACTCACCTGCGAAGACGTCAAGTTGAGCTCAATGTAGCGCTGATCCGTGTCGAAATGGTGCGTCAGGGACCCAGGTCGGACTAGCACGACCCCATCGGCGTTGATGTTGTGAGCGAGAAGGATCGTTGCGCGGAGGCCGACAATCGTTCCGAAGGTCGACTGCGAAGGGATTGGCCGGACAATCGGGCGAAAACCCTTGAAGAGATATGGCGGCGAATAGAGCTCCCCGGAGAACTGCGCATTGGCATAGGGCGCGGCGGTACCTTCGCCGCCTGCGACGAAAACTCGGCCATCGGGCAGGAGCATCGCAAGGCTGTGGTAGAGGCGTGGGGTCGCTGCGGTTGCCCCGGCCGGGATGTTCGAACGCTTCATCTGCGCCGTAGACCCAGACGAGGTTCGGGCAAGGCCAGGGTCGTACAGTTCCGGATCCAGCGCTGGCGCAGAGGTACCGGTGGGCGTCATTGCGCCCCCATTCAGGAAGACCTGCCCAGTAGGCAAGATGACGGCGTTCATCCAGTACCGGGGATAAAGCATTGGAGTCTTGTTCTGGAACAGGCCATTCACAAATGGCTCGCCGACTCCAGATGGCGGAAGCGGTAGAACTTCCTGCACGCTGCTCAACACTTGAGGATTCGGCACGCCGCCGCCGGTATAGTAGGCTGCGTCTGTCAGGCCGCCGAAGACTAGCACTCTGTCTAGGCCTCCGCTGGCGGGGAGTCGCTGCAGGAGGACCGCTGTTCCGTAGTAACGGTCCATGGTCGGGTCTGTCGGCGGGTTGGCGCCCCCGGCCCCCGGTTCGGGCCCGCGAAAGAACTGCCATTCGGCCTGGTTGGGGGTCTGAGCCGTGCGAGGTTTCATTACCCAGGAATTCCCGGGCTTCGGCAGATTGCCTTGAGTTGTAGGTACCGTCGCGGTATCCACGTCGCCGGGCACGAAGATAGAGTTGTTGGATACCTGAAATGCGCGCGGGTAGCTGTCGAGCAAGAACTTGGGTGGATTGCCGGTTGGGAGCAAGGAGTAGCGATCGAGGGGAATGGTCGTCGTGGGGGTGGGGTGATATAGGGGCGAATGCGACGGGGGTATGTCTGGGTTTCCGGCCGGCGGAACGATGGGGCAAGACCACGCTGTTGCCTGCGGCGGCAGCAACTCCCAGAATTCGTTGCTGTCGTACAAGGCGCCACCACTGTGCCGCGATGGTGGGCCGCCGAGTACCATTACGGAACTCGCGCTCAGAGCCGCGCATGTCGAGGTCACGTTGGCGCTGTACAGAGGGGTGACCGCGTTCAACGGGATAACGGTCGGGTAGTATCGCGGTGAAGCCAGATTGCCAAGTTGCTCCCACGGTGGGGACGCCGGCGAATACGTTGCGTGCGGGTAACCGGTTCCTTGACTGAAGATCAGAGGCCCGAGGTTGAGCGGATTGAAGCGATAGGTCTCGACCGGATACCAAGCATCAGGATAGGGTGTTGTAGTGAGCCCCCCGACGACCACCAGCTCCCCGGATGAGTTCCAGGACGCGCCTCCACAGAAGATCTCGCTGCTAAGCGCCTGGTTCAACGCGATGAGTCGCGGAGGCGCTTGCATGTTGGGATCGAAGATCCAGAATTGAACAGTGTCTGTCGGTTGAGGTGGCACGCACGCGAAGGAAATTGACCTTCGCCACATCAGCACGTCTCCCCGGTACAATCCCGACGGGATGATCGACGCGTGAGAGAGCTCGGGGTAGGGACACGTGCTGGTGGAGCTCGACCCTTGGACTTGGATCGACCAATCAAACGGTCCTTCCCAATCACCGACCTGGGCCGAAGTCTGTCCCATCGCAGCCGGCACGAGAACCACCAAGCCCATCGCGAGGCGCCCCAGCCTGAAGCGGAGGGAGCGAGATCGCCCGCAGGGCATGGGGCGAGCGGAAGTGGACCGCGCGGATTTCGTGTTCATCGAAGATCCTGTCGGAGAATGTTCAAGGGCGCCCGGTTACTCGGGCCGGGATGGCCGAGGCCGGGTGCGTCCTGGCGGTTATCCAGGGCTTTCCCGGCAGCACCGTCGCGGGCGGCTTGGATGCTATCCCTCGCGTCGGTCCTCCGCCACGGCGTTCCTTTGAAGGGCGGCCGACGGCAGATCTAATCAGCAGAGTTGGGTATCAGCTGCATCACCGCGCTGCTTCACGAAGGGCGACGTGATCCACGTCTCGGGCTCGGTCGATCCCGTGCGCGACATGGAGATCATCGAGATCGAGCTGGCGCTGGCGGACCTCGACACGGTCACGCGCAACCTCGACCGCGTGACGAAGAAGGCCAAGGCCAACGACAAGGAAGCGGCCTACCAGAAGGAAGTCTACGAGCGCGCCAAGAACGAGCTCGAGGCCGGCAAGCAGCTGCGCCAGGTGGCCTGGAAGAAGGAGGAGCGCGAGGCCTTGAAGCCGCTCTTCCTGATCACGATGAAGCCCGTGATGTTCGTGGCCAACGTGGCCGACGACGACATGGACGGCAAGAGCGAGCTGGCGCAGCGCGTGCGCGCCTACGCCGAGAAGAACGCCTGCGAGTTCGTGGCGCTGTGCGGCGACATCGAGGGCGAGATCATGAAGCTCCCGCCCGAGGAACGCGGCGCGTTCCTCTCCGACGCGGGCTTGACGGAGCCGGGCCTCAACGAGCTCGTGCGCAAGACCTACGACCTGCTCGGCCTGCAGACCTACTACACCGCCGGCAAGATCGAGATCCGCGCCTGGACGATCCACCGCGGCGACACGGCGCCGCTGGCGGCGGGCGTGATCCACACCGACTTCGAGAAGCATTTCATCCGCGCCGAGATCTACTCGGTCGAGGACCTGGTGGCGATGAAGAACGAGGCGGCGATCCGCTCGGCCGGCAAGCTGCGTGTCGAGGGGCGTGACTATGTCATGCGCCCCAAGGACGTGGCGCACTTCCTGATCGCCAAGTGAGCGCCGGCCGGGAGGTCAGTTGAGCTCGATGTCGATGTAGGTAGTCCGCAGTGGGAGCGGCAGGCCCTGCTCTGCGCGCACTTCGAGGCACAGGACGGCGGCCTCGCGGAGGTTGGAGAGTGCCTCCTCCTCGGTCTTGCCCTGGCTGACACTACCCGGGATGGCGGGACACTCGGCGACGATCAGTCCGGACTCGTCGCGCTCGAGGGTGACGATGAGTTCCATGGCGAAGGGAGCGTAGCAGGAGGAACTGGGTCGCGCTCGGGAGCAATTCTGGCTAAGCTAGGGCTTAGTCCCATGAGCCAGCCCCTCGCACGCCTGCGCCAGCGTCTCGGCCTCTCGCAGTCCGCCTTCGCGAAGCTGCTCGGCGTGCACGCCATGACGGTCAGCAAGTGGGAGCGCGGGGTCGCGAAGCCCGGCCTGCACCAGCAGCGCATCTTGAAGGCGCTCGCGCGTGCTCCGGATCGGCCCAAGAATGCAGGCAAAGGCGCTACCGACCCGCTACGCCTGCTGAGCGAGCTGCTCGGCGATGCCTACGCGCAGCCTGAGATCAACCTCGGCACGCTCAGCGCGACGAACCGCTTCGCCGGCCGCATCGTCGAGCTCGCGCGCGGGGACGTGATGAGCAAGGTCGTGATCGAGATGCCGCAAGGCGTGCGCATCGGCGCGGTGATCACGACCGATTCCGTGGACCGCCTGGGCCTCTCGGTGGGCTCGAAGGCTTTCGCGATCATCAAGGCCACCGAGGTCATCGTCGGAGGAATGTGAAATGCTGGCCCTCGCACTCGCCGCACTGCTCTCGATCCAGACGCCGGCCGAAGCGCCGAAGACCGAGCTGCTCGTCAGCGCCGCCGCCAGCCTGCGCGACGCGCTGAAGGAGGTTGGCACGGCCTACGAGAAGCGCCAACCGGTCAAGCTGGTGACGAACTTCGGCTCCTCGGGCGACCTGGCCAAGCAGATCGACGCCGGCGCGAAGGTCGACCTGTTCCTCTCGGCCGACGAGTTGGAAGTGGACAAGCTCGCGAAGCAGGGTCTCGTCGACGAGACGACGCGCTGCGCGCTGCTCTCGAACCAGCTGGTCGTGATCGAGCCCTTCGACCCGGAGCATCCCGAGCGGCGCGGCTTCGCGGATCCCTGCCAGGCAGAACAGCTGGCCGGGCCGCGCGTGCTGCGCCTCTCGCTGGCGAATACCGATAGCGTGCCCGCCGGCCGCTATGCCAAGGCCTGGCTCGAGTCGAAGGGACTCTGGAAGCTGCTCGAGAAGCGCGTGCTGCCCGCCGTCGACGTGCGCGCGGCGCTGGCCGCGGTGGAATCGGGCGCGGCGCAGGTCGGGATCGTCTACCGCACCGACGCGGCCCAGTCGAAGAAGGTGCGTGTCGTCTATCTCGTGCCGCTCGCCGAAGGTCCGAAGATCCACTACGTGGCCGTCGTGCCCAAGGCGGCGCCGCACGCGGCAGAGGCGCGCGCGCTGCTCGCCGAGCTGCGCTCGAAGGAGTCGGCCAAGATCTTCGAGCGCCTGGGCTTCGTGCTGCCCGAGAGCCCGCGCTGATGGGGGAGTCGGGCGAGCTCTCGGTCCTGCGCGTGACGCTCGAGGTGGCGTTCACGGCGACGGTTCTCGTGGCACCCCTCGCGATCGGGATGGGCTGGCTGCTCGCGCGCGTGCGCTTTCCGCTGCGCAGCGTGGTGGAGACGCTGGTCGCGCTGCCTCTCGTGCTGCCTCCGACCGCGATCGGATATCTGCTGCTGCGTCTGCTCGGCCGTGGCGGATGGCTCTCCGAGAGCGTTCTCGGCTTCGATCCCGATCTGCTCTTCACCTGGAAGGCGGCCGTGCTCGCCTCGGCGGTGGTCTCGTTCCCGCTCGCGACGCGCAGCGCGCGCTCGGCCTTCGAGGCGGTCGAGCCGCGCTACGAACTGATGGCGCGCTCGCTCGGGATGACGCGCGCGCGCGTATTCATGCGCGTGACGCTGCCGCTCGCCCGGCGCGGACTTGCGGCGGCGCTGTTGCTCGCGTTCGCGCGCGCGCTGGGGGAGTTCGGCGCGACCGTGATCGTGGCCGGCAACATCCCCGGTCGCACGCAGACGCTGGCGCTGGCGATCTTCGAGGACATCCAGCTCGGGCGCGAGGACCACGCGCTGCTCTGGGTCGGCTGCTCGGCACTGCTCGCGTTCGGCGTGATCCTGTGCTCGGAGCGGCTCCTCGCACGCGAACGGAGCCCGGCGTGATCGAGATCCGCCTCGAGCTGCCGCTCACCGAGTTCGCACTCGATTTGTCCGTCGAGCTCGGCAGCGGCTGCACCGGCCTCTTCGGACCCTCGGGCAGCGGCAAGACGAGCGTGCTCGAGATCCTCGCCGGCTGGCGCAAGCCGCGTTCGGGACGCGTACGCGTGGGACAAGACGTGCTCTTCGATGCCGGGGCGCGCATCGAGTTGCGCCCTGAGCAGCGCTCGCTCGGCTACGTGCCGCAGGACGTGCTGCTGCTGCCGCACTGGAGCGTGCGCGAGAACCTCGAAGCTGCAGGCGAGCTCGACGCGCGCGTGCTCGAGACCTTCGAGCTCGAGCCGCTGCTCGCGCGCGGCGTGCGCTCGCTCTCGGGCGGGGAACGCCAGCGCGTGGCGCTCGCGCGCGCGCTGCTCACGCGTCCGCGCCTCCTGCTGCTCGACGAGCCGTTGACCGGGCTCGACCGCGAGCGCCGTCGGCGCGCGCTGGCGCTCTTGCTCTCGGTCAAGGAACGCTTCGCCGTTCCCATGATCTTCGTCTCGCACGACGCGACCGATGTTCAGGTGCTCTGCGACGAGGTCGTGGTGCTCGAGCGCGGCCGCGTGCGTGCGCAGGGCGCTCCCGCCGCCGTGCTCGCCGCGCAACCGGGCGCGGGCTTCGAAAACGTGCTGCGCGGGCACATTGCGAGCGCCAGCGAGGGCAGCGCCGCTCTGGAACTCCGGCCAGGGCTGCGCATCGAGGTCGCCGACCCGGGCTTGTCCTCGGGAACCGCCGCGGTCTTCGCGCTGCGCGGCGAGGACGTGCTCGTGGCGCGCGGTCCGCTTCCGCCGATCTCGGCCCGCAATCGCCTGCGCGCGCGCGTGCACTCGGTGCGCGAGGACGGCGGCGAGATCTGGATCGAGGCCGATTGCAGCGGCGTCCGGCTCGGCGCGCGTGTCACGCGCGCGGCGCTGCACGAACTCGAGCTCGCGCCGGGCGTGGAGGTCACTCTGCTCTTCAAGGCCACCAGCTGCCGGCTGGTTGCGGCCTGAACGCGTGGCGCCTAGAGTGCGCGGCGCGATGAGCGACGAACGCGCCTACATCCTCGGCACCGATCGCGCCGAGCTCGAGCGCCTGGAGTTCCAGCACCAGGCTTGGGTGGCGCAGCTCTTCGAGCTCGCCGCGCGCGCCGGTCTGCGCACGGGCGCGCGCGTGCTCGATCTCGGTTGCGGGCCGGGCTTCACCTCGCTCGAGCTCGCGCGCATCGTCGGGCCGACCGGGCGGGTGATCAGCTGCGATGCGAGCGAACGCTTCCTGGCCTTCCTGCGCGAGGAGCGCACGCGCCGTGGCCTCCCGCAGATCGAGCCGCGCCTCGCGCGCGTCGAGGAGCTCGAGCTCGCGCCCGCGAGCCTGGATGCGATCTACGCGCGCTGGCTCTTCTGCTGGCTGCCCGATCCGGGGGCTGCGCTGCGCCGCGTCGCGGTGATGCTGAAACCCGGCGGGGTCGTGATCCTGCAGGACTACCTCGACTGGGGCGCGATGAAGCTCTTGCCGCAGAGCGCGGTCTTCGAGCGCGGCGTGAGCGCCTGCCTCGCGAGCTGGAAGGACGGCGGCAGCGCGATCGACGTGATGGAACTCTTGCCCGGCCTCGCACGCGAGTGCGGCCTGCGCGTCGAGATCTTCGAGACGCGTTCGCGCCTGGGTGCCGTCGGCTCGCTCGAGTGGCGCTGGATGGAGGAGTTCTTCCTCTCCTACCTGCCCAAGCTCGTCGCGCAGGGGCGCTTTCCCGCACGGGAGTTCGAAGCCTGGCGTGCCGACTGGAGCGCGCGCGCGGCGCAGGGCACGAGCTTCGCGCTCGCGCCGACGATGGCCGACCTCGTGCTGCGCAAGCTCTAGGCCGCGGGCCGTTCTTCCGCCGCGGGCCGCGCGTCGACGACCTCGATGATCGTGTAGCCGGCCTGATTGAGCGCCTCGATCAGCGCCAGCTTCTTGTTGCCTTGCAGGCGCATCAGCGCGATCTCCTCGCCGCCCGGCCGCTCGTGCACGAGGTAGCCGCGCACGCGGAACGACAGTCGCAGCGCGATCAGCATCGGGTCGGGCGCATCCTTGAGACCGGCGTGCAGCGCGAAGGTCACGCGCAACTCGCCCTCGGGGCGCGTCATGCCGACGAAGGCGCGGAAGATGTCGGACTCGGTCAGCAAGCCCTCGAGGCGTCCCTCGAGCAACACCGGCAGTCCGCCGATCTTGTGCGTCATCATCTTGTGGGCCGCCTCCTCGAGGTGTTCCTCGGGATGCAGCGTGACGAGCTTCGTCGCCATCACCTGCGTGACGACCGAGTTCTCGTTGGTCGCACCGGCGTGCGTGTCGAGCTCGCCCACCGAACCGGGCAGGATGCGGAAGAGGTCGGTCAGGCTGACCATCCCGACGAGTCTCTCGCCGCGCATCACCGGGGCGCGGCGCAGCTTCTTCTTCTGGAACAGGCGCAGCACCTCGCGGCAGCGCATGCCTTCCGTGAGGGTGACCACGTCGCGGGTCATGAAATGGCGCACGAGCATCGCAGCCTGGATCGGCCGCGGGCCCGGGCCGGCTTCAGCCCAAAGCGCTAGAGGCCTGCGCGCCAGCCCGAGAGCAGGGTCGCGGGGTCGCTGGAGCGCGCCAGGGCCTCGCCGACCAGCACGGCCTGCGCGCCGGCCGCGCGCACGCGGCGCAGGTCCTCGAGGCCGGCTATCCCACCCGCGGCGAGCATGAGCGGGCCCTTCGGGAGGCTCGCGAGAAGCTGCGTGTCGCGAGCCGGAACGCAGATGGCCTCGGGCTCGAGCGCACTCGCGAGCGTGAGCTCGCTCGCGTCGCGGACTTCGAGCACGACCGCTAGCCCGAGTTCGCGGCAGCACTCGCGCAGCGCGCGCAGCTCGTTCTCCGGAACGTCGGCTGCGCAGAGACGCAGCGCATCGGCGCCCGCGAGGCACGACTCGTATACCATCGCCTCGTCCAGCGGGAAGTCCAGGCGCAGGCGCGCGAGCTTCGCGTGCGCGACGGTGGCGAGGTCCTCGAGCGTGCCGCCGAAGAAGTCCTCTTCGGTCACGACCGCGAGCGCCGCGGCACCGCCCGCGCGGCAGGCGTCGACGTAGGCGAACCAGCGCGGCCCGGGCCGTGGCTGGCGCGCGGGGCGCGTGCCGGGGCGCTCGGCTTCCTGGAGCAGCGCGCCGGCCGCGGGCGTGCGGCGCTGGCACACGGCGATGATCGCGAGCTCGGGCCGCGTCAGTGCGACGAGGAAGCGCTCGCGGCGCCAGGAGTCGGGCGCGACGAGGTCCTTCAGGCGTTCGAGCGGCTGCGCGCGGCGGCGTTCGGCCGCGCGGCGCCGGACGGCGGCGAGCAACGCGTTGCGCTCGAAGGCGCTCATACGGCGCACACGAGCAGGAAGCGCTCGAAGATGCGCGCGCCCTGCGGGCTGAGGATCGACTCGGGGTGGAACTGCACGCCGAAGCGCGGCAGCTCGCGGTGGCGCACGGCCATCACGAGCCCCTCGGCGGTCCAGGCCGTGAGCTCCAGGCACGCGGGCAGCGCATCGCGCCGCGCGCGCAGCGAGTGGTAGCGGCCGGCCGCGAAGGGAGAGGGCAAATCCTCGAAGAGTCCTGTGCGCGTGTGCAGCACGGGCGAAGCGCGGCCGTGCACCGGGATCGGATCGCGCTCCAGCGCGCCGCCGCAGTCCTCGACCAGCGCCTGGTGTCCGAGGCACACGCCCAGGATCGGCAGCGCCGCGGGCGCGCGGCGCAGGAGTTCGGGCATCACGCCCGCAGCGGCGGGCCGGCCGGGCCCGGGCGAGAGCACGATTCCGCGCGGAGCGCGCGCGAGTAGCTCGTCGACGCCGTGCGCGTCGTTGCGCACGACCTCGACTTCCGCCCCCAGGCCCGCGAGCGCCTGCCAGACGTTCCAGGTGAAGGAGTCGTAGTTGTCGAGGAGCAGGATCATGCGCGGCCCGCTGCGGCCGCGCGCGACTCGACGAAGAGCCGCGTGTGCAGCGCGCGCACGGCTTCGCGCACGCGCTCGCGCGGCACGACCAGGCTGAGGTTGTTGCGCGTGGCGCCGTAGCTGATCATCTCGACGCGCACACCGAGCGTGTCGAGCACCTCGAGCACCTCGCGCGGCACGTGCAGCGAATCCTGCAGCTCCTCGCCGACGACCGAGACGAGTGCCACTTCGCGCGCGACGCTGACCTCCGAGAAGCGCGCGAGTTCGTTGCAGACCGGGTCGAGGCGTGCGGTCGCGTCGGTCGTCAGCGCGACCGAGACTTCGCTCGTGGCGATCATGTCGACCACGATCTCGTGGCGCGCGAAGACGTCGGCGATGCGCTCGAGGAAGCCGTACTGCAGGAGCATCGGCGCGGCGACGATGTTGACCACCGCGATGCGCTCCTTGCTCGTGACCGACTTCACGGCGCGATCGGAAGGGGAGAGGCGCGGCACGACGGTCGTGCCGGCGAACTCGGGCCGGAAGCTGTTGAGCACCCGGATCGGAATGCCCTTGCCGATCGCGGGCACCATCGTGGCCGGGTGCAGCACCTTGGCGCCGAAGAAGGCCAGCTCGGCGGCCTCGGCGAAGGAAAGTGTCGGCACGAAGCGCGCCTCGGGCACGATGCGCGGGTCGGCGCTCATCACGCCGTCGACGTCGGTCCAGATCTGGATCTCCTCGACGCCCATGGCCGCGCCGAAGATCGCGGCCGAGAAGTCGCTGCCGCCGCGGCCGAGTGTCGTGATGCTGCCCTGCGCGTCGTGCGCGATGTAGCCGGTGATCACGGGCACGCCGCGCACTCCGGAAAGCGCCGCGCGGATCGAGCTTTCGCTCTGCGGCAGCGGCCGGGCGCAGCCGAAACGGCCGTCGGTCACGAGGCCGGCTTCCCAGGCGTCGAGCGCGCGCGCTTCGATGCCGTCCTTCGAGAGCTGCGCCGCGACGATGCGCGCCGAGAGCCGCTCGCCGAAGCTCGCCAGCTGGTCGAGCGTGCGCGGCGTGAGCTCGCGGATCAGCGCGATGCCGCGCACGAGGTCGGAGAGTTCGGAGAGCAGCTTCTCGACCAGCGCCGCGGAGAGCCCGAGCTCGGCGACGAGCGCGCGGTGCTGCTCTTCGATGGCCTCGAGATCCGGCTTCCACTCTGCCCCCGCGCGCGCGAGCTCGCCCAGCGCGAAGAGCTTGTTGGTGACACCCCCGACGGCCGAGACGACCACGAGCGGTTTGCGCGGGAGCGAAGAGGAGACGATGCGCGCGAGGCGCCGGATGGGATCCGCGCCGCCGACCGAGGTGCCGCCGAACTTCTGGACGATCATGGGGGAGAGGGATCCTACCAGCGTGCCCTGTGGTCCGTGTAGCGCGGGGCGGGCCACGCTATCCTATGCGTGTGCAGAACTGGGGACCCGGCTATCGGACGCAGTCCTCGGACACGAGTATCGTGGCCGAGCGGGTGCAGTTCGACTGCTACCGGGCGCTCTCCCCGGCCGAGAAGCTCGAGATCATCCTCGACCTGTGCAGCACGGGCCGTGAATTGTCGCGGGCCGGATTGCGGATGAGACATCCGGGAGCCTCCGCCGAAGAACTGGATCTGCGTGAAGCCTGCCTGCACCTCGGGCCGGAGCTGGCGCGCAAGGTGTACGGGCCGCGCATCGACGAACTCGTGCGATGAAGCAACCGAGCCTCTGGGAGATCGCAGGGGTCGTCGCCGAGGAAATGCGGCGTTTGGGCGTGCCGCACCTGGTGGGCGGCTCGATCGCCAGCATGCTGCACGGGGAGCCGCGGTTCACCAATGACGTGGACTTCGCCGCCGTGATCCGGGAACAGCATGTGGCGCCACTCGTCGCGGCACTGCGGGGACCATTCTACATCGACGAAGTGCTGATCCGCAGCGCGATCCGCAGGCGGAGCATTTTCAACGTGATCCACATTCCCTCGGGGAACAAGGTCGACATCCACGTGCTCGAGCCGAATGCGTTCGAGGCGAGCCAGCTTCAACGCGCAGTGCCGGCCCCGCCCGGTCCCGGCGGCGATGCGGGTCTGCGGATCGCGAGCGCGGAGGACATCGTGCTGCAAAAGCTGCTCTGGTATCGCAAGAGCGATGGAGCACTCGATCGCCAGTTGCGCGACATCGCGGGCGTGCTGAAGTTGCAGGGTGGAGGCCTCGACCTCGTCTACATGCGCTCCTGGGCGCGCGAACTCGAACTCTCGGAGCTGCTCGAAGCGCAGCTCCGCTCGGCGGGCCTCGAGTGACTCAGGCGAAAGAGTGGGGGAAGTCACCGCCCGGCCGCGAGGATCTCGTGCTGCTCGAGGGACCGGCCAGGCGTGGTTCGGAGTTCCTGCGCGCGCTGAGCCTGTTCCTCGAGTTCATCCACGGCTTCCGCAAGCTGCACTTCGTCGGTCCGTGCGTGACCGTTTTCGGTTCGGCGCGCTTCCACGAGGACCATGCGTACTACCAGCTCGCGCGCGAGATGGGCGGGCGCATCGCGCGCCTGGGCTTCACCGTGATGACCGGCGGCGGGCCGGGGATCATGGAGGCCGCCAATCGCGGTGCGCGCGAGGCCGGCGGGCGCAGTGTCGGCTGCAACATCGTGCTGCCCGTCGAGCAGCAGCCCAACCCGTATCTCGACCGCTTCGTGACCTTCAAGCACTTCTTCGTGCGCAAGGTGATGCTGGTCAAGTACTCCTACGCCTTCGTCGTGCTGCCGGGCGGTTTTGGAACGCTGGATGAGATCTTCGAGACGGCGACGCTGATCCAGACCGGCAAGATCAAGAACTTCCCGCTGGTGCTGATGGGCGTCGAGTACTGGCGCGACCTGCGCGAGCTGCTCGAGCGCATGGTGGTGGAGGGCACGATCGACGCCAAGGATCTCGAGCGCATCGTCTTCACCGACTCGCCCGAGCACGCCATCGAGGTGATCGAGACGCAGGCGGCGAAGGCCTTCGGTCTCAAGCCGCGCGCGCGCAAGCCGCGCTGGTATCTCGGCGAGCGTTGAGCCGCTTCAGCGCATCAACCAGCGCTCCCAGGGGTTTGCGCGCACGGCATCGGTGAAGGCGCTCGCCTCGGGCGCCATCTCGGCCACGAGTTCGCCGTCGATGCGCATCAAGACGTTCGTGCGGCGATTCCAGAGCCAGGCCTCGTTCGCCAATGAGCGCTCGCCGAGGCAGAGCTCGATCTTCTCGCCCTCAGTAGGCAGGAGCGTGATGCGCAGGAAGGGATGCTCGAGGCCCAGGCTCGCAGCCAGCTTGGGATTCCCGAAGCCCTTCGCGCGCGCGCGGATCCACAGGCTCGTGTAGCCGCCCGGGCGCCAGACGAGCGCGTTCTCGCGCGAACCGTCGCGCACGAGCGTCCATTCCGGCGGAGTGTCTGGCGTCGCGGGCGGTGCCGTCTCGAGCACGAAGGCGCGACCATCGGCGTAGGCGAGTTCCATGCGCCGGAAGCCGGCGAAGCCCGGCCCGAAACAGCCCGCGAGCAGGCGCGTGTCGACGAAGGGCGGCAGATCTTTCGCCGGCCGCGCGAGCAGCGCGTGCGGATCGCGGTCGAGCTCGAGGATCGCAGGCGTGCCCGCACGCCGACCGAACCCGCGGCCGAACTCGAGCGTTGCGAGCACGTCGCGGTCGGGCTGGTCGAGGAACTTCGGCCCGTGCAGCGTGATCGAGAGGCGTGCCTCGGGACCAAGGCCGTAGCGCGCCTCGCGTGCAGGATCGCGCGTCAGTTCCTCGCCGCGCGTCTGCGTGCAGCTTGCGATCAGCGCCTCGACCGCGGACTCCTCGCAGATCGCGCCGAAAGCCTCGCGCGAGCGCCAATGTCCCTTCGCGCGCACGTACACGAGCTCGGGCCCGAGCTCGGGCGAGCCGAGCGTGAGGGCCGCGACGCTCGTACCCGCGGGGAGCTCGAGCAGCTTCTCGACGCGCGGCGCGAAGTCGTGTGCGCGGCTGGAGGCGAGGCGCTCGATCCCGAGCGCCAGCGCCAGGAACAGCGCGCTGCCGACGAGGATCGTCTTCACGCGCCCGCTCCCTTGCGGCGGCGCCGCGCGAGCTTCCAGCCCAAGGCGCAGACGCACAAGCACAGCGGCGCCGCGGCGATCGTACCGGCGCGCAGCACCGAACGGTGCTCGGGCGCGATCCAGGGCAGCACGGGTTGCACGACCCGGTGCTCGAGCAGTCCGGCGACGCGCGCGGGCAGCGTCAGGCGCGCGGCGCACTGCACCAGGAAGCGCGCGTTCTCGCAGCCTTCGCGCTCGATCCAGGCGTCCTGAAACATCGTCGAGCAGCCGATCAGCGTGAACGTGTCCGTGCCGACTGCTAGCGCCTGCGGGCCGAGAAGCTCCTGTCCTTCGGGACGAAAGAGCGCGGCCGAGAGGTCGCCGCCCTTCCACTCGAGCGACCAGCAGCGCGCGGAGCTCGAAACGAGCGTGCGCGCCGCGATTCCCGGCGCGAGCCGGATACGGTTCGCGAAGGGCAGCACGAGTTCGCCGAGTGGACTCGCAGCGCGCACGAGCAGCGGATTGGCGCCGCTCGTGCGTGCGAGTCGCCGTCCGCCGGCCTCGCGGTCGATGGTCTCGTCGAGTTCGGCGCTCGTCGAGAGCTCGTCCAAGAAGACTTCGCGCACGAGTTCGACGCCGGCGCTCGCGGGCCAACCGCGCTCGAGGTCGCACAGCTGCGGTTCGGGCCACCAGGCGGGCTCGCTGCCGTGCTCGGCGCGCGCGCGCGGGCGCACGACGTAGTGCTGCGCGGCGACGAGCGCCTTGCCGCCGCGCGCCAGCGTGCGCTCGAGCTCGGCGCGCAGCGGCTCGATGTCGCGCCGCGGCTGCAGCCAGAGGAACAGCTCCGCTGGCTGCGCGGGCACCGGCTTCTCGCTCGCGATCGGCTCGATCTCGAAGTCGTGTTGCGCGAGGATCGCGCGCGCTCGGCCGTAGACGTCGCCTGCGCTCGGAGCGAAGAGCTTCTTCGACTCGTAGGAGAGGCGCGCTTCGGCGGGGGAGAGGCGTGGCCGGTCGCAGGCGGCGGCGATGTGCACCGCCTTGCCCGTGCGCAGGCGCTCGAGCGCGAAACCCAGGCGGAAGGCGAAATCATCGAAGCTCGAACGCTCGGGGAATTCGAGCGTCTCGCGCCGATCCGCGTGCTCGAGCACCAGGCTCGCGACGATCGTGCGCACGATCGTGGTCTCGTCCTGGTGCGAGCTGACGCGCAGCGCGTGCAGGCCGTGCGCGGGAGCGTCGGCGGCCTCGATGCGCCGCTCGGAAAAGGGCAGCAGCCGGCCGAGACTTTCGCGCAGCCCGCGCAGCTCGCCGCGGTACTCGGCGGGCAGCTCCGCGTCGCCGGAGGCGTAGAGCGTCGCCTGCACCGGCGCGCACTCGCGCGCGAGCTGCACGAGCTCCGCGGGCAGCGCGTGCGCGCCTTCGCGGGTCGCATCGAGCGCCCAACTCGACGGGAGCAGCGCGCGCGGCAACGCGAGCAACGTGAGGCCGGCGGCGCCGAGCGCCAGCGCGCGCCAGGGCAGCCGCATGCGCCGACGCGCGAGCAGCGGGAGCGCGAGCAGCAAAGGCAGCGCGCCGACGACGAAGAAGCGCAGCCAGGCGCGGCGCGCGGGCGGCAACTCGGCGATGCGCGCGGGCTGCGTCGCGGCGACGCGCGCGAAGGCGCGGCGTTCGGGCGACGCGAGGCTCTTCACCAGCACCTCGAGCAGCGCGCGGTGCGCAAAGGGCTCGGCGGCCAGGAATTCGTCCTCGAAGGGCGTCGCCGCGCCAAGGACGACTAGGCGCCCGCGCCAGGGATCCTGCGGTTCGAGCAGCGCCGCGAGCGTCGCTTGCTCGGGCCCCGACGCGAGCACGTGAAAATCGAGACCGAGCTCCTCGAGCCGCGCCGGATCGGGCACGAAGCTCGTCGGCGCGCGGAAGAGCAGCGTGCCGTTGGGTTGTCCGGCGAGGCGCCGGAAGTCCTGGTCCTCGCCCTTGCAGCGCACGGGTTCGAGGCCGGCAGTCGATTCGGGCCGCAGGCCGAACTCGTTCAGCAGCGTGCTCGATTCGCCGGTAACGGCGAGCACGACACTCGTGCCGCGCTCGAGCAGCGCGCGCAGCGCCGCGAGCTGTTCG
>Ga0302322_100001658_pt1 | contig 18416 bp, 15 predicted proteins | sample Fen_T0_2_FD_203757 | JGI IMG/M metagenome (GOLD analysis project Ga0302322, IMG submission 203757) | Peat permafrost microbial communities from Stordalen Mire near Abisko, Sweden - Fen_T0_2 | ecosystem: Environmental > Terrestrial > Soil > Wetlands > Permafrost | place: Sweden: Abisko... | reverse complement strand
TCGTCGCCCCCGAAGACAAGCGCTACGGGCAAGACATCATGGTGCCCAAGAACGCGATCGCCAACGCGACCGTGGGCCAGGTGGTGGCCATCGAACTCACCGAGCCGCCTTCGCTGTATTCGCAGCCCATGGGGCGCGTGACCGAGGTGCTGGGCGAGATCGACGACCCCGGCATGGAGATCGAGATCGCGGTGCGCAAGTACGAGGTGCCGCACCGCTTCTCGTCTGAAACCCAGGCGCAGGCGGCGACCTTGCCCGACAAGATCCGCCCTGCTGACCGCCGTGACCGCATCGACCTGACCGACGTGCCGCTGGTCACCATCGATGGCGAAGACGCGCGTGACTTCGACGATGCGGTGTACTGCGAACCGGTCAAGACCGGCCGCGGCAAGAGCGCCTTCGAAGGCTGGCGTCTGGTGGTGGCGATTGCCGACGTGAGCCACTACGTGAAGCCCGGCGAACCCATCGACGACGATGCCTACGAGCGCGCCACCTCGGTGTACTTTCCGCGCCGGGTGATCCCGATGCTGCCGGAGAAACTCTCCAACGGCCTGTGTTCGCTGAACCCGAATGAAGACCGGCTGGCGATGGTGTGCGACATGCTCATCACCCACACCGGCGAGATCCAGGCGTACCAGTTCTTCCCGGCGGTGATCTGCTCGCATGCGCGCTTCACCTACAACGAGGTGGCTGCGATCTTGTCGAACACCCGTGGGCCCGAAGCGGCACGGCGCAAGGACCTGGTGCCGCACCTGCTGCACCTGCACGAGGTCTACCGCGCGCTGTTGAAAGAGCGTGCCAAGCGTGGGGCCGTCGACTTCGAGACCACCGAGACCCAGATCGTCTGCGATGACAACGGCCGCATCGAGAAGATCGTGCCGCGCACTCGCACCGAAGCGCACAAACTGATTGAAGAAGCCATGCTGGCCGCGAACGTGTGCTCGGCCGACTTCATTTCACAGGCCAAGCACTCGGCGCTGTACCGTGTGCACGAAGGGCCGACGCCCGAGAAGAAGACGCTGCTGCAGAACTACCTGAAGCAGCTCGGCCTGGGTTTGAGCATCAGCGACGACCCCAAGCCGGGTGAGTACCAGGCGATCGCCGCGGCGACCAAAGACCGGCCCGACGCGCAGCAGATCCACACCATGCTGTTGCGCTCGATGCAGCAGGCCATCTACACCGGCACCAACAGCGGCCACTTCGGCTTGGCGTATGAGGCCTACACCCACTTCACCAGCCCGATCCGTCGCTACCCTGATCTGCTGGTTCATCGGGTGATCAAGGCGCTGCTTCAGGGCAAGCGCTACAACCTGCTGAGCGGAGCGCTCGAGGCCGCGTCCAAAGCGCGCAAGGGTGCGGGTGCGGAAGACGAACAATGGGAAGCCGTGGGCGCCCATTGCAGCGCCAATGAGCGCCGCGCGGACGAAGCCTCGCGTGACGTCGAGGCCTGGCTCAAGTGCCGCTACATGCGTGAGCATCTCGGTGAAGAGTTTGGCGGCACCGTGAGCGCCGTTACCAGCTTTGGCCTGTTCGTGACGCTCGACGGCTTGTATGTCGAGGGGCTGATCCACATCACCGAATTGGGCGGCGAATACTTCCGCTTCGACGAGGCACGGCAAGAGCTGCGTGGTGAGCGCTCAGGCGTTCGCTACGTCGTGGGCTCGCGCGTGCGGGTGCAGGTCAGCCGCGTCGATCTCGATGGCCGCAAGATCGACTTCCGCATGGTTCATGAAGGCGAAGAAGCGGCCCTCGTGGCCCGCGCCAAGCGCGACAAGGCGGGCGTCGAGAAGGGGGCCGGGCCGGTGGCCGAACTGGCCGCCGTGAAGGAAGCTGATCGAGCCGTCAAGGCGGCAACCAAGGCGCGCAAGAATTCGGCCGCTGGCAAGAAGAGTGCGTCGCCGCACCCGGTGCGCGCCGCGAAGTCGGCCGCGCGTCAGTCCACGGGCAAGGCACCTCGTCGTCGCTGATCAGCGAGGCGATGCCGCGTGCATCGCTTCGATCAGGTCGGCCGCGCGCAGCGGTGCCGCTGTGCAGAGATCGGCCGCATGCCCGTGAAGCCACGTGGCATGTCGCGCGGCTTGCTGCGCGTCTGCGCCTGAAGCCGACCAGCACCCGCCCAGCCAACCGGCGAGCACATCGCCGGTGCCGGCCGTGGCCAGTGCGGCATTGCCTGTCGGATTGATCAAGGGCGTGGCGCCAGCAGCGGCTATCACCGAACCCGAGCCCTTGAGCACGACCACGCAGTCCATTCGTTCCGCGAGTTGCTGCGCGGCCGCAAGGCGATCGGCCTGCACCGCGCTCGTGCTGGTGTTCAGCAGGCGCGCAGCTTCCAGCGGATGCGGTGTCAGCACCGTCTGTCTGCCACGTGATCGCCGTGCGATCAGCAGTTGCTGCAGGGAGCTGTCTGCAGCGATGGCATTGAGGGCATCGGCGTCCAGCACCAGTCGGCCGGCTGCGCTCAGCAGGCGGGGCAGCGTCGCGCGCACGGCTTCGCCGCCGCCGCACCCGCAGACGACGGTGGTGTCGCCCAGTGCGCTGGCAGAGTCTTGCCACCACGTCGGTCGGAACATCAGCTCGGGCCGTTGCGGGTCGAGTGTCGACGCGCTGTCGTCGAGCAGACTCACATAAACCCGCCCAGCGCCGGCTGCGTGAGCCGCGCAGGCGGCCAGCAGCGCGGCACCGACCATGCCGGCCGCACCACCGACCACCGCCACGTCGCCGAAACTGCCCTTGTGCTGCACGTGTCTGCGCGTGGCCGAAATGCCGGTCGCGCCGCCGAGCCAGGCCGTGCGCTGCGCAAGGTCTAGCGCGACACCCAGGTCGTCGAGCCACACATCGCCTGCGTGATCACGCCCCGACCCGGTGAACAGCCCAGGTTTGAGCGTCAGCAAGGCCAGCGTTTGGGTGGCCGTGACGCAGTGTTCGCCGTAAGGCTGACCGGTGTCTGCATTCAAGCCGGAGGGCAGGTCGACCGCGAGTACAGGGCAGGGCAGCGCATTCAGTTGGCCGATGCATTGGGCGATCTCTGCGGCTGGGGCGCGGTGGGTGCCAAGGCCGAGCAGCGCGTCGATCGCGATGTGGGGTACCTCCATCGACAGTCGCTGTGCCGAGATCGGCACGCCAGCCGCAGTGGCTCGGCCCAGGGCGGCAGCCGCGTCGACGGGTAGCCGCGCAGGGTCCGCCGTCAACGTGACTTCGACTTGCAGACCGGCTGCGTGCAGGTGCACCGCGGCCTCCAGGCCGTCGCCACCGTTGTTGCCGGGGCCGCACACGACCCACACGCTGCGTGCGTGGGGGCGCAATGCCCGGGCGAGGGCAGCCACCGCGGTGCCAGCGCGACGCATCAGCATCTGGGGGGCAGCCTGGGCCAGCGCCTGTTGCTCGATGTGCCGCGAGTGTGCTGCGTCGTGCAGAGCCCAGTCGCGAACGGCAGGAAGAATGCGTTCCATGGTGTTGGCGCGTCAGCGGCGCAGGCGTTCGATGCCCAGGCCTTCGATGTCGATGCCCGGTGCGCGCCCGCTGATGGCATCGGCCACGACACGCGCCGAGCCGCAGGCCAGTGCCCAGCCGCTCGATCCGTGGCCCAGGTTGAGCCACAGGCCCGGGACGCCGCTCGCGCCGAGCACCGGCGGACCGTCGGGCAACATGGGCCGAGCACCCTTCCAGACCTGGGCCTGGCTCATGTGGGTGGCCCCGGGGAACCAGTCGTTGAGTACCTTGTAGAGCGTGGCCAGGGCGGATTTGTTGTGGTTCTTCAAGTGGCCACCCAGCTCGGCACTGCCGGCAACGCGCACCCGGCCACCGAGGCGGCTCACGGCGACCTTGTAGCGCTCGTCCATCACCGCGGCGCGCGGGCCGAAATCGGGGTGGGCTTCGAGCCGGCGCAGCGGTGCGGTGACGGAATAGCCGTGCACGGCCGCGAGCGGCAGGCCGATGCCGTGGGGTTTGAGCAGCTCGTTCGCACCCATGGCCGCGCACACCAGCACGGCGTCGAAGCTCTCGGTCTCAGGCTCGAAGGGCAACACGTCGGTGGGCGGGCCCTCGGCGCGCTGCCCTTCGGCGTTCAACCAGGTGGACTCTTCCATCGGCGAGTACACCTTGGTCACCCGCGGTGTCTTGCCCGGCTCCACGGACCGGACGTTGGTGTGGAAGCAAAACGTGGCGCCCAGCTGCTCGGCCTCTTCGCGCATCAGCAAGGCGAACTGACGGCAGTTGCCGACTTCGTCGTGTGCAAGGTGGATGCCGGCGTCGAGCTCGGCCTCCGGGTTCAAACCGGGTTCGACCTTGCGGCAGTGCGCGGCGTCGAGCATGTCGAAGCGCACACCCATCTCGGCCAGCAGGGCCAGGCCGGGCTGGGCCCGTGCGGTGTCCTTGGCGGAGCGCAGCAGCACCAAGTAGCCTTCGGTGCGCTCGTAGTCGAGCTGCAGGGTGTGCGTGAGGTGGTGCTGCCGCTCCTTGCTGTACAGCGCCAGGCGCTGCAGGCGGGCCCGGTTGCTTCGGTACCTCTGCGCGCTGCACGAGCGCCACCAGCGCCACATCCAGCGCAAGGTGCTCGGGCTCAAGCGCGGATTCACACGCACGGCGGCATGGCGACCGAACAACTGGCTCAGCACATGCATCGGCATGCCGGGCGCGGCCCAGGGCGTCACATAGCCCGGCGCCACCACGCCGGCATTGGCAAAACTGGTTTCGGCGGCGACGCTGCCGCGCCGTTCGAACACCGTTACCTCGTGCCCATCGGCGGCCAACTCGTACGCAGACGTCACGCCGACGATGCCGGCGCCAATCACCGCGACGCGCATCAGATCGTCCTTTCGGTGAGCGCGCTTTCGATGGCGAGCGACACGTCAAGCACCGTGTCGTCTTGCAGGGCTTGGCTCCAGACCATCAGCCCCACCGGAAACTCACCGGGTTGGTGGCAAGGCAGGGAGAGCGCGCAGCCATCGAGCATGTTGACGACGGACGGGTTGCGCAGCAGCAAGGCGTTGGTGGCAAAGAAAGCTTCGTCGCTCGCCAGGCTGGCAATGGTGGGCGCGACGATGGGTACGGTGGGGCTGAGCAGAGCGTCGTAGCGCCGCAGCGTGGCTGTCATGCGGGTGATCCAGTCTTTGCGTGCCTGCTGCAGGGTGATGTAGCAGGCGGCGCTCATGGTTTCGCCGCGGCGAATGCGTTGCGCCACCCGCGGGTCGTAGTCGGCTTGTCGCTGCGTGATCAGCGGACGATGCCAAGTCCAGCTTTCGGCCGCGGAGAAGCCGCCGGTGGCGTTGATCGAGGCCAACTCATCAAGCTGCGGCAGGGCGATTTCGTCGATGCGAGCGCCTGCGCGGCGCAGCGCGGCGAGGGCGCGTTGAAAGGCGGTGGCCACGATGGCGTCCATGCCGTCAAGCAGGCGGGTGGGCACGCCGAGGCGCAGCGTGCCGATCGGGCGCTGCACCAGTGAAACGCGCCGATCTGCCAGCACCTCGTGCAGCAAGACGGCGTCTCGCACCGAGCGCGTGATCGCGCAGGCGGTGTCCAGTGTGGTCGACAGCGGGATGGCGCCTTCGGTGGGCGTCAGCCGGGCGGTGTTCTTGAACCCCACCAGCCCTTGCAGCGCGGCCGGGATGCGGATCGAGCCACCGGTGTCGGAGCCGAGTGCGGCCCAGGCAGCACCGCTGGCCACCGACACACCACCGCCCGAGGTGGAGCCACCTGGGATGCGCGGCTCAGGGTCGATGGCGAGAGTCGCTGCGTTCGGCGGTGTGCCGTGATGCGGGTTGATGCCCACGCCCGAGAACGCGAACTCGGTCATGTTGGTGTGCCCCGTCAGCACAGCGCCGGCGCTGCGCAGGCGGGCGACGGCGAGGCAGTCGGTCTGGGCGGGTGATGCGTCGGCCAGTGCGCGGGACGCGGCGGTGGTCGGCTGGCCTTGCACGTCGAACAGATCCTTGACGCTGATTGACAGGCCGGCGAGAGGTGGCAGCGGCAGCCCGGCGGCGAATTGCGAGCCCACGGCCTCGGCTGCGGCGCGGGCCTGGCCATCGAAGCGGCGAACGAAGGTGTGGGCATTTCCGGGAGAGTCGGCCCGGGCGAGGCTTTCGGTCAGCAGGTCGGCCACGCGGCATTGCCCCTGGAGGATGGCGTCACGGGCAGCGGTCAGGTCGTTCGTCATGGGTGGGTGAGAAGGCCTGCTATACTCCGCGGGTTTACCTGAGTGCTGCTCGTACCGAGCCAGCAGGGGTCAACAAATCGCGAATCCGGCTGTTGAAAGGTGTTGCGCTGCCTGCACAAGGCGTCGCAATTCAAGCTGGATTCTAGAACCAACCTTTGGAGTTCTCATGTCAGTCACCATGCGTGAAATGCTGGAAGCCGGTGTCCATTTCGGCCACCAAACCCGCTTCTGGAACCCGAAGATGGCCCCGTACATCTACGGCCATCGCAACAAGATTCACATCATCAACCTCGAGAAGACGCAACCGCTCTTCACCGACGCGATGAAGTTTGTCCGCCAGCTTGCAGCCAAGCGCGGCACCATTCTGATGATCGGCACCAAGCGCCAGGCCCGCGAAGTCATTTCGCTGGAAGCCAAGCGCGCCGGCATGCCTTTCGTCGACCAGCGTTGGCTGGGCGGCATGCTGACCAACTTCAAGACCGTGAAGGGTTCGCTGAAGAAGCTCAAGGACATGCAGGCGCAGATCGAGTCGGGCACCGAGATCCGCATCAAGAAAGAGGCGCTGCTGTTCCAGCGCGATCTGGCCAAGCTCGAAAAAGACATCGGTGGCATTCAGGACATGAATGCACTGCCTGACGCCATGTTCGTCATCGACGTGGGCTACCACAAGATCGCCGTGCTCGAAGCCAAGAAGCTGGGCATCCCGGTGATCGGCGTGGTGGATTCGAACCACTCGCCCGAAGGCATCGACTACGTGATCCCCGGCAACGACGACTCCTCCAAGGCCGTGGCCCTGTACGCCCGCGCCGTGGCCGATGCCGTGCTGGAAGGCAAGGCCAACGCCACCAACGAGGTGGTGCAGGCTGTGTCGGCCGAAGGCGACGAGTTCGTGGAAGTCAGCGAAAACGCCTGAGCCAACGGCCCCGCTTCACCCTCGCGGTGAGCACGGAAAGGGGCTGCTTCAGCCCCTTTTTTTCAACGCATGATGATTCCTGCGGCCAGCCTGCGCTGGCCCGCCCCGAGCCCACAGGAGATTTGAGATGGCTGCAATTACCGCAAGCATGGTCGCTGAACTGCGCGCCAAGACCGATGCCCCAATGATGGAATGCAAGAAGGCCCTGACCGAAGCCGAAGGCGACTTCGACAAGGCCGAAGAGCTGCTGCGCGTCAAGCTAGGCAGCAAGGCCGGCAAGGCCGCTTCGCGCGTCACCGCCGAAGGCGTGGTCGCCGCGGCTGTCGATGGAACGACGGGCGCGCTGGTCGAGGTCAACTGTGAAACCGACTTCGTCTCGAAGAACGACGACTTCCTCGCGTTCTCGAAGGGCGTGGCCGAACTGGTTGCCAAAAGCAACCCGGCCGACGTGGCCGCGCTGTCGGCGCTGCCGCTGTCGCAAGCCGGCTTCGGCCCGACCGCGGAAGACGTGCGCAAGGGTTTGATCGGCAAGATCGGCGAGAACGTCTCGATCCGCCGCTTCCAGCGCTATGCCAACGGCGGCAAGCTGGCCAGCTACCTGCACGGCACGCGCATCGGCGTGATCGTCGAGTTCTCTGGTGACGACGTGGCCGCCAAGGACGTTGCCATGCATGTGGCTGCCATGAAACCCGTGTCGCTGGCGTCGACCGATGTGCCGGCCACGCTGATCGAGAAGGAGCGCTCGGTCGCTGCGCTGAAGGCCGCCGAATCGGGCAAGCCGGCCGAGATCGTCACCAAGATGGTCGAAGGGGCCGTGTCCAAGTACCTGAAGGAGGTCAGCCTGTTCAACCAGGTCTTCGTGAAGGCCGCCGATGGCAAACAGACCGTCGAGCAGCACCTGAAATCAGCCAAGACCGAGGTCAAGGCATTCACGCTCTACGTCGTGGGCGAAGGCATCGAGAAGAAGGTGGACGACTTCGCCGCCGAAGTGGCAGCGCAGGTGGCGGCAGCCAAGGGCGCTTGATGCGCCAAACGGGGCCCTGCAGGCCCCGTCTTCGCGGATAGACTTCAACGCCAACCCTGTCTCTGACCACAAGTCGACCACACGGAGTACCCCGCATGCCCGCTTACAAGCGCATCCTGCTCAAACTTTCCGGCGAAGCCCTGATGGGCGACGATGCCTATGGCATCAACCGCGCCACCATCGTGCGCATGGTGCGCGAAATCCAGGAAGTGACACAGCTGGGTTGCGAAGTCGCCGTGGTGATCGGCGGGGGCAACATCTTCCGCGGCGTGGCAGGCGGCTCGGTGGGCATGGACCGCGCGACCGCCGACTACATGGGCATGCTGGCCACGGTGATGAACGCGTTGGCCCTGGCCGACACGATGCGCCAGGAAGGCATGACGGCACGCGTGATGTCGGCCATCGGCATCGAGCAGGTGGTCGAGCCCTACGTGCGCCCCAAGGCCTTGCAGTACCTGGAAGAAGGCAAGGTCGTGGTGTTTGCCGCCGGCACCGGCAACCCTTTCTTCACCACCGACACGGCTGCGGCGCTGCGCGGCGCCGAGATCGGCGCCGAGATCGTGCTGAAGGCCACCAAGGTCGACGGTGTCTACACCGCCGACCCCAAGAAGGACCCAAGCGCCACCCGCTACACGCGGGTCAGCTTTGACGAAGCCATCACGCGCAACCTGCAGGTGCTGGACGCCACCGCTTTCGCGCTGTGCCGCGACCAGAAGCTGCCGATCAAGGTGTTCAGCATCTTCAAGGCGGGCGCGCTGAAGCGCGTGGTGATGGGCGAGGACGAAGGCACCCTCGTCCACGTGTGATCTCCGGAGCAACGACATGAGCATTGCAGACATCCGCAAGATGGCCGAACAGAAGATGGCCAAGTCGATCGACTCGTTCAAGGGCGAGTTGCAGAAGATCCGCACCGGCCGTGCTCACCCCGGCATCCTGGACCAGGTGCAGGTCGACTACTACGGCTCGATGGTGCCCATCAGCCAGGTGGCCAACGTGACCTTGCTGGATGCCCGCACCCTCAGCGTCCAGCCCTGGGAAAAGGGCCTGGGCCCGAAAATCGAGAAGGCCATTCGAGAGTCCGAGCTTGGCCTGAATCCGGCGGCGCAAGGCGACTTGCTGCGCGTGCCGATGCCGGCCTTGACGGAAGAGCGCCGCCGCGAACTGACCAAGGTGGTTCGCAGTGCCGGCGAAGACGCCAAGATCGCCGTGCGCAACCTGCGCCGCGATGGCAACGACCAGGCCAAGAAGCTGCTGAAGGACAAGGAAATCACCGAAGACGACGAGCGCCGCTCGCTCGACGAAGTGCAGAAGCTCACCGATCGGGTCATCGCGGAGATCGACCGCCTGATCTCCGCCAAGGAAGCGGAGATCATGGCCGTTTGATGCGGCCGAGATCTCCCATTCCCTTGCTTCCGATCTGACCGCCCACGTGGATTCCGCTTCCCGTATTCCACGCCACGTGGCCATCGTGATGGATGGCAATGGCCGCTGGGCCAAGAAGCGATTCATGCCGCGCTTCTTCGGCCACAAGCAGGGCGTCGATGCCCTGATGCGCACGGTGCGTGCCTGTGCCGATCGCGGCATCGAGTTCGTCACGGTCTTCGCGTTCTCGTCAGAGAATTGGAAGCGTCCGACCGAAGAGGTGTCGGGCCTGATGAGCCTCGTGATGGTGACCGTCTCCAAGTACCTGACCAAGATGGTCGGTGAGGGCGTTCGCGTGCGCATCGTGGGAGACCTTTCGCAGGTGTCCGACAAGGTGCGTGCCGCTCTGGACCAGGCTGAACAGTCGACCCGGCACAACACCCGCATCAACCTCTCGGTCGCGTTCAACTATGGTGGCCGCTGGGACGTGGTGCAGGCCTGCCAGCGGGCCATCAAGAGCGGTGTGTCGGCCGATGCCCTCGACGAGGCCACACTCTCGCGCTTCATGGCCATGAACTTCGCGCCTGACCCCGACCTCTTCATTCGCACCGGCGGTGAGGTGCGCATCAGCAATTTTTTGCTGTGGCAGGCGGCGTACTCCGAACTGGTCTTCACTGATTGCCTGTGGCCCGATTTCGGTGAAGCCGAGCTGGACGCGGCCTTGGCCGACTATGGCCGTCGCGACCGTCGCTTCGGCCTGGTCTCGTCGGCCGATGCGGCGCTTGCCGCCAAGGCCTGAACATGCTCAAGCAGCGCGTCATCACGGCCCTGGTGCTGCTCGCCGTGCTGTTGCCGGCCCTGTTTGCTCCCATCGCCTGGCCATTCGCCTTGCTGATGATGCTGATGGCGGGCGCGGCGGCGTGGGAGTGGGCGCGGCTCAATTCGGCCTCGGCGTTGCCTGCGCTGGCGATGGGCGCAGCGGTCGCCGTGGCCTGCGCATTGGCGCTGCTGGCCGGCTGGGTGCGTGTCGGCCCGAGCGTGGCATGGTGGCTCGCATTCGGCGTGTGGGTGTTGGGCGGGGCGCTTGCGCTGCGCGTCGGGCCGGGTGCGTGGCACACGCTGCCGCGGGTTGCCCGTTGGCTGCTCGGCTTGGCGGCCGTGTGGACGGCCTGGCTGGCGCTGTCGAGCGCCAAGGCAACGGGCATCAATTTCATCCTGTCGATCTTCTGCCTGGTGTGGGTGGCCGACATCGCCGCCTACTTTGGTGGCAAGGCCTTCGGGCGGCGCAAGCTGGCTCTCGCCATCAGCCCCGGCAAAAGCTGGGAGGGTGTGTGGAGCGGCATGCTGGGGGTTCAGTTGCTGGCCTTCGCCTGGATTCAGGCCGACCGCCATTGGCAACTGGCGAACCTGGATTCCCTCAGCCTGTTCTCGGTGCTGCTCAATCGCCTGGGCATCGCCGGTCTGGTGCTGACGCTCGTGTTTCTCAGCGCCATGAGTGTGGTGGGCGATCTGGTCGAATCGCTGGTCAAGCGCAGTGCGGGCGCCAAGGACAGCAGCGGCCTGCTGCCCGGCCATGGTGGCGTGCTCGATCGCGTGGATGCGCTCTTGCCCGTTTTCCCGATTGCGATGGCACTTTGCACGCTATGAGCGCCTCACCCCATTTTCCCCAGGTTCGGCAGCGTGTCTGCATCCTCGGCTCGACCGGCAGCGTCGGCGCCAACACGCTCGACGTGATGTCGCGCCATCGCGACCGCTACGAAGTGTTTGCACTGAGTGCGTACAGCCGCGTGGACACCTTGCTGGCCCAATGCGTTCAGTGGCAACCCCGTTTTGCCGTGGTGCCGCTGGCTGGGCAGGCCCAATTGCTGCGCGATGGTGTGCGCGTGGCCGGCTTGCAGACCGAGGTGCTCGAAGGTGCGGCGTCGCTGTCGGTGGTCGCAGCGCACCCCGAGGTGGACGCAGTGATGGCGTCCATCGTGGGGGCCGCCGGGCTGCAGCCGTGCATGGCCGCTGCCCGTGCGGGCAAGCGATTGCTGCTCGCCAACAAGGAGGCGCTGGTAGTGGGTGGTGCTCTCTTCATGCAGGCCGTGCGCGAGGGTGGCGCCACCTTGCTGCCGATCGACAGCGAGCACTCGGCGATCTTTCAGTGCCTGCCCGAAGACCGCAGCACCTGGCGTGACCGCATCGATCACATCGTGTTGACGGCATCCGGCGGGCCGTTTCGCCAGCGTGACCCTGCGAGCCTGGGGAACGTGACACCCGACGAAGCCTGCGCGCACCCGAACTGGGTCATGGGCCGCAAGATCTCGGTCGACTCGGCGACGATGATGAACAAGGCGCTCGAGGTCATCGAGGCGCGCTGGCTGTTCGACTTGACGCCCGAGCAGATTCGCGTGGTCATCCACCCGCAAAGCATCATCCACTCGATGGTGGTGTGTAAAGACAACTCGGTGCTCGCGCAACTCGGCACGCCCGACATGCGTGTGCCCATCGCCTACGGTCTGTCGTTCCCGCAGCGCATCGAGTCGGGTGCGGCTGCGCTCGATTTCACGCGCCTGGCTGGTCTGCACTTCGAGCCCGCCGACATGACCCGTTACCCCGGCCTGCAGCTTGCATGGGACACCTTGCGTGGGCCTGAAGGCAGCACCGCCGTGTTGAATGCGGCCAATGAAGTCGCAGTGGCCGCCTTTCTGGCCGGAACCATCCGCTTCGATCAGATTCACAGTGTCAATGCCAAAACCCTGGAAGCCGTCCAACCCGATGCACAAGCATGTCGTTCGGTGGGCGGGCTGCTCGCGCTCGATGACGAATCGCGTCGCGCCGCTGGCAATCTGGTCCAGGGGTTGACGCGATGATGGACTTCCTGATCAGGGTGTTCGCATTCGTTCTCACCCTGGGGATCCTGATCGTCATTCACGAGTACGGCCACTATCGCGTGGCGGTGGCGTGCGGCGTCAAGGTGCTGCGCTTCTCGGTCGGTTTCGGCCGCGTGATCTGGCGCCGTCAACCCAAGCCGGGTGGCACCGAGTTCGTCATCTCGGCGCTGCCGCTGGGCGGCTACGTCCGCATGCTCGACGAACGCGAAGGTCCGGTGGCGCCGAACGAACTGGCCTTGGCCTTCAACCGCAAGTCGCTGTGGCAGCGCACGGCCATCGTCGCGGCGGGGCCAGTCGCCAACCTGCTGCTGGCGGTCTTGCTGTATTCGGCCCAGCACTGGATCGGTGTGGACGAACTCAAGGCACGGTTCGGCCCGCCGGCGGCGGCGAGCCTGGCCGAGCGTGCTGGCCTGCACTCGGGCGACTGGGTGCACGCGTACTCGTACGACGGTGCGCAGTGGCAAGACGTCCGCTCGATGACCGATCTGCGCTGGGAAGTCACACAGGCCGTGTTGCGCGGGCAGCGGCTGCAGCTGATGGTCAGCGACGGCGAAGGCCACGGTCAGCGCGTCGTGACGCTCGAGCTCGACACCCTGGGCGCCAAAGACATCGATGCGAAGCTGATGCTCAGCATCGGCCTGGGTGCGCCGTACCGAGGCGATGCACCGGTGCTCGGCGCCGTGCGACCCGGCGGGGCCGGTGCGAAGGCGGGTCTGCGAGAGGGTGACCTGGTGCTCAGTGTCGATGGCGCCGCGGTGCAAGACACCGACCAGCTCTTCAACCTGATACGTGGCAGCGTCAACCGCAGCTCGACCGGCCCGTTGCACTGGCAAGTTCAACGCGAAGGCCGGGTGGTTGACGTCGACGTGCAGCCTGCCGCGGTGATGGATGGCGACAAGCGCGTCGGGCGCATCGAAGTCATTCTCGGCAAGCCGCCGGAGATGGTGACGGTGCAATACGGCCCGTGGGAAGGCTTGTCGCAAGCCGTGTCGCGCACCTGGGACGTGTCGAGCCTGACGCTGCGCATGCTGGGCCGCATGCTGATCGGTCAGGCCTCGCTCAAGAACCTCAGCGGCCCGCTCACCATCGCCGACTTCGCGGGTCAGTCGGTGCGCCTGGGGCTGGCCTATTACCTTGGCTTTCTGGCCGTGGTGAGTGTGAGTCTCGGGGTGTTGAACCTGCTGCCTCTACCGGTGCTCGACGGTGGACACCTGATGTATTATCTTTTCGAAGCGGTGACAGGGCAGCCCCTCTCGGATGCGTGGCTCGAGCGGCTGCAACGCGGTGGGGTGGCCATCATGCTCATGATGACGTCGCTCGCTCTCTACAACGATGTGGCCCGCCTCTTGGGCCTGCACTGAATACTGCATGCGCACTCTCCCTGTCTCGTCTTCTCCCCGCTCGTCTTTTCTGCGCCCGACCGTTCTCTCGATCGCGCTTGCTGCTGCGTTGCAGGCGGGTTCTGCCTGGGCCGTGACACCGTTTGTGCTGAAAGACATCCGCGTCGAGGGCCTGCAGCGCTCCGATGCGGGCACCGTCTTTGCGTCGCTGCCCTTTCGCATCGGCGACACCTACAACGACGAGAAAGGCGCTGCAGCACTGCGTGCACTGTTCGCCACCGGCTTGTTCAAGGACGTTCGCGTCGAAGTCGATGGCGATGTGGTGGTGGTGATCGTCGACGAGCGTTCGGTGATCGCCAACATCGACTTCGTTGGCCTGAAGGAGTTCGACAAAGATGTGCTGATCAAATCGCTCAAGGACTTCGGTATCGGCGAAGGCCTGCCTTTCGACAAGGCCCTGGCCGATCGCGCCGAGCAGGAGTTGAAGCGACAGTACCTCACCCGCAGCCTCTACGGCGCCGAGGTGGTGACGACCGTCACGCCGCAGGAACGCAACCGCGTGAACGTGACCTTCACCATCACCGAAGGCGGCGCGTCGCACATCAGCGAGATCCGCATCCAGGGCAACAAGGTCTTCTCGGACAGCACGCTCAAGGGCTTGTTCGACCTGAACGATGGCGGCTGGCTGAACTGGTACACCAAAGCCGATCGCTACTCACGCTCCAAGCTCACCGCCGACCTGGAAACGCTGCGCGCCTACTACCTGAATCGGGGCTACCTGGAGTTCTCTGTCGAGTCGACCCAGGTTGCCATCTCAAGCGACAAGCAAGACATCACGATCACCGTCACGATCAAGGAAGGGCAGCCCTACACCGTGACCGGCGTGAAGCTCGAAGGCGACTTCCTCGGCAAGGATGAAGACTTCAAGACCCTGGTGACCATCCGCCCGGGCGAGCCCTACCGCGCCGAGTCGGTGGCCCAGACGACCAAGGCCTTCACCGATCGTTTCGGCACCTATGGCTACGCCTTTGCACGGGTCGAGTCCCGCCCCGAGATCGACCGTGCCACCGGGCAGGTGGTGGTGGTGCTGGTGGCCGACCCGCAGCGCCGCGTCTACGTGCACCGCATCAACGTTGCCGGCAACAGCCGCACCCGCGACGAGGTGATTCGCCGCGAGTTCCGCCAGTTCGAATCGTCCTGGTACGACGGGCAGCGCATCAAGCTCTCGCGCGACCGTGTCGACCGCCTGGGCTACTTCAAGGACGTTGGCATCGAAACCAACGAGGTGCCAGGCTCCCCGGACCAGGTCGACCTGACGATGACTGTCACCGAAAAGCCCACCGGCAATCTGGCGCTGGGCGCTGGGTTTTCGAGCGCCGACAAGCTGTCGCTGTCGGCCTCCGTCCGGCAGGACAACGTCTTCGGCACGGGCAACTACCTTGGCGTCGACGTCAACACCAGCAAATCTGCCCGCACGCTGGTGGTCAGCGCCGTCGACCCGTACTTCACGATCGACGGCATCTCGCGCGCCTTCGACGTCTATTACCGAACAAACAAACCCATCAACAGCCAGGGCGAGGAGTACGAGCTCGTGACGCCTGGCGCGTCGGTTCGTTTCGGTGTGCCGTTCAGTGAATACGACACGGTGTACTTCGGCATCGGCTACGAAAGCACCGACATCCGCGGCAGCACCGGCCTGCCCAACAACTACTGGACGCAGATCGCCAATTTCGGCAGCCGCAGCAGCTCGGTCCCGGTGACCCTGGGCTGGACGCGTGATGGCCGTGACAGCGCCCTGGTGCCGAACGACGGGCGCTATCAGCGGGTCAGCATGGAATGGGGCGCCGGCGGCGACACCCGCTATCTGCGCACCAACCTGCAGTTCCAGCAGTACTGGCCAATCACGAAACGCTACACCTTCGCCTTCAACGCCGAAGTGGGCTACGGCCGGGGGCTGATGGGGCGCCCGTATCCGATCTTCAAGAACTTCTACGGTGGCGGCCTCGGGACTGTGCGCGGGTTCGACCAGGGCTCGCTCGGCCCGGTGGACGCGCTGGGCGGTTACTCGGGCGGCACGCGGCGCCTCAACATCAACAGCGAGCTGTATCTCCCGGTGCCTGGCGCCGGCAATGACCGCACGTTGCGTGTCTTTGCCTACGTCGATGCCGGCAATGTCTGGGGCGACTTGAGGCCGTCACTCCCGGATCCGCTGCGTGTCTCGGCCGGTCTGGGCCTGAGCTGGGTGTCGCCGGTCGGGCCGTTGAAGCTCAGTTACGGCAAACCGATCCAATACATCTCAACAGATAGAATCCAGCGTTTGCAATTCCAGATCGGGACCGCGTTCTAATGAACAGCTCATTTATCAAGTCCATGCTGTCCGCCACCTGCCTGGCCCTGGCGGCATGGAGCGCGCAAGCGCAAGAGATGAAGATCGGCTATGTCAACAGCGACAAGGTGTTGCGCGACGCGATACCTGCCCGAGCTGCGCAGACCAAGATCGAAGCAGAGTTCAGCAAGCGCGACAAGGACCTCACCGACTTGGCCGTCAAGCTGAAGGCCGCGGCCGACAAGCTCGAGAAAGAGGCGCCGACGCTGGCCGAATCGGAGCGCGTTCGTCGGCAACGCGAGCTGGTCGACCAGGACCGTGAAATTCAGCGCAAGCGCCGCGAGTTTCAGGAAGACCTGAGCCAGCGCAAGAACGAAGAGCTGGCCGCCGTGGTCGACCGTGCCAACAAGGTCATCAAGCAGATTTTCGATCAAGAGAAATACGACCTCATCGTGCAAGAGGTCATCTTTGCGAGCCCGCGCATCGACATCACCGACAAGGTGATCAAGGCGCTCAACGCCCAGGGCGGCAAGTGACACGGTGGCCGAAGCCACACTCGGTGAAATTGCCGCGCACCTGGGCGGCGAGCTGATCGGCGATCCGACGCTTCGAATCACCCGGATCAGCCCGCTGGAAAGCGCAACGCCTTCCAGCATCTCGTTCCTCTCCAACGTCAAATACCAGTCTCGGTTGGCCTCATCGCAGGCCGGCTGTGTGATCGTCGGCCCGGCCATGCGGGAAGCGGCCGTGGCACGGGGCGCTGCGTTGGTGACGCCGGATCCTTACCTCGGTTTTGCCCGACTGACGCAATGGTGGGCGGCGAAGACCCGCCCCATCGTCGCGGCCGGTGTCCACCCGAGCGCGCTGGTGGAGCCGGGTGCGCTCGTGGCCGCCAGTGCCAGCGTCGGCCCCTTTGTCGTGATCGAAAGCGGGGCCACCATCGGCGAAGAAGCCGTGCTGGGTGCGCACTGCTTCGTCGGCCATGGCGCCAGCGTTGGCCGCGCCACCCGATTTGCACCGCGCGTGACCTTTTCGCATGGCTGCCACATCGGCGATCGTGGTGTGCTGCACAGCGGCGTCGTGATCGGCGCCGATGGCTTCGGCTTCGCTGCCAGCCCCGGCGGTGCAGTCAAGATCGAGCAGTTGGGCGGTGTGCGCATCGGCCACGACGTGGAAATCGGCGCCAACACCTGCATCGACCGCGGTGCCCTGGACGACACCGTCATCGAGGACGGCGTGAAGCTCGACAACCTCATCCAGATCGGCCACAACGTCCGCATCGGCGCACACACCGCCGTGCAAGGCTGTGCCGGTGTGGCGGGCAGCACCACCATCGGCAGCCGCTGCATCATCGGGGGCGCGTCCATCATGCTCGGCCACCTGACGATCGCCGATGGCGTCATCATCACGCCTGGCAGCGCAGTCACACGCTCGATTCGCCAGCCGGGCACGTACAGCGGCATCTTCCCCATCGACGACAATGCTTCGTGGGAAAAGAACGCGGCCACATTGCGCAACCTGCACACGCTTCGAGATCGCGTACGAGCCTTGGAAAAGAAGACAAGCGGACCATGATGGACATTCACGAGATTCTCAAGAAGCTGCCGCACCGATTCCCGATCCTGCTGGTGGACCGTGTGCTGGTGCTCGAAAAGCACAAGCGCATTCTGGCGATCAAGAACGTCAGCATCAACGAGCCTTATTTCAGCGGCCACTTTCCGCACCGCCCGGTGATGCCGGGCGTGCTGATGCTCGAGGCGCTGGCCCAGGCCGCCGCCCTGCTGGCCATCGAAACGCTGGAGATCACGCTCGACGACCAGACCGTTTTCTATTTCGCCGGCATCGACGCGGCCCGTTTCAAGCGGCCGGTCGAGCCTGGCGATCAACTCATGCTGGATGTGACGCTGGACCGGATGAAGGCCGGCGTCTGCAAGTTCAAAGCACGCGGCTTGGTCGGTGAGGAGGTGGCTGTCGAAGCCGACCTGACCTGCACCATGCGCCGCATCGCCTGATTCAACGGAGCTTCGGGCCATGGCCAGCATTCACCCGACCGCCATCGTCGATTCCCAAGCCGAGCTTGCAGGCTCGGTGAGCGTGGGGCCCTATGCCGTGATCGGCGCGCACGTGCGCGTGGGCGAAGGCACGACGATTGGCGCCCATTGCGTGATCGAAGGCCACACTGCCATCGGCCGCGACAACCGCGTCTTCCAGTTCACGTCGATCGGAGCCGAGCCGCAGGACAAGAAGTACGCGGGCGAGCCGACCGAGCTGCGCATCGGCGACCGCAACACGATCCGAGAGTTCTGCACCTTCAACATCGGCACGGTGCAGGACGGCGGTGTGACGCGCATTGGCGATGACAACTGGATCATGGCCTACGTGCACATCGCACACGACTGCCAGGTCGGTAACGACACCATCCTG
>Ga0302322_100001656_pt1 | contig 18420 bp, 20 predicted proteins | sample Fen_T0_2_FD_203757 | JGI IMG/M metagenome (GOLD analysis project Ga0302322, IMG submission 203757) | Peat permafrost microbial communities from Stordalen Mire near Abisko, Sweden - Fen_T0_2 | ecosystem: Environmental > Terrestrial > Soil > Wetlands > Permafrost | place: Sweden: Abisko... | reverse complement strand
GCGATTACTTCAGGCAACTATGATTTTCTGATTATCAACCCCGCCGCCTACACCCACACTTCCGTAGCCATACGCGACGCCATCAGCGCCGCGGCCAAACCAGCGATCGAAGTCCATATCTCCAATATCTACAAGAGAGAAGAATTCCGCAAGAAATCACTGATTTCCGATGTGGTCATCGGCGTGATCAGCGGATTGGGCATACAAAGCTATTTGCTGGCATTCGACGCGGCGATGGAATTGCTGAAAACAACAAAAACGTAAAGATTCTCACCACGAAGGCAGGGGAGTTCCGGGGAGTTCCGGGGGAGTTCCGGGGACAGCTACCATAACTAATTTATTTATCTGTATTTTTTCTTTGTGCCTTGGTCCCCTTCGGGGAGGCTTCGCACTGCCTTAGTGGTAAGTTTTAGGTTTTATAATGAAAAAGATTAACGAATTATTGACGGAGTTAAAAAAGATAAAATGCGACGGACTGTTGGTCTCTAACCCGGCGAATATTAAATATTTGTCCGGCGCGCCGGATGTAGGGGGTTATCTACTGATAACCCCCGGCCGGAAACCGGTATATTTCACCAATTTTATCCAGCAAGGCGAAGCTAGAAAAATAAAAGATTGGCAGGTTGTCGTTTGCCGGGGCGGTTATTTTAACGAAGCGATAAAAACGATTAAAGCCTTTAAGCTTGCCCAGGTAGGCTTCGAGGCTAAGCACCTGTCGTTCCTGGAATATAAAAAGATAAAAGAAAAGCTTAACGAATCAGCCGTAGATTTTATCCCTGCCACTGATCTGATCGAACGCTTAAGGGCGGTGAAAACCGCCGGGGAATTATCCCGGATAAAAAAAGCCATTGCCATCACCGAACAAGCCCTGGATTTCACGAAAGAAATTCAAGACACGGGGATGAGCGAAAAAAGCCTGGCAATCGAGGTTGAAAAATTCCTGAAAATAAAGGGGGATAGCGCCGTTGCCTTCCCGACGATTGTCGCCACCGGCAAGAACAGCGCTCTGCCGCATCATATCGCCGGCCAAACTTTATTAAATAAAAATTTTTTCCTAATTGATTTGGGCGCAAGGAGTTATGAATATTGCGCTGACTTGACAAGGGTATTCTTTTGGGGTAAAATGCCCCCTCATTTTCGGAAGATATACGCCATTGTAAAAAAAGCTCAAAACCTGGCAATAGCTAAAATCAAAGACGGCGTAAGAGCAAAAGATGTTGACGCGGCGGCGCGGGTTTTCATTGAAAAAAAAGGATTCGGCAAGTATTTCGGGCATGGCCTGGGCCACGGCGTAGGTATCGAAGTCCACGAACTGCCTTATTTAAACCAAACCAGCGAAGAAATATTGACCGAGGGGATGGTTGTAACCATCGAACCGGCCATATACTTAGCGGGAAAATTCGGCATCCGGATAGAAAACATGGTGCTGGTTAAAAAACAAAAAGGGGAGGTCATCAGTGGGAGCATCAATTGGTGAAATCAGGCCGTCGGTCACGCTTAAACTGGATGAAGACTTATTTATCGTTATCGATTGCACGCATATAAAACAGGCGAACCGGCGCGCCTCGACGATGGCGCGGGTAAGAAACCTGCGCAGCGGCCAAACCCTCGACATAACCCTGCGTGATTCGGATAATTTCGAGATTATTGAAGTCGAAAAAAGAAAACTGCAATATTCCTACCATGAAGGCGATCACTATCATTTTATGGATATGGAAACCTACGAGGACCTCGCTCTCGATAAAAACCGGATCGAAGAACAAATCCCCTGGCTCAAAGATAATATCACGATTACCGGCCTTTATCTTGGCGAGGACTTGTTAAACTTAGAGCTCCCCATGTCGATGGAGCTAAAAGTCATCGAAACCGACCCGGGCTACCGGGGCGATACGGTCAAGCAGGGTAACAAGCCGGCAAAGTTGGAAACCGGCCTGGTAGTCGGCGTCCCGCTTTTCATCAATACCGGCGACACGATTAAAGTCGACACCCGCACCAAAGAATATATCGGCAGGATGTAAGCTAATTATTTTGCGGTAACCCGCAAAATAATTAGGATGACGTTTATTTTTTTGCTACGCAAAAAAATAAACGTGGGAGGGATTATGGAATTAAAAAAACTGAAAGATTATATCGAGTTCATGAAAGAGAATAACCTGGTGGAACTGGAGATTGAAGACGAAGGCAAGAAAATACGCCTGAAAAAATTTTCCGGCGACCAATCTCCGGCGGCGGCAACTCACCAAGCGGCAGCATCGTTCGCGCCGGAAAAAAACGCCGAAGCCGCGCAAAACGAAGGCGTTATCGAAATAAAATCTCCCATGGTAGGAACATTTTATCGCTCGTCCAGCCCCGGCACAAAACCTTATGTTGACGCAGGGGAAACGATAAAGCCCGGGGATACCGTCTGCATCATCGAAGCGATGAAGCTGATGAACGAGATAAAAGCCGAAAAGGGCGGTAAAATAATCAAAATTCTGGTCGAAAACGGCCAACCGGTAGAATTCGGGCAGAAATTATTTACAATGGAGCAGGGATAAATGTTTTCCAAAATTCTCATTGCCAACCGCGGCGAAATTGCCATAAGAATAATCCGGGCCTGCAAAGAATTGGGGATCAAAACCGTAGCCGTTTATTCCGAAGCGGACAAAAGCTGTTTGCACCTGGAATTTGCCGACGAAGCTATTTGTATCGGAAAAGCCCCTTCTTCGGAAAGCTACTTGAATATTTCCAGCATCATCAGCGCCGCAGAAATCACCGACAGCGACGCGATCCACCCCGGCTACGGGTTCCTTGCGGAGAACGCTTCTTTTGCCGAGGTATGCGAATCTTGCGGGATAAAATTTATCGGCCCCACGCCGGAAAATATCAAAATGATGGGGGACAAGATCCAGGCCAAAGAAACAATGCGCAAAGCCGGCCTGCCGCTGATTCCGGGAAGTAAGGGCGCGCTGAAAACAAAAGAAGAGGTCCTCGCCCTGGCAAAGAAAATCGGTTACCCCCTGATCTTAAAAGCAAAAGCCGGCGGCGGCGGAAAAGGCATGAGAGTTTGCCACAGCGACGTCCGGGTGGTAAGCGCGCTGATGACCGCACAAGCGGAAGCGCAAACCGCTTTCGGCGACTCCGATATCTACATGGAAAAGTTCATCGAACAGCCGCGCCATATCGAAATTCAAATCGCCGCCGATAACTACGGTAACGCGATATACCTGGGCGAAAGAGATTGCAGTATCCAGAGGCGCCACCAAAAACTTATCGAAGAAACGCCTTCGCCGGCAATCGATAATCACCTACGCCGGAAACTCGGCGAATTATGCGTTAAAAGCGTAAAGGCAATGGATTACCGCAATGTTGGAACAATGGAATTTCTTCTCGATAAAAAAGGTAACTTTTATTTTATGGAAATGAATACGCGCATCCAGGTCGAGCATCCGGTAACCGAAGAGGTCACCGGGATCGACTTGCTGAAACTGCAGATTACGCTCGCAGCGGGAGAAAAATTAGGTATCAAGCAAGACGATGTCCATGTTAAAGGCACGGCGATCGAATGCCGCATCAATGCCGAAGACCCCGACAATAAATTTATGCCTCAGCCCGGCATGATCGATTTTTGCTATATCCCCGGAGGGAAAGACGTGCGCGTCGACACGCATATATATTCGGGATACCACATCCCGCCCAACTACGATTCGTTGATCGCCAAGGTGATCACCAAAGGAGAAACGCGGCAGGAAACCCTCAAAAAAATGGAAAGAGCGCTTGATGAATTTTTGATTGAACCGATAAAGACAACCGCTCCTTTCTGTAAAAAGATAATAACCAACCCGGAATTTAAAAGGGGTAATTATCACACGGGATTTTTGGAAAAATTTTTAGAAAAGGAGGAAGAGTGAAAGGAAACGTAAGCTCCGAATACGGCCAGATCAAGATACACAAAAAAGCTATCATCCAGATAGCGGAAAAAGCGGCCTATGAGGTAAAAGGCGTAAAAGCTGCCGGCCTCGCCTGCCATAAAGGGTGGGGGAAATTTCTGAATCTCTTCGGCTTCGAGGGGATGAAAGTGATTTTAGGCAGCGAAACAAAAAATGAAATAAAAATAATAATACCGATCATTGTTTCCTGGGGGGAAAATCTGGTCGATGTGGCTTACGAAGTCCAGAAAAAAATAATATTTTATATGATGAGCAGCCTCGGCATTAATTCGTTAAGTATCGACGTTAAGATAAAAGGCGTAGAGAAATAATCGGTTAAGGCTAGGGATAGGAAGCCGGTTTGGGTTATGGTTAAGGTAAAGGCTTTGAAAAAAAAAGATTATTAAGCCTTAACCATTGCCTTTACCCATACGGGCTTCTTTACCATTACCCTAACCAAGTTTTTATAAGGAGAATAAAATATGATGGTACTCACCGTACTCACTTATGTATTCTTATCGTTCTTTCTGGGAACATTTCTGATCGGGTTATGCACCAAAGTGATAGATTTGGGCCTGGTAGCTACGTATTTCGGGCTCAATATACTCCCGGATTTCTACGCGAAATCTATTGTATTTTTATGCGGCCTGTTAATAATCTTAGTCTGCCTGCGTTATATTCAATCGCTGGTAATAACCCAGGAAAAATCGATAAAATGCCCTCAAGGCAAAGTAAGCATAACCTTCACCGCGATCGAAGATATGATTAAAAAGATCCTTGAGGACAAAAAAGAAATTTCGCGGGTAAGGCCGAAAATAACGGTGCGCAAAAAAGGTATTGAGATAAGTATAAGAAGCGATCTGAACGCCGAGGTAAACCTTATCGACCTTGCCAACGAAATCCAGGAAACAATAGAAAATAAACTCCATAGGCTTTTCGGAGAAAAAGAAGAAATAAGAGTCAAAATTAAAATAAGAAAAATATCTTTTGGCGGGAGCAAAATCGAAGAAGACGAACCGGAAATACCGTTCAGGAGCTACAACTACTAACGCGGGCAGAAACAAAAAAACAGGACTGAAAGCTTGGCAATTATGCGCACATTTTTTTTGTTCGCGATTTTATTTACCCTGATTTGTCAAAATGGCTTTTGCGACGTGATCTTTCAGCCTGACAGCATAGGAAATACCTATAAAGATAATTACCCCTATAGCAAATTACCGGAGAGTTTTCCCTGGCGAATGAAATCAAAAACTTACACGAAGGAATTGAGCCCGGCTGAATACAGCGAGTTGCGTAAAAAGGTTATAGGGCATGCCGGGGATTTCTCAAAATTTTATTATAAGACTCCTTACGCTTCGGACAAAAATTCCTTTAGGGAAAAATCTATAAAAGAATTTAAGGAAAAATATATAAAAGAAACATATGAAGAGGTTGCCTTAATTCCCAAAGAAATGGATGTAGCAAAAATCGATCCCTGGGAATTCAAAGAATATAAAACCGGCAAAAGAATGCAGGAGCACATAATATTCAAGATAGGGAAATTCGAATATAATTTTTCTGATAAATCTTTTGTCGGCAATGCCGATTTGGCTGGGAATGGGGCGAAAGAAATAGTACTATGTTGTTGGTACTTTAGATATATAAATTCGATTGAAATTTTTGATTCTCTTCTGGGAAATTTGCTGTACAAGGGAACGCTACCGCCAGACTCGATAAAAACGGTGAGCGTTTTTGACGCCGATAACGACGGCAAAGACGAATGTATCGCGCTGGGAGAAAAAGAGGCCGTAGTCTACAAAAAAATAAGCGGGTAATATAATTATGGAAAATATCATTAAAGAATCTTTTTCCGGCCACAAAAAGGCCCTGGAACTGCTGGAAAAAAACCAGGACAAAATAAAAGAAATCGCCGGCGCCTGTATCGCCGCCCTGAAAAATAACGGAAAAATAATTTTCATGGGCAACGGCGGAAGCGCCGCCGACAGCCAGCATCTGGCCGCGGAGTTAGTCGGCCGGTTCAAAAAAAACCGGCGGGCATTAGCCGCCATTGCCATAACCTGTGACACATCGATTTTGACTGCCATCGGCAATGATTTCGGTTTCGATGAGGTATTCAGCCGGCAGATCGAAGCCCTGGCTAAACCCAACGACGTGGTCATCGGTATATCCACGTCGGGAATGTCTCCTGATATTTTAAGCGCTTTTAAAAAAGCCCGCGAATTAAAAGTTAAAACTATCGGGTTATTAGGCAAAGACGGCGGCACGATAAAAGGCCTGAGCGATATATCTCTGATTATTGCCCTCAATGATACCCCTCGTATCCAGGAAATGCATATTCTGGCCGGCCACATTATCTGCGAGTTGGTAGAAGAAGAATACGCCAAATGAACAAAATAAAATCACGGCGCGCGCTGGAAACGCTCGTCAAAAAATTCAGGGTACAGGGTAAACGCATAATTTTTACCAACGGCTGTTTCGACATTATCCATCCCGGGCATATAAAAGTACTGCGCCAGGCGAAACAAAAAGGCGATATCCTTATTGTCGGCCTTAACTCCGATTGTTCGATACGGCGGATTAAAGGCGAAAACCGGCCGGTAAACAACCAGACTTACCGCGCGCAAGTCCTTGCGGCGATCGGAACCGTAGATTATGTAGTTCTCTTTAACGAAGATACCCCCTATGAATTGATCAAAACGATAAGGCCGGACTGCCTGGTCAAAGGCGGGGATTGGGGTAAAGAGAACATCGTCGGTTCCGATATTGTTAAAAAAGTCTACCGGGTAAAATTACGCCGGGGATATTCAACTACAAACATAATAAAGAAAATAATCAAAAATACCAAACCATAAAGATTTTACCACCAAGATTATAAATACGTAATTTCATTTTAAATTGTTCATTGACCATTTACCATTTTTAATTTTTTAAAATGATAAATGTTCAATACCCAATGATACTTTTAAAATGAATTAACCATTATTTTTTGTGCCTTAGTGCCTTTGTGGCGGAAAACTTATAAAATGCCGGAAAAAAATATCCTGCGCGTTATTGACGTAAATTTTAACCGCGCCAAGGAAGGCTTGAGAGTAGTCGAAGACCTGGCGCGATTTGTTTTTGAAAACGACCCGCTGCGCCGGCAGGCGCGCCGGCTCCGGCATAACCTTGATTCGCTCGCCCGGGAAAAAAGCCTGAAAACCGCCGTCTTAAGCCGCGATTCCCGGAATGACCTGGGTAGGGAAGTTGACAATTGGGAAATAAAAAGAAAAAATGTTGAGCAGCTTTTATATGTAAACATTCAACGCGTCAAAGAATCCTTGCGGGTGCTCGAAGAAACGTTTAAAATAGTCAATCCGCGACGAGTACCCCTCTTAAAAAAAATGCGCTATCGCGTATACAACCTGGAAAAAAAGGCTTTATGTTTAAAAAAAGTTTCTTAAAATCGGTAGCCAAAAAGGAAAATGTCGGCTTACCTTTTCTGGAAAAACAACTTGCCTGCGGCAAGGCCGTGATTACCCTCAACAATAAAAAAGAACTAAAAAAAGCCTGCGCCATCGGCCGCGGCTTTAAAATAAAAGTCAATACCAATATCGGCACGGCGCCGCAAAAAACTTCCCTAAAGGAAGAATTGGATAAATTGCGGGCCGCGGAACAAGCCGGCAGCGATACGGTAATGGATTTAAGCATCGGCGGGAATCTGGCGTCGATTCGTAAAGAAATAATCAAACGCTCGAACATACCGGTAGGAACCGTGCCGATATATGAGATTGCCAGCCGGGTAGAAAAACAAAAAGGCGCGATCGAAAAAATTACTTTTGACGATATATGGGATGTATTGAAAAAACAGGCGGGGGAAGGCGTGGATTTTTTCACCCTGCACGCGGGAATTTTAAAAGAATCCCTGACGATCGTCAAGCGGCACAAGCGCGTCGGCGGTATCGTCTCGCGGGGCGGAGCAATACTGGCGAGATGGATTTATGTAAACAAAAAAGAAAACCCTTTCTATGAAAATTTTGACAAAATACTGGCGTTAGCCAAAGAGTACAATATCACCATCAGCTTAGGCGATGCGTTACGGCCGGGAGCCATCGCTGACTCTACCGACAAAGCGCAGATAGCCGAGCTGCGGGTCCTAGGCGAACTCGTGCAAAGATGCCGGAAAAAAGGCGTCCAGGTAATGGTCGAAGGCCCGGGGCATATAAGGCTCGATGAGATCGCGTTAAACATGCGCCTGGCGAAAAAAATATGCGGCGATGCCCCCTTTTATGTACTGGGGCCGCTCCCTACCGATATCGCCTGCGGCCACGACCATATCACTGCGGCGATCGGAGGAGCAATAGCTGCTTTTTCCGGCGCTGATTTCTTATGCGTCGTCACGCCGGCAGAGCATTTACGCCATCCCAGCGTTGAGGATATCCGGGAGGGCGTAATCGCGGCAAAAATCGCCGGGCACAGTGTAGATGTTTTAAGATTTAAAGACGAATGGAAAAGGGATTACGATCTTTCCCTGTACCGTTCGCACCGCAACTGGGAAAAGATTTTCCAGCTCGCTCTCGACGAAAAAAAATCCCGCGCCTATCGTAAGAATATAGACACTGCCGGGGATGGTTGTACGATGTGTGGTAATTTTTGTTCATTGAAAATGACTGAGAAGTGCGGGTTTTTGAAGTGATACAACACAGATGATCACAGATTAGATAATGCTGATGATCGCAGATAAATACAAAAAACTTTAGACAGGTTTATCGTTTTTTTATCAGCGATCATCTGTATCTTTTCATCAGCGATCATCTGCGTTTAATGCGGGATTAGCTCATCTGGTAGAGCATCAGCTTCCCAAGCTGGAAAGACGGGTTCAAGTCCCGTATCCCGCTCGTTTTTTTTTGACTCGGTAGCCGTATCAATATATGCAAAGGGACGAGGATAAAGACCCCAGCTAGGCCTTGGAATCAGTATAAAAACAGAAACCCTTCGCCTGCGGCGAAGACTGATTTCAAGTCCCGTATCCCGCTCGTTTTTTTTGTTCAAGAGGCTATCGCTACAAGATACGTCATCGTGATGCGGAAGCCTAATACATTCTTGGCACTTGTGAACGCCTTCGGCGACCTCAGCCATTCAGGCCGAGACAAGTGTCAAGTCCCGTATCCCGCTCGTTTTTTTTGTTCAAGAGGCTATCGATACAAGATACGTCATCGTAATGCAGAAGCCTAATACATTCTTGGAAGTGACAGCGCTTCGCGCGCTGTGTCCTGCGGACACAGGTTACTTGCAAGTCCCGTTCCCGCTCGTTTTTTTTGACTCGGTAGCCGTATCAATATATGCAAAGGGACGATGATAAAGAGTCAAGCCAAGTCCTCCCGCATGCATCCGCCGAGAGCGAATTCTGCGGGATCCCGCCCCGGTAATATCCTCATTGCATAATTGGAGAGTTTAACGGCTTAGGAGATAAAATGAAAGAGACTATATTAATTATCGAGGATGAAAAAGATATAGTAAAAATGCTTGAGTATAATCTCAAAAAAGAAGGATTTAAGACTTTGTCCAGCCGGGATGGCGAAGATGCGTTAGAGCTGGCAACCAGGCAACACCCCGATCTTGTTATCCTCGATTTAATGCTTCCCGGCATGGACGGCCTGGAAGTTTGCAAGAACCTCAAGGGTGATACTAAAACAGCATCCCTTCCGGTTATTATGCTTACCGCAAAAAGCCAGGAATCGGATAAAATTGTCGGCCTTGAATTAGGCGCTGACGATTACATGACTAAGCCTTTTAGCCCCAGAGAACTTATCGCCAGGATAAAGGCAGTGCTGCGCCGCGTAAAAGAAAAAGACAGATTGCCGGAGGCATTAAAAACAGGGGATTTGATCATTGATTTATCCAAAATTACCGTGTCCGTTAAAGACAGGCCGGTTGAACTTACCGCTAAAGAATTCGAGCTGCTAAAAACATTAATGAAGGCAAAGGGGAGGGTTCTGTCGCGGGATTATCTTCTGGATACGATATGGGGTTTTGATAATGCAATTGAGATACAGACTCGTACCGTAGACGTGCACATCAGAACATTGCGTAAAAAGCTAAAGAGCGAATCAAAACGTATTATTACCGTGAAAAACTATGGCTATAGATTTGAATATGAGGATTAAGAGCTTCAAGCTAAAACTGATATTTTCGTATATCTTCGTAATTTTACTCTCCTTCGGGCTTATCGCTTTCTTTTTAGATAAAAACTTAGAAGAAAATTCACTCCACAATGTTCAGAATTCCCTTATTACTCAGGCCAAACTAATAGAAAATCAGATTGTCCCCGAGGGCTTAAAAAAAGAAGACGTTAACTATCTCGAAACGTTATCAAAAACCTTATCTTTAAAAACAAAGTGCCGTATTACCGTTATTAATATCCAGGGTAAGGTTTTAGCTGATTCCGAAAAGCCCCGGGAAGAAATCATCCATATGGAGAATCACCTTAACCGTCCCGAGGTGATAACGGCCTTAAGCGGCAATATCGGTATTGATACTCGTTATTCTCCGACACTCAAAATAGATATGCTTTATGTTGCCTTGCTTCTTACCGATAAAAATGAAACCCTGGGAATTTTAAGATTAGCTCTTCCCCTTGAAAGCGTCCAGAAGACCTTATCCACGACTAGAAAAACAGTTTTTCTAGGATTGTTTTTTTCTTTAGTGCTGGCTTTTGTTTTAGGTTCTATCGCGGCGAGCCGGGTTATTAAGCCGATCAATAGAATGATTAACGCTTCCCGTAAATTCTCTGAAGGTGATTTCAGCCGCAGGATAATCCAACCTTCTCAGGACGAAATAGGAGAACTTGCCGCAACCTTAAATAAGATGGCCCAGGATATAGAAAATAAGATAAAAGAGATTAGGGCGCAGAATCAAAAGCTGGCGGCAATTTTTAATAGCATGATTGAGGGGGTTATCATTATAGACAAAGCAGGGCGTATTGTTTCGATCAATCAAGCGGTTGAAAAAATATTCGGCGTTGTTAAGGGAGACGCGGCGGGAAAAATATTTCTCGAGGTTATACGCAATAACGATATAGCCGAGGTTATAAGCGCGATCTTAAAAAAAGGCGAGCCCGTATCCGCGGAGTTAACGCTTATTTATCCTGTGCGCAGGATATTTGAAGTTAACGCCACTCCTATCTTTGACAATGACACGATCGGCGGATGTTTGTTGGTTATCCACGATATAACTGAAATTCGCAGGCTGGAAACAATGCGCCGCGATTTTGTGGCTAATGTTTCCCATGAGTTAAAAACACCTCTTACCTCTATAAAAGGTTTCGTTGAGACGCTGCTTGAGGGCGCGTTAGATGATAAAGAGAACAACCGTAATTTTTTGAAGATTATCCAAAATCACGCGGAGCGTCTTAATAGTTTAGTTGAAGATTTGCTCTCATTATCGTATCTTGAGTCAAAAGAAACAATACTTAATAAAGAGAGCTTGAATTTAAGACTTCAACTCGAAGAGGTTATTTCAGGCTTTAAATCTCAACTAAAAAAAATGAACGTCGCGATAAAGAATGATTTGCCCGCGGGCATTTCGATAAATGCCGATAAAAACAGGATTGAGCAGGTTTTTACCAACCTTATTGATAATGCGATAAAGTTTAATAAAGAAAAAGGTTCTATCCGGGTATATTCCCGGGAAGCAAACGGAAAAATTGAAGTTTTTGTAGAAGATTCAGGAATCGGCATTCCCGAAAAAGACATTCCGCGCGTTTTTGAGCGTTTTTACCGCGTCGACAAAGCGCGCTCCCGCGAACTCGGCGGAACCGGCCTCGGGCTTTCTATTGTAAAGCATATTATCGAGCTGCATAACGGCAGCGTTGGCGTAGAAAGCGTGGAAGGTTTAGGCTCGAAATTCTGGTTTACTCTCCCCAGCTTTAAAGCAGAAACGAAACCACCCCTAAACATATAATAGGCCATTAAAACTTTACCTATCCTTGAAACAGATTTAATGTCTTTCATATACAAAACAGTCTTACCGTAGTATTCAAAATAACGCTATATAGTTGAGAAAAAAAAGTTAAAATATATCTATGAGAAAAGAGAAAGTATTAATAATCGAGGATGATAAACATATTTCCAAGCTGGTGAAATATAATTTGGAAAAAGCTGGTTTTGACTGTACAGTTGCGATGTCGGGAGAGGATGCTTTTGGAGAGTTGGGTAAAACCCAAGTCGATCTCATTATTCTGGACATTATGCTTCCTGGGATGGATGGTTTTGAGGTTTGCCGGAATATAAAACAGGAGAGTAAATTAAAAAATATTCCTGTTGTTATGCTTACCGCTAAGGGGGAGGAAGTAGATCGTATCGTCGGCCTCGAGCTTGGTGCGGATGACTATATGGTTAAACCCTTTAGCCCTCGAGAACTTGTCTTAAGGATAAAGGCTATTTTACGCCGTGGTAAAATCGAGGAAACGAAAAAAGATATTTTAACGGCAGGCAATCTTAGCGTGGATATTCCCCGGCATAGAGTAACGGTAAAGGAAAAAGAAGTGGAACTTACGCCGATGGAATTTAAATTGTTGGTTACTTTAATGGAGCGGCCTGGCCGTGTGCAGACCAGGGAAGGGTTGCTTTCGGAAATCTGGGATATCCACGCCGAGGTTTATACGCGTACCGTAGATACGCATATTAAGCGTTTGCGAGAAAAATTAGGCCAGGCTGGAAAAATGATTGTGACCGTAGTCGGGATGGGATATAAATTCAAACAGGAAGACGATGAAGATTAAACTCCACTGGAAGCTGATGTTTATTTTTTGCTCGGCAGTTATGCTGGGGCTGGTGGTAGGTTATTTTTACCTTACTTCTCACCTTACCGCCTATTTGGAGGCTAATCTTCAAAACAATCTTAAACGTCAACTATTGCTGAGCAAAGATTTTTTAGAAAGCCAATTAAATATTTCGAATCATCTCGCAAATGCCGATAGTATTGCCGATAGGATAGGCGATAAGCTCCGGTTGAGAGCAACGATTATCGCTAATGACGGAACAGTCATCGGCGATACTGATTTAAACGCAGCCGAACTAAAAGCTGTAGAAAATCATTTAAACCGTCCGGAAATCCAGGAAGCTATTAGTAAGGGGTTTGGCGTCAGTAAAAGGTATAGCTATACGATTAAAAAATATCTGCTTTATATGGCTGTTCCCTTTGGCCGGGAGCATACAGCCGGGTTCATCAGGTTGGCCGTCCCTCTTTCGGATATAGAATTGCTCGAGCAGAGATTACAAAAAACTACCGGCATCGCTTTTTTACTGATACTCCTTTTTAGCGTAATAATAGCTTCCTTGATTTCTTTTATTATTTCAAGGCCTCTTGTCGAAATGGCCGCTATCGCCAGGGTTATGGCGAAAGGGGATTTTTCCCGCAAGCCCTCTATTTATTCAAAAGATGAGATTGGCGATCTGGCCATGGCTTTATCGTATATGTCGGATGAGATAAAAGGCAAAATTGAACGGATAAAACAAGAAGGCGTAAAACTGGACGCGGTTTTAGCCAGTATGTTCGAAGGGATAATGGTGGTAGACGAAAAGGGGATTATTCTTTTAATAAATCCGTCGTTGCGAAAACTTCTTTTTATTGATTCCGATTCTCAGGGGAAAACACCGGTAGAGGCAACCAGGGTGACGCAAGTCCAAGATATCACCGACAAAATCCTGCAAAGTAAACAGAGCCTTATCAGCGAAGAGATTTCAATCAGCCGCCCGGCAGAAAAAATATTAGCAGTTAACGGTGTGCCGATTATAAGAAATAATACCCTGGAAGGCGCGGTATTGGTTTTTCATGATATTACCGAACTCAGGCGCCTTGAGAGAGTTCGCCAGGATTTTGTGGCCAATGTTTCTCATGAGCTACGTACTCCTATAGCCAGTATAAAAGGATATGCCGAGACCCTTCTTGATGGCGCAATCGATGATAAGGATAATGTTAAGGAATTTATTGGTATTATCCATCAGGACTCCAATCGTTTGGCGAACTTAATCGATGACTTATTGGATCTTGCCAGGATTGAATCCGGGAAACTGAAAATGATTTTTACGCCAACCGATATCAAACCTATCTTAGATTCTTGTCTGGGAGTTTTGGATAAATCAATTAAGGCAAAACGGCTTTTCGTATCGGTTGATATGCCGAAAAATTTACCTCATGTTCTTGCCGACGAGAAGAGGCTTTCGCAGGTTTTTTTGAATCTTTTGGATAATGCGGTTAAGTACACTCCCGATGCCGGCTCAATCAGAGTAAGCGTTTGCGTAAACGATAAACTCGTTCAAGCAGACATATCTGATACCGGTATCGGCATTCCGGAAAAAGACCTCCCCAGGATTTTTGAACGTTTCTACCGCGTCGATAAAGCCCGTTCCCGCGAAATCGGCGGCACCGGTTTAGGGCTTTCCATCGTAAAGCACATCGTCCTTAGCCACAACGGCCAGGTTTGGGTTAAATCTGAACTTGGCCGGGGATCTACCTTTAGTTTTACCATTCCCCAAGTCTGAATTACCCCCTAAAATATCTTTAGAAAAGTTCACACCAAATTCACACCTCCTTAATGATCCTGTCACTTCTTCGGGTTATATTATTAATGGATAAAAGAATTCCGGCGATGCAAGAATAATACTGCCGGGCGCAAGGAATTATTTTATTAACGCATATGGCCGATAAAAAGAAAATCCTAATTGTAGATGACGAGAAAGATTTAGTTTCCTTAGTAAGCCTGCATATGAAAATGGCCGGTTACGATGTTTTGTCCGCCGCTGATGGGGAGAAAGCGTTGGAAATAATCCAAGAGGTAAAACCGAATCTCATCATCCTTGATCTAATGCTTCCCGAGATAGATGGTTGGGAGGTGTGCCGGCGTTTAAGAGAGGAATCGGATATGCAGAAAATTCCCGTCATCATGCTTACGGCTCGCACTCAGGCCGACGATAAGCTTAGAGGTTTTGTGGTAGGAGCAGACGATTATGTTACTAAACCGTTTAGCCCGAGGGAGCTTGTCGCCCGGGTAAAGAGAGTTTTAGCTCGGGCAGAAACTGAACCGGTGAGACATAGGGTATATATTAAGGAAAAGATAGAAATCAACCTGGAAGATTTCAGGGTCAAAGTTGAAGGCAGAGAAATCAAGCTAACGGAAAAAGAAGAGGCACTTCTTAAAGTTTTTTTGGGCCATCGGGGAGAGCTTCTTACCCATGAGCAGATTCTGGATATGGTTTGGGGTGAGGAAACAATTGTTGAATACGGCAATATTGACGTACATGTCCGGCATCTGCGGGAAAAACTCGAAGAAGACCCGGAAAATCCGCAGATTATCAAGACAATCAAGGGCGAAGGGTACAAATTGGAGCCATAAAGAGTTCACAGAAAAGTCACACCCGCTTAAGGATTTTGTAACAAGAATTTTGTAAACTTAAAGTGGTAATAAAAAGGAGATTAAGATGATAGAGGCAGCGGTAACAAGAAAAGAAAAAAGAATAATGGTGGTTGAAGACGACACGAATCTCAACAAACTTATTTCATATAACCTTTCAAAAAACGGGTATACAGTCGAGAGCATTTACGATGGGATTTCCGCAAAAGAAAAACTCTCGAAATGTATTTTCGATGTAGTGGTTCTGGATATTATGCTTCCGGGAATTGACGGGTTCCGTATCTGTGAGTTTATCAAAGGGAACCCGGTAACCTCCGGGACATTTATAGTAGTATTGACGGCAAGGGCAGAACCGTTAGATAAGATCTACGGGAATATCGTCGGCGCAGATTATTACCTCACTAAGCCTTTCAGCGTTGCCAAGCTGATAGATATTATTAAGGAATTAACCGTCGTGAGGGATAGGTAACTTCCTGCCGATACAGGAGACGGCTATGAAAAAACTTCTAAAGAAAATAATTAAAAGAATAGGATATTTTTTTAACCGGATAGCGGATCGAGAAGCCGAGCGGGTAGCCGATTTTTACAGCAATATTTCTGAAGGGAAAACAAACAAAGGAGGTGAATATGATAGACACAAGAAGCACGTTTGAAGAAAAGGCGGCGACATTGATCAGTTGCGCTATCCAGGATTTGCGTAAAATCATGGATGAAATTGAAGCCAATGACATTGTTGACGGCCAGGATTTCGAAAGCCGGTTTAGAGGCGTAGCGATTAAGATTAGTTTGCTAAAGCGCATGTTTCAGGAAGCTCCTAATCGGTAATGACCAAGGGGGGTTTATGGGAAATGCCCAGCCCGCCCCGAACGTTTTATTCTAAAAAAAGTTAACTTGCTATAATAAATATAGGTATTCAGCGTTAAAGGAGGTAACAAAATGAAGAAATTTTTCGCAGTATCAATGGCAGCAGTTGTTATTGCATTGAGCTCAGGGATCAGTTTTTCTTACGCCGGAGAAGTGGATATTCTTTTGCAGAAGTTAGTGGACAAAGGCGTTCTCAGCGCCGGCGAAGCCCAGGAAATAAAAACCGAAACCCAGGAGCAGGTCAAAAAGGATATTGCTTCAGGCACTTCTTCCAGCCTTCCCCAGTGGGTACAAAATACAAAACTTAAAGGAGATTTCCGGGTAAGGTATCAGCTTGATCATGCTAAGCCCAGCGACAGCAAGGTTACTTCGGACAGAAACAGGGGTCGCATCAGAGTCAGGCTGGGGGTAGATTCTAAAGTAAATGACAAATTAGGAGTATCGGTGGGAATAGCTACCGGCACGACTGATGTAACCAGTTATGACGCTTCGCGTTCTAATAATCAAAGTTTCGCTAACAGCTTTGCCAAGAAAGGTCTTGTGTTGAATTACGCCTACGCGACATATTCTCCTACGCCGTGGGCTACGTTACTGGCGGGAAAAATGGCATTCGGCCCATGGGCGCCTACTGACGTAGCGTGGGATAACGATATTACTCCCGAGGGCGCGGTTGTTATCCTGAGTAAAAATATAAATTCTAAAACCAAACTCTTTATGAATACTATGGGTTTTGTTTTGAGTGAGACCGAGCCTTCTACTCACAACGCGATGGCGTATGGAGTGCAGCCGGGTATTGAATATCAATTAACCGACAATATTTCTTTAAAAGGAACCTTTTCGTATTTTACCTGGCAGGCGGTAAAAGGCCGGCTTCTTGACGGCAGCCAGGCAACTAACTCCCGGAATGGCCAGGGCCTCATGCGTGCGTTTAACACGATAAGCCCGGCGGGACAGGTAGCCTTTAAGGATCCTTTCAAAAACATCGGCTTGAATCTTCCTGTTTTAGCGGATATTCCGGAATTCGCGGTTTTCGGCGAATACTATAAAAATACCAGCGCTTCCGCAAAGAATACTGGTTTTGCTACGGGTTTCCAGCTTGGCCAGCCCAAAATCGAAAGTTGGGCGCAATGGCAATTTAAATATGTATATTCGATGTTGGAAAAGGACGCGGTATTGGATATTTTACCGGATTCTGACCGCTATAGCGGTAAAACCGGTATACGCGCCCACAAGGGTGAGTTATCGTTTGGGTTAAGTAAGAATACGTACCTGAAATTTGCCGGCTTCCGCGTGTGGAACATCAATCAAATTGGTACTAATCGCAAAGCGCCCACTACGGTTTTCCAGGCTGATTGGAACATGAAGTTTTAATGAGGTTTAGCCGAACGCGTATGCATCCATACGCAGTGAGGCTGTAACCGAATTACCCTGAGCGAGCCTGCGCGAAGCACGGCGAGTCGAAGGGCAATGAGTTTGAGGCTTTACTGATGTAGGTATGAAGCAGCTATAAACAAAATCAAGGAGGATAAAAAGATGAAAAGTTTAACAAAGATTTTAGTAATGGCCTTGGTGATTGCCGCGGGCTTGGGTTTTCCATGCTTTGCGGAAAAAATTGTTGTCGAAGGCTCAACTACCGTTTTACCGATTGCTCAAAAAACTGCTGAAGTATTTATGCAAAAAGACAGTAGCGCCGATATCTCGGTACGCGGCGGCGGTTCAGGCGTGGGCATAGCTTCTTTACTCGACGGTACCTGTGATATCGCCGATTCTTCGCGGCCAATCAAGGATACCGAGCTCGATAAGGCAGTAACTAACGGCAAAGATATTAAGGCGCATGTTATCGCGATGGATGGGATTGCCGTTATCGTTAACCCGGCAAATAAAGTGGGGGCTTTAACCAAGAAACAGGTAAGGGATATTTATACCGGTAAAATTTCCAACTGGTCGCAAGTTGGCGGTGATGACCGTAAAATCGTAGTTATTTCGCGCGATACGTCGAGTGGAACATTCGAGGCATTTGGAGAACTGGCTTTAGACAAACAAAAAGTAAGGCCGGATGCTTTAATGCAGGCATCGAATCAGGCGATCGCGTCTACCGTAGCGCGGACACCCGACGCTATCGGTTATGTAGGTTTAGGCTTTCTTAGTTCCAGTGTCAAAGCTTTAGAGCTAGATGGCGTCGTGCCTTCGAAGGAAACTGTACTCAATAACAAATATTCTATTGGCAGGCCGCTATTTATGTATACCAATGGTAAGCCT
>Ga0302322_100001654_pt1 | contig 18435 bp, 13 predicted proteins | sample Fen_T0_2_FD_203757 | JGI IMG/M metagenome (GOLD analysis project Ga0302322, IMG submission 203757) | Peat permafrost microbial communities from Stordalen Mire near Abisko, Sweden - Fen_T0_2 | ecosystem: Environmental > Terrestrial > Soil > Wetlands > Permafrost | place: Sweden: Abisko... | reverse complement strand
CGACAGGCAGGCAGCGCTGACGCTCTCCCTGTTACTTGCCGAGCATCTGCTTCATCTGGCCCATGAAGTCGTCGACGTTCGATTTGTCGATGACCTTGCCAGGGACGATGATGATGCCGTTGGCAGGAATGCCCGACTTGTCACCTCCGATATACTTCGCCATCAGCTTCATGCCCTGATAGCCCCATTCGAACGGCTGCTGCACGACGGTCCCGACGATGCTGCCTTCCTTCACGCCACCGAGCGTAATCGGATCCTCGTCAAAACCGATGATCTTGATCTTGTCGAGTTTGCCCGCCTCCTTCAGCACCTCGTAGATGCGCGGCGTGTTGTAGGAGTAGAAGCCGACCAGGCAGCTGACATCCGGCATCTTGGCGAGGATGTCCTCGACATTGCGCTTGGCCCGGGTCTGGTCGATCTCGTCGCCGCGGACGTCGACCAGTTCGACCTTGGAGCCCTTGATCGTCTCCTTGACGCCTTCGATGCGCTCGCGCGCATTATCGGCGCCAGGCAGCCCGACGAAGCCGACGCATTTGCCGCCGTTCGGCAGCGCCTTGAGCATCAGCTTGCCTGCGTCCTTGCCGAGTTCGGTGTTGGAGGAGCCGATATAGGCGATGCGCTTGGATTGCGGGGCGTCGCTGTCGGTGGTGAACAGCACCGTCTGCGAAGCGACCTTGTTGAGATGCTCGGTCTGGTTCTTCGGATCAACGGCGCTGACCATGATGCCGGCGGCGCCGGCCGCGACGAGGTCATCGAGCATCCGCTGCTGCACGGCGGCTGCGGCCTGTTCGGGATATTTGAGTTGCAGGCTGTAATTGGGCAACTCGCCCTGGGCCTTCTTCACGCCGGCCTCGGCGATCTTCCAGAAATCGGACGCGCCGTTGACGACGAAGGCCAGGACCTTCTTGTCGGCCGCCTGCGCCGAACCGAGGCCATTGGCCATGACGAACACGGCGGACACGCCGGCAATCACGAGACGCTTCATCGAACTGCTCCCTCTCTGCGGCTGGCACTTTTTTTTGCGGCCAGAGCTTTTATGTTGTTCGTTTTGTTTGTTGTCGTGTGGTCGTTGCGCGAGTGTCTCTTTTACCCAGCTCACGAAGCCGGTCCGCCATCCGCAATTCACGGACGCCGGCATGATCGGTCAGCTTCAGTCTGCAAGAGAAAAATGAGGCACGCACCTCAAGGTAGCAGACACCGATCACGCGTGCAACAAATCGCGCTACGTCTTTGGTTGTGTCATGGCACGCGCCGGAGACGGAGTCCGACCGCAGCGATCCGCTCCGTCACTCATAGGACCTTGGCAAACGACGTTCGCGCCTCATGGCGCGAGTGTCTGCTGAATCGAAATTCGCCAGCTGTTCAGTAATCGCGAGGTTCTTCCGGGATTATTTTTGCTGCCCGAATCAAACAATGGAATTTCGCAGCGCAGCATCAACCGGCGTGTACGGCGCGGGGTCGGGTAGGAGAAGCGAGCTTGGGACTCGGAGCTTGGTCCTGAAGCCGGTCACGCTCGACGACATGAGGCGGATTCAGTCGACCTCTGTCGTCGGGATGAAGAGCGGACAGGCGAAACCCTCGATATGGGCAGACATCGCGGCAATTGATCCGTGTCCATCCGTACGCACTTTTTTTTGACCCGTGAGGTCGCGTCTCAATCACACGACGGTGCCTGAAAGACGTCAGGACGCTGAACGGCTTGAGAAATTCGCATCGCGGTGCAACAGATGCGCGATAGACAGAACCTACGGTCCGATCGATTTGCACTGTTCCTTTCGCACCGCATCGGCTATACGTAAAAGCACTGTCATTAAACTGTTACAGATTGAAAACATGCCCGATTCTGATGCGACAGCGTCGGTCCGCGGCCGTGCGCGCGCTGTGGCACGGCTCGATGGAACGCCACGCAATGGCGGTGACGCCGACGCGTCCGTCGCGATCACGCCGAACCTGGAGCTGAATGTATCTGACGCGAAGCCGCCGGCTTCGACAGTCGAGACATCGGACCATGATGCGCCGGCGCAGGACGCGCCCTTGCCCGAGGCAACGACGGGCGCCGCGCTGCCGGATCTCGCGGCGACTGTGGGCTGCGAAATCGAGCTCAAGCTGCTGGTCGATCCCGATCATCTCGCCGAGTTCAACAACGCGCCGATCATCGCTGCGAATGCGCGCAACAAGGGTTCGCGCAAACATCTGAAGTCGGTGTATTATGACACGCCCAAGCACGTGCTGTGGCGCAACGGCCTCAGCCTGCGGGTGCGCCAGAGCGGCGCGCGCTTCGTGCAGACCGTGAAAGCCCAGCGCAGCGACGATCCGCTGCGCCGCGGCGAATGGGAAGCGACCGTCCCGTCGATTGAGCCCGACCTCACGCTCGCGATGCCCTTGATCCCGGACGATCTGCGCGCCAACCTCGCGGATGATACGCTCGATGCGGTTTTCGTCACCGACATCCGCCGCCACCAGCGCCTGATCGACATGCCCTCGGGCACGGTCGAGATCGCCTTCGACCACGGCGTTCTGACGGCGGGCGAGCACACGCTGCCGGTCAGCGAAATCGAGCTGGAGCTCAAGGGCGGCAGCACGGTGGCGATCTATGAGCTGGCGCTGCGGCTCGCAGAACATGAGCTGGTTCGCCCATCGGTCCGCAGCAAGTCGGCGCGTGGCTTCGAGCTTGCGGCCGGCACCCCGCCCGCGGTGGAGAAGCCGCGCAAGCTGCACCTCGATCCCGCGGTCTCGCTCGACGAGACCTTTGCAATCATTCTGCGCGGCTGCTTCCAGCATCTGCTGCAGGCAGTGCCGGCAGCCGAAGACGGCCGCAATCTGGAAGGCGTGCATCAGTTGCGCGTGTCGCTGCGGCGGTTGCGGGCGGCGCTGCATCTGACGCAGGCGGTGGGCGCATCGAGCCGGCTCGAGACTCTCCAGGCGGATGCCAGATGGCTCGCGCACAGCCTGTCGTCCGCGCGGGACTGGGACGTGTTCCTGAGCGCGACTCTACCTGTTATCGTCGAGGGCTGTCCCACCATTGCAGGCTTCGAGGCCCTGCGGGAGATTGCGGAGCAACAGCGCACGACCGGCTACCGCAAGCTTCGCACCGCGCTGGCCGAGCGCCGCTGCGCGACCTTCGTGCTCGGCTTGGGCGAATGGATCGAGACCCGTGGCTGGCGCAGCGATGTCTCGCCGGAGATGCTTGGGCAGTTGGCGGAGCCCGCCGTCAATTTCGCCGGCCACGTGCTGTCGGAACGGCATGGCAAGGTGCTGAAACGGGGCCGGCACTTCAAACAGCTTCCGGCGGAACAGCGGCATCGTTTGCGGCTTGCCTTGAAGAAGCTGCGCTACAGCGTCGACTTCCTGCTGCCATTGTATGGCGAGCAGAAATCGGCCAGGAAATACGCGCAGAAGCTGGCGGCGCTGCAGGAAGAGCTCGGTCTCTACAACGACATGGCGACGACGGCCACGCTGCTCGCGGGGCTCAGCCTGGACTCGACCGATGGCGCGCTCGCAGCAGCCGCGATCACCGGCTGGCAGGCGCATGCGATGGCCGGAGTCGAGGTGCCGTTGCGACAGGCGTGGCGCGAATTCACCAAGACCGAGACGCCGTGGTCGCAGGACGGCGCGACGTAATCAATCAGCGGTGCGGCCGTGCGGTTGCCCCGGCTGCATTGATCTGGTTCAATGCAGCCGTCCGCAATGCTGCTGTTATTCATGGCATGAAAATTTCCAACCTCAGCTGTCCAAGCTGTCGCGCTGCCTATGAGGTCGCCGAGTCGATTTCGGCGACCGGGTACCCGGGGCGGGCCGAATGCGCCATCTGCGGCGCGTTCCTGACGGCCTGGCAGGAACCGAAGCTGCGGGTGTTCCGGTTGGTCGTGCCGCCCGAGCACAAATATCCGCGCGTGCCGCCGCCCTCCTCGCTGGCCTGAAGCCGTCGCGCGGAATTGCCGCTCACTGCGAAAGAAACATATCTGCTAGATCACGCGTGGGCGCGCAGTTCTGCACGTCACACGTGAACGGCGTGTCAGCGTGACGGCTGACCGCGCATCCAGCGCCTCCCGGCCCGAAACTTGCCTCATCGTATCAGCCGCGCCATAGTCACCGGACCGCTCCCCACCTCCCGGCTGATCCCGGCCGGCAGGCATCGACGCCCATAGCCCCCTGACAAGCGAGTCATTCCCTTTCATGCCCATCATCAACCGCATTGCCGCGCTCTCCGACGACATGACTGCCTGGCGCCACGATTTTCATGAAAATCCCGAACTGCTCTACGAGGTGCATCGCACCGCCGGCATCGTCGCCGACAAATTGCGCGAATTCGGTTGCGACGAAGTGGTGACCGGCATCGGCCGCACTGGCGTGGTCGGTGTCATCCGGGGCCGCAAGTCGGAGTCCGGCAAGACCATCGGCCTGCGCGCCGACATGGACGCGCTGCCGATCGAGGAGACCTCGGGCGTTCCTTTCGCCTCGAAGACGCCCGGCCTGATGCATGCCTGCGGCCATGACGGCCACACCGCGATGCTGCTGGGTGCTGCCAAATATCTCGCCGAGACCCGCAATTTCGACGGCACCGCGGTGGTGATCTTCCAGCCGGCCGAGGAAGGCGGCGCCGGCGGCAAGGCGATGGTCGAGGACGGCCTGATGACGCGCTGGAACATCCAGGAGGTCTACGGCCTGCACAACATGCCGGGCCTGCCCGAGGGGCACTTCGCGGTGTCGCCCGGCGCGATGCTGGCCTCGGCGGATGCGATCGAGATCAAGGTCACCGGCAAGGGCGGCCATGGCGGCTCCGGTCCGCACAAGGCGATCGACAGCATTCTGATCGGCGCCCAGATCGTCAACGCGCTGCAGTCGATCGTGTCGCGCAACGTCGACCCGCTGAAATCAGCCGTGATCTCGATCTGCGCCTTCCATGCCGGCACCACCTTCAACGTCATCCCCGAGACCGTGGAGATGAAGGGCACCGTGCGCACGCTGGATCCCGAGGTGCGCGATCTGCTGGAGCGCCGGATCGCCGAGGTGGTCGATGCCACCGCCCGTGCCTATGGCGGCTCGGCCGAGACCATCTATACGCGGATGTATCCGGTGACGATGAACCACCCACGGGAAGCCGCGATCGCGGCCGACATCGCCCGCGAGGTCTCAGGCTCAGAGCGCGTCGACGATCGCGCGCTGCCGCGGATGGGCGGCGAGGATTTCGCCTTCATGCTCGAGGCCCGCCCCGGCGCCTTCGTCTTCCTCGGCATGGGCGACGGCAATGACTGCCACCATCCCGGCTACCGCTTCAACGACAACATTCTGGGCACCGGCGCCTCCTACTGGGTGCGGCTGATCGAGAAGGGCATGCCGGCGAACTGACTGAAACGAGCGCGGTGTGACCGGTTCACCCTGCGCTCGATCCTTCCGTCATTGCGAGGCGCGCCAGCGCCGAAGCAATCCAGACTTGCTTCTAAGGCCTGGATTGCTTCGCTGCGCTAGGAAGAAAAAAGTGGGCCGATTCCCATCAATTAGGGGCGGATCTGTTGACCCACTTTCATCCAGCGCGGGTCGGCGTCTCTCCGCCGGTCCCCACTCGCAATGACGATATATGCCCACCATCACCCGCGTTCAGCGTGCCACGCCGTCAACGCCGCACGCTCCTCGTCGGCGGTGAGGCCGGTGACCGTGCCGCCGGCCGCGCGCGCCCAGGCCAGCGTGTCGCGCGCGGTCTCGGCCAGCGGCCGCACGGTCAGGCCGGCATCGCCCGCAGGCGAGGTCTCGCGGGTGGCGAAGCCGGCGAACTCGGGCAGCGGCAGCCACAGCGGCAGCGCGCGCGGTCCCGACCAGCGCCTGACGTCGTGGCGCTCCAGGAACGCGCGGTCGATCCAGGTGAATATGCAGGACGCGCCAATGGCCGCAGTGCATTCCGCCAAGAACTGCCCCCGCGTGACGGTCGGTCCAATGCCGTCGAAACATCCGGTCAGGCCGGTCTCGGCGGCATGCACGATCCATTGCGCGAGATCGCGCACGTCGATGAACTGCACCGCATCGTCAGGCGCGCCCGGCGCCAGCACCTCGCCGCCGCGCGCAAGCCGCGTCGGCCAATAGGTGAACCGCCCCGTCGGATCCTCCGGGCCGACGATCAGCCCGGCCCGACAAATGAAGGCACCCGCGCCCACCGCCTGCTCACACGCGACCTTGGCGGCGCCATAGGTCTCCTCAGTACTGAACTCGATCTCGGGGGCGGTCGGAGCCTTCAATGGAGCCGTGTCCGCGCGCTGCCCGATGGTGCCGTTGTCGGCATAGACGCTCACCGTCGACACGAAAGTCCAATGACGCGCGCGCGGCCTCAGCGCTGCGATCGCGCGGCGCACCTGGCCGGGATGCCGCGACACGTCGACGACGGCATCGAAGTTTTCGTCCGCGAGCGGTGCGAGGCCATCCGGCGCGTCGCGGTCGATGCGGACAAAGCGTGCGCCGTGCGGAACGCTGCCGGTGACGCCGCGCGCGGCGCAGGTCACGTCATGACCGATCGCGCAGGCGTGGGCTGCAATGGCACGTCCGAGAAACTGCGTGCCGCCGAGGATCAATAGACGCATGCGGTCCACCCTGATCAATCTGATGGGGCAACGTTATCAGGGCGCAATCTCGAATCGCAAGCGCCGTAGCAATCACCCGTGCGTCACTCCGGTAAGCTCGTCATCACGAGCGAAGCGACTTGTGGAGCGCATCGCGAGGCCAGGCCGAGCCTCTGCAACCGCAATTCGACCGCCGTCGAAACATTTGTTGCGCGGCGCGGGCTACCAGACGCTCCTCACACTCCGATCAGCATGGTGACAATCTTGACCGCTCGGCCCGGCATCGCAAAGGAGCTCGCGCTTCTTCTCCTGCTCTCGATCCTGTGGGGCGCCTCCTACACCTTCATCCGCGTCGGCGTCGAAACCATTCCGCCGCTGACCTTGATCGCGGCGCGGACGCTGATCGCAGGCAGCCTGCTCGCGGCCGTGATCGGCGGCCGCGGCCTCGCCTGGCCCCGCGACATCGGCACCTGGCGGCGTTTCCTGGTCCAGGCCGGCCTCAACAGCGTGGTGCCCTTCACGCTGATCGCCTGGGCCGAGCAGACCACCGATGCCGGGCTGGCGACGATCCTGAATTCGACCTCGCCGATCTTCGCGTTCCTGCTGACCGCACTGATCACGCGCCACGAAGCCATCACCGCGCGGAAGCTGTTCGGCATCGCAGCCGGCCTGCTCGGCATCTGTCTGATCGTCGGTGTCGAGGCGCTCGGCGGACTCGGTCACGAACTCTGGGCCCAGCTTGCGATCGTCGCCGCCACCATCTGCTATGCGGGCGCGGCCGTCTTCGGCAAGAGCTTCAAAGGCCTCGACCCGATGCTGCCGGCGGCGGGCTCGCTGATCTCGGGCAGCGCGATCATGATCCCGGCCGCGTTCGCGATCGATCATCCCTGGACGCTCGCGCCATCCACGAGCTCCGTGCTCGCGCTGTTCGCGCTCTCGGTGTTTTCGACGGCGCTGGCGCTGGTGATCTATTTCCGCCTGGTGCAGACCCTTGGCTCGATCGGCGCCACCGCGCAATCCTATCTGCGGGTGCCGATCGGCGTTGCGATCGGCGTCGCGGTGCTCGGCGAGCAGCTGTCCTCCACCGCCTGGCTCGGACTGGCCTGCGTTGTCGCCGGCGTCATCGCGATGACGCTGCCGGCGCGCCGGGCACCTGTGAGCAGTCGGGTCGCCGCCCCATTGAGCGTACAGCCGCACGCTGCTTTGAAGGAGGTCAGATCAATCTCGGAATGAAAAATGAACGTTGCGCCTGACGTTTCAGGATGGCAGCAGCCGGAACTACGAGAACCGGCTCTCTGACGACATGCAAGGACATGAGGACGAGCCGTAGAAGATCGATTCGATCAACGTGCCGACGCCGCCGACAAGTTCTCTGGTCGCGGGGCCGGCTGCGTGGCGACGGGCCGCGTTGCGGCAACTGCCCCGGCCGGGCGGATCGGACGCCGGACCGGCACCGGACGCGGCACGCCCGGTGCCACTGGTATAATCAACTGCACCGCCGCGCGGTTGCCGTTGCGCAGCGGCACGGGCCGCGTTGCGGGTCGCCCGACCGCGTGACTCGCGCGCCATTTCAAGTACTCGCGGAACAGCTTGTCGGAGGGATCAAAGCTGCCAGCGACGGGCACCGTCGCCATGGCCGGCTCCTGCGCCGCGACGCGGGGGGCCATTGGACCGACGGCGGCCGCGCTTGGAGCAATGCTGTCAGGGGCCACGTTCACGAATGCCAGCGTGGCATCGGCGGCGCCCGCCACGTCCGGCATCAGTGCAGGCCGCTGCGACACCGGCTCAGGCTGCCGTGCCGGCAGCGCCGTCACGACAGTCGGATCAGAGCCGCGCGGTACAAGTCCGACCGGCGCCAACAGGCCGCCGATCACGAGTGTCGCCGCGATCGGCGCAAAGGTCATGCGCAGGCGACGCGCTGGGATCGTGGCCGGGATTGGCAACCTCGGTTCCGGAAGGAGCGTCTCGCTCCCATCGAGCCGCGGGAGAAGGCCGCGGCTCGCAGCCGCCAACGACAAGATCGTCGGGAGCCGGATCGCGGTGATGGCCGCGGTCAGCATCCGGCTCAGCGCCGCCAGCACTAGCACCGTGACAAAGGCAGCAAGGCCGAGACTGCCGCCGATGCCGCCGAGAATGCCGCGTTCATAGATCAGCAGCGCGGTCAGCACGATCCCGCCCAGCACAGGCAGCAGCGGTCCTTTCAGCCGCTCGGGCGTCGACATCCCGAGGAAGCAGCCGGCGTAGAACGCGTTCGCGTCCATGAGGTCGTGCAGCGGCAGGAACAGCAGACCGGCGAGCGCCAGCGCAGCGGCGGTGAAGGTCCGATCCGCCGTCCTCGCCTCCATGAGACGCGGCAGACGCAGCACCAACAGGGTCGCATACATGCCAACCGAGCATGCGACGTAAGTGCGGGTGATCAGCCCCGAATCACCGTCGAAGGCCGCGGGCCGGGCGGCGCGGAACAGGCTGTCATCCCCGCCGAACAATGGCGCGAGCGCGACGAAGAGCAGCGACGCGGTGGTGGCGATCGCTCCCGATCGTCCGCCATAGCCGCGCGCCAGCGGGCGTCCGGTCCGCAGCTCGAACTCGGCCACCAGAGCGAAAGCGAGACCGCACACCAGCGCCAGCGAGAGGAAGGGGATGCTGACCGGCAAGCCCGTAACCACCGATGCGCTGGAACTCGTCCAGGGCATTGGTGTCATTCCACTGAAGCTTCCGCCATAGACCGCGGAATAAAACTCGCCAGGAAACCGACGCGTCGCCCGCGCCAGGAGCAACGGGCCGCACAGCATCACGGTCGCCAACGCGGAAGCGATTGCCGGGGGGAAGCCGAATTCGCTCAGGTACAATGTCGCCAGACAGCCGAGGACGGCCCCCGCGAAAGCCGCCTCCGGCCCGTTCGCTGAAGACGCCACGCCGGCGTACGACGCGGCGGCTGCCGAATCCCCTCCACCACGCCAGCCGAACAGGATGTCGAGCGCCCAAGGGCCGCGCCAACGACGACGCCAGGATTCGCGCCAGGACTCACGCCATGAATGAGAATCTGGTGCGAAGTCGTGCCGCCCTTGCAGCCCATTCGGATTGAGGTTCGCTCCGTCCAGCGCCATCAATACATCCTCAGGCTGCATTTCGCGTCACACAACCTCTGAATGCGCGGTTCGGTGTCGCCCGCCCTGGATTCGTCTAGACCAAGCTTGTGCAGCGAGTGTGGCGATGTCGTGAGACAAGATGGTTCACCTATCAAAAAAACGCGCGGCTGTGTGCGAAGCCGGCCGCGATGGCCGGGCAAGCTACGCGCGCGCCCGCCTGAGTTGTGGCCCAACCCTTTCAGGCGCGCTTGCAACAGAGTGGTGAAATTCGGCGCGCGCACGCCAATTCACGATCATGGAGTCCGACCGGACGACCCGTCCGATAAACCTCTGATCAACAGAAGTTCAACCCGGGCGAAGCGCTGACGGAGTCGGACTGGCGCCGGCCGTTAATCGTCGCCGCCGTGGCGAGATCCATTACTTCCAAACGCAGCCGCATGCGACCGGCAGCCGACCAGCCAGCGAGGTCATGATCTCCGCTTCAATTGCCACGTCAGCCGCGACCTTGTAAACAAATCCGCTGGAGACCAAGCACAAGAAAGCAACGATGGCAGAACACAGAACAAGAGTGGCAATCTTGTTCGGCGGTCGCTCCGCGGAGCACGACGTCTCCAGGGCCTCGGCCGCGAACATTTATCGGTCCCTCGACCCCGCGCGCTATCAGATCACGCTGGTCGGGATCACCGGCGATGGCCGCTGGGTGGTCGCCGATGCCGGCAATGACACTGGCCCGGCCGCGCTGGTGATCCCCGCAGATGCCCCGCAGCTGGTGCTGCTGCCGGGCGGACAGGGCCGCGCGCTGGCCATCGAAGCTAATGCGGCCGGCGTGCGCGAGCTGCCCGCCTTCGATGTCGTGTTTCCGGTCCTGCACGGCCCCAATGGCGAGGACGGCACCGTTCAGGGCGCGCTCGAACTGGCCGACGTCGCCTATGTCGGCGCCCGCGTACTGGGCTCGGCCGTGTCGATGGACAAGGACGTCGCCAAGCGCCTGCTGCGCGATGCCGGCCTGCCGATCGTGCCCTTCGTCGCTACGACCGCCGCAGCACCGATCAGCTATCATGATGCGGTTGCGGCCACCGGTTCGTCTGAGCTGTTCGTCAAGCCGGCCAATCTCGGCTCATCCGTCGGTATTTCCAAGGCGCGGACACCCGAGGAATTCGACGCCAGCTGTCAGCTCGCCTTCCGCTTCGACAGCAAGGTCCTGATCGAGCGCTGCGTCGCGCCGGTGCGGGAGATCGAATGCGCGGTGCTGCAGAATGCGGACGGCGACGTCAGCGCATCCGAACTCGGCGAAATCGCCCCGGCCGGCGCGCATGGTTTCTACTCCTACGATGCGAAATATCTGGATGCCGCCGGCGCGACCCTTCACGTTCCGGCCCAGCTTGAGCCGTCCTTCGCCGCGCGCATCCGCGACATGGCGGTCAAGGTGTTCGGGGTGTTGGCTTGCGAAGGTTTGGCAAGGGTCGATTTCTTCGTCAGCGGCCATGAGGTATTCGTGAACGAGGTCAATACGCTGCCGGGCTTCACCAATATCAGCATGTATCCGAAGATGTGGGAGGCCAGCGGACTGGCCCAGTCGGAGCTGATGAACATCCTGATCGGGCACGCTTTGGCGCGCCATTTGAGGCGCCGGCGGCTCAGCTTCCAGCGCGAGCCCGCACAAAAGTGAGCGGGGCAATCCCTTTTTGGGTAAGCAACTTGCGCGAAGGCTGAAGCCGCCGCGAAATATCGAGCCAGTCGGGCGTGATCCAGAGGAATTCGGACGATGGAATTTGACGACGTGATCCTCGGCCGCCGCAGCATCCGCGGGTACAAACCCGATCCCGTCCCCCGGGCGCTGATCGAGGACGTCATCCGTCTGGCGATGCGCGCTCCGTCGTCGATGAACAGCCAGCCCTGGAATTTCACCATCGTCACCGGCGAGCCGCTGGATCGGATCCGCGCCGGCAATACCGAGCGGATGGTGGCGGGCGTCCCGCAGTCGCGCGAGTTTCGCACCGGCCAGGCCTTTGCAGGTCAGCATCGCGACCGGCAAATTGGCGTCGCCAAGCAATTGTTCTCCGCCATGGGGATCGCGCGCGACGACAAGGAGAAGCGCCAGGACTGGGTGTTGCGCGGCTTCCGCCAGTTCGACGCGCCGGTCTGCGTGATCGTGACCTATGACCGCGCGCTGGACGGCAGCGACGATACGCCGTTCGATTGCGGTGCCGTGGCGAACGCTTTGGTCAATGCCGCCTGGTCACGCGGGCTCGGCGCCGTGATCAACAGCCAGGGCATCATGCAGTCACCTGTCGTGCGTGAGTACGCTCGCATAGCCGACGACCAGGTCATCATGAAAAGCATCGCTCTCGGCTGGCCCGACGACAGCTTCCCGGCCAATGCTGTGGTGTCCGAACGAAAGTCTGTCGCGGAAGCCACCGTGTTCGTCGGTTTCGAATAGGCAAGCGCAGGCGGGCGAAGCTACGTACCGACAAAGCATTGCCGCGCGCGCGATATTGGAAATTCAAAGCCGACGTGCCCCGGTGGACCGCGTAGGACCCGTCGCCTGGATCTAGGCGGCGCGGCGCAGGCCGGCGAGGAAACTGTCGACGCTTTCGAACAAGGCAGCAGCGTGCTGGCTGAGTTCGCCGGAGGCGACCAGGACGCTGCTGGCCAAAATCCGCGACTGCTCGGCCGAATGGCTGGCACCGGCGACATTGACCGAGACCTCGCTGGTGCCGACGGCGGCCTGCTGAACGCTGCGCGCGATCTCGCGCGTCGCCGAATCCTGTTCCTCGACGGCGGCGGCAATCGTGGTGGCGATGCCGCTGATCTCACGGATGGTGTCGCTGATACCGCTGATCGCGGTCACACAGGCCCCGGTGGCGGATTGGATGGCGGTGACCTGTCCGGCGATGTCCTCGGTCGCCTTCGCGGTCTGGCTGGCCAGTTCCTTGACCTCGGATGCGACCACGGCAAAACCTCGTCCGGCATCGCCGGCGCGTGCGGCCTCGATGGTGGCGTTGAGCGCCAACAGATTGGTCTGGCTGGCGATGGCGCCGATCAGGCGCAGCACATCGCCGATCTTTTCGCCGGCGGCGGTGAGGCCGCCGACGATCTGCGTGGTCTCTCCGGCCTTGACCACGGCGGCGTCGGCAACACCGCTGGAATGGGTGACCTGGCGGCCGATCTCGGCCACCGAAGAGGCGAGTTCTTCGGTCGCCGCGGCAACCGTGCCGACGCTGGCGGACGCCTCTTCGGAGGCCGCCGCCGCAGCCGCGGCGCGCTCCGAGGTACCGTTGATGCTGGTCGTGATCTCGCCGGCGACGCGCTTCATGTCCGCCGTTGCCTTGGCGACGGCGCCGACCACGCTCTTGACGTCGGCCTCGAACCGATCGGCCATCTGACCCTGCAACGTTTTCTTTTCGTGTTCGGCTTGCGCCTTGGCGGCTTCCTGCGACTCGCGCAGCCCGCGCGCCTCGACCATGTTGCGGCGGAACACGTCGACGGCGACCGCCATGGTGCCGAGTTCGTCCTTGCGGTCGCCGCCAGGAATCGTCACGTCGGTATCGCCGCTGGAGAGCCGGTTCATCACGTTGGTGATGGCCGCCAGTGGGCGCGACAGACCGCGGCCGAGCAGGAACGCGAGCAGAATGGCGCCGGCGAGGATGACGGCCGTGCCGAGCAGCAGGTTGCGCTGCGCAACGGATGACGCCTGCTCATACTCCGTGGTGTCCTTGATGACTTCGATCACGGCGACCGGCTGACCGGCATAGTTCTTGATCTGGCCGACATAGAGCGCGGCGGGATGGCCATCGAGCGTGGCCTCGCGTCGCAGCGTGGCGCCATCGAATACGCTCTTGAGCTCTTGCTGCGTCGTGACCACGCCTTCCCCGAAGGTCGAAGACATCCGGGTGAAGGCCTTGCCATCGAACACGTGGACGGCGAGATCGACGTTGAGCCGCTGCTTGGCTCGGTCGACAAAGTCCTTGCCCAGTGCGATGCCGATATCGGCGACCGCGACGCTCTTGCCATCGCGCAGCATCGGGGCAATCGCGTAGACGGCCAGCGCGTTGTTGCGACCGAGCTCGACGCCGACGACCGGCTTGCCGGTCTTGTTCGCTTCGACGATCGTCGTGCGGCGGTCCGAGATGTCGTCGCCGAACGCCTTGGGGTCGTGGACGCGCAGGAACATGGTTGCCGGCGGCAACGTCAGGTTCATGAATGTAATACCCTGTGGCTTGACTGCCTTCATGGCTCCGCCCAGAAGGGCAAGCAGTCCATCACGGTCGCCTTTGGCGACGGCCTCGGCGACCGGCGGCAGCGCGGCAAGGGTGGCGCTGACCGCAAGCGCGGCGCGTCCCTCATAGTCGAGCGCGGCGATGACGCCGTCATATTGCAGCTTGAGCTGCTGGTCGAGCGCGAGCCGCGTCAACGCACGCTGCTGCAGGATCGAAAAGGTCCCGAGGATTCCGCAGGCCACCGCGACGGTGAGCGAAATGGCAAGGATCAGCCGGGCCGCGATCGATCGAAGTTTGAACATGGGATATCGCGGCTCCGCGGGGACCAAAATTTGAAGTTCCCACAAAGGGCTTAACAGCGAGGCAAATTGCTGACGCGTAGGATTACGGGCTTGAGGCATTCGCGTCGCAGTCAGGTCCTCCGATGTCTGTCCGCGCAGCAGGAGGCTGGCTGTAAGACTCATCGTGCCGACGTCTTCGTAGATGGTGTCGCTCTCTTTCGTAGCGAGCTATGGAGGGCTCGCTTCCGTTGCCGGCCCACGCGAGAATTTTCTCCAACGCAAAGCTCAGTCGTTATCAGGATACTGCGGACATCGACCGCAAATATGATAGCCTGGCTCTCTCGATCCGGATCGTCATCGGCGGGCCCTCCTGAGGTCGCCCGGCGCGCGCCGGTAGACCGCGGAAAATACCGAGTTGAAGCGGCGCAGGCTGCCGAAGCCCGAACGCATTGCGATCTCGGCCATCGACAGATCGGTCTCGTCGAGCAGCCGTTTGGCGCGCTGCACACGGATCGTCTGCGCCAGCTGGATGGGGCTCGCACCCAGGTGCCGCTGACAAAGCCGCCCGAAATGTCGCGTGCCGATCCCGAGCCGCGCGGCCAGCTCCTCGACGCTTCCGTCGTCGAGCGCGCCGCCGTCGATCAGACGCAAAGCGCGCGCGATCGTTGCACGCGTTCCCTGCCATGCTGGTGAAAATGGCGCAGCTTCCGGCCGGCAGCGCAGGCACGGACGAAAGCCCGCCGCCTCGGCCGCAGCCGCGGAGGGGAAAAAGCCGACATTCTCCGCCTTCGCCGGCCGCACCGGGCATACGGGCCGGCAATAGATCCTGGTCGTCCTGACTCCCGTAAAGAACAGTCCGTCATAGTGATGGTCCCGGGTGACACGAGCGAGTTCACACTCTTCTGCATCGAGCATCAAGACTCTCCAGCAACGCAAGAGGACGGAGTCCGATTCCGGCGAGCCCGGTTCCCACCACGGTGGTATTTGAAACGCCCACCACTCGACTTTGCAAGGGATGAAGATGTCGAGCAATGATCCTTTCAGGCCGGCCTTGGAGCGGGCCTTCGCACACGCCCTTGGTCATCTGTCGTCAAGCGATGTCAGACCGATCGGCGCCACCACGGGCCTGATCGAGCTTCGCGCCCGGTTCAATCGGTCGCTGCCGGAGCGCGGCACCGATGCCGTCCAGGTGATCGACGATCTGGTGCGCGATGCCGAAGGCGGCATCCTGGGCTGCGATAGCGGCCGCTTCTTCGGCTGGGTCATCGGCGGCACCCTGCCGGCTGCGCTTGCGGCGGACTGGCTGGTATCAACCTGGGACCAGAATGCCGCGATCCATGCCTGCGCGCCGGCCGAATCCGTCATCGAGGAAGTGGCAAGCGGCTGGCTCAAGCAGCTGTTCGGCCTGCCGCAGAGCGCGAGCTTCGCCTTTGTGACCGGAACGCAGATGGCGCACGTCACCTGTCTTGCTGCTGCCCGTCATCGCCTGCTGATGCGCGCCGGCTGGAATGTCGAGGAGCAAGGCCTTGCCGGTGCACCTGCGATCCGCATCCTCACCAGCAGCGAACGTCACGGTTCGATCGAGCGCGCCATCCGCATCCTGGGTTTCGGCAAGCGCGCGGTCACCGCCCTGTCCTGCAACGAGTGCGGCCAGCTCACGCCGGATAAGCTCGCTCACGCATTGGAAAGCGGGGCATCCCGGCCGACCATCGTCGTGCTGCACGCCGGCGATCTGAACATCGGCGCCTTCGATCCGTTTGCCGAGTTGATCCCGATCGCGCGCCGCTTCGGCGCTTGGGTCCATGTCGACGGCGCGTTCGGCCTGTGGGCCGCCGCGAGCCCCAAATATCGCCACCTGCTGGAAGGCGTCGAGCTTGCAGATTCCTGGACCAATGACGGCCACAAATGGCTCAACACGCCGTTCGACTGCGGCTATGCCTTCGTCGCCGACAGCGAGGCCCATCGCGGCGCCTTCTCGCATCGCACCAGCTACACCCAGTTCGTCGACGACGCCCGCGACCAGATCGAGTGGAATCCGGAATGGTCGCGGCGGGGTCGTGGCGTGCCGACCTATGCCGCACTGCGCCAGTTCGGCCGCGCCGGCATCGCCGATCTGGTCGAGCGCTGCTCGGCCCATGCCCACGCGCTGGTGACGCGGATCGGCGCCCTGCCGGGTGCAGAGCTGATCTGGGCGCCTGTGATCAACCAGGGCCTGGTCCGATTCCGCGACCTCCGCCCCGATGCCACCGAGCCCGATCACGATCGCCGCACCGACGAGATCATCGCGCGCATCGTCGCATCCGGCGAAGCCTTCTTCGGCGGTACCACCTGGCGCGGCAAACGCTGCATGCGGGTCTCGGTCTGCAACTGGCAAACCAGCGCCGGGGACGTCGATCGCGCGGTCCGGGCGGCGCAGATTGCGCTTGGGTGACGGCAACCATTTGCAGATCGCGAGCGAACCGCCTAGCCGTTGGCGGCCATGGCGGCGATGGTGTGTTTGCGCGCCGCCATCCGCTGCTCCCAGGCATTGAGGTGTTCCAGACCGGCCGCGCGACCGATCAATGCGGAGCGCGCCTTGATGAATGGATACAGCGCAATGTCGGCGATGGAAAACTCCTCGGCCAGATAGTCGCGCCCCATGAGACGGCGGTCGGCATTGGTGCAAGTCTTGAGGAAACGCTGCGCAAAGAAGTCGGCATTGGCTGCGCTGGGCTCAGGCGCCAGCGACAGATGAAACAGCGCTGAAGCCGCAGGGCCGACATCGGTCAAGGCCTGCATGAACCATGCAAAGGCCTCGATCCGACGTCGCGGATCGCGCGGAATCAGTCGGCCTGATTTTTCGGTGCAACAAAGAACGATTGCACCCGACTGCACGACGGTCGTGGCTTTCCCCTCCGGTCCGTCCACATCGACAAGGACCGGGATCGTTCCATTCGGATTGATCTTGAGGAAATCGGGGTGACGCTGGTCTCCCTTGTCGAGGTCCAGCCGGTGCAGGCGATGCGCAAGTCCACACTCGGCGGCAGCGAGCGCTGCGCGCCGGCCGTTGATCGTCGCAGCCGTGTAAAGATCCATCATGAGAGACCGCGCCTTTTTGCACAGCGTTTCCGAATGACGCCTCATGGCCCGCGTGCAGCGCGCGACGCAATGGCGTGCCAAGGCGCCAACTGATTTGACCGGCATGGGGTCTTGATGGTCAAGGTCGTGCTGACGGACGCTCGACGACAAGATCGCTTTGCCTGCAAAAATCAATTTCGCAAGGCGCTTCAACTCGATCACCCTTGTCCAGCCCTCAGCGCAAGAATATTCTTCTTTCTTTTTTTCAGAAATCGTGTTTGATTGTCGCCGTCCCACCTCGATGAGAGGGGCGTTTCGCGATCGTCACGACACGCGGGGTGGGATGTGGTGGGCGTGAGAGGGGTTGCAGCGTGAGCATTCGCGCCGACGAACAATGCCGCTACGCACGGTCAAGTCGTATGGTCCTGGCATCCCGACGCTGATGCCACGCTGATGCGCAAGCATCATGCGCACACGGTGGCCAAAAAGCCCGGCGCACCGGGGAGATCGCGAAGCAGCCGTTCCACCCATCGCGCAGGGAAGGCCGGGATGTCTCGGCCGAGCCTGTGGTTCTGCCGCGTGCTTTTTTTCTGCACGCGGGCCATGGGAGCGGCGAGCTCCCGGCCTTCCCTGCGCCCTCTTCTGTTTCGAGGGCGGCGCTGACCAAAGCTCGGACGCGACAGCGGGTGCGAGGATGATGCGACATGTCCCTCCCCACCCGTCGTCCCGGGCAAGCCCCGGCAACGCGGAAGCGTTGTCCGGCAGCGCGCGACCCGGGACCCATATGCACAGGGCGGAATGGTGCGCACGCTGGTCGGGCATCCACGTCCACCAGCAACGACATCCGGTGGTTATGGGTCCTGGCGTTCGCCAGGACGACACCGAGAACGTTGACACAGCCTGCCTTCGCCCCGCCCCCCAGAAATCCACTGAATCCCCGGTCGCAATCAGCTAGACTCACCGCGTGACACATCATCCCACGATTCTCGTGTTCGACTCCGGTCTCGGCGGCCTCTCCGTGCTGCGCGAGGTGGTCGGCGCGCGCCCCGATGTGCATTACGTCTATGTCGCCGACGACGCCTTTTTTCCCTACGGCCACCACAGCGAGGCGGCGCTGATCGCCCGCGTGGTGCCGCTGATGGGCGAACTGATCGCGGCCCACAACCCCGACCTGATCGTGATCGCCTGCAACACGGCCTCGGTCCAGGTGCTGGCGCCGTTGCGCGCCGCCTACGGCGTG
>Ga0302322_100001653_pt1 | contig 18435 bp, 20 predicted proteins | sample Fen_T0_2_FD_203757 | JGI IMG/M metagenome (GOLD analysis project Ga0302322, IMG submission 203757) | Peat permafrost microbial communities from Stordalen Mire near Abisko, Sweden - Fen_T0_2 | ecosystem: Environmental > Terrestrial > Soil > Wetlands > Permafrost | place: Sweden: Abisko... | reverse complement strand
TGGAGTGATCATGGGGAAATTAATTTTTGTGGGTTCGGAGTGCCGCGACGGGGCGCCGCTTTCGAGGCAGGCTCGCGCGGCCGCACGCCCGTGGGATTAATTCTTTGGCGTCAGTTCGAACATGCGGTCGATGCACCGGGCGGCACGGACGCGGACGCCTTCGTCAAGGGTCACGATCTGATCGGGTCGCGGGGCCCGCAGCGCGTCGCGGACTTTCTCGAGGGAATTGAGTTTCATGTAAGGACACAGCCGGCACCCACCGATAAATCGCTTTTCCGGATCTTCCACTTGGAGGCGGCCGACCAGGCCGCACTCGGTCAGCATCAAAAAATAAGGTGCGGGAGTTCCCTTCACATATTTCATCATCGCCCCCGTGCTGCCGACGAAATCGGCGGCGGCGGCCACTTCCGCCGTGCACTCGGGATGAGCGACCACCTTGAGCCCGGGAAAGCGCGCCCGTGCGTCGGCGATGGCCGCCACGTCGAACTGGTCGTGCACGATGCAGGTTCCGTCCGACGCGATGATTTCCTTGTCCACTCCCCGCCGCTTCAGCTCGGCGCGGACGTTCTCAGCCATGAGACGATCGGGCACGAAGACGACGCGGCGGGCCGGGAGGTTCGCCACGATGTCGTAAACATTGCCGGAAGTGACACACACGTCGGACTCGGCTTTCACCTCCGCGGTGCTGTTGATGTAGCACACCACGGTCGCGTCCGGATAGAGCGCTTTCAGGCGGCGCACCTCTTCTCCGGTGATCGAGTCAGCGAGCGAGCAGCCGGACCCGCGGTCGGGTACGACGACGGTGGCCTGCGGAGAAAGGATTTTCGCCGTCTCAGCCATAAAAACTACCCCGGCAAAGACGATCTTTTTGGCCTTCGACTCGCGTGCCTTTAAGCTGAGGAAATAGGAGTCACCCTTGAAGTCGCCGACCCCGTAAATGATCTCCGGCTCCACGTACGAGTGCGTGAGGATCACGGCGTCCTGTTCGCGTTTCAGCCGGTTAATTTCCAGCGTGAGGGGTGCGATGCGCTGGCAGGCCCCGAGATTCCATTGCCGGCCGGGCTCGCAGTCCACATGCAGCAGCGAGCGGAAAAGGCGGTCCGCCTCGGCCTCGAGTTCCGCTGGGGTGATCTGGGGTGTATCCGGAGCGATCATGGCTGGTTGATATACTTATCGTGAGCGGAGTGAATCGCGTTTTTATCACCGAGCAGGACCACGCGCGGGGAATGCCCGGCCACCTCGGTGGGATCGAGCTGGACATACGAGGCCACGATGATTCGGTCGCCCGGCTGAACGAGCCGGGCCGCGGCGCCATTGACCTGCACCTGGCCGGTCTCGCCGTAAATCACGTAGGTGGTGAACCGGGCGCCATTGGTCACGTCGTAAACCTCCACCTGCTCAAACTCCAGCAACCCGGCCACCCGGCAGAGATCGCGCCCAAGCGAAATGGAGCCCTCGTAGTCGATGTCCGCCGAGGTGATCGTGGCGCGGTGAAGCTTGGCCTTTAGAAAAGTCAGTTGCATGGGAAAACTCCTATTTGCGCTCTGTTGGTTCGTCACGGTTCAGGGTCTCAGCCTGTTTCAGGCCCCACAACACCAGCTCGGAAATGATTTCGTCGAAGATCCCCTCGCCTTCGAACATCCGAGCAAAGCCGCCGGTGCCGATCACGCGTGGCCGGCTGGCCGGGAACGCCTCGGCCTGCAGGCCGGCGAGGATGTGGCGGATCGCGCCCACGTGCCCGTGGTACAGGCCCGATTGAATGCTTTCGACCGTGGTGCGCCCGAGGACTTGTTCGGGGCGGGCGATCTCGACGCGTGGCAGTTTCGCCGTGTTGCTCGCGAGGGATGAGGCCGACACGCCCACCCCGGGCAGGATGACACCGCCGAGATAATCCGCGTCCGCGGTCACCACCTCGACCGTGGTCGCGGTGCCGCAGTCCACCACGAGCAAATCCTGCTTCGGATAGCGTCGCGTGGCTGCAATCGCCCCGGCAATGCGGTCGGCGCCCACCTCGTGCGGATTGCGGTAGCGCACCTTCAGGCCGGTCTTGACGCCGGCCTGAAGCACAAATGGCTCACAGCGGAAATATTTGACGGCGGCGCCGCGCAGGGAGTGAAGGGCGGCCGGCACAACCGAACAAATGGCGACCCGCTTCACTGCGCGCGGATCAATCTCGTTCTCCCGCAGCACGGCGGTGAAGAAGATCCCGAGTTCGTCCGCCGAATCGGGCGTGTGAGTGGATTTGCGAAATTGGCAGCGCAGCGTTTCACCATCGAAGACGCCGCCATGGATCTGACTGTTGCCGATATCGAGACAGAGGAGCATGGGATAGAGAGGTGGGATCAATTCGCCGGGTGAGCACCCGACACCAGAATCTCCTCCAGGGCGACGGCCAAATCGAACCGCGAGGCACAGTGCCGCACCGGTCCGCCCGCGCGGGAATAAATGTCCGCCGGAAAATTCCCGTCGGGACCGCGCTGGCTCAGATCGTTGTGCACGACGAAATCCGCGCCACTCCGCTCGAGCAAGGTCGCGACTGCGGCTCCCGCGGCCGCCGCATTGGCTCCGGTGGTGAGCTTGAAGGCGACAACCTGCAGCCGGTCGTTGCGGCTGCGTGTCCGCAGCGAATCGACCAGCTTCGGGAGGGCCCTCAATCGAAGCAGGACCGGACCCTGGTCCGAATCCAACTTGGCCACGCCCGGCGGCATGGTCGCGTCCCCCACCACGATCGACTCAAGACCAAAATCGCCAACCGCCGCCGCGTGGATCACTCCGTCGAAGGGCTCGCTCCCGAGCAGGAGCTGGAGCGCCGCGTCCAGGTCGGAAAACGCGGAAAACAATTCCTCCCGCACGCCGCCCCCGGCCGCCACCGCCGAACCGGCCCGCAGCAGAACCACGTCATGTCCCCGGCGCGCCAAGTGCTCGGCCAGACCCGCGCCGGTGCGCCCGGTGCTGAAATTGGTCAGAACGCGCACCCCGTCAATCGGCTCCGACGTACCGCCGCTGGTCACGAGCACACGCAGCCGCTTGGCCGGGCGCGCCAGGCACGACTCGACGGTCTCGACGATCTCCGCAGGTTCGGCCAACCGACCCTCGCCGATTTCGCCGCAGGCCGTCCGGCCTTCGCCCACCGGGAGAAAACGCACGCCCCATTGACGCAATCGCTCCACCGCCGCGACGGTGGCCGGATGCGACCACATCGCCGGATTCATCGCGGGTGCGACCAGGAACGGTTTGGTCCGGTCGTGCGCGAGAAACAGCGCCCCCGCCAGATCGTCGCCCAATCCGGCCGCAAATCGATTGATCGTGTGAGCGGTGGCGGGACAAACCAGGATGAGATCAGCCCAGCGCGTAAGATTTATGTGTTCCAGCGCGCCTCCCGGGGCGAAGAGATCCGTCAGCACCGGCGTACCCGTCAATCCTTCGAGCGTAGCCGGCCCGATGAACCGCAGGGCGGCCGGGGTCGCGACCGCGCGGACGCGGTGACCGCGCTGTACCAGTTGCGAGATCGCCTCGCAGGCCTTGAAGCCGGCGATCGATCCCGTGAAGACAAAAAGGAGGTTAGAGCCGGACATTGTCGATCAAGCGAATACCCTCCAGTCGGACCGCCCCGAGTCGGATCGCGCCATGGTCCGCGACGTAGTCGACGCCAAACCCGGCGGCTTCCAGCGCGGGAATCGCGTCGGCCGCAGAGGGGATTTCGCGGAGTATTTTCGGGAACTGGGCCGCCTGAATGCGACCACTGTCGGAGAGGCGGGCATTGCGCGAGCTGAGAGCCAGGCCGTCCGGGGCACGCTCAGTCGGACAAGCCACAATCTCCGTCGACAGAAAGAGCGCCTGCGCCATGCCGCGTACGAGTTGAAGTTGCTGCCAGTCCTTTTCGCCAAAGTACGCCCGACCGGCCTGGACTAGATTGAGCAATTTCAGCACCACGGTCAAAACACCGTCGAAGTGACCGGGGCGGTGCGCCCCTTCCCAACGCAGGCTGAGGTCGGTTTCCGTGACGCGATAGCGATAATTGTCGCGGTACATCTCATCGGCCGAGGGGACGAGAACCGCGTCCACCAAACCCTCCGCGAGCGCCAGATCTGAATCCAGCGTCCGCGGGTAACGCTGCAAATCCGTCGGGTCATTGAACTGCGCCGGATTCACAAAGATGCTGAGCACCACCAAATCGTTTTCCGCGCGGGCGCGGGCGAGCAGGGAGCGATGGCCGGCGTGCAGCGCACCCATCGTCGGCACAAACCCAATCGTGCGTTCGGAAAATTCCGGGCCGGCGCGCAGCGCCTGCCATTCAGCAATGTGGTGGACGACCCGCATCAGGCAAGAACCTCCTCGGGAGCGGGAAACCGGGAGGCGCGCACATCACGCGCAAAGGCGTTGACCGCATCCAACGCCGCGCGGTGGCCGTCAACATAACGACGGGCGAATCGCGGACGAAATTCGGCATCCTGACCCAGCAAATCCGCGAGCACCAGGACCTGCCCGTCGGTCTGCGGGCCCGCACCGATCCCAATCGTGGGCACCCGCAAGGCGCCGGTGATTTCCGCCGCAAGGGCGGCGGGCACGCACTCCAGCACCACGGAAAACGCGCCAAGTTCTTCCAGCCTTTGCGCGTCACGTTTCACGCGTTCAGCGGATTCCGGCGTCCGACCCTGCAGGCGAAATCCGCCGAATTGATTGACCGATTGCGGAGTCAGGCCGAGGTGCCCCATGACCGGAATGCCGCTGCCGATCAAAAACGGAACGAGGTCCTCATGTCCCGTCACGCCCTCGATCTTCACCGCGGTCGCTCCCGCCTGCATAAGCGCGCCGGCTACGCGCACGGCTTCGTTACGTCCCTGCCGCACACTGAGGAACGGCATGTCGGCAATCACCACCGTTTCCGGTGCACCCCGCCGGACCGCCGCCGTGTGCATGCACATCATTTCCGGCGTCGCATGCACGGTGGACGGAAAACCGTGCACGACCATGGCGACGCTATCGCCGACCAGAATCGCATCTGCCTCCGAAGAGGCCAGCATGCGCGCCATCAAGGCATCGTAGGCCGCGAGCAAAACAATGGGCTGCGCTTCGCGCTTGGCGCGGGCGAAATCGAGAATACTCTTCACGCGGCCCCCGCAGTTTCCCCAAAAAGGAAGACCTGACGGCGGCGCGAATGGAACGTGGGTGCTTTTCGCATGGCGATGAAGCCTCGGGTCCGAGGAGTAAGGTTGTTGTGAGATCGTCCGGTCGCGATCATGTTCGCGCCAGACACTGAGACGAATGCTCACACCGAGGAGCCGCGCAAATCAAATGCGTGTCATCACTCGATCTGTCCGCGAACTTCAACTTCACCGACTGCCTCGATCGTCCGGCCGATCCGGACCCGATCCTGCCGACTGCCAATCCGCGCAAATCGGCGGTGAAGGACCCCAAAAACCATGCCGAACGGAATGATAACGACAAAGCAAAGGACGCCAAAGACGTAACCAAGAAGACTGAGGCGGCTTTGCCGGTCGCGAAAGGAGTTCATGGGGTAATGACTCTACTGGTCTATGAGGCCATTCGGGGTGATTTTGGGCCGTGAGGCCATACAGAGTTACCGACATCTTATTCACAATGCCTTGCGTTAAGATATACCCGCCGGTGACAACCAACTTGCCAACCGTTTGATCTGGGCGACGGTTAGGGTGTGGCGCTGCGGTATCTCACGATCGACTTCAATTCATTCTTCGCCTCGGTGGAGCAACAGGAGCGCCCTGAACTTCGCGGTCAGCCCATCGTCATTGTGCCCGTACTGGCCGAGACAACGGGAACGATCGCCGCCAGTTTGGAGGCCAAGGCACTGGGCATCGCGCGCAATTTGAGCGTGGCCGAAGCCCGAAGGATTTGTCCGGAACTGCAGGTGGTGGAGGCACGGCCGGAAACCTACATCACCTACCACCGCCGTTTGGTCGCGGTCATCGAGAGCTGCGTGCATGTCAGCAAGGTCCAATCGATCGACGAAGTTACCTGCGAGTTGACGGCGCGCTTCGCCCCGCGGCGCGAAGCCGAGGCGCTGGCCAAACGCATCAAGGCGGCGATCGCCCGGGAAGTCGGACCGCTGTTGCGCAGTTCAATCGGAATCGCGCCATCCTGGTTGCTGGCAAAGGTGGCGTCGGATCTCAAAAAGCCCGACGGCCTCGAGATTCTCGATGACGACGACATTCCCTCGAAGCTGCTCATGCTGGCGCCGGGCGATATTGCCGGAATTGGACCCGCGATTCAGGAAAAGTTGCGCGGTCGGGGCATCACCACGATGGCGCAACTGTATGAAGCCACCCTGGACGACTTTCGGGGCATCTGGAAAAGCGTCCGGGGCGAACAGATGTGGCGCTTACTTCACGGGGAAGATCTACCATTTTTTGAGCAACAGGAAGGCAAGTCGCTCGGTCACGGCCACGTGCTGCCGCCGTCTCGCCGCAATCATGACGCCGCGCTCGCGGTTCTGCATCGGCTATTGCAGAAGGCCGCGATGCGCCTCCGCCACAGCGGTCGTTGCGCCGGGGGCCTCACGGTCTCGGTCGACTATCGGGACGACACGCGGTGGAGCGCCGAACTCAGGCTGACGGAAACGCAGGACACGCTGTTGCTGACGCAGGCGCTCAATCAACTGTGGAAAAACCGCCCCGCCTCCGACCGCAAACGGGCTCCGTTTCGGATTGGGGTTCACCTTGTCCACCTGCTCGACCTCCGGCTGCATACGCCAGATCTCTTCGAACAAAGGACCGAGGACATGCGCGGCCGGTTGTTTCAAGCGGTGGATCACCTGAACAAGGTGCTGGGCAAAAACACCGTGTACTTGGGCGGTGCCCATGGCGCGACCGAGGACGCGCCGATGCGGATCGCGTTCACCCGCATTCCCGAACCGGAAATCGAGGAAATCGACCGAACCTTTGAGGGCCGCCTAAAGAAAAAACCACCATCGCCAGAACCGGAAGCGTGGTGAGCCTTTCGAACCGAACGGCGATGAAGCCAGCCTACGCGAGCGAGGGTGCAAGGCAAAGCGCGGCTCTGGACCGCACGTCGTGGAGTGAGGGGGAAGATTATCCGGGCTTCACTTCGGGCCCGGATTGCGAGTAGCTGCTGTCATGCACCAGCCCACGGACGTCCAGATCATCGGCACGGAGGTCGCGATTCGCTGGGACGACGGCAAGGAGAGCTTCCTGTCTTTCGCCACCCTCCGCGCCGCGTCGCCGAGCGCCGAGGTCAAGGGTGAGCGCGACATCTTTGGGCACCAATACGGCGGCGAGGTGCCGAAGAACTTCGTGGGCGTGGAGGTGACCGGATGGGAGCGCATTGGAAACTATGCGATCCGTTTTGAGTTCAGCGACGGGCACCGGACCGGCTTGTACAGCTACGAGTTGCTGCGGCAATTGGGTGAAGGCACCACCTCGGGCGGCTAACCGCTAAAACGAGGTTTTAATCGGGCCGGCGACGGGCCTGGGGGCTATTTGCTGCTGATAAACCCGCGTTCGCTCTTGTCGGCAAACGCGAGGAAATGCTTGAACTCCGGAGTCGTGCTGAGCGGGTGCTCGCGCAATTTTTCGAGGGCTTGCGTGCGGTTGAAACCGGCCCGGAACACGAGGCGGAACACCTGCTTCACTGCCTCAAGCTGCGTCACAGTAAAGCCGTTGCGCTCCAGTCCGACCTTGTTGATCGAGCGGGCGATCGCTGGATTGCCATCGGCAATCACGTAGGGCGGCACGTCCTGCACGATCTTCGACATCGCTCCGAGCATGGCGTGGGACCCCAGACGGCAAAACTGATGCACGCCGGTCCCCCACCCGATGTTGACGTGATCCTCGACCAACACATGGCCAGCCAGCGCCGTCTGCGAACTCATCACGAGGAAATTTCCTACGATGCAATCGTGCGCCACGTGGCTGTAGGCCAGCATCACGTTGTCGTGGCCCATGCGCGTGTAGTCGGCGTCGTTGGTCGCGCCGTGGACGCTCACGTACTCGCGAAAAACGTTGCGATCGCCGACGATCAGACCGGGCTCGCCGCCCTTGAACTTGAGATCGTGGGTCTTCGTTCCGACGCAGGCAAAAGGGAATATCTCGCACTGCCGTCCGATGGTGGTGCGTCCCTCCACGTTGCCGTGGTGGTGAATGACCGTGCCGTCACCGATCACGGCCTTGGCCCCAACATAGGCGTAGGCTCCGACCACGACATCCTCACCAAGGGTGGCGCCGGATTCGATAATGGCGGTGGGATGAATCTGTTGGGCCATGGACTAGTCGAGATCGCTGCTATCCACCGTCGCGAACATGAGTTCGGCCGAGCATACCACCTGGCCGTTGACGCTGCATTCGCCCTCGGCGCAGGCGATGCTGCTGCGAACCTTGGTCAGCTTGACTTTGATGCTGAGCTGGTCGCCCGGGCGAACCGGCTTGCGCCACTTCACCTTGTCGCAGCTCATCAGGAGCGCGGTCTTTCCCTCCATCGTGATCCGACGAATCATCAGGATGCCCGCAGCCTGGGCAATGGCTTCCACTTGCAGGACGCCGGGCATGACCGGATTCCCGGGGTAATGGCCCTGGAAGTAGGGTTCGTTGATCGTCACATTCTTGATGGCGACAAGTTCCAGCTCGCTCAACTCCACCACCCGATCGATCATCACGAATGGATAGCGGTGCGGCAAGGTGTCGAGAACGCGGCGGATATCCAGGGTGGTTTCCGTCGCGATCTCGGCCTTGGCGGCGACGGGTTTGGCCGGTTTCTTGCCGCCTTTCTTCCAGTTCTCGTATTTTTCGAAAAGGATCTTGGTTAGTTCGGCGTTGACCGCATGGCCCGGTCGAGTGGCGACGATGTGGGCCTTGAGCGGCACGCCAAGCAGGAGGATATCGCCAATGATATCTAGGATCTTGTGGCGGACAAACTCGTCGGCAAATCGCAGCGGTTCCTTGGAAATGATCTTGTCGCCCTTGATCACAACGGCGCAATCGAGACTGCCGCCCTTGATCTTACCGAGCTTGATCAGTTCCTCGATGTCCTCGTAAATTGTGAACGTCCGCGCGGCGGCCACCTGGGCCGTGTAGATTTCTGGATCGATCACGAGCGAAAGGTGCTGCGTGTGGATGCCGCGATCATCGGCTGAGGTGCAGGTGATCTTCAGTCCATCGTAAGGCAGCGCGATGATCGAGGAATTGCCCCGCGCGACCGACACGGTTTCCGTCAGGGCGAAATATTCGCGCTCGGCGTCCTGCTCGACCGGTTCGCCCTGTTGGATCAACTGCACAAACGGACGGGCGGAACCATCCATGATCGGCGGCTCGCTGGCGTCGATCTCGATGAGAACATTGTCAATACCGCAGCCGTGAAGCGCGCTCAGCACATGCTCGACCGTGTGCAATTTCGCATGCCCCACCTGGATCGTGGTGGCGCGCACCAAGTCGGTGATCTGATCCACGCGCGGCTTGAGTTCCGGGTGCCCGTGAAGGTCAACCCGCCGGAAGACTATGCCATGGTTTACCGGGGCGGGTTTAAAGGTCAGGTGCACGGCGTCGCCGGTATGCAGGGCGTTGCCTTTGATGGAGACCTCGCGCAGGAGGGTACGCTGCTTCATGTGTGTCGACGGAGTGTCGGAAACCTCTTGCAAATGACAAGCTTGGAGATCGCCTGCGAGCTCTGCGCCCGGAGGATCAGGGCTGGAACAAGACCGACCGCGCGAAGGATTCCGGCTGAAACGGGCCCTGGCCGCGGGCGCGGGAGAGGCCCGCTCGAACTATTATCGAGGACGAGGTTGACAACGCAGAAATCCCCTCGGTAATCCTATCCCCTTACGTAACGAAAAACCCTCGACCTGTATTTGTCATGCCCGCAGCCAACGACCTCCGCAAAGGCCAAGTCATCAATTTCAACGGTGAGCCGCACCTCATCATGGAGACGCAGCACCGGACCCCGGGGAACCTGCGCGCGTTCGTCCAGGTGAAGATGCGCAATCTCCGCTACGGCAAGTCGCTTGAGCAACGCTTCAACTCGCCCGACCACGTCGACGTGCTCTCGACCGACCGCCGCACACTGGAATTCAGCTACGCCGACCGCGACACCTACTCGTTCATGGATCCCGAGACATTCGAGACGTTTGAGATCAACTCCGTCATGATCGGCGACTCCAAGAACTACCTGGTCGCGAACGGCAAGGCCGATGTGCTCTTCATCAACGACGTGCCGGTGACGATCGATATACCGTCCTCCGTTACCCTCAAGATCACCGAGAGTTCCGAGGGCATCAAAGGCGACACGGCGAGCAACGTGCAGAAGCCCGCCACCTGCGAAACCGGCTTGGTCGTCCAAGTGCCGCTTTTCATCAAGACCGGCGAAATGATCAAGGTCAGCACGGCCGACGGTTCCTATCTCGGCCGGGCCTGAGCCGAATCACAGACCCCTCAATTCCAACCCGCGTTTACCCGCGGGTTTTTTTTCGCCCGAACGCAGACCACGCGGCCCATTATTCATTCGAATAACAAAAAATGCGCAGTGTTTGCCCGCAACCTTCGCCGCTGGGTGACGATTAGGAACCCAACGCAACTTGCCAGCCATGACCATCACCCGTCCGACCCCAACCGGCCGCGAGATCAGCTTTGCCGATGATGAGATCATTGTCAGCAAGACCGATAGTCGAGGCGTGATCACTTATGCGAATGAGGTCTTCCTGCGCGTGGCTGGATATACGGAGGCTGAAATTCTAGGCCAACCTCACAACGTGATCCGTCACCCCGCCATGCCGCGCGCGGTGTTTCGCCTGCTTTGGTCGACTCTCCAGGAAGGCCGTGAGATCTTCGCCTACGTCATTAACCTGACCAAAGCGGGCGACGGCTACTGGGTCTTCGCCCACGTCACGCCCAGCTATGATGCCCGTCATCAGGTGACCGGTTACCATTCTAACCGCCGCGTGCCCTACCCGGACGCACTGCCAAAGGTTAAATCGCTCTACGCGACTCTGCTCGCCGAAGAAAGGAAACACGCCAATCCTCGCGCCGCCGCCGACGCCGGGTTCGCCCTCCTCTCGCAACAGCTCGCTGGACTGGGTCTCGACTACGACCAATTCGTCTTCGGTCTGTCGAACCGGACCACCCTCGACGCCGTCGTCCCCTGAAGTCCATGAACGCATCCTCCTCCCTGAATCGGCCCAACGACGAGTCAGCCTCCGCGACGATCACGTTGCCCCGCTCCGAAATCGCTCGTTTTGCAGAAATCTGCGCCCGGGCCGCCCAGGGCGACCTCGAGGCCCGCATTACTGGCATCGACCGCAAAGATGAATTGGGCCAACTGTGCCATGCCATCAACGCGATGCTCGACCTGGCTGACTCATTTGTCCGCGAGTCTTCGGCCGCGATGGATCACTGCAGTCGCGACCGGTTTCACCGTCCGATCCTGCTCCGGGGTCTCAAGGGCGCCTACGCGCAAAGCGCGCGGGTCACCAACCAGGCCGGCGTCAAAATGCGCGAGCGCAGCCAGCAAATCGATTTTGTCGCCCAGCTCGCCGCGCAGAACACCCAGCGCACCCAGTCGGTGGCCTCGGCCTGCGAGGAACTTTCCGTCACCAGCTCCGAAATCAACCGCCGAATCAACGACGTGTCCGCCCGCTCTTCCCAATCCGTCGCCGAGGCGGCCCGCGCGAGCGAAGCCGTGAAGAACCTCGGCGTCGCCGCCACCAAGATCAACGGCATCGTCTCGCTGATCAACAAGGTCGCCGGCCAGACCAACCTGCTCGCGCTCAATGCCACCATTGAGGCCGCCCGGGCCGGGGAACACGGCCGAGGTTTCGCCGTTGTTGCCACCGAGGTGAAGGAACTTTCGCTGAACACGCGCAAGGCCACGGAAGAAATCAGTCGCGAGGTGGAAACCGTGCAACAAAAGGTTCGCGACGTTTCCGCGGTCATCGAGCACATCGGCCAGTCGATTCACGGCATCGCCGAAGGCGCTAATAGCATTAATCGTTCCGTCGCCGAACAGGCCACGGCCACCACGGAAATCAGCCGCAGCATTCAGGACGTCTCGAACAACACCCGGCAGGTGTCGGAACGCATCGTGCGCTCACCGGTGTCGGGACCCGCGGGCTTCTGACGCTTCGTGTTCCCGGTCCAGGACTCGCTCCTACCACGGAGCCGTGGTAAAGGCGCGCGCCGTGAGGGCGGCCACCGACTCCTTGTATACCTTGGCGGATTCCACCGGATTGCTGGCCGAGGTCTGCAAGTCGCGCAGCAAACCGTCGCGCAATCCGTAAATCCAGCCGTGCACGGTCAATTCCTGGCCACGCGCCCAGGCGTCCTGCACCATGGTTGTGGAGCTGAGATTGGCGACCTGCTCGATCACATTGAATTCGCACAACCTGGAACTGCGCGCGGTGTCGTCGGGCAGCCGGCACAGGCAGGCGTCATGCTTCTCGCGGACATCCTGCACATGGCGCAGCCAGTTGTCCGCCAACCCGACGCGCTGGCAGCGCACAACCGCCTGCACGCCACCGCAACCGTAATGGCCCACCACCATGATGTGTTTGACCTTGAGGACATCGACGGCGAATTGGACGACCGAGAGGCAGTTCAGGTCGGTGTGGACCACCACGTTGGCGATGTTGCGGTGGACGAAGACCTCGCCGGGCAACAAGCCGATGATTTCATTCGCCGGCACCCGGCTGTCGGAACAACCGATCCAAAGGTATTCTGGATTTTGCTGCCGGGAAAGTTTCTGAAAAAACGCCGGATCCCGCGCCTTGATCGCCTCCGCCCACGCTTGATTCTGATCAAAAAGCTTCTTCAGGCTGTGCATAGCGCGGGAGATTTTGGCTGAGCAGCCCGCTTGTCGACTCCGGAATTTCGGCGGACAACGTTGCCCGCCACCCCGTCCTGAGCCAAACCACTTGGCTTCCGGCCTGTCTCGTGCAGAATCCGCCGACTCGGAACATCGGTTTGGACTCGGTTTGACCCTGGGCTAAAATCACCGCGGAACCCTCCGCAAATTCCACCCTGCGTCCCGGTCCCGCCGAAATTTCCTCAAACCAGCGACGTGGCGGTGGATCGGACCTTCCGATCTCGCGCGCGGCCTGACGTCGACCACTGGTGGTTTCGAAATCGGCTTGGTGGACGACGCCCAATCCTCTGAGGTTGAGGCGACCGGCATCCGGTTTTACCGCGCGGCACCCGGCCGGTTAGGTGAGGCGGTTGGCGGGTCTCACCGTCGCCATAGCTCCGCGAGTCCAGTTTTGAAACGGGCAGTCGGACCCGTCCCGCTCGCGTGGCTGGATCGCACCTGCACTGCGGCCCGGGCCGCCGTCCAGAAAGTGATCATTTTCGCCGATCACCCCGTCTGGCCAGTAGGCATCGACACGCTGGTGTACGTTGACGAGGTCATCGCCACTATTGAGAGACACCCGCAGACGGTCGCGTGGCTCAACGGTCAGAACCCCGCCGGCAATTTCGCCTACAGAAACGGCGTCCCTTTCGCCATCCTGCACGGCATGGTGGAGACAGCCTACACCAGCACATTCGCCATCGGGCAGTTTTTTTCTTACCGGATGACGTTCTCGGGCCGCGACCGAGGTCCGTCGCGCGAGTTGGTTTTCCGCCCGACCTGAAGACGGCTCGGTGAGGGCATCCAGGGCGGGATCGCTCGAATTTACGCCCTCCTGGCCTGGACCCAGCTTCTCGTTCCGTACGGATCCAGCTTGATCGGGGTGGAGGATAGGCGGATGACGGAGTCCGCATGGCCCCAAGGAAAAAACAAATGGCAACCCCACCGACCCGTGACGGAGTGAGCCCGAGTTGCGTTGTGCTGCCGGTGGGCCACTGGCCGACCACCTTCGATTTTCTGGTCGCACGCTTTCCCAGGGTGGGCGCGGAAGCTTGGATGGCCCGCTTTAAAGCCGGCGAAGTGTTGGATGAGTCCGGTGCACCGGTCGGTCTCGAGCAACCCTTCCAAGCCCATGGTCGGATCTATTATTATCGCGCCGTGCCCGAAGAGCCGCGCATCCCGTTCGAAGCCGAAGTGCTGTACCAAGACAATTTCCTGGTCGTCGCGGACAAGCCGCATTTCCTGCCCGTCATTCCGTCCGGCCGATACGTCCAGGAGACCTTGCTGGTCCGGCTCAAACGCGATCTCGGGCTCGAGAATCTGGCTCCAATTCACCGGATTGACCGTGAAACAGCCGGGCTGGTGATCTTTACCACGCAAACTTCGGCCCGGCGCGTTTACCAAGACCTCTTCCTGAACCAATCGATAACGAAAAGTTATGAGGCAATCGCGTCCTGGCAACCGATGCTGAACTTTCCGCTTACCTATCGCTCCCGCCTTGAGGACCACGGCGCACATTTCATGCAGGTCCGCGAAATTACCGGCGAACCGAACTCCGAATCGCGGATCGAGGTCCTGGAAGTAAGCGGGACCACGGCGAAATATCGGCTGGTACCGGTCACCGGTCGCAAGCATCAGCTGCGCGCACACTGCGCCGCACTTGGAATTCCGATTCGGCATGACCGAATCTACCCGACACTCCTCGCCGAAGGGACCGACGACTATGCCAGGCCGCTGCAACTGCTCGCGAAGTCGATCGCATTTCGCGACCCGCTCACCGGCGAAGACCGAAATTTCATGAGCCGACGATCTTTGTCCCTGACCGGGAACCTAGACTCATCGAGGCCATAAGAAAGGCGGCGTGAAGGTGTCGTCGATCCGCGACGACGCTACACGACGCGCGACCAGAGTACCTTGAGGTAGCGGCTCTCAAGGCAGTTGGAGAAAACCGGATGATCCACCCCCGGCCCGGTGCGGTCAAAAATCTGCAGCCGGCGATTGAGCCGGTGCACGCCCTTGATCACACATTCCTCGAAGGTTTCAAGCGACACCAAGCCCGAGCAGGAGCAGGTCACGAACAAACCGCCCGGTTTCACCAGGCTGGCGGCCAGTTGATTCAGGTCGCCGTATTTGCGCAGGCCCTCGGCGGCAAACGCCGGCTCGCGGGTCATGACAAACTTCGGCGGGTCGCAAATCACCGCGTCGAATTTCTCGCCGTTCTTCTGCATCTGCCGCGCATAAGCGAAAGCGTCGGCGTGAACCCACTTCAGCTTATTCGGCGAGATCTGGTTGAGATTGGCGTTGCGCCGGCCCTGACCAATCACGGCCTCGTCGAGGTCCACCGCCGTGACCTCAGTGGCGCCGCCGAGGATGGCATTAATCGAAAATCCGCCCGTGTAGCTGCAGAGATCGAGAACCCGGAGACCCTTCGCCAGCTGGCCGAAGCGCCGGCGATTGTCGCGCTGGTCGCAAAAGAAACCGGTCTTGTGACCTTCCGTGAAATCCACCTCGTAGCGCACGCCGTGCTCGCGAATCTTCACCCGGTCCGGTGCGCTGGCGGTGACGTCCTTCATCTGCGAGGGTTTGATTCCCTCGAGACTGCCGAGGTCGTGATCCACATGGACCCGCACGTGTTTCGTCCCGAGCAGCTCATGCAGCAGTGGAAGCCATTTCGGCAGCCGCAGGAAAATACCCAAGCTGTACACGTCACAATAAATCGTGTCGCCGTATCGGTCGATGGTGAGGCCGCTGATTCCGTCGCCGTCGGAATTGATCACGCGGTAGGCCTCGGTTTGCTCGTCGAGCTTGAACATCTCCCGACGCAGCGAGACGGCGCGGCGGATGGCTCCCTCGAAATATTCCTCGCCGATGGGCTCACTGGAATGCACGACGACGCGCAGCGGCATTTTTGCCCGCGGGTTGAACAGGCCGGTGCCGACGCGATGACCGAACTTGTCGTAGACCGAAACCAGATCGCCGGGGCGAGCATCGCGCGAGACTTCACCGAGCATCCGCGGAAAAATCGCGGGCTGAAAGCTGACAAATTTCAGCTGGGCCCACGGCTTGGACCAAAGTTCAGGGGGAACCGGCTCGGCATTCTTGTAATATTCCGCGTAGCCGGTTTCGGGGCGCGCGGGCGCACCCGAAAATTGGTCGGCATCGTCTGGCTGATCGGACATGGCCCAAGTGGGCCCGGAGTTCTCGCCGTTGGCAACACGGGAGCAATCGTCCCGGTCGAACCCGGCCAAGCTAGTTTCCGCGCCATCGCAACGATCAGATTTCGCTGACCAACCGCCCGCGGGCGAAACCGAAATACAGCATCGATCCCAGAATCGGAAGGATAACGATCAATGCCACCCACGCCGCCTTGTTCCGATTATTGCTGCGGCAACAGTCGATCACGCCCATCAGCGATACGACCAGCCAGAGAAAGGAAATTAGGGAAAAAAGGTACATGGGAACGATGACGCCTCAGCGGGCGCACTGGTATCGTTTGACGGCTGCGAGAGGAACCCGTTCCCAAGAAGTCGGCAAAACACGAAAAAGAGCCGACCATCACCGGTCGGCTCTGAAGGGAAATACCTAGAAATTGCTCTCAGGGCGCATTACGCCACCCGCTCGACGATGAGCGGTGGCGGGATCGGCCGCTTCGGCGCCAACCGGTAGGCGTCCTTGAAGTAATTGAGCGCCTGCTCGAGTTTGGCCTCGTCGTTGTAATGAATCATCATCAGCGGCTCGCCCTGTTTGACTTGGGTGCCGACTTTCTTGATTTCCGAAACACCCACGGCGAAATCGATTTTGTTGTGATGGGCCGGATCCTTGCCGGCGCCGAGCAGCGAGACACCCTTGGCGATCATCGCCGCATTGATGGTGTGCACGTAACCCCGCTTCGGTGCGGGTAGTTTCCGAATGTGTTTGGCCGAGGGGAACTTTTCCGGGTGATCGATGAAGGAGACATCGCCACCCTGGGCCTTAACCATGTCCTTGAACTTCTCGAGGGCCGAACCATCGCTCAGGTGGCGCTGGACGGTCTGCTTGGCCGAAAGGGTGGAGCCAGCGACGCCAGCCAGGCGCACGATTTCCATGCCGAGCTTGAGTACGAGTTCCTTCATGTCCTCAGGACCCTCGCCTTTCAGAAGCTGGATTGCCTCCTTGATTTCGAGCGCGGTGCCGACGGTATCACCGAGCGGCTGGTTCATGTCCGTGACCAGGGCGACACAGCGGCGCTTCATTGACCGTCCCACCCGAGTCATCGAACGGGCGAGTTGCTTGGCCTGTTCCAGATCCTTGATGAAGGAACCGTTGCCCCACTTCACATCGATCACGAGGCCCTCCGCTCCCTCCGCGAGTTTCTTCGACAGGACACTCCCGGTGATGAGTGGAAGGCTCGGGATGGTGCCGGTCTCAAGCCGGAGGTTGTAGAAAATCTGGTCGGCTGGGGCGAGCTCGGCACTTTGCTCGGCGATAGCTCCACCGACCCGCGCCAGCTGGTCGACAAAATGTTGGATCGTCATCTGGCTCTTGAAACCGGGAATGGCGGAGAGCTTTTCCAGCGTGGTGATGACAAATTCCTGCTCCACTCCGCACATCATGGGGACGACAACCCCGCTGGCCATGGCCAGGGCCGCGAGCACGACAGCCGTCTTGTCGCCCACGCCGCCGGTCGAGTATTTGTCGATCTTGGGCTTCGCGATGTGAGACAAATCGATGACCTCACCCGACAACATCATTTCTTCGGTTAGAATCGCCGTTTCCTGGGCCGACATGTTGGCGAAGAAAATCGCCATCAACAGAGCCGCCTGCTGGTGCTTTGGCATCTCTCCATCCAAAGTGGAGTCGATGATATAGCGGATTTCCTCCTGCGTAAATTCCTGACCATCGCGTTTCTTCTCAATGAGTGAAGTGAACGATGGCTTGATGAAGCGGCGGGTTGGAATAGGACGTTTTCTCATATTGGTCACAATTATGTGTCGGGGCGGCGCCGTATGGCGCAAAGCTCGCAAAGGCAAAGAGTTTTGCCAATTTTGTCGAGCCTAAAATTCGGATATGTCGCGGATAAATTCCCCTCGCTATCAGACACGAAAAAGGTGTGCACGAGCTCTCACCTCAACCTCCAAAATCCTTCTTGCTCAAAGCCAAGCGCAATTCCTCAATTGCATGATGCCTTTGCCTTTCAACCTCTCCAGCCATATCGATGCCGCCGTCCGGAGCGCCGCCACTACCCTTGGTTTGGCCGAGCGCGGCTTCGAACCCGAGGTGCGAGTGGCGGACGCGGCCAACGGAGATTATCAGGCGAACGGGGCGCTCGCTTTTGCGAAACGGGAAAAACAAAACCCACGGGCCCTGGCGCAGCAAATCGTCGATCACTTGGGTGATTTGACCCACGATTTCGACCTGACGCTGGCCGGCCCGGGCTTCATCAATTTCCGCGTCAAGCCAGCTTCCTTGCTGGCCTGGTTGCAAACCTATGATTCCAGCCAGCATTTGGAGGCGGGTGCCGCGAGCGCGCGGCGGGGCCAGACCTGGGTCGTCGATTATTCGTCACCAAACACGGCCAAGCAAATGCACGTTGGCCATCTGCGCTCGGCGGTGATCGGCGAGGCCATTTGCCGCTTG
>Ga0302322_100001650_pt1 | contig 18449 bp, 17 predicted proteins | sample Fen_T0_2_FD_203757 | JGI IMG/M metagenome (GOLD analysis project Ga0302322, IMG submission 203757) | Peat permafrost microbial communities from Stordalen Mire near Abisko, Sweden - Fen_T0_2 | ecosystem: Environmental > Terrestrial > Soil > Wetlands > Permafrost | place: Sweden: Abisko... | reverse complement strand
GCGCGGGCCGAGCTGCTGCTCGTAGTAACCGAGAACTTCCGCGTGCGAGCGCTGAGTGTCGTACATACGTATCGCGTAGGGACGGCTCGACATTTCGGCGCTGAGCACCCGGCGCGCGTCCGGTGGTCTGGGGATGTCGTGCGAGTCGGCGCCGGGCGCGTCGCCGCTGTCGGCAAACATTTCGGGAATGTTGAACTTGCCCTCGGTCCACATCGCGAGCACGTGCGTCTGCCCACTTGCATCGTCGCGACGCGCGACGACGTAGCGAGCATCGCCGATTTCCGCCAGATCACCGCTTTCGGTGAACGCCAGCACCCGGTCGACCAGGCCCTTCAGGCCGCCCCCGCTGCCTTTTCGGGCGATGCAGGCGATTTGGCCCACCTTGCCGTCTTTGGCAATCGTTTCGGAGCTCAGCCAGCGCGACGGATCGCGCAGCTCTTCGGGCAGCTTCTCGAGCGCGCTAGCGCCGTTCGGCAGCGCCGCGATTTCGTCCGAAAGCCCAGCCGAGTGCTCTCGGCAGTGCTGTCCGAAGCGCGCGATGACTTGCTCGACGCTGAGTGGAGTCAGCTTCGACGCCAGCGACATGCGTTGGCCATTGATCAGCGCCACCTCCGGCGGACCCACGAGCGTCGGGCCGATTTGCTTCAGCAGCTCGAGCCCGCTCTGTTTCGCGGCTTCCTCCGCTGCCGCGCGCGCTTGCGGCAAAATCAGCGCCGTGAGCGCGAGGTTGGCGGTGGCGAGAAACGCGATCACGCGCAGCGTGCCACGCACGCGTGGACTTCGGTGCAGCCTCTTCAAGATCATGGCTTTCTCCATCAGAAAAAGCTCGGGATGACGTTGGCGGTGATGTAGCCGATCAGGCTGATGGCGTCGCCACGCTCATTTTGCGGAATTTCGTTGCAGGCGACGGTGTCTTTGACCGACAGCGTGTAGGTGAGGCCACCCACTCGAGCGTCGGCGGTGGCGGATTGGCGAGCACTGCCCCCGGTGTGGCTGACGGTACCGAAGAAGCCCGGGGCCGAATCGGTATCCACGTCGATGGGCGCCGAACTCTCGCCCGCATCCTGCCAAATTCCGCCCAAATCCACGCCGGTGCTACAGCCACTCAGGGCCTGGGACCAAGCCGCGAGTCGCGCGTCTTCGAGCGCTTTGATCTGAGCGACGTACAGGTGATGCAAGAACAAGCCGCCCGCCATCAAGGTGATCAGCATCGACGAGACGATGATGCCTTCGACCAACACTGCGCCGCGTGCGTGCCTGCGAGCCTTGAGCCTAACGAGGATTGAAACCGGGGGGCGTTGCATGGGGAATCCCTCAGTGAACGGTGCCGCCGTTGTCGGAGTGACTGATGATGAACGCGCCGATGCCTTCGAAGGCCCCGCTGCTATACAAGCCTCGCATGACGCCTTGGGTTTTGAGTTGGCGAAAATACCAGGTGTCTTTGACCTTCGGGATCAGGATCTTGGGAATCCCGAGCTTGTCCCGCAACTTACCGCCCACCTTGTCGCCGGCGCCGTTGAACATTTGCGTCAGCGTGGCGACGATGCCCGGCTCGATGGCGGTGGCCACCAGTCGCTCGGCAGGCTGAATGCGGCGGAGCCTCGCGCGCCAGCGCATCTGCCACATGGCGTTGGACTTGCAATCCATCCAGCGCTTCTTGTCGCAGTCGAGGTAGATTTCGGCGTGGGCGGTGACCTGGTCGTCGTCAATCGCCGCCAAATCCCCTTTCCGACCGAGCTCGGCGACCTCCAGCACTTTGTCGTCCTTGGGAGCCATGACCTTGGTCTTTTCGACCTGCGCGAAGCTACGCATGAAGACATTGCCGTTGACGGCCCACTCCCAAACCTTCACCGGTGAGCCACACTCGGTCAGATCGTAGTTGCTCGTAAACGAGTCTTTGAGCTTGTCGTTGGCCTGCTTCTTCTTGTCTTTGGCGCAGCCCTTGACGTACTCGTCTTCGCTCACGAGCTTTCCGTCCTTGTCGCGGTACTTGATCTCGTTGTTGCCTTGGCTATCACCTTGGATGACCCGCTTGTCGGGCAGCTCGGATTTACAGCTGTCGATCGCTTGCTTGCCCACGAGGTCATCCAAGCCCGTGGGCGGGCCGCCAATCGGCGCGCAGAACAGGCCGGGCAAGCTGCCGACGATTGCGCCGAGAAACACCTTTGCCTTGTCGATGCCCTCCACGGCACCTGCTGGAACACCCATGCGTTCCAGCACGCCGGCCAGGTTATTGAGCACGGACTCGCCAGCCTTCTGACACAGCACCGAATACGATTCGGTCTGCACCGGAAGACTGACGCCGATGCCGAGGCGCGGGTTTTCCAAGAAGGTTTGGTAGAACTCGAGGCCCTTCCCCAGGCGGGACTCGGCGTCTTCCTTCTTGGGCATCTTGCCGGCCTTGACGCCCTTGAAGCAGCGCGCGAGCGTCTGGATCCCTTTGATATTGACCGACGGCAGCAGCGACGTGCTCTCGGTCGCGGCCATCGAAACGTCGTAAGCGGCGGAAGTGTTCAGCGAACCCGCGCCCAGCCCGACGAGCGGCGTGGCGGTGGCCACCGCCACCTGTGCGGCATTCATGGCCGACAAGATGCGCACGACGTTGGTCGCCACCTTGTTGTCGTTGCGGAGCATGAACCCCTCGACACGCGCAACGGCTCCCGCGAAGCCGCAACCCGTACCCAGCGTGACCACGCACAAGATCGCCGCGACGACCAAAGCCACGGTGACCAAGATCAGGATGGTGCGCCAGATCACCAGCACGGCCAGCACGAGCGACATCACGATGTTGATGGCCACGATCACGTTCATGCCGCGCGCGTTCCAGACGGCGTTCTCGAACGCTCCGGCGTCCGCCGCGTCTTGGGCGCGCTCGCGCCAGGCGATCGCATCTCCGATGCCGGCGACGTGCCAAAGGGCGCCGACCAGCAGCACCCCGAACACGATACCGACGATCAGAATCGCACCGCGGGTGTCCTGGGCCAGGTTCGGGGTTGGCTCTTTGCTCATGGTTTGGCTCAGATGTCGTAGCTGTAGGCCGCGCCTTGGTAGGCGTAGACGGATTTTGCGGAGAGCTCGCGCACGCCTGTCGGTCCGCAGACCAAGCTCACCCAACCGGCGAAGCAGTGGAATTTCGCCTTCACCGTGGCAGTGAGCGGAGCCGCGCCCTTGAGGCCGCTCGGCACCTCCACCGTGAAGTCGCTGGAAAAGTGCGGGTTGGTGGCCAAGACCATGGCTGCGGCCAACTCGATGTCTTCTTTGCGTTTGCCGGAGAAGCTATCTTTGGCAACGCCGTCGTAAAATGCCGGATCGTCCGGCAAAACGACGACAGCCGCACGCGCCGCGGCAGACGCAGCGCGCTTCAGGATCAAGTGCGCCGCGCACATGTCGACCAGTTGCCAGGTCGCCATGAAGAAGAACATGACCGGCATATAGGCGATCAGGTGCTCGACGAAGATGGCGCCGCGCTGATCGCGCCCGAGCGACGAGGGTTCACGCTTCATCAGATCCTCCAACGCACGAGTGCGACCAGTGCCGTGCCGACGAATACCGCTGGCCCGAAGCGCAGCTCCGTCAGGAGTGCTTGCGGCACCTCTTTGCGGCGGGCCTTCGGCAAGAATGGGTTTTTGAGCAGAGCGACAGAGTTGCCGAGCAGCCGAAACAGCTCGCCCTGGTACGCGAGCCGCGCTGGCGCGTAGAGCGCGGCGAGCACGAAGGCATACAGTTCTACCTGCAGCCCCAAGATCGGCCCCGCCCAAACGCCCAAGGTAGCGAGCAGCTTCACGTCCCCGCCCCCCATCGCGCTGAGGCGGTACAATAGTAGTGGCACCGCCGAGCAACCCAACACGCCGACAGCGACGTTGATGGCGGCGCCGCCCAGCAGCTCACCGAGGTCTTGGCCAGGCTGGCGGATCAGCGCGAAATGGACGGCAAAGTGCGCAACGAGGCCAATGACCGCCCCGATCGCGACGAGCCGATTGGGAATGTGGCCCGTTCGATAGTCCACCACGGCCGTGAGCGCCGTAAACAGCAACAGCCCGCCGAGCACGATTTGCGTCGCCGACATTCTGACCTCGAGAGAAGGATGCACGCGGGGCGCCGGAACGCGCCGAGGCCCCGCGTAGGCCTTCATTGGTCCTTGATGCCCGTCACTAGGTCGCCTTGCGCCTTGATCTTGTCGGTGACCTTGCCGCCGAAGTACGTGTAGCCGGCGATGCAGAACAGAGCCACGACGCCAACGAGGATGATGTACTCGACGAAGCCGGCGCCGCGGGTATCGTGAGCGAGTTTCTGTAGACTCTTGAGCTGGAGCGACATGTGCATTTCTTTCTTTGGGTATTAGGGGTTGCTTTGATAGAGCGCGGCGCGTTGGCCGGAATAGTTACGCACCATCTTCGGTCCCAGGCTGGCCAGCCCCATGGCGACGAGGATGCCCGCGAAGGCCGCAACGATCAGGTATTCGACCAGTACGGCGCCGCGCGTGTCTTTGGCGAGAGAAGGCTCGGTGGACATGTCAGCGAATGCGGATGGGCCCGCTCGAGTGATGCGTGCGGACCGCAGGTTTTTTGTTGCTTTGGAAGGTTTGCGCGAGCACGACTACATCGTCCTGGTTGCCGATGCGAAAGCGCGCCGTTGGGCTCTTCGGGCGCAGCTGCGGTTGCTCGGAGGTATCGACGGTCAGCTCTACGGTTTTGTCGGTCTCGCCTTCCAGCAGCAAGTGCGCGACCCCATCGCCGTCACTACGCGCGAGCTCGCGCCCCAAGTATCTAATCGGCAAGTTGACGCCGTGCTCGAGACGGGCGGCCACGACTAGCTTGCGCGTGAGCGGCGGGCAGGCCGCGAAATATTCCGGGCGCTCGCTGCTCCCGACCGCATGACGCAAGGTGACGTTGAGCGGGGCCTGTGGCGAGCGAAAGCCACTCGGGCAGGCGACCTCGAGCTCGATGCGTTCGCCCTCGCTGCCCGTCGCGCGCACCGCGACGCGGCCGTCTGCTCCGGACACACCCAACGCATGCCCACCGCGCAGCAGCCGCGCCCCGACCAACGGGTGGCTCGGGTCGGACTCCACGTGCACCAAGAGCTCGTAGACGTTCGACTGGGGCTCACGGCTGACCTCGGCGCAGCCGAGTGCCAAGCACAGCGAAAGCAGGTACGAAACATTCACGGCAGCGCTGGATACACGGCCCGTGCCAGGCACTCTGATCCAATATTTGGCTGCAATTTCCGGGTGCCAGCTGGCGCCGCCAACCAGGAGTTGGCAGCGCGCGGTTGCACTGGGCACGGCGGACGTCTTACGTTCGCCACGAACGTCGCCGAAATGTCACACGCGCTCTTGGCGTGCGCGACAGACTGCGGAGGTCTTTGCCATGGAACAAGAACGCACGCAGACGCAGTCCCGTCCCACGATTGTCTCGTACGGCAAAACGCGGGTCTCCGTCATAGACGGCCCCGATCGCGGGCTTTCGAGCGAAACCGCTGGCCGCCCCATCCGCGTGGGCACGGCCCCCGACAACGACTTGGTGCTGAGCGACCCCACGGTGTCGCGCCGCCACTGCGCGATCGTGCCGACCCCGGAGGGCTTTCGGGTCTCGGACGAAGGGTCGACCAACGGCGTGCTGATCGGGCGCGTGCGAATTTTCGAGGCGGTGCTGGTCGGCAGCAGCGAGTTGCGCATCGGCGAAACCACCGTCAGCGTGATGCCCCTCCCAGACCGCGTCGAGCGTGAGCAGGCCACGATCGATCATTTCGGCGACTTATTGGGCGCGTCTCCGCCAATGCGTGAGCTCTTCGCCGATCTGGCACGCATTGCCGACGCCGAAGTTACGGTGCTGATCGAAGGCGAAACCGGAACCGGCAAAGAGCTGGTGGCGGAGTCGCTGCACCGCGCAAGTCGACGCGCCGACAAGCCGCTGGTCGTCTTCGATTGCAGTGCAGTCACGCCGACATTGGTCGAAAGTGAGCTTTTCGGTCACGAGCGCGGCGCGTTCACCGGCGCCGTCGCCGCACGTGCAGGCGTCTTCGAGCAGGCCGAAGGTGGAACCATCTTTCTGGACGAGCTGGGCGAGCTCCCGAAAGAACTGCAACCCAAGCTGCTGCGGGTGCTGGAGAAGCGCGAGGTCAGGCGGCTCGGCTCTCAGCGCGCCATTCCGGTCGACGTGCGTGTGCTGGCAGCCACCAATCGCAAGCTCGCCTCGGAAGTGGCCGACGGGAACTTTAGAGAAGACCTGTACTTCCGCTTGGCTGGCGCGCGCGTTTTGGTGCCCCCGCTGCGCGACCGCAAAGAAGACCTGCCGATGTTGGTCGAGCATTTCCTGCGACGCTCGCTGCCTCCTCGTACTCTGAGCGAGATCGCGGCGCCGGTTTGGGAGATGTTTTTGGCCCACCGCTGGCCTGGAAACGTGCGCGAGCTGCGCAACGCCGTGGATCGCTGGGTGGTGACCCCTGAACGTGCGCTGGGTGCGCTCGAGACCCGGCCGAACGACGAAGCCACGCGACGCCCCGACGTCGAACTCGTTCCGCTGCGGGTCGCGCGGCGTGACGCCAGCGACGACTTCGAGCGTCGCTACTTGCAGGCGCTGCTCGCCCGCACTCAGGGCAACGTCACTCGCGCCGCCGCCATCGCCGAAGTCTCTCGGCAGATGATTCAAAAGCTGATGCGGAAGCAGGGGTTGGCGTGACCGTCAACCGCCCCCGAAAGCCCACCGGCGCTCAGGAGTCCCGACAGCACAGCACGCCGCGCTGGACTAAGGTCGACTCGATCGCGCCGCACACGTTGACGTACCCGTTGTAGACGCCGAACCAGGCCGTCAAGCCGGGGTAGATGCAGTTGCCGTTCTGTTGCACGCAGCGTTCGCCGCAACAGGCAGCCCCGGCACCTTCTTCGGAGCATGGCTCGCAAAACTGATCGCCGACCGCAGCGACGAACGCGCCCGGCTGCGCTGCGCACTCCTCAGCCGTCGCTTGCGAGCTGACCTCCTCCGGGCCATACGGCGGCATCGCGCACACGTGCCAACCGTTGCCGCACGCATCTGCCGGCACCTGGCAAATTCCGAGCTCATAGCCGCAGGCGCTGCCGGTCTTCGGCTGGCGCAGCGAGCTCCGGGGCCACTTTGCAGTACAACCCGCGAGGTGCGGCCAGGTGCTCACGGGCAAGAACCCTTCGCGAGAACCGTCGCTACAACCGCTCTGGGAAACGCACGCCCGGTGCTCGCACGTTTCGTCCGCCGCACAAGCGAAGGCTTCGCCGCAGCCCCCGCAATTCGCACTCGATGAGCTCAAGTCGACCTCGCAGCCATCCCCCGCTTGCTGATTGCAGTCGGCGAAATCGCCGCTGCAAATGACTGCGACTTCGCCGCCATCCGGCGCGCCTGAATCGGCCCCGGATAGACCCGCAGCACCGGCAAGCGTGGGCGCGCCCGCGCCGCCGTCCCCGGCGTCGCCGCTGACTGGACCGGCATCGCCGCCCTCGCCGCCTTCCCCGCCCTCTCCACCTTCTCCGCGCGAAGCAGGGGGGCCATTCAGGTAGTGCTCGTCGCTCGGCGCGAGCAAGGAGCACGCGGCAACCAGCCCACCCGCGAGTAACCAAACTACGCGCGAGCCCCTACGCGCGCTCTCGGATCGGCCTCTCGAATGGGCGGGGATCGTCATCGGTGATCAGTGCCGGTCCTACCATTTTCAGGAGCCACGGCGCCTCCACCGATGGTGACGACCGCGTGACGCATGGCTCGGGCTCCGTTCGCAGCGCAACCTTGCTCCCACGACACCCTGGAGGATGTCGGAATTCGCCGTCCGTGCTGCGCTCGTCTCCGTTCGCGATTCGAACCGGGCGAGCAGAACGACAGAGCACATCGCGGCACGTGGCGTGCGGTCAATCGCCGAGCATGATCTGTATGCGGCGATTTCGAGCACGCCCTTGTGGGGTCACGTTGGGCGATTGCGGATGTTCTTGGCCGTAGCCCTTGGCGCTCAGGCGACTCGGCTCGATGCCGTGGTTGGTGAGCCACTCGAGGACCGCGCCAGCTCGGGCCTGAGATAGGGATTTGTTGTGCTCGGGAGTTCCGGAGTCGTCCGTGTGGCCTTGGATCTCCACGTGCGCGGAGCGCGGAGCGCGTGCCAGAGCATCAGCCACTTCTTCGAGCAGCGGCGTCGAATCACTCGCGATCAGGGCCGAGTCTTTTTCGAAGTGGATCGCTTGCCGCAGCTTGAGCTCTTTCGGCGTGACGTCGACCAGCGGCGGCTTGGGCCGTTTGCGCAAGACCAGCTCGGCGTTCGCGTCCTCTCGGGCGCGTACCGTCACGGTCTGACTGCGGAGCAGAAACGACGCCGCTTGAGCGCTGACCGAAACCGCCCCAGGCAACACGCGCTCGAAGCGAAAACGGCCGCTCTCGTCCGTCGTGATTTGCATCGAGCGACCGAGCATGTCCGTCAGCTCGACGGTTGCCTGGGCGATCGGACTGCCCGTTTCCGTAGCCGTGACTCTTCCCAGCACGTTGCCGGCGCGCGGTAGCGCTTCCAGCGCGCAATCCAGATCGAAATATTCGCTCGCTTCTGGTCTCGGGGGAGCGACACCGCCAGAGGTCGATGCCGGTCCTTTCAGCTCCCCGCCCTTCGAGACAGAAGCGGAGGATCCGGCCGGCGCCGGAACGGTCACGGAGCACTCAGCAGGTTTGAAACCGTCCGCCTCGACCTCGAACGTGTAACTTCCAGGCTCCAGACTTTCGCTCACGAACCGGCCATCTAGGCCGCTCGCCATGGCCGTGAGTGGTCGCCCCGAGTAACGGATGATGGCGTTCGCCACGGGGTCTTCTTTGCCCTTCTCGTGCACCAATCCGCGGATGCGCAGCGCAAGCTTCGGGGCTGGCACTGGGGCTACCGTCTGGACCACGACCCTGCGTGCGGGCGGCGGCTCGACGAGGTCGAATGCATAGCCAAATCCGAGCCAAAGATCCCAAGGCAGCGTGGGCGCCAACTCCTCGATGAAGTTCGACGTGCCCGAGGTCCCGATGTCGATCGCGGCAGTCAACGCTAGGCCTTTGGCGACCGGGAACGCGCGAGCCCCCAAGGTCAGCGTCGAGGGAAAGGCCGAGAGTCGATCATCGTTGGCGAGACATTGGTCGCCCGAGTAGTGCTCACTCTTGTTGCAGCGATAGCCTTGACGGTTGGTCGGGATCCCCAAGTTCCACTCGACGAACGGGCGAACGAACGGCAACGTCGCCTCGACGCCCAGGCCGAGTTCGACTTGATCCACGCGGTTGGCCCCCAACCCGAAGCGTTCGAAGCGCGTGACGCGCGCTCCGCGGTCGTGCTCGGTGTTTTCGAGCAAGCTCCCGGAGTTGTCCACGAAGTAGGCCAGGTTCGTGGTGAGTCGCAGCGGGAGGGGCGTCGTGGCAAGCCCACGCAGGTCCGCGCTCGCCAGTGCCGCCAGCCGAAAGCTCGTGCCCTTGCCGCTCAGCCCGACTGCGCCCGAGCCGTTCAAGAGTCGCAGCTCTGCGCTCCCGCCCACCCCCAAAATCCCCGCCAAGGGCTTGGGGGCGAACACCTTCGCTCCGAGGGTCGTGTTGTTCAGCACCTGGAGCAGAGTGGGCGACTGTCGATCGTTCGAGTTCGCAAACGAGTGCAAGCTGGCAAACGCTTCGAGAAACGGAGCGGGCGTGACCGAAAGGGCGACCGACGAGCCGAGGTGGGTTTCCGAAGCGTTTCGAGCAGTGCCGCAAGGCGTTCCCGAATTGCACAGGAAGTCCGAACCCGTGAACCAATCAGCCAGCAGGCTGATGCGTAACGTACCCGCTGCGCCGGAGGAGGGTGTGCTCAGATGCAGGAGACCCGTGCTGCCGGTGCTCGAGTTCTGCTCGAAAAGCGAGTCTCGTCGCACTTGTTGTGACTGCTCGGGGGGCGGTGCGGCGACTGCACCGCTCACTGGCTTCGATGCCGCATCGGGCTCGCCCTGCGCAGTTCGAACGGACAGGATGCACACGACGAGGAACGTGTAGAACTGAGATTTTTTTGGGGGCATCGTTGATCGAGGACGCGGGGCAAAATGGGGCGATGTCCCGCGGGCCGGGCTCGCGCGAGGGGTAAGGATTCTTCGCTGCTTGTGCGCATCGTGTGCAAAATCGATCACTCGGGGCGCAAAGATCGGATCTTTTTGCGAACTCGCGCCGCTCGATTTCGAGTTTGGGTGGTGATCGGTTTGTTCGAGCGCAAGACACAGGGCCGGAGAAGATGTCGACTCCGAATCCAACCTGGGCGCGACTTTTGTTCCTGACTCTTCTGCTCTCGATTGGTTGCGGGAGCGCGAGCGAGCTCGACGGCGGTCGGGCCTTGGGTTCGGGTGGCAGCGCAGGCCGGAGCAATGCGGGCGCTGCGGGGGTCGCCAACGCGGGCGCTGCGGGCACCGGCGGCAACTCGACCGGGGGAGCGGCAGGCGGCGCCGCGGGTGGCGCAGGAGCAGCGGGAGCAGCGGGCGCAGCGGGCGCAGCGGGCGCAGCGGGTGCTCCGCAGGCCGCGCTCGTTGCGATTACCTTGACGCCGGCGGTGGCCAGTGTGGCGGTCGGCACGAAACTCGTACTGCAAGCGACCGCAATCTACGCCGACAACTCGACGCGAGACGTGAGCGCGAGCGCAACTTGGCAGAGCAGCAGTCCCGCAGTGAAGGTGAGCGGAGGTGTCGTCACCGGTGTCGCTCCGGGGACGGCCACGGTCTCGGCGGCGCTTGCGGGACAGACGGGGACCGCGAAACTCACGGTCCCGGACGCTACGCTTCAGTCTTTGACGGTGACGCCGGCTTCCGCGACCACCGGAGTCCAGGGGACCGCTTCCTTTCAAGCTGTCGTCACGTTGAGTGACGCGACCACGCAAGACGTCACCGCCACCGCGACCTGGTCTTCTTCCAATCCCGCCGTTGCGACCATCGCCAGCACGGGCGTCGCCAGCGGCGTGACGCCCGGTCTAGCCACGATTCGAGCGAGCGTTGGCGCGGTCAGCGGCTCGGCAACGCTGACCATCAGCAGCGCGAAATTGGTCTCGATCGCACTCAATCCAACCAACCCCAGCACCGGAGTTGGGGTCAAGGTGCCGTTCACCGCGACCGGCACCTTCTCCGATGGCTCGGTTGCTGACGTCTCGGGCGGCGCGGTCTGGAAGTCCAGCGCGAACGACATCGCGACGATCGACGGCGCGTCACATCAGGCGACCACGCTCGCTGCCGGCAGCACCACGATTACGGCCACCGTCGGAAGTCTCGCCGGAACCACCACGCTGACCGTCACGAGCGCGACGCTCGAGGCGATCCAAGTGACACCAGCCACCAGCACGCTTGCCATCGACGGGAACACCAAGTTGGTCGCAACCGGAACTTTTTCGGACAAGACGAGCATCGACCTCACGAGCAGCGTCACCTGGTCCTCGAGCAGTGCGTCGGTGGTCACGGTTTCGAATGCGGTCGGCACGGCAGGCACCGTGTTCGGCGTCTCCGCGGGTAGCGCGACGATCACGGCTGCCCAAGGCAACGTGAGCGGGACCGCAGCAGTGACCGTAACTGCCGCAAGCTTGGTCGCCGTCGCGATCACCCCGGCCAATCCGTCCTTGCCGCTCGGAACCACCGCTGCACTCGTCGCAACGGGCACCTATTCGGATGCCTCGGTCGTGGACGTCACGGGCAGCGCCACCTGGTCGGTCGAGGATCCGAAAATCGCCGTTGTCAGCAACGCGCAGCTGAACCCGGGATTGTTGACGGCGGGCGCGCTCGGGACGACCAAAGTTCATGCCACTCTCGGTGCGGTGAGCGGCACGACGACGGTCACGGTCACCGCTGCCAAGTTAGTTTCGCTGCAGCTTGCGCCCGTAAATCCCACTCTACCGGCGGGCACGAATCAGTCGTTGAGCGCGACGGCCATGTACAGCGACGGTACGGCGATAGTCGTGACCACGAGCGCGGTTTGGAGTTCCAGCGCGCCGGGTGTGGCGACCGTGAGCAACGCAGCCGGCTCGCAAGGTCAGGTCACTGGCGTCGCAACTGGCACCGCAACCATCAGCGCGACATTGCCGGGCGCGTCCGGAACGACGACGGTGACCGTCTCTGCGCCCACGTTGACGCAAATCGTCGTAAGCCCGATCGCGTCCTCGGTTCGCGTGGGGCAAACCGTGCGGTACACGGCGACCGCGATCTTGTCGAACAACACGCAACGCGACGTTACCCAGCAAGCGATGTGGACGAGCTCCAGCACGGCCACCGCCACGCTCGCCCAAGGCCAAGGGGGGGGTCCGGGAGGCGGCGGGCTGATTGCGACCGCTCGGGCGGTCGGCACGACCACGATTTCTGCCAGCTTTCAGGGCATGACCGGGACCACCACGCTCACCGTGAGCAATGCCACCCTCTCCCAGCTCGAGGTCACTCCGATTAATCCCAAGGTCGCGGTCAACGGCAGGCAACAGTTCGTTGCCACGGCGATTTTTAGCGACAACACGCAACAGGTCGTGACCGGACAAGCCACCTGGGTATCTTCGGCGACCGGCATTGCCCAAGTCACGACGACGGGCGGCGGACGCGGCACCGCGACTGGGCTGGCCGCCGGCAGTGCGACGATTTCAGCGACCTACAACGGCGTCACTGGCTCGACCACCCTGACCGTCACGGCGGCCACTTTGACCCAGATCGAGGTCAATCCGGTACAACCCAACGTAAGCATGGGCACCCAGGTCTCCTTCGTCGCTACCGCCATCTACAGCGACAACAGCACGCAAAACGTCACCAATCAGGCGACCTGGCTGTCTTCGGCCCCGGCGGTGGCAGCGATCAGCACCGCCAACGGCTCGAAAGGACAAGCCCAAACGCTGGCCAACGGCACTGCGACGATCAGCGCGTCCTTTGGCGGCGTGACGGGCTCGACACTGCTGACCGTGACGCCTGCAACGTTGACCGCGATCCAAATCACGCCTTTTTCGCCGACGGTGCTGGTCGGGTTCAACACGAACCTCGTCGCAACCGGTCTGTACAGCGACAACACGACCCGCGATCTCACGGCGCTCGTCACCTGGGCTTCGAGCGCCGCTGATGTGGCGGGCATCTCGAACGCGAACGGCAGTCGCGGGCTGCTGAGCCCGATCAGCGCTGGCAAGGCCACGCTTACAGCCGTCTATCAAGGCATCACGGGCAGCGATGCCGTGCTCGTGTCGTCTGCCACACTCACTGGAATCACGGTATCGCCTGCGGTGACCACGCTCGCCAGTCACACCACGCAGCCGTTCACGGCATTGGGGACACTTTCGGATGCAACGACGCTCGACATCACGAGCTACGTGACGTGGCTATCGACGATGCCGACGATCGCCAGCATCAGCAACGCCAACGGCTCACGCGGTGTAGCGAGCGCACTTTCGACCGGCACGGTGACGATCAGCGCGGTGCGCGGCGCGTTGAGCGGCACGGCACAACTCACGGTGCAATAGTTTGAGGAATGCTCGATGAATCGCCACGGTCGATCAAAGCCGAACCGCGTGCCCGCTCGGCTAAAAGCCAAAAAACCGAGCGCTGCGCGGCGCTCGCTCGCTGCGGAAGCGAGCCCAGCTCCGAAGCCAGGCACGACTGCCGAGAGCGTAGCGGCCAACGAGGCCTTCGACGTCGAAGAAGAGCGCTTCTTCAGCGCCGCTGAACCATTCATCGAAGCGCACGCAGCGGACGGCCAGGAGCAGTATCGGCTCGGCTCCACGCTCGCGCCGACGAGCAGAGACTGCACGGACCCGGGTCCGCCTGACGGGCACGAGGGCCCGCACGTAGGCAGCGATGACCCAACACTCCAAGCCCGTCGCAAGCGCCTGCGCCGAGCAGTAGCCACCACCTGGTGCGCGAGCGCTGGGCTCTTGCTCATGGGCCTCGCGCTTCGCCATCACGGCGATATCCCTGCCCAGTCCGGCGCGGCTTTCGCGGTCCAGCTCGAGGCCGGTGCGAGGACGCCCCGAGTGCCGACTCCTGAAGCAATCGTGGAGTCGCGACCGCTGCCCGCACCGGAACCGCCCACTAGCGCGTCCGCGTCCCCGCGAACCGACGACGGCCCCTCCGCGACAACCGCGAGCGAGCTGATTCGTAGCGCGCGCGCGCTGCTCCGCGCCGGGCAGATACGGGCTGGCGTGAACGTGGCTCGACAGGCAGTAGCGGCCAACAGCGGCGATGCCGAACCGTATATTCTACTGGCGGCAGGCCTGCAGGACCTGGGCGATTGGTCCGGCGCTCAAAGCGTTTTCGCGACGTGTAAACAGAAGACTCACCGCGGCCCACACGCCGACTGCAGCTATTTCTCGAGTCTCAAGCGCTAGCGGGTCGCAGGCGGCGAATAGCGTTCGCGGCGGTGCTGAATCAGCGGTACGCTGGTGGTCCATGCCCGCAAGTCGAACTTGGCTCTTGATATTGAGCGCGTTCGGCGCGCTGGTCGCCTGCTCGTCCTCGTCCGACGAAAGCAAAGTCAACGGCGGCGGCGGCAACGGCAGCTCCGGGAACTCGGGCATCGTGGTCGATCCCACGCCCAATCCGACGGCGGGCGGCACTGGTTCGCCGCCACCCGAGACCGACGTAACGGTGGTGATCACGGCCGACAACGCTTACGGCTTTGGCTACGGTACGGATACGAACATCATCAATTATTTCGGCGGCGTCGAAAATATCCGCAGCGAAGATATCTTCAGTTGCCCGATCGGCAAAGGCCCCGAAACGTACACGGTGCCTGCCGCCAAAGCCAACGCCGGCGCCTACTTGTATATCGTCGGGTATGCCGACAAGAGTACGACGCAGGGCGTGATCGCAAAATTCTTTCGTGACGGCGCAGCGCCCGTCTTCACCGGCACTGGCCCCTGGCAGGGCTGCGCGACCGGAATCGATTTCGATCCGGGGACGGGCGGCCCCTCGCTCGAAGTCATCAATCAGCAGATCGCAGCCTGTAACGGAGGCAAGACGGACCCGGCAACGACCAGCGGCGGCTGGGTCGGCACGGCCCAGTCGAGTAACGGCCGAATCGTGTTCGGGGAAGACAACAGCACCGAACGCGACCAACCGGTAGTCGGCAATGAATTCAAGATCGCCTGTGACATCGACTCCGCCGCGCATTGGATGTGGTTCGACTGGGAGCCGAACCGGAGTTCGGGCAGCGCGTTTCTGTGGCCTGGCGGCACCGGCAACCCGACCAAAGATTTTCTAATCTTCCGGCTCGGCGCCGATTCGATCCCGGAAGCCCCTCCGAAGTAACCCGCGCGTGCCGGATGCGCGGCGCGACGTCGAGCGACCTGCTCGCGGAGCGGACCCGCGATGAGACTAAAATGCATCATTGTGCGCATCAGTGTCTAAGAGACCGCGACGGTTTCCGACACCCTGGGCGTGCAGCGCGGCGCGGCGATCACTGGTACACTCGCGGCTGGTTCCTCGAGGGTCGATCATGAACCACGACGCTCCGGTGCTGATCATCGACGATGACGCGGCAGTACGCGGCGTATTCCGACGTGTGCTGGAAAGGATGGGTTGGCTCGTGCTCGAAGCCGAGAGCGGTACGGTCGGTCTCGGCTTGTGTCGCGCGCGCCAGCCGGGCGTAGTTCTGCTCGATCTGCGCATGCCCGAGATGGATGGGCTCGACGTGCTGACCACCCTCGTCGCCGAACACCCAGAGACTCCGGTGGTCGTGGTCTCGGGCCAGGGCACGATGACCGATGCGGTCGAAGCCCTGCGCCGCGGCGCCTGGGATTTCGTGTCGAAACCGCTGCCCGACAATGAAATCCTGCGACAGGCAGTGCGGCGTGGTCTCGAGCGTTCGGCGCTCTTGCGGCAAAATCGCGAGTACGGGGAGAGTCTGCACAGCACCAACGACCGCCTCTCGGCCGCGCTGAACGAGCTCCGCAGTGACGAACAGGGCGCTCGACAACTGCAGTTCCAACTGCTTCCAGAAGACGGGCTGTCCTTGGGCGGAGTGCGCTGTGAACGTCGCCTATTCCCATCGCAGCTGCTGAGTGGAGACTTCCTCGACTACTTCGCAGTGAACGATCGCTTCCTCGGGCTGTACTTGGCGGACGTCGCCGGGCACGGCGCAGCCTCTGCCTTCGTTACCGCCATCCTCACCACTCTGGTCGGAAAGTATCGCGAGGCCCTGCGCACCCACGGTGACGAGACCATCTTGCATCCGCAACAGTTGCTGCTGGGTTTGGATGCAGATCTAAAATCGCTCTCGATCCCCAAGCACGTGACCTTCTTCTACGCCGTGCTAGACATCGAGCTCGGGCAGCTCGTATACGGCAACGCCGGAGCGTTTCCCTTCCCGTATTTGTCGAATGGTGTGGACGCCATCGAGCTCGAATGTTCGGGGCGTCCCCTCAATTTGCCGGGTCGCGCGAGCTTCGCGGGCGGCGAAGCTCGCTTGACTCCCGGGGGCAGACTGCTGCTCGTATCCGACGGCGTACTCGAACTGCCACCCAAGCGCTCGCATCGTCAACGGCGCGAGCAACTCGGCCAACTGCTCTCCCAGAACCGCGGCATGGACCAGCTAGTCGCCTCCCTGGGACTGAACGAACGCACCCCGCTGAGCGACGACGTCGCCCTGCTACTCGTCCACCGAGAGGAAAAACCATGCCGCTAGGACACGTGACTCATGCAGCCCAGAAAGGCGTGCACGTATTGCGCTATTTCGGGACCGTCAACTACACCCTGGCGCCAGGGTTGCAGCAGTTCCTGCAGCACTTGATAGGCGACGACCATGTATCCGGCTTGGTATTCGATCTCACGGCTGCGGATTCGCTCGACAGTACGAACCTGGGTTTGATGGCGCGGGCAAACGAACAAGCACGTGAGACGGGCGCTGCCAACAGCGTAATCATCTCCAGCAACGAGGATATAGACGTCGTGCTGCGGAGCATGGGCTTCGATCAGACCTTCGATCTTCTGCCCGCCGACACCGACCTGCTCGCTCAGAGTGGCACGCCCGTCGCTACGGAGGCCGCCGATGTCGCCGCCGATGTCACGGAGTCGCCGTCAGCCGCTGCGCTGCAGCGCACGATGCTGGATGCCCACCGCGCGCTGGTCCGCCTGAGCGAAGCAGGTCGTCTGGAGTTCGAACCGGTCGTCGCTTGCTTGGAACGCGACCTGCGTCCGCTGGCCGATCGCTAACGCCGGGAGCGACGCGGCGCTGGGTAACCTCGGGCGCGCGGGGGCTTCGCCGGAAGTCTCGAGATTTTTGGTCAGCCGGCGCGGCACGCGCAGCGCGGCCCAAAGCCCGAGCTGAGCTCCGGCCCCAGGGTTTTCGCCCCGAAGTCGATTTCATTTACTGCTGAACATAAATCCAGTACCGGAGCGGGGTGAGCACGAAACAACTGCCCCGAGACACCGTCCGTGATCTGCTTGGCATCGCGCGAGCGCTGTATGTCGTGCGTGACAACCAAGGCGCACCAACGAGCGAGCTCGACCGCATCCGAGAAGTCAGCGCGTGGCTGGTCGACGCGCTCGAACTATCGAGAACCGCACCCGATACTCTGGGTCATCGCGCCGCTTGGACAAAGGCCGAGCGCGCCACGTCGGTGCTGACCGAACTGCTCCTTCTGCACGACGAGTCGACCAAACGCTTGGTGGGTGCTTGGGCCGAGCGTCTGTCCGCGCGCGGCCGGTAACCGCCTCGTCCGCCGCACGTATACAGGTCATGCGTCATTTCACCCCGCACGGCGTTCGACTGGCGATTCTGGGCGTCACGGTCCTCACCGCGTTCGCGCTCAGCGGCTGCCAACGCGGCGAGCACGCCGCCTCCGGCAGCACGCAAGTCGGCCTGCCCAAGAGCGCTCCAGCAGCGCACTCCACGCTCTCTATGCGAAAATACAGCAAGCCCCCGCCAGCCGAAATCCAGCGCCGTCTGAGCCCCATCCAGTATGACGTCACTCAACGCGAAGCAACGGAGCCTCCGTTTCAAAATCAATTTTGGGACAATCACGATCAGGGCTTGTACGTCGACGTCGTGACTGGCGAGCCGCTGTTCAGCTCGAGTGACAAGTTCGACTCGGGCACCGGTTGGCCGAGCTTCACGCAGCCGGTCGAGCCCGCTCGCGTCGTGTCGAACAGCGACGCCACACTCGGCATGTCGCGCACGGAGGTGCGCTCCAAAGAGGGGGACTCGCACCTCGGTCACGTCTTCGAAGACGGCCCGCCCCCAACCGGTCTGCGCTATTGCATCAACTCCGCGTCCCTGCGCTTCATTCCGGTGAAAGAACTGAAGAACGCAGGTTATTCCGAATACCTGCCGCTGTTCGGCGGCGGTTGAATGCTCGAGCTTCCCGCTCCGGTGCGGGTGTGACTACTGTAGCGGCATCTCGCCCATGAGCTCCTTCAGCATCCAAGAGGCCCAAGACCTCACGGCTTTCGCAACCCAAACCGTCGAGCGGCTGGCTGCGGCCAGCGCACGCTTCGATGCCGCGCACGACGAAGCGACCGAAGAGCG
>Ga0302322_100001649_pt1 | contig 18453 bp, 16 predicted proteins | sample Fen_T0_2_FD_203757 | JGI IMG/M metagenome (GOLD analysis project Ga0302322, IMG submission 203757) | Peat permafrost microbial communities from Stordalen Mire near Abisko, Sweden - Fen_T0_2 | ecosystem: Environmental > Terrestrial > Soil > Wetlands > Permafrost | place: Sweden: Abisko... | reverse complement strand
AGCCGCGTGCGGGTCGGGAAGGGGACGCGCGTCGTCTCGACCCATACGGCCGACCGGATGATCTCGATGTTCCGCGACGTGGTGCTCGAGGGCACCGGCACCCAGGCCGCGATCCCGGGCTACACGGTCGCCGGCAAAACCGGAACGGCGCAGAAGGCCGAGAACGGCCACTACGTCGCGAAGTACGTCGCCTCGTTCGTCGGCCTCGTCCCGGCGAAGAGCCCGCGGCTCGCGATCCTCGTCATGGTGGACGAGCCGCACGGTGACATCTACGGCGGCAGCGTCGCAGCGCCGGCCTTCCGCGACATCGCGCGGTTCGACCTCCAGTACCTCGAGGTTCCGCCCGACGCTCCCGAGACGCAGACCTCGACGACCTCGCAGTAGGAGTCTTCCGCGTCGCCGTCGGTGATGCTGCGGCCCGACCGGGGCGCCGCCGTAGAATGGTGCTCCGTGGACCTCGACGACCTGACGCGCGTGCTCGCGGCGACCGAGAGCAGCACCCGCGGAGCCGTCGCGATAGCCGACCTCGCCTACGACGCCGACCGTGTGACGCCGGGAGCGGTGTTCTTCTGCGTCCCCGGCTCGCGCGCGGACGGGCACGACTTCGCGGAGCGCGCTGTGGCTGCGGGGGCGATCGCCCTCGTCGTCGAGCGCGCGCTGGAGCTCGACGTCCCCCAGGTGCTCGTCGAGGACGCTCGCGCCGCGATGGCCGTCGCGGCGGACGCATTCTTCGACCAGCCGACCCGGGCACTCGAGGTCGCCGGCGTGACGGGCACGAACGGCAAGACCACGACCGCCTTCCTCCTGCGCTCCGTCCTCGCCGCGGCCGGCCGCTCGCCCGGGCTCGTCGGCACCGTCGAGTGGGCCGTCGGTGGAGAGGTGCGGCCCGCCCCGCACACGACCCCGGAGGCGATCGACCTTCAGCGCCTCTTTCGTGAGATGCTCACCGCCGGCGATCGCAGCGTCGCCGTCGAGGCGTCATCCCACGGATCGGCGTTGCACCGCCTCGACCGCGTGCGCTTCGACGCCCTCGTGTTCACGAACCTCTCGCAGGACCACCTCGATCTGCACGGGACGATGGAGGAGTACTACCAGGCGAAGCGCCGCCTGTTCACCGGCGCCCAGCCGCCGCCGGCCGCGGTGAACGTGGGCGACGAGCATGGCCGCCGGCTGGCGCTCGAGCTCGCGGAGTCGGGCCGGGCGCCGCTCGTCACGTTCGGGCTCACGGAGGCCGCAGAGATCAGGCCCGAGGGGCTCGAGCTGGGGCCTCAGGGCAGCCGCTTCGCCGCTGCTGGGATCGAGATCGAGACACCGCTGCGCGGGCGGTTCAACGTCGAGAACGTGCTCGGCGTGATCGCGGCGGGGATCCTCCTGGACGTCGACGACCAGGACATGGCGGACGGCGTGAGGGCGATGGCCGGCGTTCCCGGCCGGTTCGAGGCCGTCGACGAGCGCCAGCCGTTTGCGGTCATCGTCGACTACGCGCACACGCCGGGCTCGCTCGACATCGTGCTCCAGGCCGCCCGCGGGCTGGGTGACGGCCGCGTGATCTGCGTGTTCGGCGCGGGAGGCGACCGCGATCGCGGCAAGCGGCCGGTGATGGGTGCCGTCGCCGTGCAGCGGGCCGACCACGTCATCGTGACCTCCGACAACCCGCGCAGCGAGGATCCGCTCGCGATCATCCAGGACGTGCTGCAGGGAGCAGGGACCGGAGTCGAGATCGACCCCGACCGTCGTGCTGCCATCCGGCGCGCGGTGGCGGTGGCAGAACCTGGTGACGTCGTCGTGATCGCCGGCAAGGGGCACGAGCAGGGTCAGGAGACCGCGGGCGTCGTGGCGCCGTTCGACGATCGCGTCGTCGCCCGTGAGGCGCTGCGCGAGGCGGGGTTCGGCGCGTGAGCGGCGGGGCAGGAGGGGCGGGCTCGATCTCACGGCTCGACCGGCCATGGCGGTCGTACGAACGAGAGCCAGGCGGGGTGTCTCCCGGAGGGAGACACCCCGGGATTGGCGTCCGGCGGCGAACGATCTCGCAAGGCGCTCCTGTGGAGAAGTCGTGACAGATTCGGCGCGGGTCTCGATCTCGGAGACGACCCCGTGATACAGGTCGAATGGGACGAGCTGGCAGCGCTCGGGCTCGGGCTGCTCGAGCGTCCGGCAGGCGGCGACGCGGCGACGGTGATCACGGCCGTCAAGGCCGACTCCCGGCTCGTCGGCCCCGGCGATCTCTTCGTGGCGCTGAACACCGGCGTCGAGCACGTCGGTGATGCGGCGGCGCGGGGCGCCGCGACGCTTGTCCCGGACGACCAGGAGGCGGCGCTCGCGGCCCTGGCCACGCTCGTCCGCTCGAAGAGCGAGGCGCGGGTCGTCGCCGTCGTCGGCTCGACGGGCAAGACCTCGACGAAGGACATCCTGGGAGCGCTCTGCAACGCCGTTACGCCGGCCGTGTGGGCCGCCGAGAGCCAGAACAACGAGATCGGCCTTCCGCTCACGGTGTGCCGCCTCGAGCCCGACACGGCCGTGCTCGTGACCGAGATGGGCATGCGCGGACTGGGGCAGATCGCGGCGCTGTGCGACGTGGCACGCCCGGACGTCGTCCTCGTCACCTCGATCGGGCCGGAGCACCTCGAGCTCGTCGGCACCGTCGAGCGCGTCGCGGAGGCGAACGCCGAGGCGATCGCCGCTCTCCCCGCCGGCGGCATCGCGATCGTGCCCGACGACGCGCCCGAGCTCGCACCGCATCTCGGTCGCAGCGACATCGAGATCCTGCGGTTCGACCGGGCCGCAGTCCGCGGCGCCGGCCACGAGTGGACGTTCCCTCTCTCGCGGGGCGAGCTCGCGTTGACGCTGCCCTTCACGGCAAGGCACATGGCGGAGAACACGCTCGCCGCGCTCGTCGCCTACGAGGCGCTCGGCCTTCCGCTCGAACGGGCCCAGGCAGGGGCCGACACGATCACGCTCTCCCGTTGGCGCGGCGAGGAGCTGCCGCTGCCGGGCGGCGGCTTCGTCGTCAACGACGCCTACAACGCGAATCCGACCTCGATGCGCGCGGCGCTCGCCGACCTCGTCGCGCGCGCGGGCAGCCGGCGCCGGGTCGCGATCCTCGGCGAGATGGCCGAGCTCGGGCAAGCGTCAGGGACGTACCACGAGGAGATCGGAGCGCTGCTGGACGAGCTCGCGATCGAGCTCGTCGTCGCGGTCGGGGAAGCTGCCCGCCCGTACCTGAGCGGGCCGGGCTCGCCGGGCCGTCACTGGATTCCCGACGCGAAGTCGTTCGACGGCGTCGTAGGCCTCCTCGATCCCGGGGATGCGATCCTCGTCAAGGCGTCACGCGCGGTCGGTCTCGAAGGCATCCCGGCCTCGATCGAGAAACGGGCAAGGGCATGGTCCGAGTCCTGATCGCCGGCCTCGTCGCGATGGTGCTCGCCATCGTGATCGGCCCCACCTTCATCGATTGGCTGCGGCGATCGGGCGTCGGTCAGCAGATCCGCGAGGAAGGCCCGGCCCGGCACATCGTCAAGCAGGGCACGCCGACGATGGGCGGCCTCCTGATCCTCGCGACCGCCCTGGTGCCGTTCCTCGTGCTCTCGCTCTACACGCTCCCCGGCCTGGCGTTGCTCTTCCTCACGCTCGGCTGCGCCGCCATCGGCTTCACCGACGACTACCTGAAGGTGCGCAAGCGCCGCTCGCTCGGGCTCTCGGGCCGCTGGAAGATGGTCGGGCTGGTGCTGATCACGATCGGGGTCTACTGGGTCGTGATGAGGGTCGGCTACCTCGACACCGAGATCTACTTCCCCGTCATCGACGTCAACATCAACCTCGGCGTGTTCTACTTCCCGTTCCTCTTCGTCGTGATCGCGGGGACCGCGAACGGGGTCAACCTGACGGACGGCATCGACGGGCTCGCCGCGGGGACGTGCGCCATCTCGCTGCTCACGTTCCTCGCGATCGCGGCGATCTCGTGGATCCGGTCCGGCGACCCCGGCTTCCGAAGCGACAACTACCTCGACGTCGCGATCTTCGCCGCCGCGCTGATCGGCGGCGTGATCGGGTTTCTCTGGTTCAACGCCTTCCCGGCCGAGGTGTTCATGGGCGACACGGGCTCGATGGCTCTCGGCGGAGCGATCGCCGGCCTCGCCGTGATGACCCAGACCGAGGTGCTCCTCATCTTCATCGGCGCCATCTACCTGATCGAGGCGCTCTCGGTGATGATCCAGGTCGCGAGCTTCAAGCGGACCGGTAAACGCGTGTTCCTGATGGCGCCGATCCACCACCACTTCGAGATGAAGGCATGGTCGGAGACCAAGATCATGGTGCGGTTCTGGATCGTGGGGGCGATCTTCTGCACGACCGGGTTCGTGCTGTTCTACCGCTACTACCTCCGCTTCAAGCTGTAGGCGTGCCACCTCCCGTGGGCTCGCGAGCCGCTCGGATACCGGTCGCCGTAGCGATCAGCGTGATGGTGATCTGGGGCGCAACGCCGATCCTGACGCGGGTCGCGCTCGACGAACTGCCCCCGCTCGTCGTCGCGTGCCTGCGCACGATCATCGCCGGGTTGGTGGCGATCCCGCTGCTCGCCGCCATCCGGCAGCGACTGCCGTCCAGCCGGGGCTCACGGACGCTGCTCGGCATCTCGGCCGCCGTCGGGTTCGTCGTCTTCCCGGTCGTCTACACGGTGGGGCAGCAGCGGACGTCGGCCCTCCACGGCGTCATGATCCTGGCGGCGCTGCCGATCTTCACGGGCGTCTACGCGGCGATCGTCGTTCGCCGCGTGCCGCGGCGGGCGTGGCTCGCCGGCTGCGCCGTCGCGCTCGTCGGCGAGGTCGTGCTGATCGCCGGCCGCGGCACGTCGACCGGTGGCGCCACGCTCGCCGGGGATCTCATCGTCCTTGCCGCAGCGCTGTGCGTTTCCGCAGGGTATGTCGCGGGAGCGATGCTGCCGCCACGCGGCCTCTCGAGCCTTGCCACGACGCTGTGGGGCGTGCTCCTCGGCACCGTGGTCCTCGCCCCGCTCGCAGCCGTGCTGTTTGCCCGCGACGGCGTGCCGGAGGCGGGGGCGAAGGCGTGGGGTGCCGTCGTCTTCCTCGCGCTCGTGACCTCGATCCTCGGCTACCTCGGCTGGTACTGGGCGCTCGCTCGAGGTGGTATCGCCCGCATCGCGACCCTGCAGTTCCTCCAGCCGGTCTCGGGCTTCGTTCTCGCCGCGATCGTGCTCGGCGAGGACGTGACGGTGCCGATCGCGGTCGGCAGCGCGCTGATCGTCGGTGGGATCGTGATCGCGCAGCGGACCTGAGCCCATGCCGGCCGGGGGTTACGCTTCTCGCATGGCGCCGAACGCGGATCGTGTTCTCGTGGTCGGGCTCGCGCGCTCCGGCCGCTCGGCCGTCGCCGCTCTGCGTGCCGGCGGCTCGGAGACCGTGGCCTACGACGCCAACGGTGATCTCGATGCGACGGGGATCGACGGAGAGGTGAGCGTCGGCGACTGGCACGACGCGTTGCTCGACGGCGTCGGCCTCGTCGTCAAGAGCCCCGGCGTGCCGTCGACCGCACCGCCCGTGGCCGCGGCCGGCGACCGCGGCGTCCCGGTCATCTCGGAGATCGAGCTGGGCGCGCGCCTGCTCGCCAATCCGATCCTCGGAGTCACCGGCACGAACGGAAAGACGACGACGACCGCGCTCCTCGGTGCGATGTTCGAGTGTGCCGGGGTTTTCGTCGAGGTGGCCGGCAACATCGGCCGGCCGTTGACGAGCCTCGTCGGCCTGGCCGCCGAGGACACGTGGGTGGTGTGCGAGCTGTCGTCGTTCCAGCTCGAGGACGTCGAGATCCTTCACTGCCGCATCGCTGTCCTCCTCAACCTCGAGCCCGATCATCTCGACCGCCACGGCTCGTTCGAGGCGTACGCCGCTGCCAAGCACCGTATCTTCGAGAACCAGGTGGCGGGCGATGTCGCGATCGTGCCGCGCGGCTTCGAGCCCGTGCCGGGAGCAGGGCGCCGGGTCGAGTTCGCCGGCGATGATCCGCTGCCCGCCGAGCCGCTCATCCCCGGTGCCCACAACCGCGAGAACGCCGCCGCAGCCACGGCCGCGGCGCGTGCAGCGGGCCTTCCCGACGACGCGATAGCGGAGGCCTTGCGGACGTTCCCCGGCGTCGAGCACCGAATCGAGGACGTGGCGACGATCGCCGGCGTGCGCTTTGTGAACGACTCCAAGGCGACGAACGTCGCCGCGTCGCTGCGTGCGCTGGCCTCGTTCCCCGGAACGCGAAAGCTCGTCATCCTCGGGGGCAGGGGTAAGGCGGAGCCCTACGGGCCGCTCGCGGCTGCCTTCGAGCCAGGTGATCGTGCCTACCTGATCGGCGAGGCGGCCGAGCAGATCGCGGCCGCGCTCGACGCCGCGGGAGTCGCCTTCGAGCGGTGCGGCGACCTGCCGACCGCAGTCGCCGCAACGTCGCGCGACGCCGCGTGCGGCGACGTCGTGCTCCTCTCACCGGCCTGCGCGAGCTTCGACCAGTTCACGAGTTACGAAGAGCGTGGGGAGGAGTTCGGGAAGCTGGTGCAGAAGCTCCAGGGGTGAAGTCGAGACCCGCCGGACAGCTCGAGCAGCGCCTGCTCGTCCTCGTGACCCTCGGCCTCGTCGCGTTCGGGCTCGTAATGGTGTTCAGTGCCACCTCCGCGTCCGCCGCCCTCGGCGCCGGAGATCCGATGACGTTCCTCCTCAAGCAGGGCGCATATGCCGTCGCCGGGCTGGTGCTGATGACGGTCGGCTCGCGCTTCGACTACCACCGTCTCCGGGCGGTCGCCCCGATCCTGCTCGTCGGGGCCCTCTTCCTGTGCGTGGCCGTGCTCGTCGCCGCGCCGCCCATCAACGGAGCCCGCCGCTGGTTCCTCGTCGGGCCGATCAGCGTCCAGCCGTCGGAGCTCGCGAAGATCGCCGTCTGCGTTTGGGCGTGTGCGCTGCTCGCCCGGCGGCCGACGCCCCGCACCATGGGCGAGCTGATGAAGCCGCTCGGCCTCGTCGTGGGCCTCTTCTGCGTGCTCGTCCTGCTCGAGCCCGACCTCGGCACGACGATCGCCCTCTGCCTGATGATCGGCGGCATCCTGATCGTGTCGGAGGTGCCGTTCCGCCTCCTCGCCCTCGGTGGCTCGATCGCGCTCGTCCTCGGCTCGGCCGCGATCTACATCGAGCCCTACCGGCGAGCCCGCTTCCTCAGCTTCGTCGATCCGTGGAAGGATCCGCAGGGCGCCGGGTTCCAGACGGTGCAGGCGATCATCGGCATGGGCTCGGGCGGGATCACGGGCGAGGGGCTCGGCCAGGGGATCTCGAAGATCTTCTACCTGCCCGAGGCCCACACCGACATGATCTTCGCGATCGTCGGCGAGGAGCTCGGCCTGATCGGCTCCACTCTCGTGATCGTGGCGTTCGCCGTCTTCGCCTGGGCCGGCTTCCGTATCGCGCTGCAGTGCCGTGACCCCTTCGGGAAGCGGCTCGCGGCGGGCATCACGACGCTCGTCTGCGGGCAGGCTGCGATCAACCTCTGCGCGGTGCTCGGGATCGCACCGTTGACCGGAATCCCGCTCCCGTTCGTCTCGTACGGAGGGTCGTCGCTCATCGTGCTGCTCGGCGCGGTCGGCGTTCTCCTTAACATCGCCGTGAATGGTCGAGTCGTCGAAGCTCGTAGTCGTGATCGCGGCGGGAGGAACAGCCGGTCACATCAGGCCCGCGCTCGCAGTCGGGGAAGCGCTGCGCGCGCGCGGAGCGAGCGTGACGTTCGCCGGCAGTCCCGACCGCGTCGAGTCGCGGCTGGTTCCTGAGGCAGGCTTCGAGCTCGACACGTTCGAGATCAGCGGCTTTCCCCGCAAGCCCTCTCTCGCGCTCGTACGCGCCCTCGTGCGGGCCGTGAAGGCGCCGTTCGCCTGCCGAGCGATCCTGCGTCGCCGTCGTCCCGACGTCGTCCTCGGGGGTGGTGGCTACGTCGCCGGCCCGATGGTGCTCGCCGCGCGCCTCAGCCGGATCCCCGCGGCGCTGACCGAGGCGGACGCACACCTCGGTCTCGCGAACAGGCTCGCGGCGCCCTTTGCCTCGAAGCTCTTCCTCGCCTACGACATCCCGGGGCGGAGCGGACGCAAGGTCGAGGTCGTCGGCAGGCCGATCCCCGTAGCGCACCTCGGCGCGAGCCGCGACGACGCGCGGGCCCGGTTCGGCCTCGGCGCCGACGACCGTGTGGTGGCGGTCTTCGGCGCGCTCGCGGGCGCGACGTCGCTGAACGACATGGCCGTCGCCGCCTGGGGGGATGCGGGGCCGGCGGTGTTGCACGTCTCGGGCGAGCGCGACTACGCGGCCCTCGCCTCTCGCGTGCACCGGCCGGGATACGTGCTGATGCCGCACACCGAGCACTTCGGGGACGTGCTCGCCGCGGCCGATCTCGCCGTCTCGCGGGCCGGCGGCACCGTGTGGGAGCTCGCGGCCGCCGGGACGCCCTCGATCCTCGTTCCCTACCCGCATGCGACCGCCGACCACCAGACGCTCAACGCGAGGCACTTCGAGCGCGGCGGTGGCGCCGTCGTCGTGCCGAACGCCGAGCTCGGCAGGGTGCCGGCGCTCGTCGCCGAGCTGCTCGCAGACCCGGCCCGGCTCGAGACGATGCGGGCTGCGATGCTCTCGATGGCACGCGTCGACGCGGCCGACCGGATCGCCGAGGGGGTCATCGCCCTTGCCCGCTCCTAGCGAGAAAGCACTCCACGGCCGGCGGTTGTACTTCGTCGGGATCGGGGGCTCGGGGATGTCGGCCTACGCCAACGTCGCGCTCGCCCTGGGGGCCGAGGTGCGCGGCTGGGACCTGCGCGACACGATCTTCATGGAGTCGCTCGGCTCGATCCCGGTGGACGTCGGCGGTGAGCCGGCGCCGCCGGAGGGCTTCGAGGTCGTCGTCTCCACCGCGCATCTGCACCGGGTCGACGGCATCCGCCGCGCCGACTTCCTCGCCGAGCTCGTCACCGCGCAGCCGGCGATCGTCGTCGGCGGCGCGCACGGCAAGACGACGACCGCGGCGATGATCGCGTTCGTCCTCAAGGAGACGGGCCGTGACCCGGCCTGGATCATCGGCGGCATCGTGCCGCAGCTCGGCGGCAACGCCGGTGTGGGGGAGGGCTGGCTCGTGGTCGAGGGTGACGAGTCCGACCGCTCGATCGGCTCGCTCGCGCCTCAAATCGCCGTGATCACCAACATCGAGCTCGACCACCACGCCGCGTATGCGTCCGAGGCAGAGCTCCGCGCATTCTTCGACGCCTGGCTCGCGACGGTGCCTCACGTCGTGCGCAGTTGGGAGCTGCCGGCCGTGGAGCTCGAGCTCGCGGTGCCCGGCGACCACAACCGTCAGAACGCCGCCGCTGCCCTTGCCGCGCTCGAGCTCGCCGGCGTGCCCCGCGCGGAAGCCGAGGCCGCGATCGTGTGCTTCACAGGCGCGGGTCGGCGGCTCGAGCTCGTGGGGGAGCGGGGCGGTATCACGGTCTACGACGACTACGGGCACAACCCGACCGAGCTCGCGGTGACGCTGCGAACCGCGCGGTCGCTGACCGCGGGGAGGCTGATCGCCGTCTACCAGCCGCACGTCGTCGAGCGCACGCGCCAGCTCCATGTCGAGCTCGGGCAGGCGCTCGGGCTCGCCGACGCGGCGATCGTGACGGACATCACCGGAGCCCGGGACGCGCCGCGCGAAGGCGTCTCGGGCAAGCTCGTCGTGGATTCGCTGCCGCCCGAGGTGCGGGCCGGGTGGGCGCCGTCGCTCGACGACGCTGCGACCCTGGCGCTCGCCTGGGCACGCCCGGGCGACCTCGTGATCACCTTCGGCGTCGGTGAGCCGTGGAAGATCGCGCGCGCCGTCGTGGACGGCCTGCCGGGATGAGCGCATGCCGCTGAGCTTCCAGGAGGGCGTCGAGCTCGCCCGGCTGACCACCATCGGCACGGGCGGCCCCGCAGCGGCGTACGCCGAGCCACGGACGGCGGCCGAGCTGGAGGAGGTGCTGCGGGCCGCCCGCGAGCGAGGGCTCGAGGTGGCGACGGTGGGACTCGGCTCCAACCTGCTCGCAGCCGATGCCGGCGTCGACCTGCTCGTCCTGCGGCTCGTCGGCGAGCTCGCGGAGGCGCGCACGGAAGGCAACCGTCTCGTGGCGGGAGGCGGCGCCACCAACGCGGTTTGCCTGCACCGGGCCCGGGCGGCAGCGCTCGGCGGCTTCGAGTTCGCGTGTGCGATCCCGGGAACGGCTGGTGGGGGCCTGTGGATGAATGCGGGCGCCTACGGAAGCGACTGGAGCGCGATCGTCGTTCGTGCGCTAGTCGCAACGGCGGGCGGAACCGGCTGGCTGACCGCCGCCGAGCTCGGGTTCTCGTACCGCCACTCGAGCCTCGAGCACGGCCAGGTGGTCGCGGCGGTCGAGTATGAGCTCACGCCCCGCCCCGAGGGAGAGATCCGGGCCATGGTTCGCGATCTCGTCGGCCGCCGCAAGGAGACCCAGCCGACGACGAAGCGCACCTTCGGCTCGGTCTTCAAGAACCCGCCGGGCGAGATCGGAGCCGGGAAGATGCTCGAGCTGTGCGGGCTCAAGGGATATCGGGTCGGTGGCGCCGTCATCTCGGAGAAACACGCCAACTTCATCGAGAACGCGGGCTGGGCGACGACGGCCGACTGCCTCGCGCTGATGGCCGAGGCGCGTCGCCGGGCCCGCGAGGAGTACGGCGTCGAGCTCGAGCACGAGGTCGTGCTGCTCGGCGTGGGAGAGGTTTCAGCCTCTCCCTAGGGTTTTCGCCTTCGGCGGCGAAAGGAGCCGCGTGGCCAGCGGGGGACGAGTCGAACGTGGATCGCGTCCCCGTGCGCGCGCGGCGAGTGTCGTCGTCCCGCTTCCGCGGCGGATCTCCGGCGAGCGCCTCGATCTTCAGCGGCTCGTTCCCTCCGGCCGCTCCCTCGGCATAGCCTTCCTGATCGTCGCCACGGCGGCTGTGGCGTGGCTCGGCGCGCGCGAGACGGGCGTGTTCGCCGTGCGCACGATCGACGTCGCAGGAGCCCCTCCGGGCGTGGCGTCCCAGGTTCGGCGGGCGCTCGCCGCGACGCGCGGCACGAGCCTGCTCAAGGTCGACCTCGCCGCATCACGACGCGCGGTGGAGGGCCTGCCGACCGTCGAGAGCGCCCGCTTCGACCGCGCCTTCCCGCACACCCTTCGCGTCGTCGTCGTTCCCGAGCGGGCGGTCGCCGTCGTCCGCCAGGGCGCAGGCTCGTACATCGTCGCCGAGAGTGGCCGCGTCATCGCGACGGCCGATCGTCACGACCGGCCGGCGCTCGCCCGGATCTGGGTGAACCGCAGCGTCAACCTCACGGTCGGCGCCGGCACCACGGGCGATCTGCGGACGGCGGTCGCAGCCGCGGCGCCCCTTGCGGGCTCGCGCTTCCCGGGCCGTGTCAGCTCGGTCACGGCGACCTCCGACGCGCTCACCCTCCGCCTCCGCTCCGGGCTCGAGGTGCGCCTCGGCGACTCGCTCGACGTGCCGCTGAAGCTCGCGGTGGCGGCCCGCGTGATCCCCCTCCTCGACCCCGGAACCGCGTATCTCGACGTCGCCGTGCCGGAACGGCCGGTCGCCGGAAGCCTCAACTCTCAGGTCGAGGTTCAGACTTCACCCTCGACAACACCTTGAGGTTTCCGTTGACAATGCCGACAAGGAGTCCGTACCCTGGCTCCGAATGCCGGTTGCAGCACACTCCATAGCTCGATGAGAGCTTGACGTCCAGGTAGGTCGAGGTGAGATATTCATGAGCACACAAGGTGGCAACTACCTCGCGGTGATCAAGGTGGTCGGCGTCGGCGGCGGCGGCACCAACGCGGTCAACCGCATGGTCGAGTCGGGCCTCAGCGGCGTCGAGTTCATCGCCGTCAACACGGATGCCCAGGCGCTCCTGATGACGGACGCCGACGTGAAGATCCATATCGGCTCGAAGGCGACGCGGGGCCTCGGCGCCGGCGCCGACCCGACGGTCGGCCTCGCCGCTGCCCAGGAGACGCGTGACGAGCTGAAGGAGGCCCTGAAGGGCGCCGACATGATCTTCGTCACGGCCGGCGAGGGCGGTGGCACCGGCACGGGCGCAGCCCCGGTCGTGGCCGAGCTCGGCCACGAGCTCGAGGCGCTGACGGTCGGCGTCGTCACGCGACCGTTTGGCTTCGAGGGCCGGCGACGGGCCGAGCAGGCGGAGGTCGGGATCCAGAACCTGCGCGACCGCGTCGACACGCTCATCGTGATCGAGAACGACCGGCTCCTCCAGGTGGTCGACAAGAAGACGCCGGTCACGGAGGCCTTCGGCATCGCCGACGACATCCTGCGCCAGGGCGTCCAGGGCATCACCGACTTGATCACGGTGCCCGGTCTCGTCAACCTCGACTTCGCCGACGTGCGGACCATCATGCGCGACGCCGGCTCGGCCCTGATGGGGATCGGGCATGCGTCGGGCGACACCCGCGCGGCGGATGCTGCCAACGCGGCCGTCTCGTCGCCCCTCCTCGAGACGACCCTCGACGGTGCCACCGGCGTCCTGCTCAACATCACGGGCGGCTCCAACCTCGGCCTGTTCGAGGTCAACGAGGCCGCCGAGGTCGTCACGGGTCACGCCGACCCGAACGCGAACGTCATCTTCGGCGCCGTGATCGACGAATCCATGGGTGACGAGGTGAGGGTCACGGTGATCGCGACGGGCTTCGGCGGCAGGCCGCGCCGGCGGCGCGTCGAGGCGCCCGTGGCCGCTGCTACGGCGGCGAGCACCGAGCGGCGGTTCGAGCGGCCCGTTGCCTCCGACGCCGAGATCGAGATCCCGAGCTTCCTGCGCGAGGACTGACCGGGGGCGGTGAGGCGCGCGCCTCACCGCTCGCACGTCGCATTTCGGCGCTAGAGTCGGGCCGTGAGCGACGACGCTCTACGACGTACCCCGCTGCACGATCGCCACGTTGCCCTCGGCGCGCGGATGGTTCCGTTCGCCGGTTGGGAGATGCCCGTCCAGTACGAGGGCGTGATCCCCGAGCATCTCGCCGTTCGGCGCGACCGCGGCGTCTTCGACGTCTCCCACATGGGCCAGATCCACGTAGAGGGCCCGACGCAGGAGGAGCTCCTGCAGGGGCTCCTCTCGAACGACCTCGCCCGGCTCGGCGACGGCGAGGCGCAGTACACGCTCCTCACGAACGATGACGGTGGCATTGTCGACGACCTGATCGCATACCGAATCGGTCCCTTCCACACACTGCTCGTCGTGAACGCGGGCAACAGGGACGCGGCCTACGGTTGGCTGAAGGAGCGCGAGATCCGCGGCTCCGAGGTGCGCGACGCCTCCGACGAGTACGGGCTGCTCGCCGTCCAGGGCCCGACCGCGATCGCCGCGCTCGGCCTGCCGGACGCGCCCGCATTCACCCACGCGATGGGTGAGGTCGACGGCGTCGAGGTGATGATCTGCCGCACCGGGTACACGGGCGAGGCCGGCGTCGAGCTGATGTGTGCGGTGGAGGACACGGTCGAGCTCTGGGACGCGATCATCGCGAACGGGACGACGCCCTGCGGCCTCGGTGCCCGCGACACGCTGCGGCTCGAGGTGTGTTATCCGCTGCACGGCAACGACATCACGGGCGACACCGACGCGATCTCGGCCGGCCTCGGCTGGACCTGCGCGCTCGACAAGGAGTTCAGCGGGGTGGCGGAGCTGCGCCGCGTCAAGGAGAAAGGCCCGGCCACGAAGCTCGTCGCATTCGTGATGGACGAGAAGGCCGTGCCCCGCCAGGGGATGCCGATCGCCGGCGGTGGCGAGGTCACCTCGGGGACGCACTCGCCGATGCTCGACGTCGGCATCGGGATGGGGTACGTCCCCGCGGCGGCGTCGGCGCCCGGCACCGAGCTCGTGATAGACGTCCGCGGCAGGCCGAAGCGGGCGCACGTCGTCAAGAAGCCGATCTACGTCAAGGAGGAGAGCTAGGTGGCAGGCGCAGAGAGCTACCCGGAAGATCTGAAGTACCACCCCGAGCACGACTGGGCCCGGATCGAGGGGGACGAGGCGGTGCTCGGCATCACGTGGTGGGCGCAGGATGCCCTCGGCGAGCTCGTGCATTTCGAGGCGCCCGCCGCCGGCGGCAGCGTCGTCAAGGACGAGGCGTACGGCGAGGTGGAGTCGGTCAAGGCCGTCTCCGACGTGGTCGCACCGCTCTCCGGCGAGATCCTCGAGGTCAACGAGAAGGCGATCGAGGAGCCCGAGTCGATCAACGACGACCCCTACGGCGAGGGTTGGCTCGTCCGCATCCGGCTCACCGATCCGACCGAGGTCAACGACCTCCTCGACGTCGTCGCGTACCAGGCGGTCGTGGCAGAGCAATGACCGACGGGTACCTCTCGCTCACCGACCGCGACCGCGACGAGATGCTCGCCGCGATCGGCGTGTCGTCGATCGACGACCTGTTCGACCAGATCCCGGAGGACGTTCGCTTCACCGGTGACCTGGACGTGCCGCCCGCCCTCAGCGAGGCGGAGCTCGTGCGCCACCTCGAAGAGCTCGCCGCGAAGAACGCGCACACGGGCGTCGAGCTCTCCTTCCTCGGCGCGGGCATCTACGACCACTACGTGCCGGCGATCGTCGACACGATCCTCCAGCGGGGCGAGTTCCTGACGGCTTATACGCCGTACCAGCCGGAGATGAGCCAGGGCGTCCTGCAGTCGATCTTCGAGTACCAGACGGCGATCTGCGAGCTGACCGGGATGGACGTCTCGAATGCGTCCGGCTACGACGGCTTCACGGTGGCGGCGGACGCTTGCTTCATCGCGAAGCACGCCACCGGGCGTACCCGCGTCGTGCTCGCCGAGACGCTCAACCCGCAGGTACGCGAGGTCGTCAAGACCTATGCGCCCGGGTTCGGCCTCGAGGTGGTCGAGGTCGCCCACGAGGGTGGCGTCACCGATCCCGAGCGCATCGCCGCGGCTGCCGTCGACGCAGCGGCCGTGATCTTCCCGCAGCCGAACTTCTTCGGCTGCCTCGAGGACGCGCCCGCTCTCGCGGCAGCCGCGCGCGAGGCAGGTGCTCTCGCGGTTGCCCACGTCGACCTCACGTCACTCGGCGTGCTCGAGGCCCCCGGCGTATACGGGTGCGACATGGCGATCGGCGAGGGGCAGTCGGTCGGCAATGCCCAGAGCTACGGCGGCCCGCACTACGGCTTCCTCGCGTCGCGCACCGAGTTCATCCGCCGGCTGCCCGGTCGGATCGTGGGCCAGACGACCGATCTGAACGGCGAGCGCGGCTTCGTGCTCACGCTCCAGACCCGCGAGCAGCACATCCGGCGCGAGAAGGCGACGTCGAACATGACGACCAACCAGACCCTGCTCGCGCTCGGAGGGCTCGTCACGCTCGCCTGGCTCGGCCCGCAGGGGTTGCGCGAGCTCGGGGAGACGTGCATGTCGCTCGCTGCCTACGCGCGCGAGCGCATCGCGTTGCCGGTCGCGTTCGAGCAGCCGTTCTTCAAGGAGGTTGCATTCCGCACGCCGCGACCGGCCCGCGAGGTCATCCGCGACGCGCGGGCGCTCGGCGTCCATCCCGGTTACGCGCTCGGTCGCGACTACGAGGGCATGGACGACGTCCTCCTCGTCGCGCTGACCGAGAAGCGCACACCGGCCGACATCGACCGGCTCGCCGACGTGCTCGCGGAGGTGTGTGGCTGATGGAGCTCATCTACGAGAAGAGCCAGGCGGGACGGCGGGCGGGACGCGTCCCGGGCTACGGGCTGCCGGTGCCCGAGGTTCCGGCGGCGCTCGCGCGCAAGGAGCCGCCGCGCCTGCCCGAGCTCGCCGAGAACGAGATCGTGCGCCATTTCACGAACCTCGCCGATCGCAACTTCGGCGTCGACACGGGCTTCTACCCACTCGGGTCCTGCACGATGAAGTACAACCCGAGGGTCAACGAGCGGGTCGTCGCGCTCCCCGGCTTCGCGAACCTCCACCCGCACCAGGAGGACGAGGGCGCCCAGGGGGCGCTCGAGCTGATGTGGGACCTGCAGCAGATCCTGGCCGAGGTCGCCGGACTGCCCGCCGTGACGCTGCAGCCGGCTGCCGGCTCGCAGGGAGAGCTGACCGGCCTGATGCTGATGCGCGCGTACTTCGCCGACCGGGGCGAGGGCGAGCAGCGCGACACGATCATGACGGCCGACACGGCGCACGGCACGAACCCCGCCAGCGTCACGATGGCCGGCTACAAGCTCGTCAAGGTCGCGACGACCGAGCGCGGGAACCTCGACCTCGACGACCTGCGCGCGAAGGTGGACGAGCACACCGCGGGGCTGATGTTGACGAATCCTTCGACGCTGGGCCTCTTCGACGAGGGTATCGCCGAGGTTGCGGAGATCTTCCACTCGAAAGGCGCCCTCCTCTACTACGACGGCGCCAACCTCAACGCGGTCGTCGGCAAGTCGCGGCCCGGCGACATGGGCTTCGACATCGTCCACTACAACCTCCACAAGACGTTCTCGCAGCCGCACGGCGGCGGCGGGCCGGGCGGCGGGCCGGTGGCGGTGCGCGCCGAGCTCGAGCCCTTCCTGCCCTCGCCCCAGGTCGTCCGCGACGGTGACACGTTCCGCCTCGACCGCGACCGGCCGAAGTCGATCGGGCGGGTCCGCGGCTTCGCCGGGCCTTTCGGGGTATTCGTGCGGTCGTACGCCTACATGCGTGCGTACGGCACCGACCTGCGCGCGATGTCGGAGGCGGCGGTGCTCAACGCCAACTACGTGCTCGCCGGGCTGCGGGACGACTACGAGCTGCCGTACGACCGGCACTGCATGCACGAGTTCGTCGTCTCGGCCCGCCGGCTCAAGAAGGAGTACGGGATCACGGCGCTCGACGTCGCCAAGCGGCTGATGGACTACGGGGTGCACCCGCCGACGATCTACTTCCCGCTCGTCGTCCCCGAGGCGCTCATGATCGAGCCGACGGAGACCGAGCCGAAGGAGCGGCTCGACGCCTTCATCGAGGTGATGAAGGCCATTGCGCGCGAGGCGGCCGAGGATCCGGAGCTGCTGAAGACCGCTCCCCACACGCGGCCCGTTCGCCGGCTGGACGAGGTGAAGGCCGCCAAGGAGCCGATCGTCAAGCATGCGTTCGACGAGCGGTCCCGCGTCGAGGCGGAGGCCTAGAGGATGCCGATCTTCCACGAGCTGATCGCGCTCTCGAACGAGCTCGTGGCCGCGGTGCACGAGCACGACCTGCCGAAGCTCGAGCAGCTGCTGGCGGCCGAGTTCACGCTCAACGGCGCCGCCGGCGAGCTCGACCGCGAAGCTTTCCTCGAGGCCGCGTCGGGCCCGTACGAGATCGACGACTGGGCCTACGAGGAGATCGACCCCGAGACCTATGGCGACACGGCCGTCATCGTCTCGCGCTATCGGCAGACCGCACGCCTCGACGGGCGCGACCTCTCGTTTCCGATGCACGTGACGGACATCTGGGTCCGCCGGGACGGGCGCTGGCAGATCGTGCGGCGGCACGGCACGATCGCGGCCACCTGAGCCCGGGGGGTCGTCTCAGCCGGACTCGACCGAACCTGGACAAGCACCGCAGCCAGTCCGCCCGGGTGAGTAGAGTCAGGCGGTCATGGAGACCCTCGCACGCGCAACGATCAGGGGCCGCTGGCTCTTCGTGGTCCTCTGGCTGGTGCTGACGGTCGCGGGGGCGATGGCTGCCGGCAAGCTCTCCGACCGCTGGTTCCAGCACTTCTCGATCCCCGGCTACAGCGCCTACGAGGCCAACCAGCGCACGCTCGACACCTTCGGCACCGGGCGCCAGTACCCGATGATCGCCGTTTTCCACGTCCGGAGCGGGGACATCCGCACTGAGGCAGGGATCGAGAAGGCGATCGCGGCGGCCGCGGCCGAGAACAGGGGCTCGCGGGTCAGCTCGTGGTTCGCGACGAAGGACGACACGTTCGTCTCGGCCGACCACAAGACGATGTTCGCCAACATCTATCCGGCCGGAGAATCGAACTTCACGACGGTGCTCCCGATCAAGCAGACGCGCGCGGCGCTCCTCGCGAGCGCGCCAACCGGGGTGACGACGCACCTGACGGGGGTGGACGCGATCTTCCAGTCGCAAGGCGGCTCGAGCGGCCCGAGCGTGCTCGTCGAGACGCTTCTCGGCGGCATCGGCGCGCTGCTGATCCTGCTCTTCGTCTTTGGAACGCTGCCCGCCGTGCTGATGCCGCTCCTCGTCGCGATCTCGTCGATCCTGACCACGTTCCTCTGCGTCTACGGCCTGACGTACATCACCGATGTCTCGATCATCGTCCAGTTCCTCGTCGCTCTAGTCGGTCTCGGCATCGCGATCGACTACTCGCTGCTCATGATCTTCCGGTTCCGCGAGGAGATAGCCAACGGCCTCTCGACCGACGACGCGATCGTCGAGACGATGCAGCACG
>Ga0302322_100001648_pt1 | contig 18458 bp, 21 predicted proteins | sample Fen_T0_2_FD_203757 | JGI IMG/M metagenome (GOLD analysis project Ga0302322, IMG submission 203757) | Peat permafrost microbial communities from Stordalen Mire near Abisko, Sweden - Fen_T0_2 | ecosystem: Environmental > Terrestrial > Soil > Wetlands > Permafrost | place: Sweden: Abisko... | reverse complement strand
CCCGCCGAGAAACAGCAGACCCTCAACACCCTCTCCGAGGCCGAGCGGGCCCAGATGGAAAAAACCCTGGGCGCCTTCGAGAAACTGCCGATCCAGCAGCGCTCCCAGTGCATCCGTAACTACGCCAAATTTGCCGGCATGCCCCCGGCGGAACGCACGGAATTCCTCAAAAACGCCGAAAGCTGGTCCAAAATGTCGCCGCAGGAACGCCAGACCTGGCGCGACCTCGTCACCCACATCCCACAATGGCCGCCGCTGCCCATGGCCACCGTGCCGCACAACCTCATGCCCCCCGACCCGGCCAAAAACCGCCGCCCCAGCGTCGCCACCAACCAAAATTGAGTTTCGAACTGAATTTCCCCGCCCCCGCGAGATTCATGATTCCACTGTCCGCCCTTTCCCGGTAAATTTCTGCCGTGCATCCGATTGCTTTCTATCTCGGTTCGCTGCCCGTCCGCTGGTATGGCGTGATGATGGCCACCGCCTTTCTCGCGGGCTTGTGGACCGCCACCCGCCGTGGCCGTCTCGTAAATGTCTCCGGCGAAGTCATTTCCGATGTGGTGCTGTGGCTCATGCTCGGCAGCATCGTCGGCGCGCGGTTTGTCTATGTCACCACCTACTGGAAACAGGAATTCGCCAGCCAGCCCTTCTCGGAAGTCTTCATGATCCAGCACGGCGGCCTCGTCTATTACGGCGGCCTCATCGGCGCCACCATTGCCGGCCTCATTTATCTGACGGTAAAAAAGCTCCCGGTCTGGAAAATTGCCGACGTCCTCGCCCCCAGCATCGCCCTGGGCAGCGTATTTGGCCGCATCGGCTGCCTCCTCAACGGCTGCTGCTACGGCTACGCCTGCCAGTTGCCCTGGGCCATCCAGTTCCCCGCCACTCACGAAACCCATGGCGACCCCGTCCATCCCACCGAAATTTACGACGCCCTCCTCAACCTGATCTTGTATTTCGCGCTCGCCTGGTGGTTCCGCCGCCGGAAATTCGATGGCCAGATCTTCGCCGGCTACCTCATCGGCTATGCCATTTTCCGCTCCATCGCCGAACATTTCCGGGGCGATTACCCCACCGATCACGTCCATGCCGGGCTGACCTCCGCCCAACTGCTCAGCCTGCCCATGCTCGCCGCCGGCTTGGCGCTCATGTTCTGGCTCTCCCGCCGCCCGCCGCCAACCCAGCCCGCCACCGGCCAATAGAATAGGAGGATCGCCGATGCCCCCCGCCGTGGAATCCCCATTTCGCCCGATTTTCATCGCCGGCCCCACCGCCGTGGGTAAATCCGCCGTCGCCCTGCGCCTTGCCGAGACCATCGGCGGCGAAATCATCACCGCCGACTCCATGCAAGTCTATCGAGGACTGGACATTGGCACCGCCAAGCCCACCCCCGCCGAGCGCGCCCGCGTCCCCCATCACCTGCTGGACATCTGCGACCTCCAGGAGTCATTCGATGCCGCCCAATTCATCCGCCATGCGCAAGTGGCTGTGGCTCAAATTCAAGCGCGCGGCCACACCCCCATTTTCTGCGGCGGCACCGGCCTGTATTTCAAGGCCTTCCTCGAAGGCCTCGGCGAAGCCCCCGCCACCCACCCCGAACTGCGGGCCGAACTCGTGGCCACCCCCCTCCCGACCCTGCTCGAGGAACTCCGCGCCCGCGACCCCGTCGCCTACGATAAAATCGACCGTCAAAACCCCCGCCGCGTCATCCGCGCCGTTGAAGTTATCCGCCTCAGCGGCAAGCCCTTCTCCGAGCAACGCTCCACCTGGCAGGACGCCCCAACCCTTTCCGCTCACGCCGCACACTTCTTCTGCCTTACGCGCACCTCCGCCGATTTACACGCCCGCATCAACACCCGCGTAGAAGAAATGTTCCGCCTGGGTTTGGTGGCTGAAACCGAGCACCTGCTGAAACATGGTCTCGCCGAAAACATATTTGCGATGCAAGCCATCGGCTACCGGCAGGTCGTCGGCCATCTGCGTGGCGAACAGGGGTTGGCGGAAACCATTGAACTGGTCAAGAGCCGCACCCGGCAGTTTGCCAAGCGGCAGCTCACCTGGTTCCGCCGTCATGGGCATGGCGTATGGCTGGAACTGCAGCCTGCCGAAACCTCCGCTGAAATCTTGTCGAAAATCTCCGCCCGGCTCCTGCCGGCGGGAATGTAAGCTGGTTATCCTTACCCGGCGCAAAGTGCGCCCCAATGTACGGCCACTTTGCCTTGTGCGGCATTTCCAAAACAGGGATGCTTTGGAGACCGAAATAAATGTCCCCGCAGCCAACATTCTTCCGCCGGAATTTGCAGCCGCGAGAACTCCGGCTGGTGTGCTATCTGGCCTTGGTGCTGGGCGTGGCCGCTTGGAAGTACCTGCCGCGTCCCTGGCATCCCACCCAGACGGTGGAGACGCCGCATCACAAGATTTATTCCACCGCCACCCCGTTTCAAATTGAGCATACCGCCCAAGCACTGGAATTGCTTTACACGGCGTATTCCAACCGGCTCGGTTGCGTGCGCGGCTGGCAGACCAACCATCCCAAACTGCAAATCAAGCTGTACCAGGACCGCAACGAAATGCGCCGGGTCAATCCCGGGCTGGGCTGGGCGGAGGCGTTTTATCGTGCACCGTTTTGCCGCGCCTATTATTCGGCGGATGAAATCAATCCCTATCAATGGATGCTGCACGAATCCGTCCACCAGTTGAACCATGAAGTGGCGCATTTGGAACTCGCCAAGTGGCTGGAGGAAGGGCTGGCCGAATACTTTTCCACCAGCCGTATCAACGCCAACGAACTGGCCGTGGGGAAGATTGACTTGAACACGTACCCGGTCTGGTGGCTGGAGACGCTGGCGACCCGTGCGACCCTGACCGAAAACCTTACCAACGGCAGCGTTATTCCGTTGCGGGCGATCATCACCGGCAGCGGTGGTCCGAGCCTGGATACCGAGTTCAACCTCTACTATCTCCATTGGTGGACGCTCACCTACTTCATTTTTGAAAGCGAAAAATACCATGAGCGTGCCCTGGCCTTGATCCAAAGCGGCGGCGGGCTCGAGGCGTTCGAGAAAATCATTGGCCCGGTGGATCAGGTGCAAACTGAATGGCACGACTATGTGCGACGTTTGAAAGTCGCGTTGGATGGAAAAGATCGCGAGTTTTTTAAGCGCAAAAAGATTCCCCGGCCCTTTGAAACGGCGGATCGAACGGAGCGGGGGAAGTGAGTTGGGAAATTGCCTTGGATCTACATGCCCGGCGCACTCTTGGCAAATCGGGGCATGCGCTTCGGAAAGGCGTTGGCAGGGGGCCAAACAAGACCGTGGTGGGGTCTCAATAAATGCTGCGCTCAAAAGCGCCTGACGGAAAAAAGTTGAGCCCCCGCTGGAGAACCGCCTGCCCGGGCGCAAAAAGCACGTCTTGACTTAAGCCCCCGCCGGCAGCGTCTGCTTCGACCGCAGGTTGGAGCATTGACAGCAAAGACGTAGCGCTGGGCGGCGAGGATTTTTGCCCTTGGGCGAGGCTTCGGCGAAGGCGCAGGTTCACCGAACCCTGTCACTGAGCTGAAACGAAGACCAAGGGCAAAAAGACCGCGGTCGCTCAGATTTCAACCCGGCGCTACGGCTTTGCTGGAAATGCTCTAATGTGTCTCCTCTGCGAAATAGTCCCATTCGTTGTCTGCTCCGATGTCGTCGGAGACGGCGATGGTGACGTGTTTCGAGACTAATACATGATTGTCAGCCCCAGCCATTTCAAGGGCAACCCGTGTGCCGGGTAGTAATGAAACCGTGGCTTTCTGATTCGCGCCAGCAAAGGTGTAGCTTTTTTGCATGGCTGCATCTTGGCTAGAAACGATGGTGATGTCATTTTCAGCGCCGCAAACATCGATCTCGATTAATGGCGCCTGAGTTTGGTTGTCGCTCATAACGTGATGTTGTTTTGGTTTACGAAGGAGGCTCATTTTGAATATACAACAACTCTTCGAAGAATCAAATATGGGAATACCAATCCGTCTCTTCGTAGTCCTTCAGGGATTTGCCTCTGATGGATTCGCCCGTGTTGCAGCCGGCGATGATCGTGTCCATGATGCGCGCCGGTCCCCATCGCCTTGGATTTGCACCCTTGAGTGGCTGCCGGAATTGGAGTATGGCTTTGGCATGACGTTAAAAGCCATCATTCATCCGGCGGCAGCAGGCGGCTTCTGGGCCGAGGTGCCGGCTTTGCCGGGCTGTCTCACCCAGGCGGAAACCCTCGATGAGTTGCACGCCAACCTGCGCGAAGCCATCCAATTGTGGCTGTCTGTGGACGATGAAACGATGGAATCCAACGCCAATGACAGCGTGCTCGAATTGACGGTATAACTTGCTTTCGGGTGAGGGGCTGACTGCTCAAGCGCATCACGGGCAGCCATCATGTCTTCACCAAGGAAGGCCAGCGGGAACGCATCCTGGTTCCGGTTCACTTCCGGTTCACGGAAATCAGCCGCTGAAGCTCGGCTTGCTGAAGCACCAGATGAAAATTGCCGGTCTGACCGAAGCCGATTTGTAATATCCAACCGGCCCGGCCGCTTCGCCTACCAATCCGTCTCTTTATAGTCCTTCAGGAATTTGCCCCAGATATGTTCGCCGGTGTTGAAGCCGGCGATGATCGGGTCCACGATGCGCGCCGCACCGTCCACGATGTCCAGCGGCGGATGAAAGCGATGCTCCGCCACCTTGCGCGCGGCGATCTGCACCGGGTCCTCATCCGTCACCCAGCCGGTGTCCACGGCGTTCATGTGGATGCCGTCGGCGTGGTAATCCGCCGCCGCCGTGCGGGTCATCATGTTGAGCGCGGCCTTGGCCATGTTCGTGTGCGGATGTCGCGTGGTCTTGAACTTCCGGTAAAACTGTCCTTCCACGGCCGAGACATTGACGATGTGCTTGTCATGCTCTGGCGAGCGGAGCATGAGCGGCTTGAGCCGGGCGTTGAGGATGAAGGGAGCGATGGCATTGACGAGCTGCACTTCCAGCAGTTCCACGGCGGGAACTTCGTGCATGAGCAGGCGCCAGGAATTGCGGTCGCGCAAATCCACCTGTTGCAAATCCTGGTCCAGCTTGCCCTCGGGGAACAAATCCTTCTGCGCGGCAAGTTCATCCGGCAGCAGGGGGATCTGCGAGAGTTCCGCCGCGTGCGTGAGCCCGGCCACCGTGGACATGCGTTTCGTGGCCACGATGGCGTCGCCCTCCGGCAGCATGTGGTAGCCGCGCAAACCTTCGTAGGCGCCGAGCAATTTGGCTGCCTCCGGGGGCAGGTCGTGCAACGACCCGTTCTCGCGGGCCATCATGTGTTCGTAAAAATCCGGCGGCCGGCGCACCGTCTGGCAGGCGTTGTTGATGATGAAATCCAGCCGCGGGCGCGTGGCGAGCAGATGTTTGCAAAACGCCTCCACGCTGGGCGTGTGGCGCAGATCCAGGCCGAAAATTTCCAGCCGGTGGCCCCAGTCCTTGAAGTCGGGCTCCGCGGCATAGCGCACGGCGGAATCCCGCGGGAAGCGCGTGCAGACGATCAGTTGCGCGCCCGCTCGGAGCAGCTTGATGCCGGCCTGATAGCCGATCTTCACGCGGCCGCCCGTGAGCAGGGCCACGCGGCCGCGCAGGTCGGCGGATTCGGTGCGCTTGATAAAATTCAGCTCCGCGCACTTTGGGCAAAGCTGGTCGTAGAAATGGTGGAGCTGCGAGTAATCCTGTTTGCAGATGTAGCAGTTCTGCGGCTCCACGACTTCGCGGAAGTCGGGGTTTTCGTGAACCTCGTGCTGCTGAAAATCTTTCGGCGGGAACACGTTCGGCGTGGTGAAAACTTTTTCCCGGCGCAGCTTGCGGATGCCGGTTTCGTTGAGCCGGGAATCATCGCGCTGCTGCTTCTCGGCCTTGCGCTGCTTGGAACTGGCCTTGACCAGCCGGCGGCGCTGGGCGACATCCGGGCAGTAAATATCGCCCGCGGCCTTGAGCAGGCGGGAGCGGTCCTCCACGGAAAGCTGGGCCAGCAGGGCGCGGTTGGCGGCTGCTTGTTCGAGCAGTTCGGCGGCGGCTTTCAATTGGGCGGCCAGCGGATGGGGATCGGCAGACATTTTATTTGGCCGAACAGCATAGCAACCGCGCCCGCCGCGGGCGAATCAAAACCGGCTGGAGTTCAACTCACTTTTCAGCACCGAAGATAGCAGGTTTAAAACGGGGAGCTGTTGCGGACGTCACAAATGAACGTAAATTTTTTGAGACCGACTCACGGCGCACTATCCCTACCAAGAGTTTCGCGAGGTTGTGATTTTCTCGAAATTAACTTTTTGCCGATAATTGAACTTCCTTAATGAAATAATCGAATAGATTGTTTAAATGGCGGGTTAGCTCTTCCATTTTCCCTGCCTCACAAAGAATAGACATAATTGGCTCTGGCGGTTTTTCACTATCTCCAGACGGGTAAAGACTCACATGGAAACCATAGCTTTTTAGTTCGGGATCACCAGCTGTTCCTTGGTCAATGGAAACATCCCAAAAGGGGCGTGAGGAGACAAGCAGGGGAATATTGAGCGTGATATAGGCATGGTCATCCCCTCCAATTGTTCGCCGATTCTGACGTTTGTCTTCTTGATACCAGAAAGCCGCTGCTTTTATCGCGCAGTCCAATCCTTCATAGAGGTCACGATCGGTTTTTCGTAAGTATTCAACTTGCGGCGGGTTTTTCTGATCTTCTTTTCGGTGAATAATATCAAAGCCGATGACTTGTCGAGCCGATGAAAGTTCGGTAATCCGTAGAAAAGTTTCAGCGCTTTTACGGCTCATTGAATTGGCAATATTTCTGCCGTGAATCCCACACTCGTAACAATTGAAGTGTGGTTTTTCGATTGCCTGACTTTGTGCAGCAACAGAATAGGTGGCAGGTCCTTGTTCTGCGGCAAAACCTTTACAGGACCCAAGAATTCGAAGCCGAACTTTCCAGATAATCGCCGCGTGATTTTGAGCCACAGTGTTGAAACGGAAATCTCTTTCTGCTAGGAAATCAAGTTCGCGAATTTTTTCCGAAGCAATATCAGTGTAATATGTTCCGAGACGGACATGCCATTTAGCTTTTAGAAATGCTTCAGCGCACTCAACCTCCAAAGGCCTACCAGAAACTTGTGCAAGCCTTTTGATTTGATCCTTATCCCATTTTTCAACTTCAGTTGCCATAGTTTAAAGCCGCACCGGAATATTCTTCTGCTTCAAAAACTGTTTCACATCGCCGACGGTGTAGGTGCCAAAGTGGAAGATGCTCGCGGCGAGAACGGCGTCCGCGCGGCCTTCCAGCAGCACTTCGGCCATGTGTTCCAGGCTGCCCGCACCGCCGCTGGCCACCACCGGCACGCCCACGGCTTCGCTGATGCGCCGGGTGATGACGAGGTCGAAACCCTGCTTCGTGCCGTCGGCATCAATGGAGTTGAGTACGATTTCGCCGGCGCCGAGCGCCACGGCCCGCTGCGCCCATTCGAGGGCGTCGAGGCCCGTGTCCTTGCGGCCGCCATGCGAAAACACCCCCCATTTGTCCGGCCCAATTTTCTTGGCGTCGATGGAGACAACGATGCACTGGCTGCCGAATTTTTCCGCGCCCTGCCGGATGAGGTCGGGATTCGCGATCGCGCTGGAGTTGATGCTGATCTTGTCGGCCCCGGCGCGCAGCATCGTAAACATGTCATCCACGGACTTGATGCCGCCGCCGACGGTGAGCGGCATGAAGCATTGGTCGGCGGCGCGCTCGATCACCTCCACCATGGTGCCGCGGCCGTGGGCCGTGGCGGTGATGTCGAAAAACACCATTTCGTCCGCGCCCTGTTCGTTGTAGCGCAGGGCGAGTTCCACCGGGTCGCCGACGTTGCGCAGGCCGCCTTTTTCGGCCACGCCGAACTGGACGCCGCGGGTGACCTGGCCGTCGTGGACATCCAGGCAGGGAATGACACGTTTGGCTATCATGCGAGAAAGGCGGCTTCGGAATGGCGGCGGCTCATGTTCATAATGTGCTAAAACGTTCCTTCGTGATCAATGCACGAACGCGTCCAGCCTGCCATAGAACCGGCGGCAGAGATAGTTTTTTGGTGCGGCTTGGCTGCCTCGTGAGCCTGTCCTGACCACGGGAACAAATGGCTTCAGATATGATTTCGCTAAACGCTTGGAGCGTTCCTCCCTCTCCGCGTTTTGCGATAGCAAAATGGGGAGAGGGCCGGGGAGAGGTGCTTTCTGAACATACTTTGCCTTTAAACCCTGCCTGCGGTTGCGCAGAATTTAACCAGGAACAGTGCGCCATTACCCAAGGATTTCCTTGGATTTAAAACGGGGAGTTGCCGCGAATTGACCCATATCTTTTTGGACCGGCCGACCCCGCTAACAGGCGGCGCGGCTGGCCCTTCGCAGCGCGCGAGAACACCCGGCTTGCCGACCTCGTCGCCTTGCAGTAGCGTGCGGCTGGTTATGCCACTGCATCTGCCGCAACTCACCCGCCGCGCTTTTTTACAGCGCCTCGCCCTGGCCGGGGCCGCGATTGCGATCGCGCCGACCAGTCACGCCGGGCTGTTCGGCAAATCGCGCGATAAACATACGTTCGCCTTTTTCTCCGATACCCACCTCGCCGCCGATCCCGCCGCCGTGTCGCGCGAGGTGAATATGGCCGACCATCTCGCCGCCTGTGTGCGGGAACTCGCGGCGTGGCCGGTCAAGCCCGCCGCCGTGATCGTCAACGGCGATCTGGCGCTGCAAGCCGGCCAGGCCGGCGATTACGCGTCGTTCGGGCGGGGAATAGCCCCGCTGCGCACGCTGGCTCCCATCCATCTCACCTTGGGCAACCACGACGACCGCAGCAATTTCTGGCAGGCCTTTCCACACGATGCCACGCCGGCGGATGCCGTGCCGCAAAAGCAGGTTGCCGTGCTGGCCACCGACCGCGCGAACTGGTTTCTGCTCGATTCCCTGGACGTCACCGCGGCCACACCCGGCGAACTGGGCACGGCCCAGCTCGGCTGGCTGGCGCGGGAATTGGCGTTGCGTCCGGCCAAACCAGCCATCGTGGTTTGCCATCACAATATGCAGCTTCCCGGCGGCACGGCGGGCCTGAAGGACACGGCGGCGCTGACGGAGTTGTTTGCGCAATACCGGCAGGTGAAGGCGTTTATTTTCGGTCACACCCACGACTGGCACCTTGAGACCCATGCCAGCGGCGTGCAGCTCATCAACCTCCCGCCGACGGGTTACGTATTCAAGGCCGGCCGGCCCAGCGGCTGGGTGCGGGCCACGCTGGCGCGCGACGGCATGGAGCTGGAACTGCGCGCGTTGGATTCCCAACATTCCGAACACGCGCGGGTTCAACAGTTGAAGTGGCGTCCGGCCTAAACGCTGGGAATTGGTTCCCCGCGATTTTCGGTGGCATCGGAGATTTGGCTGTCAGTTTTCTTGGGACCGGCCGGAAGCATTCGAGGGCAGAGCCCGTTCCCCGCGCGCCATGCCCCCGTAGCGCCGGTTGGTAACCGGCCGTATCGCAAGTTGTTAACCCAATGCCACTAGGATTTGAATTGGCTTTGGTGGAATCCGCTGAGAAATATCTTTGGTACCCCCCCGTCGTCCCTCCCGGACGAATGAAAAATAGTCGCGGAGCGACCTCGGACATTAGTCTTCTGGCGCTGGCTGGAGTTGCAAATAGGGAGCGAGACGGCGGCGTGGTCGAAAGGCGGATTTTGGCAGACGTACGTTAAATCTTGGTATTACCTCGTTTCGCTTTGACATTCTGTTCGTCTCCAAGGGACTATCCGCTAAACAAAATCAGAAGTTTACCGATAAAGGAATAAATATGCATTGGGGTTTGCTAATGGGTCGAAGGATTTTCTCAGAGATCCGGCGGCTGGCTTTGTTTTTGCTAATCGCCTCTCCGGCGCTGGCTTTGCCGCCCAATGCCGTGGCCGAAAGCGAATTGGGTTTGGTGACGCGGTCAGACTGGTTCGGCGATCCTTATCTGTTAACCAATCCACCCGGCAGCGCGCTGTCTCCCTATCGCGTCGTGCTGGTGATGAATCCCGCGCTGGTCACGAATCTGGAGTATCAGGCCAAGGTGGCAGCGCTGTCGGCCACGGAGGTTGCTGAATCGCCGGAACCCCTGGGCACGCACGCGCTGCGGATGATCGGCAATCCAGCCAATACCCAGGCGAGTCAACCCACCGGGTTGTCGCCAGCGTCCGTCGCTCCCGCCCAGGAAACCTTGCCGGCCAGGGAGGCGGACGGAGGCGAGCCTTGGCCCATCACGGTTCAGCACTGGTTGCTGCTGGGATTGGCGACCGGACTGCTGGTTTTCCGAATCTGGCGTTATTTTTTTGAAAGGGAGGCGGCCGACGATTTTGCAAATTATTTGGAAACGCTGGCAGTGGCTCACCGCTGGGTGTTTCCTGTCTACCTGGGGCTGGTGGCGGTGGTGGCGGTGGCGGAATTTTTGCATGTCGGGAATTTGCTGCTGTCACTGTCCGTGCTGGCACTGGCGTTTTCCCTGCGGCGCTATTATTGCGAGGGAGATTTTGCGGATTATCCCGTGGCGCAAAAAGTGCATCTGGCCATGCGCCTGGGATTGGTGGGGCTGGGATTGCAGCAGGTGCCGGACAACTACCTGTTCAATCTGGGGATATGGTTTACCCAGCCGCTGCCGTTGCTCTGGCTGGTGCTGGCGGTGGCGACGGTGGTGTTTAGCGTGCTCTACAACCACCACGACCTGGCGGAGCATCGCCGGGATCTGTTTATTTTTATGGCTGGTTTTGGCGTCAGTGCGACGCTGGGGTCGGCGCTGGGTTATCTGGTCTGGGTGAAAAGCGGGGGCCTGGTCAGTGTCTGGCTGTTGCTGGGCGCCGGGGCCACCCTGGGCTGCTTGCCGCTGGGATATTTTTTCTACCGCTGGAATCAAAAAGTATTGGAGGGGCAACTGGGCCGGCTGGCCTTTGATCTCATTTTTTCCGAAGGTGCGTTCGCTGAAAAAAACCGAAAAAAGAAGCACCTGCCGGAACTCCTGCTGCTCCGGCACTGGCGCGACCGTGGCGAGGTGGACAAGGCTTGGCGCACGGCCCAGGCCCATTTGTTCAGGGAGGCGCGGGCTTTGCCGATCTGGTTGTTCGCGATGGAGACCGCGGTGCTTTACCTGCGGCAGCCGGGCGAGGCCCTGCGGATTCTGGCCCAGCTCCTCAATGCGACGGAAGAATTTCACTACGATCACCGCACGGTGGCGGTGGGCCAGATGCAAGGCTGGATGGCGGCGGCGGGATTCCCCTTTGACGCCGCCCAGTTCAAGGTCACCCGGCCGCCGAAGCAGGACACCGGCCTGACCGAGCAGGTGACCGCAAAATGTCGCGCCGGCCGGTTTGGCGAGGCGGAAACCCTGCTGCAGAACGTGCTGGCCGATGATTCGCTTAACGAAGCGGCGTTCACGGAGTTGGTGCGGCTCTACTGCCAAGACATGAAAAAGCGGCCGGCGGCGGAGCGGCTCCTCGCCGAGGCCAGCGAAACGTTCGGTCCCAATTTTTTGAACCATCTCAGCGGCCTCCTGGACGAATGGATCAAGCTGCCCATCCGCAGCACGGCGCCCCGCAAAACGCTGCTGGACTGGTTCCGTCGCCCGGCCCCGGCCCCCGTGGTGGTCCAAAAACTGTCGCTGGGGTTTTCCTCCGCCCCGCAGCCGGGGGCGCCGCTGAAACCGGCGGATCCATTGGACGCCTATCTGGCGCGGGTTAAGGAAGCCCATGGCCGGCCGGCGGATACCGCCAACGCGCAGGATCAAATTGAGAAGCTGCTGCTGGAGCGGCGGCTGGGCACAGCCATTGAAATGCTGAAAAAACAGGCGGATGTCCAGCCCGAGAACTTCGAGGTCTGGCTGCGCTATGCCGAGGCCCATGCCGTGCATTGCGGCGACCTGACTTCCGCCGAGAAAATCATCCGCCAGATGGCGGCCTCCCAGAATTTCAAGAAAGCCGAAATGAGAAAAATCCACGCCCGGCTTAAAAAATGGCGCGCCAAAAATCCCAATTTCAAAACCAGTTGGTGAACGCTCATGGCGCCGCCTGAATTTAGAAATTTCCGTCCTCAAAAAACTATTCCCCCATTTATTTTATGCGCGCGCTCCACCGGATGAAACTGCTGCTGGCTCTGCTGACTTGGACGACCGTGTCAACGGGCTGGGCGCAGACAAATGTCACCTTCCAAAACTGTCGCCCGGGCGATCTGGTCAAAGTCAAATGTGAGCACCCGTTGCTGGTGCTCGGCAAGGCCACGCTCGTGGAAATCGGCAGCAATACCGTGACGGTTTGTACCGCCAACGACCGCTTCAAGCTCGCGCAGTCCGAGGTGATCTTGCTGCCGCTGGAACGCCGGACGGCACCCGCTGCACCCGCAGCGGAAGCGGGGAACCCGGCGGATGCTTTGGCTTCGCTGGCCAAAGCCATGCCGGCGGGCGATCCGGTGAAATCGCTGGCGCTGGTGCAGGAGCAGGTGCTGGGCAAATACCAGAACGACCCCGGCCACGCCAAGGCCGGCGCCTATTATCAGACCACCATGAACGGAGTGTTGTCCGGGCAGGTCAACCAGGACGAGCTGGTGCGCCAGGCGAAAAAGATTTTGAAGGACTGCGACGAATATGCGCCGGAGCGCAAAAAGGATCCGCAGTTTGAGGAACAGATCAAAGCCTTGCGCGACTTTGTCCGGCGTTCTGAAGCCGGGGAAAAAATCGATTTCAAAACCAATGTGCAATGAACCGGCCGCGCTGAACCGCAGCTTCAGCTCTTGCTCAACCGTTCCACCGGTTTCTCAAAAAACATTTTGTGGGCTTCAGCGAGAATGGCGGGGATGCGGTCGGCGAAGGGGCTGTTTTTCAGCACGGCGCGCAGATCATAATCGCCCGCTTTCGCGGCGTTCACGCCGGGAAACCAATGCTCGGCCTGCCCCAGCAAATTGTAGCGCATCTTGCCCCACGGGGTGAGTTCGAGCGGTTTGCCATAGGTCCACAACCGTAAAATTTCCGTGATGTTAATTTCGCCGGGCACGTCCACATAATTCGGCAGACCTTCCGACCAGCGCGCACACCAGTCGGCGCCCAGAACTTGTTCCATCTCCGCGCGCCACCGCTGCTCAATCGGCGCAATGGTTTCGGGGATCGCGTCGTAAAATTTGAGCGCGGCCACGTGCTCGTCAAAATCCGTCGGCCGGGCGGGGCCGCAGCTCAGGGTGTGAACCTCCGGACGGTTCAGGCAGTAAAGGTCGTTGAACTGCATGGGCGTGAGCGGCGCCGACAGTTTTTTAATTTTTTCGCCCGGCTCCTGCAGCTTGCCGCCCTTGTCGTTGGGGCTGATGATGAACACCCCCATGTCATGGCGGGTGGCCGCCTGGACCGCCGCCCAGTTGAGGTCGTTCACGAAATACCAGTGCAGGTTGACGTAATCGAACTCGCCGGTGTTGATCGCCTCCAGAATGATGTCGGTCGTGCCGTGCGTGGAAAAGCCGACATGGCGGCAGCGGCCGTCCTTTTGCAACTGGCGCGCGGCTTCAAGGCAGCCGCCTTTCTGGATGGCCCAATCGAGCGTTTGCCGGTTGTTCAGGCCGTGGAGCGACAGCAGGTCCACGTGCTCCAGCTTGAGATAATTCATCGAGGTCTCAAAGGTCTTGAGAAATTCCGCCGCCGAGGCGCTGGGGGCAACCTTGGTCTGGACGATCATCTGCTCGCGGGGCAGCTTGGGGAGCAGTTCGCCGAGCTGCATTTCGGAGGTGCCGTAACCGCGGGCGGTCTCGATGTGGTTGATGCCCAGGGCGAGGGCGCGATGAATGCAGGCCTCGAGATTTTCCTGGTTGGCGCGGGGGATGTCTTGCGGAGCGACATCCTGCCACTTATGCTGGTAACGCATGCCTCCGCAAGAAATTACCGGAATCATTAAACCCGTGCGGCCAAAGCGACGATATTTCATTGGCGGAAAATAGTTCGCCCGCCTGCATCTGGCAAGGCGGGGGACTGTTTTTGCGGTTAACCGCTGGCCTGATTTGCCGGGGGCGGTCCGCCTGGCGGAGTTGTGGAAAGTGAAAACTGAAAATTTTAGTGGATTTTTTGCCACGCTTTGCTACATTCCCGCCCCTTTGAAGCCTTGGCCAGTTCGTTCGGGCCAGGAACGATTGACGATTTGTAATCACAGTGAACAAAAACGAAGTGAAAAAAAACGTGCCAATTCGCGGTAAGTCTCAGAATGTTGCCACCTCGGCGTCCATTCTTGGCCGACCTGTTGCCAAGACCGGCGCCGGGCAGGACTTGAAGCGCGTCAAGCCGGAGTGGCATGGTTTTTGTCAACATTTGCTGGAACTGCGCGAGCAGTTGGTCCGGCAGATGAATGGCCTGGCCAAAGAGTCGGCGCAAGAATTAGCCGGTTATAGCTTGCATATGGCCGACTCTGGCACTGATAATTTTGACCGTGATTTCGCGTTGAGCCTGTTGTCGTCCGATCAGGACGCGGTTTTTGAAATCGAAGAGGCGCTCAAGCGGATCGAACGCAAGACCTATGGGGTCTGCGAGTTGACCGGTCAGGTAATTCCCAAGGCCCGCTTGGAAGCAATTCCGTGGACGCGCTTCACTGTTGAAGCGCAGGCCCAATTGGAGCGCGAAGGCGCTTTGAAGTCCCGCCGCCTCGGTGCGTTGGGGACGGTTGATTCCGTCGGCACCGTCACGGATGTTGAAACTGAAGAAGGCGAAGAAGGCGAAGAAGCCAAGCCCAAAGAAAAAGAATAATTTATGGCCCGCGAAACCATCACCATCGAATGCACCGAAGCGCGCAAAGAAGGCAAGTCGCCTTCGCGCTACACCACAAGCCGCAACAAAAAGCTGCAATTGGAAAAGCTGGAAGTTAAGAAGTATAATCCCGCTCTCCGCCGCCACACGTTGCACAAGGAAATCAAGTAATTTATGCCTCGCAAGACCAATACCGAGAAATCCGACAAGCGCGGCAAGAGCGCTCGCGAGAACCGTACGCCGCGTCCGAAGCCGAAAATTGACTTCACGCTGGACGCCCTTGACTACAAGAACACCACCCTGTTGCGCACCTTTGTGACCGACCAGGGCCGTATCTTGCCCCGCAAATATACCGGCCTCCCCGCGCAATTCCAGCGCCGGATGACCACCGCCATCAAGCGGGCGCGTCAGATGTTGCTGATGAAGTGATTTTTTGAGCGCCCGGCCAGTTTCGGTCGGGCGTTTTTTTGTCTTCACTTGTTGCAAATGATTTGCAATTGATGGAGTGGTAACTGCGGCATGACCCTTATGGATTATCTGGTTCTTTTCTCGAGCATTGTGCTCGGTGCGGTGACGGTTTTCGGGTTGCACCTCACCGATGCCAGGCGGGTGAAGGTGTTAAATGCCTTTACCGGAGCGTATTTGATCGCCTTGGTGATGCTTCATCTGCTGCCAGATTTATATGAGGCCGAACCGGGCGTCATGATCAGGCCGCTCGTGATTGGCGGCTTTATTCTGTTTGGGTTCTTCGTGCAAATCGCGATGGACTCGATCTCGATGGGGATTGAGCACGGGCATGCCCACGAGATTCAAGGGCGCATGGCCTATGGGATTCTGGCCGGTCTGTGCATTCATGCGTTTGTGGAGGCCCTGGCGCTCGGCCAATCGCCCGATCATCAGACCGTTCATGACCGCGCGCAGCACCATTTTTTGCTGGTGAGCGTCGTGGTGCATAACTATCCCATTTCCATCGCCTTGCTGGGCATGTTGCTGCAAAGCGGCATGAAAAAATCTTCCGCGCTGGCCTGTCTGGGGTTGTTTGCCATCATGGCACCCATCGGGATGTTGGTGAGCAGTTCGACCGGCCTGGCGGTGTATTCGCGCTATTTGATGGCCATTGTCATTGGCATCTTCATGCACATTTCCACCACGATCTTGTTCGAAAGCGAAGACCACCACCGGTTCCCCGTGGGCAAGCTGATTGCCGTCTCCATCGGCCTGGCACTGGGGATTGTCAGTGTGGTGTTTGAGGCGTGCTGAAAATGCCCTGCAATCATCAACATACGCACGAAAAACAGGAGCTTTCCTCGCTCACCAGCCGGCTGCGGCGGGAGTCCCGGAAGATCACCGGCCCGCGGGCGGCGATTCTGGACATTTTACGGCATCATCCCCACCCGCTGACCAACAAAGAGATCTTTGCCGAGCTGCCGGCGGGGCAGTGCGACCTGGTGACGATTTACCGGGCCATGCAGATGCTCGAAAAATTGGGGATGGTCAAGCGTTTCGATTTTGGCGATGGCACCGCGCGGTATGAATTGGTGGGCGAGGGCGACAATGGCCACCATCATCATTTGATTTGCACCCGCTGTGCGGGAGTGGTGGAGATTCAGGAATGTTTTTCCGGGGCCATCGAGGCGGAAATCGCCGCCAAACACGGCTTTCAGGCGGTGACCCACCGGCTCGAATTCTTTGGCATCTGCCCCGGTTGCCAGAAATGAAAAAGGCGGCGATTGCTCGCCGCCTCAAATTCAGGCCATTTCTTCGGTCACCCAATCGCCGAGATTGAGGTATTCCTTGATTTTTCGCCGTTCATGACGGTTCTTGAGAGATTTTTTGGAGTGATGCTGGGCCTTGCGGAAGGGATGTTTTTGGTCGCGAATTACTTCAAACATTGATTCGGTTGTTTTCAACATAGCATTTTCCTTTCACGAAACGGGTAGCGTAAATGATGCCAACCGTTATTATTACTAAAATTGCTGCAAATCTTCACCTAATCTTCACTTTATCAGACGTTCTGTCCAGTGCTGCTGTTCAAAAATAATCAAACGAAACAAAAAGCACCAGAACACCACTCGTTCTCCTTCTGCTTCGCCACGAGCTTCATTTTTAGATCGGCGAAAGCCTGCTCAACTTCAGCAAATTCGGTCGCCAAAATCCCCGCCAATACCAAGGTGCCCGCCGGCTTGATTCGGCTGGCAATTCGCCTCTTTTCAGTGATGAGCAGGGTGGAAATCAGGTTGGCGCAGACCAGGTCAAACTGCCGGGTGGGCCGCAATGGCAGCTTGGTCACATCCTGCCGGGTGGGCTTTACCCGGGCTTCCACGCGGTTTTTCCGGGCGTTGTCCCTGGCCACCCGCACGGATTCCGGGTCAAAGTCAAAGGCCTGGACCGGGGTGTAGCCGAGCTTGGCGGCGGCGATGGCCAGAATTCCGGACCCGGTGCCGATGTCTAAAAAACTTTGCGGCGTGCCAGAATTGCGACACCGGACGATCTGCTGCAGGCAAAATGAAGTGGTGGGATGCTGGCCGGTGCCGAAGCTTAAACCAGGGTCAAGGATGACCACCGCCTGGTTTTTACGCGGCGCCTTTTTGCTCCAGCTCGGCTTGACGAGGAGCATTTTGCCGATTTCGAGCGGATGAAAATGCCGCTTCCATGATTCTGACCAGTCCTCGCGTTTCACCCGGGCGATTTCAATTTTGCCGGCGCCGACCGGCAATCCGCACGCGGTGAGGCGGGCGAGGCCGGCCGCAATTTCCTTGCGCCGGGTGGCGGGCGGGAGTTTGCCCTGTTCCATGAAAACACTGACCAGGCTCGTCTGTTTTTCCAGGTCGAAATAGGCCGCGGCGCCGGTGCCCAGGGTCGTGGCCAGCAGTTCGCTGACGGCGTCTTCGGCGGCCAGCGTGGTGGTGACGGACAGGCGCCAGAGGGGGTTTTGTTTTTTCATGGTGGGTTCAGGCGACCAAATCGCGCCAAGGGGTGAAGTTCATCAGCTCAATTTCCGCCTGGTGCGGGTGGAGCGCCACCTGGGTGATGCTGGCGTATTCCACCTCGAACGCGTTGGTCTTGGGCAGCGGCAAATCGATCAGGATGGCGAGCAGCATGCGGATGACGCCGCCGTGGCAGAAAATGGCGATGTTTTTGCCGGGATGCTTTTGGACGATCTCCCGCAGGCAGGGCTCGACGCGGCGGCGAAAAGACTTGCCGCTTTCGCCGTTCGGCGCGCCGGGCTTGTGAATTTGCTCCAGCCACTCGTGGACGGCAAAATTGAATTTGTCGCGCACGGTTTCCCAGTTCAGGCCGGTCCATTCGCCAAAATCAATTTCGCGCAGGTCGGGCAAAATGATTTGCCGGCTGCCGCCCAGTTTGAGCGTTGGCGCCAGCGTTTGCTGGACGCGTTTCATCGGGCTGGCGTAGATCGCGTCGATGGTTTTGTTCTTCAGGTAGGCGGCGAGAACCTTCGCCTGCTGTTTGCCGCGCGGCGAAAGGTTCATGTCAATGCGGCCGCCGAAAACGCCCTGATAGCGCTCTTCCACTTCGCCATGGCGGATCAGCAGCAGCCGCGTGGCGGCCGGCGCGATGGCACCCTTGGGACGGAGTATCTTCCTGGTCATGAATCAACCTTGGGCAATGGCGTTTTGTTGGGCGGCCAGCAGGTCGCGGATGCCGGCCTTGCCGGC
>Ga0302322_100001647_pt1 | contig 18461 bp, 23 predicted proteins | sample Fen_T0_2_FD_203757 | JGI IMG/M metagenome (GOLD analysis project Ga0302322, IMG submission 203757) | Peat permafrost microbial communities from Stordalen Mire near Abisko, Sweden - Fen_T0_2 | ecosystem: Environmental > Terrestrial > Soil > Wetlands > Permafrost | place: Sweden: Abisko... | reverse complement strand
AATGAGAAGCGACAGCGACAACACCGACGAGGCCGACCGCGAAACGCTCGCGCAACTGGAGCGGCTGCTTCCCCGTGTGACCCCGCCTGTGGACATCTTCGACCGGATCCTGGCCGAGATCCAACCGGAGGCGACCGTGATCCCCCTGCGGCCAAAGGCGCACCGCCGCCCCGTCGTGGCCGCCGTCGCCACGCTCGCCGCCGTCGCGGCCGTGATCGCGATCGTCGCGGGCGGCAACGGCCTCGGCTCACCCGATGCGCGGGCAACGATCGCGGGCAAGAGCGACCCAGCCGTCACGGGTGAGGCCAGGCTGTACGGCTCGACCGCCGTCGGCGGCACCGTCCGGGTGACGCTCCGTGATGTTCCGCCTGCCCCGAGCGGCCACCACTACGAGGTCTGGGTGCTGCGCCGCAACGGAGGCGGCCAGATGGAAGCGATCGGCAGCTTCACACCCACCTCGCAGACCGTGAAGCTCGACTTGCCGCTGCCGGGTGCCGGCGACTACGCCGCCCTCGACATCTCCGTCCAACAAGACGGCGGCTCCCCCGAGCACAGCAACACGAGCCTCGCCAACGGCGCATTCAGCTGACCACGGCCACTCGCACAACAGCAGTCCGAACAGGCGGCTAACACCGGACCGCTCTCCATTACTACTGGGCCGTTCCGCCGCGAGCGCTTCATCACGAGCGGCGTCTGGAGCTACTCCCGCCACCCAACTACTTCGGCAAGTTGCTCGTCTGTTGTGGACTGTTCATCTTCGCCGTGCCCTTCCTGCACGGCGCCGCCTTTGCCGTGATGGTCGGCCCCGTCTTCATCACCCTGCTGCTGCTCTTCGTGAGCGGGATTCCGGTGCTCGAGCGAAATGCTGAGGCCAGGTTCTCGCTCTTCGCCTTGAAGGCCGACTTCTGGGCGTCGGCTATGGCCTCGATCACCAGCCCGAGCAACCAGACCAGCGCCCCGGCGAGCGCCCAGAGCCCCCAAGCCGGGAGCCGGGTCCTCGCCGAGGAGGTAGGAGACCGGCAGCATGATCACAGCGACCGAGATGGCCTGCACGAGCCAGAACCGCGCGAAAGGAAGCGGGTTCGGGTGTAGAGGGCGCAAGTCCATGCGGCGTGGCCGATCGAGACGCCGGTCTGGCCGAAGAGTCCCTCCCAGGCATCGAACTGTTGCGGGAGCAGGTACGGCTTCGCGCCCTCGAGTCCCCGGGGGCGCAGCGATGCCCGGGAAGGCGAGCGCAAAGATCACGCTGAAGGTCAGGTGCGGGGTCAGCGGGATCACCCCGTCGCCCTTGTCTGTTCAGTGATCCGACGCGCGCGCGGGAACGTATAGATGGACATTAGGTAGACAAAGACATTCGTTTGTCAACACGAAGGAGCTCAAACCAATGCGAAAGATCACGCTCATCCTGGCAACCGCGGTCGTTGCCGTGGCCGCCGTGCTGGCCCCGGCCGTCTCGGCTCGTTCGACCGCCGGCGAGGCCGACATCGTCACGACCGCCGTGAACAACGGCAGCTTCAAGACGCTCGCCTCTCTCCTCGGGGCCGCGGGTCTCGTCGACACGCTCAAAGGCCCAGGCCCGTTCACAGTGCTCGCCCCGACCGACGAGGCGTTCGCGAAGGTGCCGAAGGCGACGCTCGACGCGCTTGCCGCCGACCCGGCCAAGCTGAAGGCTGTCCTGCTCTACCACGTGATCGCCGGCAACGTTCCGTCCAGCGAGGTCGTCAAGCTCACCTCGGCGAAGACGGTCAACGGCGCGAGCGTTGCGATCAAGGTCGACGGTGGCTCCGTCTTCGTGAACAACGCGAAGGTGATCATTCCTGACGTCCAGGCGTCAAACGGCGTCATTCACGTCATCGACACCGTCCTCCTGCCGCCTGCCGCAACGCAGAACATCGTGAAGACGGCGGTCGCTGCGGGCCAGTTCAAGACGCTGGTGTCGCTCGTGACGAAGGCCGGCCTCGCGAAGACGCTCTCCGGGGGAACATGGACGGTGTTCGCGCCGACCGACGCAGCGTTCGCGAAGGTGCCGAAGGCGACCCTCGCGAAGCTCGGCAAGAACCCCGCCCTGCTCAAGAAGGTGCTCCTCTACCACGTCGTCAAGGGCGCGGTTCCGGCGAGCAAAGTCGTCACCCTGAACGGTAAGTCCGTGCAGACGGCGGCCGGTGTGCCCGTGAAGATCAAGGTCGCGGGCGGCAACGTCTTCCTGAACGGCTCGACCAAAGTGATCAAGACCGATGTGATGGCCTCGAACGGCATCATTCACGTCATCAACAAGGTGCTGATCCCCTCCTCGTAAAGCTCACCGCGACAGAGAGACCGAGCCGACGGGCCGCGGATCACCGCGGCCCGTCAGCTCGGACCCGGAGCGAGTCGATCTGGCACCGCCTCGACGTTGGCGCCACTGCGTCAGCTTCGTCGCCACTCGCCGTGATGACCCATCCTGAGCAGTCACTGGGGATCGCTCGATTCCGGGTGGGCTAACCTGCGCCGCTCTTGCCGACGCGTCCGACCATCGAAGGACACGAGATGAACGAGAACCCCACGGACGACACGCGCTTGAGCCGTCTGCGCCGATGGAACATCGTCGTCGGCCTGATCCTCGCCGCCCAGGCTGTCGCGATTGCGTTGCTCACGAACGGCTTCAGCCTTCCCGTGACGTCCACGTTCATGACCGGACCCCCGGGTACGCCGCCCGAGCTCGACACGCTGTTCGATGTTCCGCTCGGCTGGGGCGTGTTCGCATTCCTCGCCATCTCGGCCGGGGCGCTGCTCATCATCGCCTCACCCGGCGTGTTCGAGTGGTACACCCGCAACCTGCAGCAGAGCCGCAACTACGGGCGCTGGATCGAGTACTTCTTCAGCTCCTCGATCATGATCGTCCTGATCGCGATGATCACCGGCGTCAGCGACATCGCAGCGCTGCTCGCGATCTTCGGCGTCAACGGCAGCATGATCCTCTTCGGCCTCCTGATGGAGAAGTACGAAACGCCGGGCAAACCCAGCTGGCTCCCATTCTGGTTCGGGACGTTCGCCGGCATCATCCCCTGGATCATCATCGTGATCTACGTCTGGAGCCCCGGGCTCGACAGCCCCGGGCCTCCCACATTCGTCTACGCGATCATCGTCAGCCTCTTCCTCCTCTTCAACGTCTTCGCCCTCAACATGTGGCTGCAGTACAAACAGATCGGCCCCTGGAAGGACTACCTCGTGGGCGAGAAGACCTACATCCTCCTCAGCCTGACAGCGAAAGCCCTACTCGCCTGGCAGGTGTTCGCCGCAGTCCTCGCAGGCTCGAGCACGTAAACCCGTCGCCACGCCGATCCCACAGGCTCCGCGAACGAGCTCCACCATTCGCGTCGAAGCCAGAGTCAGTCCCTGCGATGGCGCCAGGCCCGCTCGACCAGTGTCCGTCAGCCGAAGCGACAACAACGAGCGGGCCTCGGTGACCAGAGCTACGTGACTACAGCAATGGCGAGATCGCCGTGAAGCCACCCTCCTTGATGACGCCATCATTACAACGGTCGCCTGGTACCGCGACCTAACCCGCACCCCCAGCTAGCCACCCCCGCCACATGAGCTACCGGGGCGCACGTCGTGGCGCTCTCCGAGGCGATCCGGCTGATGGGGGAGATAGACGAAGTGATCGAGGAGCACGGCGGCTGGATCGACCGATCGCCGGGAGCCAGTGCGGGATCGAGTTGTGTCCAAGCATCAGAAACCGCTTGAAATAGACGTTCTTGATGGGCGCACCTGGGATCGAACCAGGGACCTCTCGCGTGTGAAGCGAGCGCTCTCCCGCTGAGCTATGCGCCCGGGAGGGTTGTAAGGCTAGCGCACGCGGGGCGGGAGAACCCGACGGTCGGAACGAGCGATGTGCTCGGGGCTGCGATGCCGCGTTCACACGACCGGCGCGGCCCTCACACCGGCGGCGCACGCGTGCGAAGATCCGCCGGTGGAGCACGACATCGATCCCGTCACGGTCGGCGCGGTCGGGGTTCTCGACCCGGGGGAGTGCGCCGCGGTCGCGACCCGCGTGGCCGCGCTGATCGACGTCGAGGCACTCGACAGCAGCGCGCCTGGCGAGGCCGTGCCCCTCTGGCGCACCGCAGGCTCGGAGGCCTGGCTCAACACCTGGTGGCAGCCGCGGGACAGCGGCTTCCACGACCACGGCGGGTCGGGCGGCGGCGTCCACGTGATCGCTGGCGAGGTGACGGGCGAGTACCTCCGGATCGAGGGCGGCCGCCGTGCGACCCGGTTCGGCGCCGGCGAGTCGTTCTCGTTCACCGGCGACCGGATCCATCGTGTCGACCACCACGAGGGAGCGGTGACCGTGCACGTCTACTCACCGCCGCTCGGGTCGATCGGGCACTACGAGCTCGTCGACGGCGAGCTGCGGCGCGAGCACGGGCCTCCGGACGAGGTGTCGCCGCCGAGCGCCGCGCTCACCAGGGCGCTCGGCGGCTAGCGCCGCAGTGGCGACCGGCGACGTTCAGACGGATTTCGCGAGGGCAGCGGCCGCGGACGGGATCGTGCTCGAGAGCGCGTCGTTCGACTGGCTCTGCGAGCAGGGTCACGTGGGGCTCGAACGCGTCGCGAAAGGGCGGCGGGACCCGGCGCTCGCGGGGCCGGTGACGGCGGCCGTCGCCCGGCTCGCCACGATCTACATCCGGCTCAGGGGTGACCCCTCTGTGCTCGACGCCTCTCGCGAGAACCTCCTGCTGCCGGTGGACCTCGTGCACGGGCCCACCGGGACCGTGATCCAGGTCGACGAGTCGGCTCACTTCACGTCGTTCCGGCTGACCGCCCTCGAGCTCTACGGCCCTGACGTGACGGTGGGGTTCGACCTCGCCGAGCACGAGGAGCTGTGCCGCACGTGGCGCTCGACGACCGACGGCCTTGCGCGCGGCCTGGCGGCCAAGGGCTTCGGCTTCGGGGGCGTGCAGCGGGAGCGGGCATACCACGATGCCCTCCTCGACCTCGGCGCGCCGGCCATGGGCCTTCCGCCGGTCGTTCGGGTCGCGGCCGTGGACGCAGACGGGGAGGCCGCGTATCGACGCGCGCGGCCCTCGCTGCTGAGGCTGGTCGGCTCCTGAGTCAGCGGGCGGGCGGCTGATAGCCGTCGATCACGGACACGTTGACCGTCGAGCAGCGCCCGCAGCGAATGCGGACCTTCTTCGTCATCTGCACCGGCTGCATCGCCGTGGCGAGCAGGTTGCCGCACTCGACGCAGACGTAGTCGTCCGGGCCGTTGCCGTGGAAGACGGGCCGCTCCGGGTCCTCCTGGATCGCCGTTCCACCGTCAGGCGGTACCTCGCCGGGACGGATCTGTCGCATCGTGATCGTCGCCATCGGCCAGCGCCCCGCTCGTTCCGGGATCAGCTCTCCCCGACCTTGCCGGCGAAGTCGGCGATCAGCGCGTCCAGCACGCCGACGAGGACTCCCTCGCCCATCGAGGCCGCCTTGCCGGTGATCTGGGCGCTCGTGTGGATGGTGCCGCCACCGTCCGAGAGGGTGAAGGTGACGGTGGCGTTCGCGTACCCCTGGCCGCCCGCCTCGCGGGACTTGACTCCCATCACGATGCGGTGGGCCGCCGCGTCCTGCTCGACGATGTCGACGGTGCCCGTGAACGTCATGGACATCGCTCCCATCTTGACCTTGATCTCGGCCCTGACCGACTCCGGTCCCGTCTTCTCGAGCACCGAGCCGCCCTCGACGCAGGGGATCGTGCGCTCGAGATCGAGGATCGCCGCGTAGCTCTCGTCGATCGGCTTCGTGGTCGAGAAGGGATGATCAAGCTCTACGGCCATGGCTCGCCTGCTCCTCGTCGTCGGATGAACACGAACGGACAAGGGCATCCTATCCCGGCACGTGGAATCCTCTAGGCTCCCGCCATGCCGCTCCTGCCGGGCACGCACAGGTTCGGGCCTGGTAACGCCACCTTGTCGGTGAAGACCGGGCGCACCGGCGCCGCCGCGAAGGCCGGCCACAACCTCCTGATCGCGGTCACCGCCTGGCAGGCGACGCTCGAGGTCGGAGCCGACGGCGCGGCGACGAGCATCGTGCTGGACGCGGATGCCACCTCTCTGCGGGTGCGCGAGGGCACCGGTGGGATGCAGGCGCTCGGCGACGACGACAAGGAGAGCATCCGGCAGACGATCGACGACGACGTCCTCGAGCGGACGGCCATCGAGTTCCGCTCGACGTCGGTGCAGGCGTCGCCCGACGGCGGCCGGCTGAGCGTGCAGGGGGAGCTGACGCTCGTCGGCACGACGTGCCCGATCGCGTTCGACGTCACGGTCGGCGCCGACGACAGGATCAGCGGCAGCGCCGTCGTCAAGCAGACCGACTGGGGGATCACGCCGTACTCGACGCTGTTCGGGACCCTCAAGGTCGTGGACGAGGTCGAGGTCGTTCTCGACGCGGTGCTCGGTGCCGGCGATCCGGGCGCCCCGGCCGCGCTGCCCGAGGTAGCCGAGGAACCCCGGCCGGAAGTTCGAGCGCGACCGATGCACCTCCGCGCGCCGAGCGTCGACCCGGGGGTCACGAGCTTCCTCTGGGCGCTGACGTTCTTCCTGTTCCTCTGGATCGGGATGGGCGCCATCGGTATCTCCGGGGGCACCGCCCTGATCTTCGCGCTCGTCGCCGCATTCCTGATCTTCGTCTTCGTTCGCACCCAGGGTGCGGGCCGCAAGCCCTAGAGCCTCCTCAGTCGCTGTACACGGCCTGTGCGTCCAGGCCACCCTCGACGCCGGGCGGCAGGGCGCCGCTCGAGTGCGCGTAGAAGGCGAGATCCTCGATCGTCTTGACCTGGGCCGGGTCGGTCGCGTCGGCGCCGACCCACGCACCGTTCGACCAGGTGAGGGTCTCCGGCGGTGCGTCGAGCGCCGCGCCCGCGAGCAGCTGTGCCTTGGCGCGAACCTTGCCCGTCGCGCTGAGGATCGCCGCCGAGGTGCCGTCCGACGGGCTCGTGTTGTAGCCGTGGCCGATGCCGAACCGGTTGGTGTCCGCCGGAACGACCTTGACGTCGAGAGGGGGGACTCCGAGCTCGCCGGCGGCGAGCTGCGCGTACTCCGCCTCTCTGCCGTCGGCCTCCGTGGTCAGGCTGAGGACCATCTTGCCGGTCGGGTGCACGCGCAGGAAGACCGCTCGGTATGCCTCGTTAGCCATCGGTGGATCGCCTCCTCGTGGATCGGTCGCTGGTCAATTCTCGCCCTTCGGCGCCGCGGGGGCGCGCTCGCTCTCGAGGCGCCGGCGTTCCTGGTGCGCGGTGAGCGCGTTGTGCTCCTCCAGATCGCAGAAGGCGGGCTGCGGCCCGCCGAGCGGATGCGGTGGCACAGCCGGGCGCCCGCAGCCCGGGTAGATACACGTCTTTCCGGTGTCGTCGGTCGTCATCGTTCGGCAGCTCCGCGCAACTCAGCCTTCTCTCTCCTCGGTCGCCCACCCCGGAGTAATGTTGCCCCTCCTCGGGCCGTGCCCGCTGGGCATGCCGACCGAGCTGCCCGGGACAGGGGTGGCGCTGCCCCACGGTTCCTCGGCGTCGGCACTGGCATTCGCGGCCGTGCTCCAGCGCATCGCCGCTGCTCCCCCGTCGTCCCTGTCCGTCCTTCCGATCGCCTCCACGACCTCGCCGAGCGCCTCGAAGCTGTGCCCGCTTACGAGGGCGTCGATGTACGGCAGTGCGGCCACCATGCCGCCGGACTGCACCGAGAAGGCGTCGGCGCTGACCCGGGGATTGACCCACACGATTCGATGGGCGAGGCGGGCGAGGCGCTCGAGCTCGCGCCCGACGAGCGCCGGGTCGCCGCGCTCCCAGCCGTCGGAGAGGATCACGACCACGGCCCCACGGGCCATGCCGCGACGTCCGTGGCGGTCGTTGAACTCCCGCAGCGCATCACCGATCCTCGTCCCGCTCGACCAGTCGGGTGCGGCGGCCGCGGCGGCCTGGATCGCCCGCTCGGGGTCGCGAGACGCGAGTGCGCGGGTGAGGCGGGTCAGGCGCGTGGCGAAGACGAAGACCTCGGCGTTCGGCCCGCTGCCGGCGGCACAGGTCAGGAACTGGAGGTAGGCGCGGGCATACGGCTCCATCGAGCCGGAGATGTCACAGAGCATCACGAGTCGGCGGCGGGCGAAACGTCGGCGCCGGCGCGAGAGACGGATCGGATCGCCTGCGGTGTGGAGGCTCCTGCGGAGCGTGCGCCGCATGTCGATGCGCTCCCCGTGGCGCCCCTTGTCGTAGCGACGCGTGCGTCTCAGCGGCGTCGAGAGCTCGAGGCGCGACATCAGCCGGTAGAGCTGCGCGAGCTCGTGCGGCTCGAGTGCGTCGAAGCTCATGCGCCCCAGCTGCTCCTCGTCACTGGCGAGCGCCAGCGGAGCCTCGACCTCCGCGACGTCGTCGTCGTCCTCGCCTCGTGGTGCCGACGACATCGTCGGACGGAGGTCGACGCCGTCAGGCTCTCCCGCGGAAGCCTCGTGATCGGGCTTCGGCCCGTCGGCCGGCGCGGACGGCACGGTTCGTGCCTCGTCGGGGTCGAGCTCGTCACGCGCCGTCCCGGCTCCGAAGACCGAGACGAAGACGGTGTCGAAGGCGTCGACGTGCGTCGGATCGGACACGAAGATAGCGCGGGCGGTCCAGTACAACCGCCGTCGCGAGATCGGTCGGACGAGGGTCAGCGCCCGCGCGAACTCGGAGGAGCGGGCGGGAGTGACGGGCACGCCGCGATCGTGCAGCCGCCGGCTCAACGCTCCGACCAGCGGCGGCAGGTCGAGCACGATCGTCTCGACCCCGAAGGCCGGCGCGGGCGAACCGATATCACTCACCGGTGCGCACGAGCTGGTCGAGGCCGGCCGCGCGGATCACCTCCTGATCCTCGTCGTACTTCAGGACCGATCCGAGGGTGCGATCGATCGCCTGCGCGTCGAGGTGCTCGATGCCGAGCAGGCTCAGAGCGGCCAGCCAGTCGATCGCCTCGGCGATGCCCGGGGGCTTCTGCACGTCGCTGTCGCGCATCCGCGCGACGGCGTTTGCGACCTGCACCGCCAGCGTCTCCGACGATCCCTTGACGCGGCGGCGCACGATCTCCACCTCGCGCTGCGGCGTCGGGTACGAGATCCTGTGGTAGAGGCAGCGGCGCTTGACGGCGTCGTGCAGGTCACGGGTCCGGTTGGACGTCAGCACGATGATCGGCGGATGCGTGGCCCGGATCGTGCCGATCTCCGGGATCGTCACGCTCGCGTCTGCGAGCAACTCGAGGAGGAATGCCTCGAAGTCGTCGTCGGCGCGGTCGATCTCGTCGATCAGCAGCACTGCGGGCCGCGGCCCCGGGTGCTCGAGCGCGCGCAGGAGCGGGCGCCGGATGAGGTAGTCCGGGCCGAACAGATCCTCTTCGCGAAGCGGCGCACCGCTCGAGTCGGCGAGGCGGATGCTCAGCAGCTGGCGCGGGTAGTTCCACTCGTACAGCGCCTCCGCCGCGTCGATGCCCTCGTAGCACTGCAAGCGGATCAGCGGGGTGTCCAGGATCAGGGCCAGCGCCTTCGCCGCCTGCGTCTTGCCGACTCCGGCCTCGCCCTCGAGCAGCAGCGGCTGCGGCAGGCGCAGGCTCAGGAAGATCGACGTCGCGAGGCCCTCGTCGACGAGGTAGTCGACGTCGGCGAGCCGCCGGGCGAGCGTCTCGATGTCGGGTACGAGCTGGCGGATCTCCCCGGCCGCCTCTCCCGTGACCTCGCCGGGGCTCATGCCCGGAGCCCGAGCGTGGTCACGCGGGGATCATTCGGCCGCGACTGCATGCTCGTGCTGGGCCCGGAACTTCGTCGCGCAGCCCTCGCAGCAGAAGTAGATCGTCTCGCCGTCCTGCTCCACCGACGGCGTGTCGGCGAGGACGGCCACCGTCATGCCGCAGATCGGGTCGATCGCGAGCTGCGGCGAGGTCGACTCGGCGGCCCTCGCCGCGGCCGGGAGTCGGGCCCGATCCGGTGCCGCGGGGCGCTCTCCACGTCGCACGGCCACGATCGACGCGAGGATGGAGAGCGCGATCTCCGCAGGGGCACGGGCGCCGATGTCGAGCCCGGCGGGCACGTCGATCAGCTCGAGATGCTCGTCGGCCACCCCGTCGGCGCGCAGCTCGGCCAGCACGCCGGCGCCGCGCTTGTGGCTCGCCACGAGGCCGATGTACGGCACTCCCGCCTCCAGGGCGCGCCGCAGCGTGTGCAGCTCGTCCCGCCCGTGCGCCGCGACGACGAGCCCGAGATCGCCGGCCGCCGGGTCGGGAGCGCCTGCGCTCACGGCGACGAGGTCGAGCCCGAGCTGGCCGCCGAGCGCGATGACGGCGGCCGCGATCGGCGTGTCGCCGACGACGAGGACACGGGGAGTGGGGAGCACCGGCTCGAGGAAGATCTCGATGGCGCCTCCCGACAGGCATGGATTCTGGGCCGTCACGGCTCCCTCCTCGATCTGAATCTCGCGGCCGGTCTCTGGGTCTTCGCCGACCGGGCCGTCGGGGACGATGCGCAACAGGAGCGCCTCTTCGGTCTCGAGCGCCTTCAACGAATAGACACGAACGCTTTGCTGGGCACACACGCCGCCGACGAACCCCTCGATCGTCCCGTCGCCGAGCACGAGCGCGACGTCTCCCGCCTTGACGCTCGTCGGGCGCTGCGCCCGGACGACGGTCGCGGTCACGAACGCCGTGCCCGCTGCCTCGAGCTCCCGTGCCCGCTGCGAGACGGCGTCGGTCATCATTGCGAGGGCTCCATCACTGCGGCGGCTCGGCGCGCCCCTGCATCGCCGCCCAGACCCGGGCGGGAGTGCAGGGCATGTCGATGTGGTCGACGCCGTGCGTGTCGTGGAGCGCATCGATGATCGCGTTCACGATCGCGGGCGGCGAACCGACGTTCGGTGACTCGCCGACCCCCTTGGCTCCGAGCGGGTGGTGCGGGCAGGGCGTGACCGTCTCGCCGAGCTCGAAGTCGGGGCATTCGAGCGCGGTCGGGATGAGGTAGTCCATGAACGACGAGTTGAGGCAGTTGCCCTCCTCGTCGAACGTGATGACCTCCATCAGCGCGATCCCGACGCCCTCGGCGAGGCCACCGTGGATCTGGCCGTCGACGATCATCGGGTTGATACGCACGCCGCAGTCGTCGACCGCGATGAAGCGCCTGATCGTCACCTGGGCGGTGTCGGGGTCGATGTCGACGACGGCGATGTAGGCGCCGTAGGGATAGGTGAGGTTGGGCGGGTCGTAGATCACCTGCGCGTCGAGCCCGCCCTCCAACTCGGCCGGCATCGGCTCCCCGCTGTAGGCCCGCAGGGCGATGTCCTCGATCATCGCTCCCTTCTCGGGGTCTCCCTTGACGTACCAGCGGCCCTTCTCCCAGGCGAGATCCTCGGGTCGCGTCTCGAGCATCGTCGCCGCGATCAGGCGCGCCTTGTCGCGCACCTTGCGCGAGACCACCGCGACCGCCGCGCCGGACACGGGCGTCGAGCGGCTGCCGTAGGTTCCGAGGCCGTACGGTGAGCGGTCGGTATCGCCGTGGCGCACCTCGACGTCCTCCGGAGGGATGCCGAGCTCCTCGGCGACGATCTGCGCGAACGTCGTCTCGTGGCCCTGTCCCTGCGTCTGCGCGCTGATGCTGACGACAGCCTTGCCCGACGGGTGCACCCGCAGGTCGGCGCCGTCGTTCATCGCCAGGCCGAGGATGTCCATGTGCTTGCGCGGCCCCGCGCCGACGCCTTCGGTGAAGAAGGACACCCCGATTCCCATCAGCTCGCCGCGGGCGCGCTTCTCGGCCTGCTCACGGCGGAGCTCGTCGTACCCGGCGATGTCCATCGCGACGCGCATCGTCTCGGCGTAGTTGCCCGAGTCGTACGTCCAGCCGGTGGTCGTCTCGTACGGGAACTGCTCGGGACCGATGAAGCTGCGCATGCGCAGCTCGATCGGGTCGACCTTCATCTCGAGCGCCAGCGCGTCGACCATCCGCTCGACGAGGTAGACGGCCTCGGTGATGCGGAACGAGCAGCGGTAGGCCACGCCTCCCGGCGCCTTGTTCGTGTAGACCGCCTTGACCTTGACGTGGGCCGCCTCGAGGTCGTACGACCCGCAGACGATGTGGAAGAACCCGGCCGGGAACTTCGTCGGCTGCGCGGTCGAGTCGAACGCGCCGTGGTCCGCGATCACGTCGACCCGCAGGCCGGTGATCTTGCCGTCCTTCGAGCAGATCTCGCTCCGCATCAGGTAGTCGCGGGCGAAACCGGTCGACATGAGGTTCTCGGAGCGGTTCTCGACCCACTTGACCGGCACGCCGGCGACGATCGAGCCGGCGATTGCGCAGACATAGCCCGGATAGATGGGAACCTTGTTACCGAAGCCGCCGCCGATGTCCTGGCACATGATCCTGATCATGTGCTCCGGCAATCCCGCGACGTGCGCGTAGACCGTGCGGTGGGCGTGCGGCGCCTGGTTGCCGTTGTAGATGTCGAGCTGCCCGGTCTCGGGGTTGAAGTCGGCGATCATGCCGCACGTCTCGAGCGGCGCCGGGTGGCAGCGGGGATAGATGATGTCGCGCGTCACGATCGTGTCGGCCTCGGCGAACGCGTGATTGGTGGCCTCCTCGTCGCCGGCCTCCCACGTCGGGCTTGCGAGGTTGTCCCGCTGCCCGGCCTTGTCGTCCCGGATCAGCGGCGCGTCGGGATCGAGCGCCTTGCGGGCGTTGACCACCGCCGGCAGCGGCTCGTACTCGACGTCGATCAGCTGCAGCGCGTCGTTCGCGGAGTACTCGTCGGTCGCGATCACGAACGCGACCTCCTGGCCCTGGAACCGGACCTTGTCGCCCGCGAGCACGGCCTGCGTGTCGTAGGAGATCGTCGGCATCCATGCGAGCCCGAGCATCTCGAGGTCCTTGGCGGTGACGACGGCGGCGACGTTCGGAGCCGCGAGGGCCTTCGAGGTGTCGATCGACACGATGCGCGCGTGCGCGTACGGGCTGCGCAGCATCGCGCCGTAGACCATTCCCGGCAGCCGCACGTCGTCGAGGTAGGTGCCCTGGCCGCGGATGAAGCGCGCGTCTTCCTTGCGCTTCAGCCGGCCGAAGCCGATCGGGCGCTCGGTGGTGGCACTCGGAAGGTTCTCGACCGTTGCCATGCTCATGCCTCCTGTCTAGCGGCTGCTTCGTACTCAGCTGCCCAGCGCACGGCGCTGACGATGTTCTTGTACCCGGTACAGCGGCAGATGGCACCTGAGATCGCGATGCGGATCTCCTGGTCGGTCGGATCGGGGTTCTCATCGAGTAACGCACGAGCGGTCATCAACATGCCCGGCGTGCAGAATCCACACTGGAGCGCATGTCGCTCGTGGAAGCCCATCTGCACCGGGTCGAGCTTGCCGTCGACCTCGAGCGACTCGACGGTGCGGATCTCGTGCCCCTCGGCCATCGCCGCCAGGACGGTGCACGACTTGACCGGCTCGCCGTCCATCTGCACGACACAGGCTCCGCAGTTCGACGTGTCGCAACCCCAGTGGGTGCCGGTCAGGCCGGGCGTGTCGCGGATGAAGTGAACGAGCAGCTGACGCGGCTCGATCTCGCGGGAGACCGTGTCGCCGTTGATCGTGATCGAGACCTGCATGATCAGCCCTCCTGAGCGCGTGCCGCCGCGCGGTGCAGGGCGCGGGTCGTGAGGACGCGGGCGAGATGGCGCTTGTAGTCGATCGGCCCCCGGCCGTCCGCCTGCGGGGAGCAGTCCGCCGCTGCGATCTCGCCCGCCTGGGCGAAGAGCTCCGGGGACGGAGCCGAGCCGCGCAGCAACTCCTCGGCCCGCGAGAGGTGGACCGTCGTGAGCCCGACGGCGCTGAGCGCGATGCCGACGTCCGCGATCCTGCCTCCCTCCAGCCAGACGGCAGCCGACGCCGCGGCGATCGCCCAGTCGCCGGCGCGGCGCTCGACCTTCTCGTGTGCGCTACCGGCACCGGGCCGGACCGGAAGGCGCACCTCGGTGAGCATCTCACCTGCGCCGACGGCGGTCGTGTACGGCCCGACGTGGAAGGCGTCCATCGTCACCGTGTGCGTCCCCTGGGCGCCGCGGATCACGACCGTCGCCTTGACCGCCGAGCAGACTGCCGAGAGGTCCTCGGCCGCGTCGGCCTGGCACAGCGAGCCGCCGATCGTGCCCCGGTTGCGGACGACGGGGTCGGCGATCACGGTCTCCGCGTCCCGGAACACCGGGAAGCGCCGGGCCAGGAGCTCCGACTTGAGGAGATCGACGTGACGCGTCAGAGCCCCGATCGCGATCTCGCCGTTCTCCTCGCGGATGTACGAGAGCTCCGTCAGGTCGTTGATGTCGATCAGGTGCTCCGGGTTCGCGAGCCGCAGCTTCATCATCGGCAGCAGGCTGTGCCCGCCCGCGATGATTCGTGCCTCGGGCCCGAGCCGCTGGAGCGATGCGATCGCGCCGTCGACACTGGTCGCGCGCTCGTACTCGAATGACGCAGGGGTCTGCACAGCGCTCCTTCCGTCTCAGGGACCGGCGGTCAGTGTTGATCAGTCATCGTAGGGCCGTTGGGCGAGGCAGCTCCGGGCCCTGCATTCGTCGCGCGGCCGGGGAGCCGCTTGCGCGGTGCCCCGATGTCGTCCCGCTGCTCGTACTGCACGGGCGCGTCGGTGCCGATCACGGGGGACCTGGGTAGCTCCTCCGGCATCGTCTGACGGATCTCCGGATACAGCTCCCGTGCCGCGAGGCTTCCCTTCTGCACGTACCGGAGCGCCGGGCCGGCGGGGTTGCCGGCGGCGATCGGCGCCTCGCGGCCGAGCCGCGCGAGCGTGAGCACACCTTGTGTGTAGACCTCGCCGATGCGGGGAGCCTCGGTCGTGGAGCTCTCCGGGAAGCTCCTGAATCCGGCGGCCGCTGCCCCGGGGTAGATCCCGTCGACGAGGCCGAGGGCATCGGGCAGGCCGGCCTTCTTCACGAGCAGGCCCTCGAGCAGGTCGACGCCCGCGTCGAGTTGCCCGTTGATCGCCGTCACGACCTCGTTGACCGGCGCGGTCTTTTGCAGGATCTCGCCGACGCCGGCGATGACGTCGTTCAGGCCGGAGGTGATCTTGCGCAGCTGCACGATGACGGAGACGAGGTAGAAGACGAGGGCGAGCACGATCAGCAGCACCGCAACGATCGTGACAGCGCCGGCCGCCGCGAATGCCAGGACCGGGGTCATGAGCGCCCCGCGTGAGCGTCGTCGAGGATCACGTCGAGGGAGCCGCCGTAGTTCGCGACTCCAGCGACCGTTCTCTCCACCTGGTCCTTCGTCGTCAGGAGCAGCGGGACGGCGTCGAGATCCTTCGATCCGGTGGCCGCGACCCTCGCGATCTCCTGCACGCTGGGGACGATGCTCCTCGCCGCCTGCAGCACGTTGCGGAGGAGGTAGACGACGACCGGGAGGACGACGACGAGCAGGACGACGTCGCCGATCCACCAGAGGATCATCGTGGCCTCCGCTCGGCGACGGTCGCGGCCTTGGTGGCGATGCCCGGCAGCGCGCCTAGGATGATGTCGAACTGCTCGTTGATGGCCTTGACCGCGCCTTCGAGCGGGCGCAGATGGTCGGCCTCGACGCCCTGCAGGGCAGACGCCAGCGTCGCGAGGCCTTCGGAGGCCCTCGTCAGTCGCCGTGCCACGTCGATCAGCGCGACGGCGAGCACGAGCACGACCACGGCCGCCAGGAGGACGCTGAGAAGGACGAGGAGATGGGTGTCGCTCATGCTCCTCCGAACCCGTCCGTGAGCGCGTTCATGTAGCCGTCCTGAACGACCGCTTCCTCCACGATCAGCGCCAGCACGGGTGCCGTCGCCTCGAGCTGCGGGATATTGGCGGTGTTCGCGGCCACCTTGCCGGCGACCTCCAGCAGGCCGTCGACCGACCGCTCGATGCTGGCGACGGCCCGCATGAGCAGGAACAGGAGGATCGCGACGACGAGCGCCGCGCCGAGGCCGATGATCAGCGCGATCACCCAGTAGGTGTTCGAGGAGACCGTGGCGAGCGTCATCTGCCGACGGCCACCTTGCGGAGCGCCCGGGCGGCGTGCAGGATCCTGACGCCGGAGTCGTTGATCTGCCCGATGCCGGCAAGCCCGTCCGTCTGGTCCCGCAGTACCCCCACCGCCTGCTCCGCCGTTCTCGCCTGGTCGGCGATCCGGGCCGCGAGCAGCACGATCACGATGACGATCACCGCAGCGACCGCGATGACGACGACGCCGAGCGTGAGCCCGAGTTGCCAGCCGGTCGAGGATGCGATCAGCGGGTGCAAGCGACACCACGGCAACGGCGATCCGGGGAGGCCTCAACCACCATGGTCATGCGGGTCCCTTCCAGCTTTGCGGGTCGAAGCTCGAACACCACGCTCGCGGACCACGATAGACCTGTGTCGAAAACCCGTCAAGACTCCTAGGTCAGTACCCACTCGTTCGCCCGCAGGATCGGCACCGCTGCGCCGCCGGCCTCGATTCCGTCGACCTCCACCTCCGGGCCGCCGATCATGAAATCCGTGTGCACCGTCGAGTCGTTGTAGCCGAGCGCGACCAGATCCTCCGTCGTTGCTTCCTCGGGCGCGTCGACGAGCTTCGTGAACCCGACGCCGTAGGCGATGTGGCAGGCCGCGTTCTCGTCGAAGAGCGTGTCGAAGAAGACGATCCCGGTCTGGCCGACGCGCGACTCGCCGTCGACGAGCGCCACCTCCCCGAGGTACGAGCCACCCTCGTCGGTGCGCATCTCCTCGCGGACGACGTCGGCACCGTTCGTGGCGCTCACCTCGGTCACCTTGCCGCCCGCGAAGCGCACGCTGAGATCCCGCACGATCTGCCCGTTCACGACGAGCGGCATCGTGGAGCGTACGACACCCTCGGTGCGGAGCCGGTGGGGCGTCGTGAACACCTCCTCGGTCGGCATGTTCACCACCATCTCGACGCCCGTCGTCGTCAGCTCCGAGCCGGAGTGCCAGCGCGACTGCGGCATCAGGCCCACGGTGAGATCGGTGCCCGGGCCGCGGAAGCGGACGGCGTCGAAGCGCCGTTCGTTCAGGAGCGACGAGCGGTCCCTCAGCTTCGCGATGTGCGTGCGCCAGGCCTCGACCGGGTCGGCCTCGTCGAGGCGGGTTGCGACGGCCACCGCTTTCCAGAGCCGCTCCACGTCGGGCTCCCCGAAGACGGCCTCGGCCCAGCCCTCGTTCGGGTAGCCGACGATGGTCCAGGCGATCTCGCCGTCGCCGGTTGCCTGCAGCATCCGCTCGGCGACGAGCCGGGGCCGCGCCCTGGCGATCCGCACAGGGTCGAGGTCGGCGAAGAGCTCGGGCTCCGGGTCACCGGTGATCGCGATCAGGGCGCCGTTCTCCCGTGCCAGCTCGTCGACCAGCGAGAGCGTCCAGGGCGGCGACCAGTCGAGCGTGTCCTCGGGCGCGTGCAGGATCCTCGAGCGCCGCACGTGCGGGTCGGCGTAGAGCGCCTCGACGTAGCGTGCGCCGCGCTCGTAGGCGACCTCGGCGATCGCCCTGACGAGCGGCAGATGGTCGGGGTGCCCGGCGACCCTGAGCAGCTGCCCGGGCTGGAGGTTGATCCCCACCTCGACCGCGAGGCGGGCGTAGCGGGCGAGTCGCTCGTCTGGTGTCACAAGCGCGCAGCCTACACCGCGCACCACGTCGTTCTTCCCCGACTCCTTCCCGGTGCCGTGGTAGCGTCCCTGCCGTGCTTCTCACGATTACGACGACGGGCAAGGTGACGCTGGTGATCGTCGCCGGGGCGTTCATCGCCTGGGCGCTGGTCACGGCGATCTGGATCCCGAAGCGGAACCCCGATTTCCCGCTCACGCTGACCGCGTTCCTGCTCGTCTCGAGCCTGTTCCTCGTCGCGCAGCTCGGTGCCGTCTACTGGGTCACCTCCACGCAGGAAGTGGCGACGGAGGCGACGCCCACCGAGACGACGCCTGCGATGACGACGCCCGCGGAGACCACGCCCGCCACGACGACGCCCGCCACGACGACCACTCCGGGCTCGACCCCGGCGCCCGGCAAGGATGCCGCCGTGGTGGCAGGGAAGGAAGTCTTCGCCTCGGCCGGATGCACCGGCTGCCATACCCTCGCCGACGCCGGCTCGAACGGGACCGTCGGCCCGAACCTCGACGCCAAGAAGCCCCCCTACGCTCTCGTGATCGACAGGGTGACGAACGGCAAGGGCGTGATGCCGTCGTTCAAGGGGGAGCTGAGCGCGCAGCAGATCAAGAACGTGGCGGCCTACGTGTCGTCCGTCGCCGGCAAGTCCTAGAGGCGACCAACGTTGCCCTCGGGTCGCTGCGGCTACGATTTCGCGGCTACGGAGAGGTGTCCGAGCGGCCGAAGGAGCGCGACTGGAAATCGCGTAAGTGCTGAAAGGTGCTTCGCGGGTTCAAATCCCGCCCTCTCCGCTTGAAAGAGGCCCGACCGGGCCTCTTTCCCG
>Ga0302322_100001645_pt1 | contig 18466 bp, 15 predicted proteins | sample Fen_T0_2_FD_203757 | JGI IMG/M metagenome (GOLD analysis project Ga0302322, IMG submission 203757) | Peat permafrost microbial communities from Stordalen Mire near Abisko, Sweden - Fen_T0_2 | ecosystem: Environmental > Terrestrial > Soil > Wetlands > Permafrost | place: Sweden: Abisko... | reverse complement strand
GAGCATGTGGATGAGCCACCACCCGTGGGTCGTGCCCGAGCCGTTCACGCCCGAGCCGTGTGAGACGTACAGCAAGGCCGACCTGGACGAGTGGGCCGCGGTCATCAGAAAGGCCGTCGACGAGGCCCACGCCGACCCGCAGTTCGTGCTCGACTCGCCGCACGCCCAGCCGATCGACCAGATGCGGCGCCTGGAGGCTATGGAAGACCCGGACCAGTGGGCCTTCACGTGGCGCAAGTACAAGAGGAAGTTCAAGGACAAGGTCTGACGTCCGCGGGGCGGACGATGAGGTGACGGGCGGGGCGGGGGTCGCGAGGGCCTCCGCCCCGCCCGTCAGTACCGGGGCGCGGCGCCGCAGGCGGCCCCGCGCCCCACGCCGTCCGGTATCATGGTCCGTGCGCGCCGCGTCTCGCGGCGGGCCCCTGTTCCAGACGAAAGGCGGACGGCGTGCCCCAGCAACCGGCGAGGCCGGCGATCCAGGCAGGACATGCACTCGGCCTCGCGGTGTACGTCGCCACCGCGGCGCTTCTCGCGGCCGTTCTCGTCAACCTGATCGTCAAGTGGCCGACCACCCTGCAGGAGATCAGCGTCGCGTTCGCCACGGCCTGTGCCCTGGTCGCGGCCCTCGGGATGCTCATCGACGCGGTCGACCTCTGGATCCGCGGCCGCAGGATGACGCCGCAGGCCGTCACGATGGTCCGCGCCATGGTGTTCGTCGCGGTGATCGGCGCGCTTGCGACGGCCATGCTCGGCAAGAGCACCGTGGTCGTCATCTACCTCATGCCGGCGATGCTCATCTACCTGTTCATCTCGCGCCGCCGTCCCGCGACTGCCGCGACGGCGGGCGGCTCCAGGAGCAGCTCCTCCGGCGCGCGTTCCGGCGGCTCCTCGTCCGGCACGACGAAGTCCCGCCAGCGCAAGGGCGGCAAGAAGCACCGCTGAGGCGCTCTGTCTCGCGATGACCCCGGCGTGAAAAAGCTCGGCCTCATCGTCAATCCTGTCGCCGGCGTCGGCGGCCGCGTGGGGCTCAAAGGCAGCGACGGCGCCGAGGTCCTGCGCGCGGCGCTCGAGCGGGGGGCCGCGCGGGACGCTCCGCGACGCGCGCGGCTGGCGCTCGAGCGCCTCTTCCGCATACGCGACCAGGTCGAGATCGTCACGTGGCCCGGCGAGATGGGCGAGGACGAGGCACGCGCCGCCGGGTTCGAGCCGCGCGTGCTCGGCTCGCTGGGCGGCCGCCGCTCCTACGTGCTCTGCGAGCTCGAGCGGAGCGGCGAGAAGCCGGCCATCTCGTGCGAGGACTTCGTGCTCACGACCTCCGCCGACACCGAGCAGGCCGCGCGCGACCTGTGCGCCGCCGGCGCCGACCTCATCCTCTTCGCCGGCGGCGACGGCACCGCGCGCAACATCTGCAGCGCCGTCGGCGACCGCGTCCCCGTCATCGGCGTCCCCGCCGGCGTCAAGATCCACTCCGCCGTGTACGCCACGACGGCGGCGGCCGCCGGCGACGTGGCCGCGCTGTATCTCCAGGAACGCGCGGCCGGCGTCCAGCTGCGCGAGGGCGAGGTCATGGACATCGACGAGGACGCGTTCCGCGAGAACCGCGTCTCGGCCCACCTCTACGGCTACATGACCGTCCCGTACGCGCGCGGCCTCACGCAGAGCGCCAAGGCCGGCGGGGTCGCCGGGGAGGAGCGGGCGCTCAACGACATCGCCACCGAGGTGATCGCCGGCATGCGCGCGGATGCCCTCTACATCCTCGGCCCGGGCACCACCACGCGCACGGTGCTGGAGCGCCTCGGCCTGCCCAAGACGCTGCTCGGCGTCGACGCCGTCCGTAACGGCGCCCTCGCCGGGTCCGACCTCACCGAGGGCGCCCTCCTCGAGCTCGTCGCGGCCGCCCCGGAGGCGTGGATCGTGGTCACCGTGATCGGCGGGCAGGGGCACATCTTCGGCCGCGGCAACCAGCAGATCAGCCCCGCCGTGCTCCACCGCGCCGGCGCCGGTCACGTGATCGTCATCGCGACGCAGACCAAACTGCTCAGCCTCGAGGGCCGGCCGCTCCTCGTCGACACGGGTGACCCGGACCTGGACGAGCAGCTCTCCGGCTACGTCAAGGTGGTCACCGCCCTCGGGGAGCGCACGATGTACAAGGTCGGCGGCTGAGCCGCGTCGCCGGCCCGCTGTCTCCGGCCGCCCGGCGCCGGCGACCGACGTCACCGCCCGTCTAGACGGGCGAACCTTCACAGGCTAGACGCTCGTCCCATCCCCTGTCGCGGCCTTCGCGTCGATTCTTGGAGTGTGCCGCTCCACACGGCGACGACGGGACAAAGCAGGCGACCATGGACTACGCGAGCATGCTGATGGAAAGTGAAGCCCAGAAGCCTGACGGCCTGGGCGCCGAGTTCTGGCTCGCCCCCAACCTCCCCTTCGCCCTGCGCGGCCGCATCGAGACCGTCTTCGAGGTGCTCGGGCACCTGCCGATGGAGCAGCCGCTCGCCGTCGTCGCGGACGCCGGCAAGACCGTCGCCGCCAACGCGCCGCTGCTGCGGCTGCTCGGCGACGCTGCCCCCGCCATCGTCGGCCAGATGTGGTCACGGGTGATGCCGGCGTGGCCCGAGAGGGCGCGCAGCTTCCGTCGCGACGGCGACCAGGTCTTCGAGGAGCAGCTGAACGGCGCCGCCGGCGACCAGGTGTGGGTCCGCGTGTCGCTGGGCCCGCTGGCCGAGCGCGGCGAGCAGCGGGCCATGGCCTACGTGCTGTTCATCTCCCGGCCGGACGTCGAGACCATCGACCATGAGGAGGTCCGGCGCCTGCGCAAAAGCCTGCAGCTGCTCGCCGACACGCAGACCGACTACGTCGTCGAGGTTGACCGCGACGCGCTCATGACGTTCGTCAGCCCGTCGTTCTGCCGCGCGCTTGGCGCTTCAGAGCGGGACCTCATCGGCAGGCCGTTCGCCGGCCGCGTGCTGGCGGCCGACCAGGCCGCGGTGGCGGCTGCGCTCGCCCAGGCCAGGCAGCCGCCGTTCGCCGGCGAGATGCAGGCTCGCCTCGCCGCCGTGCCCGGCGCGGTCGTCGACTGGCAGATCGACGCCGTCATCGGCGACGGCGTCGTCGGCCTCGACCTTGTGGGGCGGCCGGTCCGTGCCGGGTCGGAGGCGCCGCAGGCGCCCGCTCCCGGCGAGCCGCCGGCCGCCGCCGGCACCACCACGGACGACCCGCGGCTCGCGCCCATCGCGCGCGCGCTCGAGGCGCTCCGGCCGGGCGACGCCGCCGGTCTCGAGGCGCTGGCCCGCGCCGTCGGCGAGGCCGCCGGCGCCGAGTGCGTCTCGTATTCCGTGCGCCTCGGCGACGCGGTCGAGAAGGCGCTCGGCTGGCGCCTCCCGTCCGCCTGACGCCCCGCCCGGCGCGCGCCCTCACTCTGGTCCACCAGGGCCGTGCTCTCGCGGCAGCCTCACCGCGCCGGGTCGTACAAACCTCCGCGATTGCTAACTTGACGTTGGCAATCGCCGAAAAATCTTATACAATCCCGCTCACGGAATGCCTTGGAGGGGTCTCACATGTTTCAGCGCGTCCCTTCCGGGCGGCGTGCCGGCAGGCTCGCACAAGCCTCGTCAAGGAGAAGGAACGCAATGAAGGCTCTCGTCGTAGGCACCGGTGGTGTCGGTCAGTCCATCGCCGCGATCAGCAAGCGTCGCGACCCCAAGGGTGAATGGCTCGAGAAGATGGTGATGGCCGACTACGACGGCAAGCGCGCCGCCGACTTCGTCGCCACGCTCAAGGACCCGCGCTTCGTCGCCGAGCAGATCGACGCGGGCGATGTCGACGCCGTCGCGGCCCTGGCCGAGAAGCACGGCGTCGACATCCTCATGAACCTGTGCGCGCCGAACTTCAACCCGCCGCTGCTGCAGGCCGCGCTCAAGGCGAAGGTGCACTACCTCGACACCGCCATGACGCTCAGCGAGCCGCACCCGACCGACCCGATGCACAAGTGCGGCAAGAAGCTCGGCGACGACGAGTACGCGCTGAGCCCCGAGTTCGAGAAGATCGGCAAGTACGCGCTCGCCGGCTTCGGTGTCGAGCCCGGCATGGCCGACTTCTTCGCCCGCTACGCGGCCGACCACCTCTTCGACGAGATCGACGAGATCGGCATCCGCGACGGCAGTAACCTCGACATCCCCGGCGCCAAGGGCATCAGCTTCGGCTTCAGCGTCTGGACGACGATCGAGGAGTGCAACAACCCCGCCATCGTGTACGAGAACGGCGAGGTCCACACCATCGAGCCGTTCGCCGAGCTCGAGAACTTCTGGCTTCCCGAAGGCATCGGCGAGGTCGAGGTCGGCCACGTCGAGCACGAAGAGGTCATCCAGATCGCCCACAACGCCGACCGCCTCAAGGGCGTCAAGAAGGCCACCTTCAAGTACGCGCTTGGCGACGAGTTCATGCAGGCCATGGACGTCTTCCGCTCGATCAACATCGACAAGGCCGAGAAGATCAAGGTCGGCGACGTCATGGTCGCGCCGCGCGACGTCATCGCCGCCGCCGCCCCCGACCCCAACGAGGTCGGCAAGAAGTACATCGGCAAGACGGCGGCCGGCACCTACGTGGTCGGCAAGAAGGACGGTATGGAGCGCAAGGTGTACCTGTATCAGGTCGCCGACAACCAGGAGTGCCTCGACACGGTCGGCATCCAGGTCGTCACCGCCCAGACCGGGTTCACTCCCGTCATCACCCTCGAGCTTCTCGCCACGGGCAGCCTCGGCAGCAAGCCGGGCGACCCCAAGAGCGGCGTGCACAACCCCGAGGCGTTCAACGCCGACGACTACGTGGCCCTCATGCCCGCCGTCGGGTTCCCCGGCGGGTTCCTCGAGATGGAGTCCGAGTACAAGCTCGCCCAGGACGCGCAGACCCTGCTCGACCTGGCGAAGTAAGACCGCCTAAGCCCCTGGTCAGCGGCCGGCCGCCTCTCGCGAGGCGGCCGGCCGCTTTGCGTACGGCCGATTCTTCGGCAAACTTCGCGCGCGGCCGCGTTCGGAGAGGCCCGGTCTTGAACGACCCCCGGTCCGGGCCCATACTCCACGGACAGCACCGCCGGTCGCAGGGGGCGAGCCCAGAGGGCTCGTAGCGGCCGGCCCCAGGGGCGGCGGCGAGCCGCCGCAGGGGACGAATGAGGGGGGACCTCGTATGACCCACCCCACGTCGCAGTCACGCGGCCGCCGCCGGCGTTCGCTCCTGCTCCTCCTCGGCGTCGCCGTTCTCTGCGCCGGGCTGGTGTGGGGCCTCGGGTCCGCGCTGGCGGCCGACCCGAGCGCCTCGCCCGCGAGCGGCAAGGTCGTGCTCCGCGTCGGCTGGACCAACGACCCGGACAACCTGAACCCGTTCATCGGCGCCGAGACCTCCTCCTACGAGATCTGGCTGCTCAACTACGACTTCCTCACCGGGTACTCGCTCGACCTCAAGCCCACGCCCGACCTCGCCACCTCGTGGGAGACATCGCCGGACGGCAAGACCTGGACCTTCCACCTGCGCTCGGGCGTGAAGTGGCAGGACGGCGTGGCGTTCACGGCCAAGGACGTCGCCTTCACCTACAACTACATCGTCGACAACCAGATGGGGGCGCTGTCGAGCCTCACGACCTACATCACGAAGGCTGTGGCGGTCGACGACACCACGGTCGAGATCCACTGCAGCAAGCCCAAGGCCAACATGATCACCACCTGGATCCCGATCCTGCCGGAGCACATCTGGGGCAAGGTGAGCCCCAAGGCGGCGGGCGCCTCGTACCAGAACAAGCCGCCGATCGTCGGCACCGGACCCTTCCAGACGGTAGAGGTCAAGAAGGGCGACTACGTGCGCATGGTCCGCAACCCCAGCTTCTGGGGTCCCAAGCCGACCATCGACGAGATCCTCTTCGTCACGTACCAGAACCCGGATTCGATGACGGAGGACCTGGCCGCCGGCACGCTCGACGCCGCCTGGGGCATCCCCGCGGCGCAGTTCCCCAAGTTCCAGAACAACCACGACTTCCAAGCCATCTCCTACAACCTGCTCACCTGGGACTACCTGTCCATCAACTGTTACGAGGGCACCAGCCGCGGCAATCCCGTGCTCCGCGACGTGGCCTTCCGCCAGGCGCTCAACTATGCGATCGACCGCCAGAAGATCGTCGACCTCGCCTGGGCAGGCCGCGGCCAGCCGGGGAGCACCATCATGACCCCCGACTCGTGGGTCGACCCCGACTATCACTGGCAGCCGCCGGCCGACCAGCTCTACACCTACGACCCGGCGAAGGCGAAGCAGCTCCTCGACGCCGCCGGCTACAAGGACACCGACGGCGACGGCATCCGCGAGGACAAGAACGGCAAGCCCATCAAGCTGCGTCTGTGGGCCCGTGCCGAGTCACCTGAGAGCCAGAAGACCGGCAGCCTGCTCGTCGGCTGGTTCCGCGACCTGGGCCTCAAGATCGAGTATCAGGTCATGGACGACGGCATCTACTACGACAGCATCTGGGGGTACCAGGGCAACACCTACAGTCCCGACTTCGACATGTACCTGTGGAACTACGACGGCTACGCCGACCCGGGCGACACGCTCGCGAGCTTCACCACGGGGCAGATCGAGAACTGGAACGAGCCGTGCTGGTCGAACGCGGAGTACGATCAGCTGGTGAGCCAGGCCAACACGACGCTCGACCCGCAGAAGCGCAAGGACCTGGTCTGGAAGGCGCAGCAGATCTTCTACGAGCAGTCGCCGGAGATCGCGACCGACTATCCCGACAAGCTCGAGGCGGTCAACACGGCGAAGTGGGACGGCTGGACGCGCATGTACGGCGGCAAGGGCGCCGCCTTCTACACGAGCTACGTGCGCGACAGCTACATGAACCTCAAGCCGAAGGCCGCCGTGGCCGGAGGCTCGGGCGGCGGCGCGAGCGGGACGACGATCGCCGTCATCGTGGTCGTGGCGATCGCGGCGCTCGGAGTCGTAGCCGTGCTCGTCCTGCGGCGCCGGCGGGGGGCGGCCGAGGAGGAGTGACGCGTCAGGGGACGCCGGGTCCCGCCGGCGCCGCCTCCGCGTCGCGCCGCCAGTACACCTCGACGCGGTCCTTGCCCGCGCGCTTGGCCGCGTAGAGCGCGGCGTCGGCGCGCGCCACCAGATCGTCCATGTTCCCGGCCATGTCCGGGTAGGACGCGACGCCGATGCTCACGGCCATGTGCGCCACCGGACAGCCCTCCGCCACCGGGAAGTCCGTCTCCGCGATCACGCGCCGGAGGCGCTCGGCGAGTATCTCCGCGCCTTCAGCGTGCCCGGGCGAGGGCGCGCCCCCGTCGGGCCGCGCGCCCTGGTCGTTACCCTCGCGCTCCGCCGGTCCGACGCTGGTGTTGGGGAGCACGACGGCGAACTCCTCGCCGCCGTAGCGCGCCGGCAGGTCGATGTCGCGGCGGAGGTGCTCGGCGAGCAGCCGGCCGAGCCGGCGCAGCGCCTCGTCCCCCGCCGGATGACCGTGGCTGTCGTTCAGCTCCTTGAAGTCGTCGATGTCGATCATGAGCAGCGACACGGGCGTCCCGTACCGTTGCGCCCGGGCGAGCTCCTGCCCCAGCCGCTCGTAGAACACGCGGTGGTTGGCGAGCCCGGTGAGCCCGTCGGTCGTCGCGGAGCGCGCGGTCGTCAGCGCCAGGGCCACCTGCTCGCCGAAGGCGGCCATGAAGTCGAGCTCCTCGTCGCTGAAGACGCGCTCGCTCTCGCTCTCGATGAGCACGAGCAGGCCCAGCGCTTCGCCGCGCGAGCGCAGCGGGACGTTGAGGAGGGTCTGCTCGTCGAACCCCTCCATGAGCGCGCGGACCGCCGCGGGCAGGGCGGGGTCGGAGATCGTCTCGACGAACACCTCGCCGGCGTCGAGGGCGCGGCGGTCCTGGGGCGCATCCGAGACCGGGAACATCGCGCCGATCGCGTCGTCGCGCCGCACGGGCCCGCCGGTGTACCTTGCTCTCGTCACCAGGGCGTCCCTCTCGCGGCTGAACTCGTAGACGAACGCTGCCGGCGACTGCACCGCCTCGGCCGCGAGCCGGGCGACCTCGCTCAGCGCCGTGTCCGGGTGGTGCGCGACGGAGATGGCTCGTCCGGCCCCGACCAGCGAGCGCAGCCACCGGTTGTGCTCCTCCTCGCGGTGGTGGCGCAGCGCGTTGTGGAGGGCCGCCGCCGCCTGCTCGCCGATCACGCCGGCCATGCGAACCTCATCGGGGTCAAAGTACCGCTCTCGCTGTGTCTCGATCAGGATCATCACGCCCAGGAGCCGGCCCTCCATCACGAGGGGGACACTGAGCCAGGTCTTCTCGCCCCACGTGTCCATGTCCTCGGCGTCCGCCGTCGAGAGGCCTGGGTCTGAGCGGGACTGCTGGACCACCATGCCGGCGCGAAGGCCGTCCAAGCCGCCGGGGTGCGTCTTGATCTCGTAGGTTGAGCCGATGAGGCCCTCCGCCACACCGGGGATCGGGTCGCGCTCCCACAGACAGCGGAAGACGGCGAGGTCCGTGCTCGCCGAGTACGCCCAGATGACGCACTCGGCCGTCCCCAGCGCTTCGCCGGCCGCCCGCGCGACGCGGCGCAGCACGTCGTCGTAGTCGATGGTCGCGGCGATCGCGCGGCCGGCCTCGAGGAGCGCTTCCAGCTCGATCGTTCGCTGGCGCAGCGAGCGCTCCATGCGCTCGCGTAGCGTGATGTCCTTGTTGGCGCCGCGGAACCCGAGCAGCTCGCCGGCGTCGTTGAGCATCGGCACGCAACTCGTGAGGAGCACCACCTCGTGGCCGTTCTTGTGGCGGTTGCGGTTCTTGAGCTCGGAACACCCCCGCCGCTCGTGCACCAGACGCTCGAAGTCGGGCGCGATGGCGGCGGCGTCCTCCTCGACCATGAGGTCGAACGGCGTCCTGCCGACGATCTCGTCCGGCGCGTACCCGAGCACGTCCTTCACCCTGTCCGAGCAGGACGTGTAGCGGCCGCCGGCGTCGACCTCCCAGATCCAGTCGGCGGAGGTCAGCGCGAGGTCGCGGAGCCGGGCCTCGCTGTCGCGCAGGGCGATCTCGACCAGCCGCCGCTCGTGGACCTCCCTCTCCAGGGAGGCGTTGGCGGCGTGGAGGTCCCCGATGCGCTCCGCGAGCAGCGATCCCACCATCTCGCGGATGGCCTGCTCCGCCTCCGGCGTGCGGGCGCTGCCGGCGAGGGCGCGGGCGAGCAGCGCCGATTCTTCATCGGTGAGTGCGACGGAGTCTGTGAGGGGTTCCAACATTGGCTCCCGAAGAGGCATTCCCTGTCAGATATCGACGGCAACCGTTCGAGCCTGAAGCGGGCCGCCGTCACAACCGGCCGGTTGCCACCTCGCGCCGGCGGGGGGACCGGGCGCTCTCCGGCCCGATCCGGTCCTCTCCGGCGTGACCCTGCCGCGCCGGCGTGACAAGATGGGCAGCGGAGCGGCTCGTGGTCCGGTGACTGCCGCGGTCTTCAAAACCGTCTGCGGGGCGACGATCTCGTCCTGGGTGGGTTCGACTCCCATGTCGCTCCGCCATCATTCTCCAGAACTGGCGTCCCGTCGCGGCGCGCTGCGTCGCAAAAGCAGAACGACGACGGGGCCGGCCTTGGCCGGCCCCGTCGTCGTCTGTGGGCGAGTGCAGCGGCCTGGCCGGGCCGGCCGTCACCCGGGTCCTACTTGACGGTCAGCTTATTGACCGCGGTGTTGCTCGAGGAGTTGCCCGCGGCGTCGGTCGCGGTCACAGAGAACTTGTACTTGCCCTTCGCGAGCTTGCAGGTGAAGGTCGCGCTCTGCAGCGCGTTGACGGCCTTGGAGCCCGGCTTGAGGGTCTTGACGACCTTGCCGGCCTTGTTCTTGATCGTGATGACGGCGGACGCGGTGCCGAGGTTCGGGGAGGCGTCGTTGACCTGGTACTTCAGGGTGGCCTTCTTGCCCTTCACGACCTTCGCGGCGCTCGGCGCCAGGGTGGTCGGCGCGACGGTGTCGACGGTGCCGCCGCCCCCGCCCCCGCCGCCCACGACGGTGATCTGGTAGGTGGTGGAGGTCGCCTGGCCGCCGGAGCTCGGCTTGCCCTTGGCGCCCCACACCTTGTACGTATACGTGCCGGCGGCGCTCGGCGCCTTCATGTTGGCGCTGAGGGGGGAGGCCCCGGGGCCGCCGGCGATGCTGACGGCAGGAGTCGACGCGTCGTTGCTGGTGATCCAGTAGCCGGCCTGGCCGGACGCGCTCAGCGCGACGCCGACGTTGACCGTGTACGCCTCGCTGGGGGCCAGACTCGTCTTGCTCGGGGTCGCGGTCACGGATCCGGACGGCGTGGTCGAATGACAGCCGGTACAAGTCGACTTGTAGCTCGGCAGGGCCTGCGCGGGCTTCGCGCCGACCATGATCACGGCGAGCGCGATGGCCACGACGGCGAGGCTCAGCGCGGCTACGAACTGGAACGAACTGCGTCTACTCACGGGCACTCCTGACTTCGGGGACACGATACGTTCAACCCTGGGTTCCGTCCTGATTCATTCGTGTGACGGAACGCACAAAATACGGTAGAAGGGCGTCGCCTGAGGGTCAACCAAATCCGGGCCAAGGCTCGTTAAGGGGCGTTGAGCAAAGGTAAAGGCATCTCCAGGACGGGCGGGCTAAGATGGCGCAGATGGGTGAACGACCGACCATCTACGAGTCCGCGGCGCGCCGGCGCCGGCGCCGCGTCCGCGGCGCCCTGATCGGCGCGCTGGCCGTCGTCGTGCTCGTCGCGGCGCTGGCCGTCACCGCCGTCTGGCTGCGCGACAGCGGCGGCGCGCCGGCCGCGACGGCGGCGAGCGCGACGCCCTCGCCCTCGGCCTCCGCGGAGCGGCCGCGCCTCTCGCGGCTCGCCGATCTCGAGGTGCACCGCGGCGACATGGCGACGATCCGGTACCGCGTCGTCGGGCGCGCCGGGGCGACGGCCTCCGTGACCCTCGTCGTGAGCGACGCCGCCGGGCAGCAGGTCAAGGCCCGGCGACTGACGACCGTCGCCCAAGCCGGCAAGCGGCTCGAGGCGGCGGTACCCATCGACCTCGAGCCGGGCCGCTACACCTACGAGCTGCGGCTCGGCGACGCGGCCCCACCGGCCGGCGGCACCAGCCCGTCGCCGGGCGCCTCGACCTCGAGCCCGGCGCCCGTCACCGCCTCCGCGTCCCTGCACGTGCTTCCGCCGCTTCCGCCCGGGTTTCCCGGCAAGAAGGCCGTCGCGGCCGCCAAGGAGTGGATCTCCGGCCGCGACGGCGACGTGGCCTTCGCCGTCGTCGACACCAACGGCGTGGACGCCGGGGGGTACCGCGAGCACGAGCCGTTCCAGCTCGCCAGCCTCTCCAAGGCCATCATGCTGGTGGCCTCGCTGCGCGACGACCCCACGCCGGACGCGACCACCGAAGCCACGCTCACCAGGATGATCACCGAGTCCGACAACGGCGCCGCCTACACCATCTTCGGGCAGGTCGGCGCCAAGGGCATGCGCGCCGTGGCCACGGACGCGGGCATGCAGGACTACGAGCAGGGCTCGGGCTGGGTCGACACCCGCGCGTCGGCGTGGGACGAGGCGCACTTCTTCTCACAGCTGGAGTCACTCGTGCCCGCCGCGGGGCGCAGCCTTGCGCGGCGGCTGCTCTCAAGCGTCATCCCCATCCAGCGCTGGGGCATCCCGGCGGCGGCCGGCCCCGCGGGCTGGACGAGCTACTTCAAGGGCGGCTGGATCGGCATGGACAACAAGCTCATGGTCCAGGCCGCGTGGCTGGAGAAAGGCAAGCAGAGGTGGGCGCTCGCGGTGATGAGCGACGAGAACCCCACCCGGTCCTACGGCTGGGACACGCAGAAGGGCGTCACGGGGCTGCTCCTGGGGCAGGACCCGACGCCCGCGTACCTGGCAGTGGTCCTGGAGTGACCGCCGGCCGGGCCGGCGCCGGCCGCTCAGTCAGCAGGGGAGGCGGCCCCGCGCCTCCGGACGAGCCCTGGCCCCTCAGTCCGGGTAGTCGATCGCCTCGACGGTGAGCTCGATGTCGCCGGCCGGCCGCCGCCAGAGCACCTTGTTGCCGACGCGCGCCTCGAGCAGGGCCTTGGCCAGCGGCGAGGCGTAGCTGATCTTGCCTTCTTTGAGGTCGGCCTCGTCCTCGCCGACGATCGTGAACGTCTGGCGCTTGCCACCGGGCTGGCTCACGGTGACGGCGGCGCCGAACGCCACCTTGCGGCGCGGCTGCCGGGCCAGGTCCACCGGGATGGCGCTCTCGAGCCGCGCCGAGAAGTACCGCAGGTCGCGGTCGACGTAGGCGAGCTCGTCGCCCGGGTCGTCCCCGTCCAGCAGTTCGAGCCGGCGTGTCTCGAGCTCGCCCAGCTGGGCCTCGAGCTGTCGCAGGCCGGCGGGCGTCACGTAGTTCGGCTGCTCACTGATCTGCCGCTCGGGAAGACCCTCTGCGGGCGCGCCCTCGTCCGGCTCCTTGACGAACGCTCTGTTCATTGCGGGCTCCGATCGGGGGGTTGATCTCAGTGTTCCCTTCGACGCCCCCGTCCGCACTCCCTCGCGATAGGGTAGATAGGTGACGACACGAGACGAGCCCGGGGCCAGGCCCCGAAAACGGTGATGGAGGATGACGATGTTGGACGAGCGGATGCAGGACGCCATCAACAGCCAGATCAACTGGGAGTTCTATTCAGGCTACCTCTACCTCTCCATGGCGAGCCAGTTCTCGGAGACGGGCATGTCCGGTGGCCAGAACTGGATGACGGTGCAGTACCAGGAGGAGCTGGCGCACGCGCGCATCATGTTCACCTACGTGCTCACCCGCGGCGGACGCGTGATCCTCGACGCCATTGAGCAGCCGCAGACGGAGTGGCCGGACGGGCTGTCCATGTTCCAGGAGGCGCTCGCCCACGAGGAGAAGGTGACCGCGCGCATCCACGATCTGGCGTCGCTGGCGCTCGAGCTCAAGGACCACGCCACGTACAACTTCCTCCAGTGGTTCATCGCCGAGCAGGTCGAGGAAGAAGAGACCGCGATGGACATGGTGCAGAAGTTCAAGATGGCGGGTGAGCACCCGGCCGGGCTCTACCAGCTCGACAAGGAGCTGGCGACGCGCGTGTACAATGCCCCGACGCCGCTCGTCGCGCTGGACGCCCCAACCGCCTGACCCGGTTCACGCCGGCCGGCGGCCGTCGAGGCCGCCGGCCGGCGGCACACCTCGCCGGCTCAGGTCACGTCGCGGCGCAGCGAGATGAAGATCGCCGCGACGCTGACGATGGCGATGTAGACGAGGCTTACCACAAACGCCTGCGGCCGCGTGAGCAGGTCCGTGGTCACGGACCCTGAGCCGCCGCCGGTCATTTGGCCGGCGCTCACGGCGTTGAACACGGTGAAGGGCAGCCACCGGCCGATCGCCGGCTTGAGGACGACGATGATGTTCTCGACGGCGAGCGCCCAGATCAGGACGCCGGCCACCGTGACGACCTGGGCGCGGAACAACGCGCCCAGCGCCACGCCGAAGGTCGTGATGAGTCCGGCGACGACGATCTGCCGGGCGTAGTCGCCGAGGGTGGCGCCTCCGCTCGCGTCGATCTGCACGCCGCGAATGGCGCCGCCGGCACGGATGACCACGTAGACCAGCGCCACCGCGATCAGCATGGTCACGATGCCGACGATGGCGTACACGACCAGCTTCATCGCCATCACCTGCCAGCGCCGCGGCGTGACCAGGTACGAGTACGTGATGGTGCCGTGGCGGTATTCGTTGGTCATCCCGAGGATGCCGAACACGAGCAGCACGAGCGGCACGAGCGCGCTCGCCGTCGAGAGGAAGCCGCTGACGCCGTCCGTCTCGAGCCAGTCCTTGGGGACGGCGATGAGCAGTACCGTCAACGGTACGAGCGTGACGAAGAGGACGACGATGAAGAGGCCGAGGGCGGTGCGCGTGCTGCGCAGCTTGAGCAGCTCGGCGCGGGCGAGGGCGATCACTGTTCTCTCCTCGTGCCGGCGATCTGCAGGAACAGCTCCTCGAGGCTGGGCTGCTCCGTGAGGAGCTCGTGGAGGGCGAGGCCCTGAGCGTGGGCGATGTCGCCGACCTCGGCGGCGGACGGCCCGCGCACCGCCAGGGCGTCGTTCAGGCGGTTGACGGCCGCGCCGGAGGAGAGCAGCGCGGCCTCCAGCTTCTCCGCCTGCGGCGAGCGCACGCGCACCACGGGCTGCGTGGACGCGGTCAGTTCGTGGATGGGGCCCTGGGCGAGCAGCTTCCCCCTGCTCATGATGAGGATGTCGTCCACGGTCTGCTCGACCTCGGCGAGCACGTGGCTCGAGACGAGGACGGTGCGCCCCTCTGTGGCCAGCTTGCGCAGGAACGTGCGCAGCCAGAGCATGCCCTCGGGGTCCAGGCCGTTGGCCGGCTCGTCGAGGATGAGCACCTCGGGGTCGCCGAGCAGCGCGGCCGCGAGGGCCAGGCGCTGCTTCATCCCGGTCGAGTAGCCCTTGACCGCGCGCTTGGCGGCGCCCTCCAGCTCGACCAGCGCGAGGGTCTCGTCGACGCGGGCGTTGGAGACGCCGGCGCCCGTGGCGATGACGCGTAGCGCGTTGCGTCCGGAGCGGCCGGGGTGAAAGCCGGAGGAGTCAAGGAGCGCGCCGACCCTTGCGGCGGGCGTGCGCAGGTCCCGGTATCTGCTGCCGAGGATCGTCACCGAGCCCGCCGTCGGGCGTACGAGGTCGAGGATCATGCGCAGCGTGGTCGTCTTGCCGGCGCCGTTGGGGCCGAGGACGCCGGTGATGGTCCCCGACTCGATGGCGAAGCTCACGTCGTCGACGGCGAGTACCTTCTTGCCGAAGCGTTTGCTGAGGTGCTCGGCCTTGATGACGGGCATGGTTCCTCCAGGTCGGTGTGGGCGCGGCGCACCCTGCTGGAGTCTACACGAGGCGCGCGGCCCTTCCTGCGGCCGGTCGCGCAGGCGTGGCCGTCACTATTGGAGCGACTTGGCGTACAGCTGCCAGTGCCCGCCGCGGCCGTCGGCCCAGTACACCGTCCCGGCCACGATGACCGGGCTCGCCTGACGGCTCTGCGCGCTGCTCACCGGGGAGGCCTTGCCGGTGCCGAACGCGTACGCCCACACCTGTGGGCCGGTCGCGTCGCGCGTGGTGACCCACGCGACGTAGCGGCGGCTCAGCGAGACTGACGAGACCGAGCCGACCACCTTGCAGAGCACGGTCGAGCGGCTCGAGCGGCGGTCCCATGCGACGATCGAGCTGGAGTGACGGCCCACGGCTGCGGCCCAGACGATGCGGTCCTGGTCGATCGCCACGGCCGTTCCGGCGGCGGCGAGACGGTGGCGGGTGGCGTCGTGGTACGAGCCGGCCCACACGGCGCCGGTCGTGCCGCGGCCGGAGATCCACGCGACCCAGCTGCCCCAGGCGGCGATGTCGCGGATGTGGCCGTCGGCGGTGATCGAGTACTCGTCGTCGGTGACGGCGTTGCTGCCCTGGATGACGTCGTCGCCGCCGGCGGGTCCGGGCGCGATCCAGATCACCGAGTCTCCGGCGGCGATGGGGTCGCGGCCCGTCTGGGCCACGGTCCAGCGCCGCAGGCTCGCAGTGTCGTAGGCCTGGATGGCCGGCGGCCCGTCGCCGCGCCGGCCCGTCCAGGCAGACCAGACGACGAGGTCACTGGTGGCGCTGGGGAAGCCGGCCGCCTTGCCGAGGTTCGAGCGTCCGAGCAGCTTCTCAGTCGCGCCCGAGCGTGCGTCGTGGGTCCAGAGGCCGGCGACGGCCGCGCTCGGGTCGCGCTGCTCCCAGAGCACCGTCGTGTCGGTCGCGTTGAGGCCGAGGGCTTCCTTTGGCCAGGCGAGCGTGGTGACGGCGCGGACGCCGCTGACAGGTGCGACGGCGGACTCGGCCGACGCCTGCGTCGGGCCCGGGAACAGGCCGGTGGTGTACGCGAAGACGGCGGGCACGAGCGCCATGGCTGTGAACGCGGCCACGACCATGAGTCTCAGTCTCACGGTTCCCACCTCCCGGCAGCTCTTCGGCCGCCCCAGTGCCCCTGCGAGCCCCTGATGCCGGGCTCGCGCCGCTTGTCTTCCCCGTGCAAACGGTCCAAAACGTGTGTCGCCGTTCACGCGCCGGGCCGGCGAAAGAGATATCGGCAGCGAGGCGCGCCGGCTGAACCGGCGCCGTACGCGGAGAGGGCGGCGGGACCGCCGGAGGCAGTCCCGCCGCCCGTTCTTGCGCGGGAGGCGCCAAGCGGCGGCGCCGGCAGGTCAGTCCGTGACGCCGCCCGCGGCCAGCTCGTCGAGACGCCGGCGCGTGGCCTCGTCGAGGGTGAACGCGGGGCCGGCCGCGCGGATCTCGGCGAGGCGCTCGCGCACCCGCTCCAGCAGCGTGCGGCTGCCGGCGGCGGACCAGCGGTCGTGCGTGCTCTGGTCGATCAGCGACGCCCTCCAGAAGTCGCGGAAGTGGCGGCGCGTCATCTTGGTCCCGAGGTGGTTGCCGCCCGGGCCGACGGCCTCGATCTCCGCGAGGGCCAGGGCCTCGTCGTCCACCGGCAGCTCGCCGAGCAGGGCCCTGGCGTAGCCGACCACCTCGTCGCCGAGCACGAGCCCCTCGAGCGCGCTCTGCAGCCCGCTCTCCAGGTAGCCGACGTCGTGCAGCAGCGTCGCCCGTGAGAGCGCGCCCATGATGGTGGCGATGCCGACCTCGAGCGACCACTGCTCGTCGAGCAGCTTGCTGTCCGAGTGGCCGGAGTAGTGCCAGCTCGGCAGGCCGTACCAGCGGATCATGTCGAGCTGCGCCTGGTTGCCGAGGAACACGCCCGGCGCATTGTAGACCTCCACGGCGTACTGCATGTTCATGACTCCCGTGCCCACGCCCATCACGAAGGGCGCGCCTGCTTTGCCCAGCTGGTGCACGACGAGGCCGGCGAGCACCTCGGCGTTGGCCACGGCCACGCAGGCCGTGAGTGACGCCGGCCCTTGCGCGCCGGCCGAGACCGACGGCGCCAACACCAGCGGGATGTCGAGGTCGGCGCAGGCGAGCGCCTTGCTGCAGGCGACGTCGTCGAGCATCAGCGGCGGTGAGCTCATGGCGAGGCAGGCGAAGCTGCCGGCCTCGCCGCAGGCCGCCGCCATGGCGTGCATGGAGTGCAGCGTCTCGCCGCCGAAGGGGCTCGAGACGACGATCGGCTTGCGCGTGCCGCGCAGCATGGCGCCGAACTGGACGACGTCGACGACCTCGCTCGCGACGTCATGCGGGAGGGCCATGCTCATGACGAAGTCGATGTTGGGCAGCGCCTCGGCGACGCTCGCGGCGGCCTCGACGTCGGCGAGGACGGCCCGGCGGCGTTCGCCCGTGTCCGGGTCGGTGACGTACAGGCAGTCCGGGCCGCTGCCGCTGTACCCTGCGCCGTCACGCAGCTCGAGCGGCGCCGTCTCGCCGCCGCGCGGGCGCAGCGTCCACGCGCGTGGGGCGCTCGCGAGCGCGTCCTTCACGAGCGCGGCGGGCAGCCGGACGCGTCGTCCGTCCACGCTGGCGCCCGCGGCCGCGCACAGCGCTCGGGCGCGTTCGTCCTTCACGTCGACGCCGGTGCGCTCCAGCAGCGTCAGCGACGCCTGGTGCACGCGGGCGCAGGCGTCGTCGTCCCAGATCCTGAGTGTGGCTCGATTCAAGGTGATCCCCTTCGCGACTCGTCTTCCGGCGTGGTGGCGCGGTGAGGAGCCGCCGGGCCGGCGCGCTGCGCGCGCCCCTCCGGCGGCCGGTCCTGCCTGTGCGTCAGCAGGGTCCGCGTTCGCTGAAGACCTTGAACCAGAGGCCGCCGAAGTAGCGGCCGCCGCGGGAGTGGCGGAACAGGCTGCGCGTGGCCGTCAGCTGTTCACCATGCAGCCGGCGCGCCGCATGGCGGCTGCCGGTCTCGATGATGAAGCTGTGCACCACAGGCCGTCCCTCCGGACCCTCGCGCACGGTGGTACGCAGCCGCCAGTAGACGCTACCGGCCGGGAGTGCGTCAAGACGGGGCCTGTCGCGGCGGACGCGTCCGGCAGGCGAGGAACCGGCCGCCGGAACCGGCCGCCGGGCCCCGGTCAGCCGATGGTGTCGAGCTTGCAGGAGCCGCCCGGTCCCGCCAGGATCAGCAGGGCGTCGTCCACCTGGATGCGCACGTCCTTGCCCGGCATGACCAGCTCCGTGCCTCGCAGCAGCGCGACCGGGTAGCAGCCCTCGGGCACGCCGAGGTCGTCGAAGGTCTTGCCGGCGAGCTTGCCGCCCTCCGTCGCCGTGAGCGCGCTCAGCGTGACCTCACCCTCGCGCAGGTCGAGCAGGCGGACGAGGTCGGTGAGGGTCGCCTCTTCCTCGATGATGCGCGTCACGATCTGCGCCGCGTCGATGGCCACGTCCACGCCCCAGCTGCGGTTGTACAGCCAGCGGTTGCGCGGGTTGCGCACGGTGCCGATCACCCG
>Ga0302322_100001644_pt1 | contig 18468 bp, 20 predicted proteins | sample Fen_T0_2_FD_203757 | JGI IMG/M metagenome (GOLD analysis project Ga0302322, IMG submission 203757) | Peat permafrost microbial communities from Stordalen Mire near Abisko, Sweden - Fen_T0_2 | ecosystem: Environmental > Terrestrial > Soil > Wetlands > Permafrost | place: Sweden: Abisko... | reverse complement strand
GCCGTCCGCGCGCGCCCACCAGAGCGCGGACCAGTCCTCGTCGTAGTGGTCGGCGAGGACGGCGACGGCCGGGTTGGCGGCGACGTTCGCCAGGCGCCGCAGGGACGTCGTCCGCTTGGGCTTGGCGTCGACCGCCGAGTAGAGGACGTCGCCGTCCAGGGCGAAGACGATCGGGACCAGGTGCGGGACGCCGTCCGGGCCCGCGGTGGCCAGCCGGGCGACGCGGGCCGCCGCGAACCGTTCCCGCGCCTGGTCCGGCAGTAGGTTCACGGCTCGCAGGCCCGGACGAGGAAGTCCACCACGCCGTCGAGGGGATCCCCGGTCGGGACCTCCGTGAGGCCCGGCGCGACGACGTCCGCCAAGACCTGCAGGTGGCCCGTCCCGAAGATGACGTGGGTCACCACGTGCGGGTCGACGTGCGCGGCGACGGTCCCGAGTTCCTGCTCCCCGGCCAGGTACTCCTGGATCCGGACCCACAGCAGCTGCGCGGCCCGGTCGCCGGTGTGGACCCGGTCGAGGACGGCGTGCATCAGGTCGGGGCGGCTGAGCAGGCCCGAGAGGAGGGGGAGCGACTCCGCCTGGAACTGCCGGGACAGGCGTACCAGCGCCGTCAGCCCGGTGCGCAGGTCCTGCGCACCGGGCGTCGGGCAGTCGGCGAGGAACCGCGCCGTCAGGTCGCCGACCTGCTCGGCGAGGGCCGCCACGATCAGCTCGTCCTTGTCGGCGAAGTGGTTGTAGAGCACGCCGTCCGACACCTGGGCCTCCCGGGCGATGCCCCGGGTGGTGAGGCCGGTGAGGCCGTGGGCGGCCAGCAGCTGCTGCGTCACCGCGATGAGGTGACGGCGCAGAGCCTGGGGGTGTTCGCCGGCCTGCTGATCACGCAGGACGCGGGCGCGTCGGGCGGCCACGGAGCGATACAACCATCCGGATCGGGTCGGGTCACGCAGCGGGTCAGGTCAGGTCGCGCCGGGCGGTGACCACCGCGGCGGTCACGCCGGCCGCGAGCGTCCACGCCAGCAGCACCAGGCCGCCGCCCGCCTGCGGCAGCAGTCCGCCGTCCGGGGCGTTGCCGAGCGCCGCCGCGGCCGTCGCGGGCAGCCACCGGCCCACCGGGTCGGCGAGCTGGGCGATCGCCGTCTCGGCGACGAACAGCCACACCACCGCCGCGACGACCGCGGTCGCCTGCGCCCGGACGACGGCGCCGAGCGCCACCCCGATCACGGTGTAGAGCGCCTGCCACCCCAGCACGCCCGCGCCGCTGCGCCAGGCGACCGACCAGTCCATCGTGACGCCGCGTTCCCGGCACCAGAACGCGCCGATCGCGAGCGTCGCCGTCGCCACGACCACCCCGGCGACGAGCCCGGCGACCAGGCCCGCGAGCAGCTTGGACACGGTCGCCCGCACCCGGCGGGGTTCGGTGAGGAAGGTGTCGACCACCGTCCCGTGGCGGAACTCGCCGGCGCTGAGGGTGATCCCGACGGCGAGCGACAGGATCCCGACGACGCCGCCGTGCTCCAGCAGCCGGCGCAGCCCGTCCGGCCGGGCGAGGTCCTGCGCGGTGAGCGCGCCGGAGACGACGGCCCCGCTCGCGGCCAGGGCCAGCAGGGCGACCTGGGCGAGGAGCACCCACCGCGGCGTGCGCACGCTCGTCAGCTTGAGCAGCTCGGCGCGGACGAGCGCGGTCGTCGCGCCCGTCCCGGCGGTCCCGGTCCGCCCGTCCTGCGCGGTCATGCCGGCACCCCCGACGTCAGCTTGAGGAAGGCGTCCTCCAGGGCCGCGGCGTCCGCGCCGGACCCCGCCAGCTCGGCGAGGTCGCCGTCGAAGCGCAGCTCGCCCTTGTCGATCACCAGCAGCCGGTCGGCCGTCCGGGTGACCTCGGCGAGGAAGTGGCTCGACACCAGCACGGTCCGACCCTCGGCGGCGGCGTCGCGCAGCAGACGGCGCAGCCAGGCGATCCCCTCGGGGTCGAGCCCGTTGGCCGGCTCGTCGGCGATGAGCACCTGCGGGTCCCCGAGCAGGGCCCCCGCCAGCCCGAGCCGCTGGCGCATCCCCAGGGAGTAGCCGCCGACCGTCCGGTCGGCGGCGGCGGTCAGGTCGACGGCGTCCAGCACCTCCTGGACGCGCGTGCCCGGCAGGCGGGCGGCGGTCGCCAGGATGCGCAGGTGGTCGCGGCCGGTGCGCCCGCGGTGGAAGGCGTCGGGGCCGAGGACGGCGCCGACCGCCCGCCGGGGTGCGGGCAGGTCCCGGTAGGGCCGGCCGCCGATCAGCGCGGTCCCGGCGTCGGGGCGGACCAGGCCCAGCAGCATGCGCAGCGTCGTGGTCTTGCCCGCGCCGTTCGCGCCGAGGAACGCGGTGATCCGGCCGGGCGTGATCCGGGCGGTCAGGTCACGGACGGCGACGACCTCGCCGTACCGCTTCGTGAGCCCGGTGAACTGAAGATCCATCCCGCCTCCAAGATGATGAGCGCTCGCTCATGAGCGTTCGCTCATAATGCAACGCGGATCTCCCGGGGTCAACCGCGGGGGTGGTTCAGGGGGTGCCGAGGAGGCGGAGGGCCGCGGTCGTCGCCGCGGCGCTCAGGACGATCACCAGGAACGGTGCCCGGCGCCAGGCCAGGACCCCCGCCACCAGCACGCCCGCGGGTCGGGCGGCGCCCGCCAGGCCGCCGTCCTGGGTCAGTGCGGCCAGCGCCGTGAGGGCGGTCAGCAGGACGACGGCGGCCCGCTCCAGCAGGCGCCGCGCCGCCGGGCTCGGGGACAGTCGCTCGCCGAGCAGCGGCCCGGCGACCCGCAGCGCGTACGTACCGGCCCCCAGCACCAGGATTCCCGTGACCAGGGCCGGCGTCGACGGCGTCACGACGCCACCCGGCCCGCCCGTGCCCGGCCCGCCCGCGATCGCACCGACGGATGGACGGCGAGCAGTCCCAGCAGGGCCAGCAGCACCGGCAGCCCGGCCGGCACGAGGAACGCGGACGGCAGGGCGATCGCCGCTCCTGCGAGGGCGGCGCGGCGGGTGGCCGCCTCCCGCAGCGAGGGCAGCACGAGCGCGAGCAGGACGGCGGGGAACGCGGCGTCCAGGCCGAGCGCGTCGGTGTCCCGGATGGCCCGGCCCGCCTGCGCACCCGCCGCCACGGAGAGGTTCCAGACGACGAGGAGGGCGACGCCGCACGTCCAGTAGACGGCGCGGCGGCGCGCGGGGTCGTCCTGGGCGAGGGTGAAGGCCACCGTCTCGTCCGTCATGAGGTGGCTCCCGGCCAGCCGGCGCAGGCGTCCGGTGCCGAGGGCGTCGACGACCGCCAGCCCGAAGGGCAGGTGCCGCGCGTTCACGAGCAGCGCCGCGGCCACCGCCGCCGTCACGCCGCCGCCCGCGGTGACGACGCCGACGAACAGGAACTGCGCGCCGCCCGCGAACACGGCCACGGACAGCAGGACCGGGATCCACCACGGCAGTCCCGCGCTCGTGGCGATGGCCCCGTGCGACAGGCCGACGACGGCGTCCGCCAGGGCGACCAGGGCGATGTCGCGGACGAGGGGGCCGCCGAGTGTTCGGTGTAGTGAACGCATGGTCGATACGATGAACACGGTGGGGCGGTCCGTCAAATCGAACGGGCAGTCCGACAGAGCGAACATCGCCGGGATGGACGGGACCGAAGGAGGCCGACCGTGGCCGAGGGGACGACGCCGCGCGAGGGAGCACCCCTGGCGGCGATCGCGCGCGCCCTGCGCCGGGAACGCGAGCGCGCGGGGCTGTCGCTCACCGAGCTGGCGCGGCGCGCGGGCATCGCCAAGTCGACGCTCTCCCAGCTGGAGGCGGGCACCGGCAACCCGAGCGTGGAGACCCTCTGGTCGCTCGGCGTCGCCCTCGACGTCCCGTTCGCCCACCTGGTGGCGCCCCCCGCGCCCGCCGTCCAGGTCATCCGGGCCGGTCAGGGGCCCGCGGTCTTCTCCGAGCACGCCGACTACGTGGCGACGCTGCTCTCGTCGTGCCCGCCGAACGCCCGCCGCGACCTCTACCTGATCACCGCGCAGCCGGGGGAGCCGCGCCGGTCGGAACCGCACATGCCCGGGGTCGTGGAGCACGTCGTCCTGGCCGCGGGACGCGCCGAGATCGGCCTCGCGGGCGAGCCGGTGGAGCTCGGCCCGGGCGACTACATCGCCTACCCGGGCGACGAGCCGCACGTCTTCCGGGCGCTGGAGCCCGACACGTTCGCCGCCCTGCTCTCGGAGCACCGCTGACCCCTCCGGGCGCCCGCCGACCCGCGCGGGTCCGCCTAGGCTGGCGGGGTGAGCGGCTTCGTGGACGTGCAGCGGCCGCCGGACGCCGTGCGGGTCTTCGGGGCGGACGGTGAGATCGCGGTCCACCCCACCCCGGACGGCCTGTGGAGCGGTGACGGCGTCGTCGTGGGCCTCGCCGTCGAGCCGGACCGGATCGGCGTGCGGCTCTCGGCGACCACCGGCGTCGCCCGGCTGGCCCTGCGCTGGCGCGGCGACCCGGGCGACGACGTCCGCTACCTGGGTGATCACTGGGAACGCTCCTACGGCGACCTGGAATGGCGCGGCGACACCGCCGAGCGGGTGCTGCCCTGGATGCTGCTCGCCCACCGGCCGCGGGCCGGGGCGGTGACGCACGGGTACGGCGTCCGGGTGCGGCCCGGCGCCCTCTGCTTCTGGACCGCAGATCGCGGCGGCCTCACCCTGTGGGCCGACGTCCGCAGCGGCGGCCGGCCGGTGCAACTGCGCGGGCGGGTGCTGTCCGTCGCGGACGTCGTCGGACGCCGCGGCGAGCCCGGCGAGGGCGCCGTCGCCGCCCAACGTGCCCTGTGCCGCCTGCTGTGCGACGACCCGCTGATGCCGCCGCACCCGGTGGTGGGCACCAACGACTGGCACGTGCACTACGGGCGCGCCGACGCCCGGGTGATCCTCGACACCGCGCGGCAGCTCGTCGAGTGGTCGCCGGACGGCACCCGCCCGTACTGCGTGATCGACGACGGCTGGTCGCAGGGCGGCCTCGGCGTCGGGCCCTGGTACGGCAACGAGCGGTTCGGTGACATGGGCGCGCTCGCCGGGCGGATGCGCGACGCGGGGGCGCGCCCCGGCATCTGGTACCGGCCGCTGACGGCGGTGCCCGGCGCCTCCCGCCCCTCCCGCGGCGGGCCGCGGCTGCTGCGCGACGGGGTGCTCGACCCGAGCGTCCCGGAGGTGCTCGCGTCGGTCGGCGAGCACGTGCGCCGCCTGGTCGACTGGGGCTACGAGCTGGTCAAGCACGACTTCACCACGTGGGACGTGCTCGGCCGCTGGGGCTTCGCCATGGGCGCGACCGTCACCGACGACGGGTGGGGCTTCGCCCGCGACGACCTGACGACGGCGGAGGTGCTCCTCGACCTGTACCGGACCGTCCGGGGGGCGGCGGGGCCGGCCCTGCTCATCGGCTGCAACACGATCGGCCACCTCGCGGCCGGGCTCGTCGAGCTGCAGCGGATCGGCGACGACACGAGCGGCGTCTCGTGGAACCGCACCCGCCGCATGGGCGTGAACGCGCTCGCCTTCCGCGCCGCCCAGCACGGCACCTTCTTCGCCGTCGACGCCGACGTCACCCCCGTGACGCCGCACCTGCCGTGGCCGCTCGCGCGCGGCTGGCTCGACCTGGTCGCCGACAGCGGGACGCCCCTGTTCGTGTCCGTCGACCCCGACGTCGACGACCCGGCGGTGCTCGCCGCCGTCCGGGACGCCGTCGCCCGGGCCGCCCGGGCCCACCGGGCCGCCGGCCCGGTGGCCGAACCGCTCGACTGGTTCGACACCCGCTGCCCGCGCCGCTGGCGGGTCGACGGCGCCGACCGGACCGTCGACTGGTCGGGCGCCGACGGCCCGTGGCCCTTCGCGGACTAGGTGATCTTCCGGAGGGGTGCACCGGCCGATCGGTGGATGCCCGGGGTCATCACTTCTCGTGACCGTCCGCTGACCGGTTCGGGAGACGCCGTCCACCCCGTCCCCGGATAATCGACCCTGAGCGGCGAGCGGCGGACACGGACGTCCCGGGGTCGGCGGGGTGGGACGTCCGCGCCCGTCGGGGGGAGCGGGGTCTGCGGTGGGACGACGACGACGTCGGTCGGGGCGGCGGACCCCCCTGCTCCTGCTCTCCTTCACGCTGGTCAGCGTCCTGATGGGCGCGCTCCTGCCCGCGTTCGTGCTGCCCGTGCTGGGGGCGGCCGGTCTCGCCGTCACCACGGGCGTGGACTACTTCGCGTCGCTGCCCGACGTCCTCACCCCGCCGGCGCTCGCGCGGCGCTCGGTGCTGCTCGCGGCGGACGGGTCGCCCGTGACGTACTTCTACGACGAGAACCGCGTCGAGGTGTCCCTGGACCGGGTGGCGCCCGTCCTGCGGCACGCCGTCGTCGCGATCGAGGACGCCCGCTTCTACGAGCACGGCGGGGTCGACGTGAAGGGTGTGGCGCGGGCCGTCGTCAACGACTCGTCGGGCGGGTCGGTGCAGGGCGCCTCCACGCTGACCCAGCAGTACGTGAAGAACGTGCTGCTCGAGCAGGCCGAGGCCGCGGGGGACACCGCCGCCGCGCGTGCCGCCGTCGAGCGGACGCCGGCCCGCAAGCTGCGCGAGATGCGCCTCGCCCTGGCCCTGGAGGAGCGGCTCGACAAGGACCGGATCCTGGAGCGCTACCTCAACATCGCCTACCTCGGCGGCGACACCTACGGGGTCGAGGCCGCCGCCCAGCGGTGGTTCGGCGTCTCCGCGCACGACGTCACCCTCGCCCAGGCCGCGCTGCTCGCGGGCATGATCCAGGAGCCGGGCACCTACGACCCGCTGCGCCGTCCCCGGGCCGCGCGGATCCGGCGGGACGTCGTCCTGGACCGGATGCTCACCCAGGGCCTGATCACCCCGGCCGAGCACGCCACGGCCACCGCGACCCCGCTCGTCGCGCGGGGACGCCCGCCCGCGCACGGCTGCACGGTCGCGGGCATGGACGGCTACTTCTGCGACTACGTCCTGCACCTGCTGCTCGCCGACCCCGCCTTCGCCGCGCTCGGGCGCACCCAGGCCGAGCGGGCCGCCGCCGTGAACCGCGGCGGCCTGGTGATCCGCACGACGCTCGACCCCGCCGTCCAGTACGCGGACGACCACGCCGTGCGCGAGGGCGTCCCGCCGACCGACCCCAGCGGGCTCGGCGCGTCGGCCGTCACCGTGGAACCGGGGACCGGCCGCGTGCTCGGGATGGCCCAGAACCGCACCTACGCCGTGACCGGCGGCCCCGGCCTGACGTCGGTCGACTACGGCACCGACGCCGACCTCGGCGGGTCGGCGGGCTTCCAGACCGGGTCGTCGTTCAAGCCGTTCACCCTCGCCGCCTGGCTGGCGGCCGGGCGCAAGCTCACCGACACGGTCGACGCCACGCAGCGCTCGTTCCCGTTCTCGGACTTCACCGCCTGCGGGCGCCGGCTGCGCGGCACCCAGCCCTACGAGCCGGGCAACTCCGAGGGCCGCGAGACCGGGAAGATGCCGGTGCTGCAGGCGACGTTCCAGTCGGTCAACGTCGCGTTCGTCGACATGGAGTCGCAGCTCGACCTGTGCGACGTCACCGCGCTGGCCGGCCGCCTCGGCGTCCACCTCGCCGTCCCGGGCACGGACTGCGGGCCGACGCCGACCCAGGCCCTGCCCTCGTGCGTGCCGTCCCTGACGCTCGGCGTCAAGGAGATCGCGCCGCTCACCATGGCCGCCGCCTACGCCGGGTTCGCTTCCGGCGGGGTCTACTGCCGGCCACTCGCCGTCGCCGGGCTGGCCCGCGCGGGCGCCGAGCCGGGGACGTCGGTGCCGGTCGGCGTCCCGGGGCCGCGCTGCTCGCGCGCCCTCGACCCCGACGTCGCCCACGGCGTCACGCAGGCCCTGACGCACGTCCTCACCGAGGGGACGGCGTCGGCCGTCGGGCCGCTCGACGGGTGGCCGTCCGCGGGCAAGACGGGCACCACCGACGGGCCGTACGACACCTGGTTCGTCGGATACACCGCGCAGCGGAGCACCGCCGTCTGGGTGGCCGACCCCGGACGCCCGGGCAGCGGTGGCCGGACGGCGCGGCGCCGCCTGGCGGACCTCACCGTGGCGGGGACCTCCTACGGGATCGTCTACGGCGCCAGCATCGCCGCCCCGATCTGGAAGCGCGCGATGACGGGCGCCATGGCGGGCCTGCCCTCCCTTTCCTGGCCGTGAGCCCCGCGCGCTCGACCCGCCGTTCCGGGCGGCTCAGACGTGCAGGCCGGCCAGGGCGTTGACGGCGTCCGCGACCTCCCGCAGCACGTCCTCGGTCTGGTCGTGCGGCACCTGGCAGGTGCCCGCGTTGTGGTGGCCGCCGCCGCCGTGGCGCAGCATGAGCGCTCCCAGATCGACCGGATTGGTGCGGTCCAGGATCGACTTCCCGCAGGCCAGCACGGTGTTCTGCCGGTTCTTGCCCCAGATGATGTGGGCGGACACCTGGCACTGCGGGAACAGCGCGTAGACCATGAACCGGTTGCCCGCGTGGACGACGTCCTCGCGCCGCAGGTCCACCTGCAGCAGGCGGCCCCGGACGGTCGAGATCCGGTGCAGCTGCTCGGTGAAGAGCACCGACTGCTCGTGGTAGAGCTCGACCCGCTCGGCGACGTCCGGCACGGCCAGGATCTGCTCGACCGAGGCGTGGTTCAGGACGATGTCGATGAGCTGCATCATCAGCTGGTAGTTCGAGATCCGGAAGTCGCGGAACCGGCCCAGGCCGGTGCGGCTGTCCATCAGGTAGTTGAGCAGGGTCCAGCCCTTGGGACGGAGGATGTCCTCGAGGGTGTAGTCCGCCGAGTCGGCCTGGTCGACGGCGGTCATCAGGTCGTCCGAGATGCCGGGGAAGCGCTCGGCGCCGCCCAGGTACTCGTAGACGACCCGCGCGGCCGACTTCGCCTCGGGGTCGATGACGTGGTTGGTCGCCATGCCGACGTTGCGCAGGGTCTCGCTGTGGTGGTGGTCGAAGACCAGGTGCGCGGCGGGGGCGTAGGGCAGGTTCGTGAGGATGTCGCGGTCCGTGATCGGGATGACGCCGTCCTGCACGTCCTTGGGGTGCACGAACTCGATCTCGTCGATCATGCCGAGGGCGCGCAGCAGCACGGCGCAGACCAGACCGTCGAAGTCGCTCCGGGTGACCAAGCGATACACCTGGTCCGTCATCTGTGCTCCTCGATGCTCGTCGGCCGGTTCGGTCGTCCGGTCTGTTCGTCGACACGCGCCCCGCAGGCATGCATCAGCCGATCCGGTGAATCGGACCGGTTGCCGGGCCTGGCCCGGGCCGCTAACGTACAACTCAATGGTTGTACATTCTGGAACCGCCGACCCGTCCGCCCAGCGCGTCGACCGCCTGTTCCACGCCCTGGCCGACGCGACGCGGCGCGAGATCGTGGCCCTCACGCTGGTCGGGGAGTACTCGGTCACCGAGCTGGCGGGCCGGTTCCCGATGAGCTTCGCCGCCGTGCAGAAGCACGTGGCCGTCCTCGCCGACGCCGGGCTCGTCGTCAAGGAACGGCGGGGACGGGAGCAGCGGGTGCGCGGCGACCCGGACGTCCTGCGCGAGGCACGTGACCTGCTCGACCGGCTGGAGGCGCTCTGGCGGGGGCGCCTGGACCGGATCGCCGCCCTGCTCGACGAGGCACTGCCGTCCCCGGACCCGCCGTCCACCACGCCCACGTCCACCACGCCCACGTCCACCACGCCCACCGGTGACCACCGATGAAGGAGCACACGCCGATGCCCGTGACCGACGTCCGCAAGGACCTCGACGCCCTGACCATGACCGTGACGGCCCGGTTCGAGGCGCCGCCCGCCCGGGTCTGGCAGGTCTGGGAGGACCCGCGCCAGCTCGAGCGCTGGTGGGGGCCGCCGACCCACCCGGCGACCGTCGTCGACCACGACCTGCGGCCGGGCGGCGTCGTGACCTACCACATGACCGGTCCGGAGGGGGACAAGTACCCCGGCTGGTGGCGCATCCAGGCGGTGGAGGCGCCGCACCGCCTGGAGTTCGAGGACGGGTTCGGCGCCGAGCCCGGCCTCACCACCGCAGAGCTGCCCTCGACGCTCGCCGTGGTGCGCCTGGTCGAGGACGGTGCGGGCACGACCATGACGATCGAGAGCCGGTTCGCCAGCCCGGAGGCCCTGCGGACCGTGCTCGCGATGGGGATGGAGGAGGGCCTGCGCCAGGCGCTGGGCCAGGTCGACGCGTTGCTGGCCACCTGATCGCGCAGGCCCCCGCCGGACCTGGTCAGACGCCCCAGCGCTGGTGGTGCAGGCCCAGGAGGGTGCTGATCGCCGTCAGGTGCTCGGTGTGCAGGGGCAACGGCAGCTCCCGGCGCCCGGTCTCCGGTTCCCCGAAGACGCCGTAGAGGTAGGGGACCGTCGGCGTCCCTGCGGCGAGCAACCGCCGCAGGAGCGCTGACCCCGGGACGGGCGTCGGGCCCTGCCGCCGCTCGGGCAGGCTCAGGATCTGCAGGGCGGCGCGGTCGAGCCACCGCGGCTGCACGTCGGTGCCGGCGAGTCCCAGGCGTTCGGCGGTGACGCCGCCGCCCGCGAGCGCGCGCAGCCGGTCGTTGATCTCGATCAGCTGCGAGAGCTCGACCGTGCGCGTCGACCGGGCCAGGGTGTGGGGCGTCATGCCCTGGGTCATCGGCGGGTGCGGCGCCCCGGTCGAGCCGGATCCGCCGATCGGCCCCGTCGCGTCCGCCGTCCGACGGCGTCGCTACCCGGTGCGCGGGCCCGCGTGGCGCATCATCGGAGGGTGTACCTCGACCTGGACACCGAGCGCGCCCGCGCCCTGCTCCTGGCCTCGGTCTGGCGCGACGGCGTCGACCCGTGGCGTGACATCGACACGATGCGGCGCCTGCCCGCCGCGCGGCGGCTGCTCGACGCCGGAGCCGATCCGGCCGACGTCAGCGTGGCCCTGCGGGCCGCCGCGCTCGACGCCGCCTTCGCCGTCCTCGCCCGGCTGGACGACGGCCGGGCGCCGGTGGCGCAGGACGGCGATCCCGGCTGGCGGCTCGTGCGCACCCGGCCGGACGGCGCGCCGACGCCGGAACCGATCGACCACCTGCACTCCGAGCTGCTCGCCCACGACCCGACCGGCGCGGCCGGGGTCGACCTGCGCCGCTGACCGGCCGGCTGCGCGTGACCCAGGGGCGCTGCTCAGGGGGGCGGTCCGGCGGCCGGCAGCCGGACCTCGAACCGGCAGCCGGGCCCGGTGTTCCGGACGCTGATCCCGCCGCCGTGCGCGTCGACGATGCCCCGGGCGATCGCCAGGCCGAGGCCGCCCCCGCCGCCCACGCCCGCGTCGGCCTCGGCGTCGGACTGCGGCGAGCGCGCCGTCGACCCCCGCCAGCCCGGTTCGAACACCCGTTCCAGATCCTCCGCGGGGATCCCGCCGCAGCCGTCCGAGACGGCCAGGACGACGACGTCCCCGCCGAGGCCCCGCTCGGCCGCCGTGCTGACCTCGACCGTCCCGCCGGAGGGGGTGTGCCGGACGGCGTTGACGACGAGGTTCGCCAGCACCCGGCCCAGGCTCGCACCGTCCGCCTCCAGCCGGCCGGGGGCGAGGGACGCCCGGAGCCGCACCCCTCGGGCCTGCCCGACCGGGGAGACACCCGCCACGACGTCGCCGGCCAGGGCCGCCGCGTCCAGCCGGTCCAGCCGCAGGCGCAACGAGCCGGACTGGATGCGGGACAGCTCGAACAAGTCGTCGACCAGGCGGGACAGGTGGTCCACCTCGCGGCGGATCTGCCGGTGGTAGCGCGCCTCGTCGTCGGCGACGCCGTCCTCGAGGGCCTCGGCCATCGCCCGGATCCCGGCGAGCGGCGTCCGCAGGTCGTGGCTCACCCAGGCGACGAGCTCCCGTCGGGACGCCTCGAGCGCGCGCTCCCGCCGCTGGGCGTCGGCGAGGCGCCGGGCGGCGGCGGCGAGTTCCTCGCGGACGAGCCGGAACTCGGCGGTCCGGGGTCCGGGCAGGTCGTCGAGGGGCGGCGGCGCGTCGGAGCCCGCCCCCGCGGCCCGCTCGACGGCGGTGGCCGCCCGGACCAGCGTCCTGACGTCGGCCGTCACCCGGCCCGCGAGCGAGAGGGCCACCAGCACGCCGACGGCCCCGGAGACCAGGCTGACCAGCACGACGACGCCGAGGTCGTGACCGGAGAGGAACATCGCCCGGGCCGTCCCGACGACGCCCGCGACCACCGCCACCAGGCCGGCCACGGCGACGGCGACGAGGGACGCGCGCACCGACCGCGTGCCGCCGACCCGCACCAGCACCAGGCCGCACGCCCCCACGACGCCGGACCAGCTCAGGGCCAGCAGGACCACCTGGAGCTGCGGGTTCACGGCGCGGCCTCCCAGCGGTAGCCGATGCCCCAGACGGTCACCAGGCGGCACGGGTCGGCGGCGTCGTCCTCGACCTTGGCCCGCAGTCGCCGGACGTGGACGGTGACGGTCGAGGTGTCCCCGAAGTCCCACCCCCACACCTGGCGCATCAGCTCCTCACGGGTGAACGCCTGGCCGGGGTGCGCCACGAGGTGGGCGAGCAGGTCGAACTCGCGGCCCGTGAGCGCGATCGGGCGGCCGCGCACGGTGACGGCGCGGGCGGCGACGTCGACGACGAGGTCCCCGTCCACGAGCCGCCGCCCTGCCGACGGCGCCCCGGCCGCGGCGCCCCCGGCCGGGGCGACCCCGACCCCGGCCGCGGCGCCCACGGCCGGCGCGCCCGCCCGGCGCAGCACCGACTGGACGCGGAGCACCAGCTCGCGGGGGCTGAACGGCTTCACCAGGTAGTCGTCCGCGCCGTGCTCCAGCCCGAGGATCCGGTCGCTCTCCTCGCCGAGCGCGGTGAGCATGACGACGGGCAGGTCCGGCCGCTCGGTGCGCAGGAGGGCGCAGACCTCCAGCCCGGAGATGCCCGGGAGCATCAGGTCGAGGACGACCAGATCCGGCCGACCGGCCGCCGCGGAGGCGAGCGCGGCGTCGCCGTCGGCGGCCAGGGTGACGTCGAGCTCGGCCCGGCGCAGGTAGGCGGCCACGACGCCGGACACGGTGGGGTCGTCGTCCACCACCAGCACCCTCGCCCGAGCCGTCATGGCTGCGAGGGTACGCATCCGGGTGCGGGGGCGCACCCGGCTCATGATCGAACTGTGGACGGTGACGCTCCGGCGTCGTGCGCCCCTCGGGCGGCCCCCGACCAGGACCGTGGGTCGTCCGGGGGGTGACGCGGGGTCACAATCCTGGGATCCGGGTCGCGGACCCTGCTGATCAGCACAAGAGTGTCGGTGGGGGCTGGCAAGCTGGTCATTGTCGATCGGGACGGTGGGGACTCCGGGACGGGTGTTCGGGACGGGTTCCCGTGACGGCAGGAGGTGGCGCGGTGGGCACGACGCACGGCGACGGCCGACGGGCGCCCAGCCCGGTGATCCGCTTCGAGGCGGTGAGCAAGCGCTACCCCGACGGCACGGTGGCCGTGGACGGCCTCGACCTCGTCGCCCCGGCCGGGCGGATCACGGTGTTCGTGGGCCCGTCCGGGTGCGGCAAGACCACCTCCCTGCGGATGGTCAACCGGATGGTCCGCCCGACGTCCGGGCGGATCCTCTTCGACGACCGCGACACCGCGACCCTGTCGCCGACCGACCTGCGCCGCGGGATCGGCTACGTGATCCAGCAGGGTGGGCTCTTCCCGCACCGCACGGTCGTCGACAACGTGGCGACCGTGCCCGTCCTCCTGGGGCGCTCCCGGCGGCAGGCCCGGCAGGAGGCGATGGGCCTGCTCGAACGGGTCGGCCTCGACCTCTCGCTCGCTCGGCGCTACCCCGCCCAGCTGTCCGGCGGCCAGCAGCAGCGCGTCGGGGTGGCCCGCGCGCTCGCCGCCGACCCGCCGGTCATGCTGATGGACGAGCCGTTCAGCGCCGTCGACCCGGTGGTCCGCGGCCAGCTGCAGGAGGAGTTCCGGCGGCTGCAGGCCGAGCTCGGCAAGACGATCGTCTTCGTCACCCACGACATCGACGAGGCGATCCGGATGGGCGACGTCATCGCCGTCATGCGGGTGGGCGGCCACCTGGCCCAGGTCGCCGCCCCGGCCGAGCTGCTCGGCCATCCCGTCGACTCGTTCGTCGCGGGGTTCCTCGGGCGCGACCGCGGCTACCGCGCGCTCGGGTTCGAGGTCGCGGGCGAGCTGCCGCTGGAGGAGGAGGACGCCGCCGCGCTCGGTGATGCCGTCGCCGCCGTCGCCGCGCGCGCCCGGGACGGCTGGCTGCTCGTCGTCGACGGCGAGCGGCGCCCGCAGGGCTGGCTGGCGCCCGGCGACCCGGCGCCGGGCACGGCCGCCGGGGTGAGCGTCACGCCCGACCTGCTGCACCTGGGCGGCACGCTCGCCGAGGCCGGCGGGTCGCTGCGGGCCGCGCTCGACGCGTCGCTGTCGTCGCCGTCCGGTCGGGGCGTGGTCGTCGACGACGACGGACGCCTCCTCGGGACGGTCCGGGCGGCGCAGGTGCTCGCGGTCATCGAGGTCCGGGCGTCCGCGGTCCGCGCCGGTGACGAGCGCGCGCTGGCGGCCCGGGTGCAGGAGGCGGCGGCGGGGGCCGGCACGTGAGCGGCGCGTTCGACTACTTCGACCGCAACCGCGACACCGTCCTGGAGTGGCTGGGCTGGCACGCCTGGCTGTCCCTGGTGCCGGTGGTGCTCGGGCTCGCGCTGGCGCTGCCGCTCGGTTGGCTGGCGAACCGCCGCCGCGCGTTCCGGGCGCCGGTCGTCGCCGTCGCGGGCCTGCTCTACACGGTCCCCTCGCTGGCGCTCTTCGTGCTCATGCCGGTCCTGCTCGGCACCAAGATCCTCGACCCGGTCAACGTGGTCGCCGCGCTCACGGTGTACAGCGTCGCGCTGCTCGTGCAGGTCGTGGCCGACGGGCTCGCCGCCGTCCCCGAGGAGGTGGCCCTGTCGGCCCGGGCCATGGGGTACGGCCCGCTGCGCCGCCTCGTCGCCGTCGAGCTGCCGATCGCCGTCCCGGTGCTGGTCGCCGGGCTGCGCGTGGCGACGGTGTCGAACGTGAGCCTGGTGTCGGTGGCGGCGCTGCTCGGCGTCCCGCAGCTCGGCTCCCTGTTCACCCTGGGTTTCCAGCTCGTGGACACCGGCCCGATCGTGCTGGGGCTGCTCGGGTGCGTGCTGCTCGCCGTCGTGTTCGACGCGCTGCTGGTCGCCGCGGGCCGGATGCTCACCCCCTGGCGGAGGGCGGTGCGCGCCTCGTGATCGGATCGATCCTCACCTGGCTCGCCGACGGCGCCCACTGGCAGGGCCCGGACGGCATCCCGACCCACCTCGTGGAGCACCTCACCTACACCCTGATCGCAGTCGGGCTGGGCACGGTCGTCGCGCTGCCCCTGGGCCTGCTGATCGGGCACACGGGCCGGGGCACGTTCCTGGTGGCGGGCGTCACGAACGCGATGCGGGCGTTGCCCACGTTCGGCCTGCTGGTGCTGTTCGTGCTGCTGCTCCTGCCGCACGTCACGACCGACCTGGTGTACCAGGGGCCGGGCGAGGCGGTGCTGTTCCTGCTCGCCGTCCCGCCGATCCTCACCAACACGTACGCGGGCGTGCAGAACGTCCCGCCGGAGGTCCGCGACGCCGCGGAGGGCATGGGCATGACCGGGCCGCAGGTGCTGCTGCGGGTGGAGCTGCCCTGCGCGCTGCCGCTGGTGCTCTCCGGGTTGCGGGCCGCCGTTCTGCAGTGCGTCGCGACGGCGATCGTGCTCGCGTACGTGTCCCTCGGCGGCTTCGGTCGCTACATCGTCGACGGGCAGCAGCAGCGTGACTTCCCGCAGATGGCGTCCGGGGCCCTGCTCGTCGCCCTGCTGGCGCTCGTCGCGGACGGCCTGTTCGTCCTGCTGGCGCGCCTCGTCGTCTCCCCGGGGGTGTCCGGCCGTGCGGTCCGGGCCTCCCGTCCCGGTCACGCCCGCGCCCTGGCGCGCGCCCGCGGGCGGTTCCACCCAGCGCGCTCACTGACCGACGCTCGCCCCTGATGAACCTGATGAAGAGGAGCAGTTCCATGAAGAGGTTCCGGGTACTCGCCGGGACGGTCGCGGTGCTCGCGCTCGCGGCATGCGGCAGCAGCAGCAACCCGGTCGGGGCCGACTCGAGCACGGCGCCGGCGTCGTCCGCCGGGGCGTCCTCGGCCGCGGGCGGTGCGGTCACGGTGGGGTCGGCGAACTTCCCCGAGAACGTGCTGCTCGCCGAGATCTACGCCGGCGCACTGCAGGCCAAGGGTGTGCAGGTGAGCAAGAAGCTCAACATCGGCAGCCGGGAGGCGTACATCCCGGGCCTCAAGGACGGCTCGATCGACCTGATCCCCGAGTACACCGGCAACCTGCTGTCGTATTTCGACAAGAAGTCGACGGTGTCGTCGTCGCAGGACGTGTACGCCGCCCTGCCGAAGGCGCTGCCCGCCACGCTCAAGGTGCTGGACCAGTCCCAGGCCGAGGACAAGGACGCCATCGTCGTCACCAAGGCGACGGCCGACAAGTACAAGCTGACCTCCATCGCGGACCTCGCCCCGGTCGCCAAGGACCTCGTGGTCGGTGCGCCGCCGGAGTTCCAGACGCGCGTCGACGGCATCCCGGGCCTCAAGGACAAGTACGGCATCACCTTCAAGGAGTTCAAGAAGCTCGACGCGGGCGGCCCGCTCACGGTGAGCGCCCTGAAGAACGGGCAGATCCAGGCGGCCGACATCTTCACCACGGACCCCTCGATCACCACGAACGGCTGGATCGCCCTGCAGGACCCGAAGTCGCTCTACACCGCCCAGAACGTGGTGCCGCTGGTCAACGCGTCCAAGGCGTCCGACACCGTGACCGGCGCGCTCAACGCCGTCTCGGCGAAGCTCGACACCAAGACGCTCACCGATCTGGTCGCCAAGGTCGTCACCGACAAGCAGGACCCGGCCGCGGTGGCGTCGCAGTGGCTCAAGGCGCAGATGCTCGGCTGATCGGAGCTCTCACCTGATGGTGCCCCGGGGAGATCCCTCCCCGGGGCACCGTCGCGTCCGGAGAGTTTCGTCGCGTCCACGGGGTCCGGCGGTCGGGCTGGTCATCCGGCCGGCGTCGGCGCCCGGCCCGCGAGCTCCTCGACGGCCGCGGCGACGGCGGCCGGGTCGCTGATCATCGTCAGGTGCCGCGCGTCCGGGATGATCACCGGCGTCGGCGCCCCGACCCGTTGCGCCGTCTGCTGCGGGGTCCCGGACGGGAAGACGTCGTCGTGCTCGCCGAACACGACCGCGGCGGGCACGCCCGTCCGGGCCACCTGCGCCAGGCGGTCGGCGGAGAGCCCCGGCATCCCGGCGTCGAGCATCCCCCACAGACCGTCCTCGGCCCCCTCGACCTGCAGGGGCCGTCGCCATGCGTCGACCCCCGCGCCGTCCAGCTGCGGGCAGCGCGGCCCGCACTGCCGGTCGTACACCGCCCGCACCAGGGCGTCGACGCCGAGGGCGAGGCGCAGCAGCGTCGTGCGGTAGGGCGGCGGCAGCAGGTAGCGGGCGGCCGGGGGCGGGCCGGCCCCGGTGTCGAGCGCGTCGCCGTCCAGGAGCATGATTCCACCGAGGCGTCCCCGTGCCCGCAACGCCGCCTCGGCGACGGGGGCGGCGCCGCTGGAGTGGCCCACCAGCACCGGGCGGTCCAGGCCGAGCGCGTCGAGCAGGGCGAGCACCTGGCGGGTCTGGTGGTCGAGCGTGAAGGGGGCCACGCGCGGGGTGTACCCCCAGCCGTTCAGGTCGAGGGCGTAGACGCGGTGCCGGACGGCGAGCCGCTCGGCCACGGGCTCCCAGGTGTCCGCCGTCTCGGCCGCGCCGTGCAGGAGCACGATCGGGCTGCCCGTCGTGCCCCAGGAGCGGATCCGGGTGCGCAGGTCGCCGGTCTGCACGAAGGTCAGGCCGGACGGCGTGGCCGCCGGGGTCGCCGTCACCAGGTTGAACACCAGGCTCGACACCGTGACGACGGCGACGAGCGCCACCACCGTCACCGCCGCCCGCCGCCACCGGGGGTGGCGACCGCTCCCGCGCAGGACAGCGCGGAGCCGGCGGCGCCCGGCCGGGATCCTCGTCACGTCCGCGCCGGTCGTGCCTGCGGTGGTCGCGCCGGGCGGGGTCGTGCCTTCGGCGGTCGGATCCGGTATGGGGGGTGCGTCCCGGTCGAGGCTCTCCTGCGACGTCCGCTGGGCGGGCTGATCGAGCATGTCCCCACGCTGCCACGACGGCCGCATCCGCTCGAGCCAGGAACGTGAGAAGTGCCTGAGACCCCGCCCGCCGTGATCGGTTCAATCCAGGGTGATCATGCAATGCGGGACGGGCGCCGTCCCCGATCGGGGTGGTCGGCGCGACCGCGACAGCGCACCTGGGTGGCCCGCGCGTTCCCGGATTGCATGATCGTCCCGAATTGCAGGATCACG
>Ga0302322_100001643_pt1 | contig 18469 bp, 15 predicted proteins | sample Fen_T0_2_FD_203757 | JGI IMG/M metagenome (GOLD analysis project Ga0302322, IMG submission 203757) | Peat permafrost microbial communities from Stordalen Mire near Abisko, Sweden - Fen_T0_2 | ecosystem: Environmental > Terrestrial > Soil > Wetlands > Permafrost | place: Sweden: Abisko... | reverse complement strand
CAGCACGGTCACGAGGCCGCCCGCCAGGCCGCGCGGTAGCAGGTACGCCGTGGAGAGCAGGAAGTTCTCCATGAACGTGCCCGGTTTGAGCAGGGTCCAGCGCGCGAAACCGGCCTCGCGCACGCGATCCTGGATCCCGGTCTTGGCCCTGAAGTACGGCTCCTGGTCGGCCCACCGCCCCTCCGCCCAGCCGGGCCAGCTCTCCTGCTGCCCGGCACCGGTGACCGTGCTCTGCACGAAGTGCGGCACCCCGGCCGCGAGCGCCGCGCGCACCAGGTTGTCGGCCTGGGTGAACTCGGCCTCGAAGTCGAACCGGCCGGCCCGCAGCGGCGGCATCTGCACCGAGAAGACCGCCCCGGCACCGCGCACCGCGGGCACCAGGGAGGCGGGGTCCTCCAGGTCGCCGGCGACCAACGCGGCGCCCGCGCTCGCGACGGCGCGCGCCGGCTCCCCGTGCGGATCACGGACCAGGGCCCGCACCGGCACCCCGGCGGCGAGCAGCGCACGGACGGTCGCCCCGCCCTGCTTGCCGGTGGCTCCGCTGACGAGGACGGGATCGTGCGGCATGGGCTGGCCTCTCCACCGTGGCGGGCGCTAAACGGCGGGGACCGCCGTTTACGTTCGGCTAAGATATGGCGGACCCCGCCGTTTCACAACACCCCAGGTGAACCGATGCCCGCCCAGCGTGCCGACGCCCGACGCAACCGTGACCGGCTGCTGGCCGTCGCCACGGCGGCCGTGTCCGAGCACGGCGCCGACGCCTCCCTCGAGCAGATCGCCCGGGACGCCGGGGTGGGCTCCGGGACCGTCCGGCGCCACTTCCCCACCCGTCACGCGCTGCTGGCCGCCGTCTTCCACGACCGGGTGGAGGACCTCTGCCGCACGGCGCGTGACCTGCAGGAGTCGCCCGATCCCCTGGCCGCGCTGCTGGACTGGCTCGGCCTCGTGACCGCCCGCGCCGCCGACATCCGCGGCCTGGCGACCGCCCTGGCCCGCGACCGCGCGACCCCGGACGTCACCCACGAGCACTGCGCCTCCGGCCGGCTCCACGACGCCGGTGCACCGCTGGTCGCCCGTGCGGCCGCCGCCGGCCTCCTGCGGCCGGAGGTCACGATCATCGACCTGCTGGGCCTGGTCACCGGGATCGCCCTGGCCACCGAGCACCACCCGCGCCCCCCCGCCGACGCCGACCGGCTGCTGCGCGTCGCCATCGAGGGCATCGGCCCGGTGGCGCCCAGGCCGTGACCGGCGGAGATCACGGCACGCCTGGAGCAGCGGCGGGACCCACCTGAGCGGACGACGGCGTGGTCGAAGGCGGCCACGCCGTCATCGCTGTCGAAGACAGCCGATGACGAGCACTCCACCGGGGGCCAGGAGCCGGTGGAACCCGGTGAGCGTGCGGTCGAGGGCCGCCGGAGGCAGGTGGATCGTCGAGTACCAGGAGAGGAGCGGTGCTGCGCGGGCTGTGCCCGCTCGTCCCCGATGGCTTCGATGTACCGCGCCGCCGGGGCGGAGTACGCGTCCCTGACCGGCCCCAGGTCCATCGCCGCACGATATCTCCGGCGTCGGCGGGACGCCGGAGGGCTGCGGGTCAGCGATGGCGACGTGCCGGTCGCGCCTGCGATGCTGGGAGGCATGCCGTCCGCTCGCGTCGTCGCCGTGCACCGCAGTGGCACCCACAGCTTCAGCAAGGAGACCGTGGACCGGGTGCTCCTGGTGGAGGGGATCGGCGTCGACGGGGACACCCACGCCGGAACCACCGTGCAGCACCGGTCCCGGGTCGCCAGGGATCCCTCGACGCCGAACCTGCGACAGGTGCACCTCATCCACCGGGAGCTGTTCGACCAGGTCGCGCAGGCCGGGTACGAGGTGGGCCCGGGCGACCTCGGGGAGAACCTGACGACGGAGGGCCTGGACCTGCTCGCCCTGCCGGTCGGCACCCGGTTGCGGATCGGCGAGGCCGTCGTCACGGTGACCGGGCTGCGCAACCCGTGCCAGCAGATCAACACCTTCCGGTCGGGTCTGCTGAAGCAGGTCCTCCTCAACGACGAGGACGGCCAGGTGCGGCGGCTCGCCGGGGTCATGGGGATCGTGTCGCGCACCGGCTCCGTGAGCCCGGGCGACGCCATCGAGGCGCTGCTGCCCTCCGGGCCCCACCTCCGGCTCACGACCGTCTGACAGGGGGCGGTCCTCGCGTCCCCGGCCGGGAATATCCGCCCGACCCGGTAGCGAGGGGCCTGCCGCTCGTCGCTGTGGAAGCGGGACATCCAGCGCGCGGGCCCGGCCGCGGCGCCCGGTCAGCCGGCCCTTCCGGCCGCCGTGGCCTCGGGGACCTCGATCAGGCGACCGGTCCGCACGTCGTAGACGAAGCCGTGGACCGGGATCGACGCCGGGACCAGCGGGTGGCGACGGATCCGGCCCACGTCGGCCACGACGCTGGCGGGGTTGTCCTGGATGGTCAGCCAGTCGATGTAGTCGCCCTCGGTGGAACCGGGACCCGCACCCACGTCGGTGAAGCCGTCCGGCCCCAGGACCGCGGTCTCGAGGCTGTTGGCGAGCAGGCCCCGGATCACGCCATCGGTGAAGAACTCCATCCCGCAGTCGGTGTGGTGGACGACGAACCACTCCCGGGTGCCGAGCAGCTTGTAGGAGATGACCAGCGAGCGGATGGCGTCGTCGCTCGCCCGCCCGCCCGCATTGCGGATGACGTGGGCGTCCCCCTCGGCCAGACCCGCGTACCTCGCCGGGTCCAGCCGGGCGTCCATGCAGGTCAGGATGGCGAACCTGCGCGCCGGCGGCAGGGCGAGCGAGCCACGCTCCCCGAAGTCGGCGGCGTAGGCGGCGTTCGCAGCGAGGACCTCGGGCAGGACGGACATGCGCTCTCCTCCGGGGTGGGCACGGCGGTCTTGTTCACTTGCGTGGTGAACAAGGGACAGCCTACGACGTCCGCCCCGACGCGGGCCCGGTCGAGGACGACCCCTGCGCCCGGCCTGGCAGGCCCAGCCGTTCCCGCAGCGTCACGCCGACCTCGGCCGGCCGGAAGAACCCCCGCTCCACCAGGAGGGGAACGACCAGGCGGGCGAAGCGCCCGAAGTCGACCGCGGTGTCGGCGAACATGACGGTGAAGCCGTCGGCGGCGCCGGCCCGGAACCACTCCTCGAGGTCGTCGGCGATCCGCTCCGGGGAACCGACGACGAGACGGTGGCCGCCCGCGGGACCGCCGGCCGTCCGCCGGACCAGCTCCCGCGCGGAGAGCGGCTGCTCCGCGAGCAGCGCGCGCGTGCTGAGCCGGAAGCCCTCGGACCCCGCCTCGCCGGGCACCGACGCCGGCAGGTCCTCGAGGCGCACCGGCTCGTCGAGGTCGCGCTCCGGCAGCCCCAGGGCCGTCAGGACGCCCCGCGCGAGCTCGTCGACCGGCAGCGTCGCGGTCAGCTCCGCCACCCGTCGCCGCGCGTCCTCGTCGGTCTCCCCCACCAGCACGACGACGCCGAGGGAGATCTTCACGTCGTCCGCCCGACGACCGGCCGCGACCGCCCGCGCCCGCACGTCGTCGCGGAACGCGACGGCCCGGCCCCGGGTCTGGGCCACCGTGAACACGACGTCGGCGAAGGTCGCGCCCAGGTCCAGGCCGCCCTCGGACCCGCCGGCCTGGACGACGACCGGGCGCCCCTGCGGTCCGGCCGGCACCGGCAACGGGCCCGCCACCGAGAAGAACTCGCCCTCGTGGTCGATCCGGTGGATCCGCGCCGGGTCGGCGTACCGGCCGGTGTCCTTGTCGGCCACGATCGCGCCCGGCTCCCAGGCGTCCCACAGCCGGGTGACCACGTCGAGGAACTCGTGGGCCCGCCGGTACCGGGTCGCCCGGTCGAGCGGCGCGGCGAGCCCGAAGTTCGCGGCGGCCGCCGGTGCGTACGTCGTGACGACGTTGACCGCCACCCGCCCCCCGGTCACGATGTCCAGCGACTGGAACCGCCGGGCCAGGTTGTACGGGGAGTTGTACGTCGACGAGCTCGTGATCACTGCGCCGACCCGGCGGGTGACGGCGGTGAGGTGGGCCAGCAGCACCAGCGGGTCGATCCCGCCGCCGGGGGTGGTAGCGACGTCCGGCCCGAGCGCCGGGGCGTCCCCGAGGAAGATCGCGTCCAGTCCCGCCTCGTCGGCCGTCCGGGCCAGCTCCTGGTAGTGGTCGATGCTCAGGCTCGCCGCCGGGTCGGCACCGGGCAGGCGCCAGGCGGTGCGGTAGTGGCCGGGCGTCATGAGCGACGCGACGAGGTGCAGCGTGGTCATCGGGCCTCCCGCGGTCGCCAGCCCAGGGCGCCCGCGACGTCCTGGGCGGCGGAGCGCAGCAGCCGCACGTGCTCGTCGGGGTCCGGGACGCCGGGGACGAAGCTCACGAGCAGGTCGGTCACCCCGGCCAGGGCGGGGTCGGCGGCCAGCTCGCGGGCCAGCCGGTCGGGCGGTCCGAGCAGCGCGTTGTCGGCGGCGAGGTACTCCTCCACGCTCTGGTCGGCGTGCGGTCCGCCCGCGGTCGTCCAGCTCTGCCAGCGACGCACCCCGGGAGCCACCAGGCGGGCCGCCTCCACCGGGTCGGGGTGCGGGTAGACCGCGCGCGACGCGAGGACGCGCGGCGTCCGACCCATGCCGGCCCAGGCCTCGGCGAAGGCCGCCCGGTAGGTCGCGACCCAGGCGGCCTGGGCGCGCCGGGCGTCGTCGACGCTGCCGCCGCACCACGCGGTCGCTCGGGAGAGCTGCAGCCCGTCGCCGGCGCGGGCGGCCGCCGCCGCGGCGGCGTGCGCCCGCCCCGGATCGCTGGTCGTGGCCTGCCAGAGCCGTTGCCCCACCCCGGCGCCCGGCGGGTGCAGCACCTCTCCCAGCGCGTTGACCGGCTCGCCGTCGAGGACAGCGTGGAGGCGGGCCACCGCGGCGTCGTACGCGTCGTGCCGGCGGGCGGGGTCCTTCCCGAAGGCCTCCCAGGCGCTCGGGAAGGGGCCCGAACCCACGCCCAGCTCCAGGCGTCCCCCGCTCAGCGCGTCGAGGGTCGCGGCGTCCTCGGCGACCGTCAGGGGGTCGGCGAGGGGCAGGACGAGGACGCCGGTGCCGAGGCGGATCCGGTCGGTGTGCTGGGCGATCGCCGCCAGGACCACCAGCGGTGCCGAGATGTGCTCGTTGCCCTGGCGGAAGTGACGCTGGATCACCCACCCGGAGTCGTACCCCAGCTCCTCGGCCGCCCGGAAGAGATCCACCGCCTCCCGGTAGGCGTCGGCCGGCGGCACGTCCCGGTCCAGGTGCAGGAGGAACCCGAGCCGGAACGGGCGCCCGTCGTCCGTCCCGGCACCCACACCCGCACCCTCACCCGTGGCCGGGGCGGTGCCCGCGAGGGACCCCGGCACGCCCGGGGCGGTCACCGGCCGAGCCCCGTGCCGTGCACGCCGTGCTCGTCGACGAGGGCGAGCTCGTCGTCGCCCAGCGCGGGGAACTGCAGGGCGCGGAGGTTGTGGTCGAGCTGCGCCGTCGAGCTGGCCCCGATCAGCGCCGACGTCACCTCCGGACGGCGCAGCACCCACTGCAGGGCGAGCTGGGCGAGCGACTGGCCGCGGGCCTCGGCCAGCTTGTGCAGCTCCGCCGTCCGGCGCCGGTAGGTGTCGTCGAGGACGTCGAGCGGCAGGAAGGGGCTGTTCCCGGCCCGCGCGCCCGCCGGGACGCCGCCCAGGTACTTGTCGGTGAGCAGCCCCTGGGCCAGCGGCGAGTAGACGATGACGCCGACGCCGTCCTCGGCGGCCTCGACCAGCAGGCCCTCCTGCTCGGGACGACGGTCGTAGATCGAGTAGCGCGTCTGGTGGATCAGGAGCGGGACGCCGGCCCGGCGCAGCAGCGCCGCGGCCTCCCGGGCCCGGTCGGGCCGGTAGTTCGACAGGCCGACGTAGAGCGCCTTGCCCTGCTGCACGGCGCTGACCAGGGCGCCGACCGACTCCTCCAGCGGCGTCGAGAGGTCCGGGCTGTGGTGGTAGAAGATGTCGACGTAGTCCGTGCCGAGGTCGCGCAGGCTGTGCTCCAGCGAGCCGAGCAGCGCCTTGCGCGAGCCGCCGCGCAGGTACGGGCTCGGGCCGATCGGGTTGCCGGCCTTGGTCGCCAGGACCAGCTCGTCGCGGTAGGGGGCCAGGTCCTTCGCGAGGATCCGTCCGAAGGCCTGCTGCGCGGCCCGGTGCGGCGGGCCGTAGCGGTCGGCGTGGTCGAAGTGCGTGATGCCCAGGTCGAAGGCGTGCAGGACGATCTCGCGCTGGACGGCGGACGGGTGGTCGGTGCCGAACCGGTGCCAGAAGCCGAGGGAGAACGCGGGCAGGTCGAGCCCGGAACGCCCGGTGCGCCGGTAGGGGATGGTCTCGTAGCGGTCCGGTGCGGCCGCGTAGGTGGTCTCGAACGTGCCGTGGCTCATGGTCTGGTCTCCCGGACGTCAGCGGTCGGTGGTGGCGGGCGGGCGGCGGCGCAGCGCGGCCGGTTGCAGCGACGGGGTGTCCCGCCCGGTGTCCCGCTCGAGGAACTGGGTGCCGGGCCGCACGATCCCGTCGACGGCGTCCAGGAGCTCGTCGGACAGCTCGACGGTGGCGGCCTTCAGGTACGCCTCGAGGTGCTCGGGCGTGCGCGGCCCGATGATGACGCTGCTGATCGCGGGGTGGTTCAGGGCGAAGGCGACGGCGAGGTCGACGAGGGTGAGGCCGTTCCCCTCGGCGAGCCGGGCCAGGGCGTCCGCGGCGGCCAGCTTGTGGCGGTTCTGCTCCAGGGTGACGTCGAAGCGGCCCGGGATCAGGTCGGCCCGCGCCGAGGTCGGCTGCTCGCCGCCGACGCGGTACCGGCCCGACAGCCAGCCGGCCGCGAGCGGGCCGTAGCCGAGGACCCCGACCCCGTACCTCTGCACGACGGGGAACACCTCCCGCTCGGCGCCACGGACGAGCAGCGAGTACGGCAGTTGCTCGGTGTGCGGCGCGATCAGGCCGTGGCGCTCCGCCAGCCAGTGCGCCTCGACCAGCTGGTGGGCCGGGAACACCGACGTCCCGTAGTATCTGATCTTGCCCTGCCGGACCAGCCCGTCGAGGGTGTGGAGCGTCTCCAGCAGGTCGGTGTGCGGGTCGGGCCGGTGGGCCTGGTAGAGGTCCAGGTGGTCGGTGCCCAGCCGGCGCAGGCTGTCCTCCACCGCCCGGGTCACCCACCGGCGCGAGTTCCCGGCGTGCCGCGGGTCGTCACCGACCTGGCCGTGGAACTTGGTCGCGAGGAAGACGTCGTCCCGCCGGCCGCCCGCCAGCGCCCTGCCGACGGTCTCCTCCGAGGCGCCCTGGCCGTAGACGTCCGCGGTGTCGACGGCGGTGATCCCGGCGTCGAGCGCGGCGTGGATGATCCGGATGCTCTCCTGCTCGCCCTGCCACCGCCCGAAGTTCATGGTGCCGAGCGTGAGCGGGGAGATCAGGACGCCGGTGCGCCCGAGCACCCGGGGTGCCGTGACGGTCATGTGGTCCTTCCTGGCTGACGTGTCCCTGGGCCGGCCCTGGCTGACGTGCGGTTCAGAAGAGCCCGCTCGTCGGCGGGTCCTCACCCGTGAGGTGGTAGGCCCCGGCGACGGCGAGCTTCCACTGCCGCGGGTTGTGGTTGGCGGCCGTGCGCGCGTTGCGCCAGTGCCGGTCCAGCCCGAGATGACGGTCGGTGATGCTTGCCCCGCCGACGTCGAAGAGCAGCTCCGCCGCCCGCAGCGCGCTCTCGATGGCGACCGCACCGGCCTGGGCGACCTGGACGGCGGCCTCGGCGCCCGCCGTCCGGGCCGCCTCGCCGGTGAGTCCGCGGGTGCGCTGCACCTCCTCCGCACCGAGCAGGACGACGGCGCGGGCGGCCTGCGCCCGGGCGGCGATCTCCCCGATCGTGTGCCGCACGTAGGGGTCGTCGACGCTGCGCGGGGCGGTGCTGTGCTTGATCGGCCGGGCCCTGGTCCGCACGAACTCGACCGCGTCGGCCAGGGCGCGCGCGGCGATACCGGCCTGGACGGCGGCGAGGTAGAGCTGGGCGAAGGCACCCTGCCAGGGGTTGTCCGGCGCGGCGGTGCCGTCCAGGACGGCCTCCGCATCGGACACCCGCACCCCGGTCAGCCGGGTGGTGCCGCTGGCCGTCAGCCGTTGCCCGACGGCGTCGAAGTCGTCGACGACCTCCACGCCCTCCCGGTCGGTCGGCACCGTGAACCGCACGAGGGTGCCGTCCTCGGCCCTCGCCTGGGCCGAGAACCAGTCGGCGTACAGGCCGCCGGTCGAGTAGTACTTCTCGCCGTCGATTACCCACCCGCCGTCCACGCGGCGCGCGACCGCGTTGACGGCCCCGCCGGCCCCGCCGGTGCGCTCGTTCGCGGTGCCCGCGAACAGGTCCCGCCGGCGCAGCCGCCGCAGCGCCTCGTCCCGGTGCGGCAGGTCCTCGCGGCCCGCGACCTGGTTGGCCAGCAGGAAGCTGCTGCGCAGGGCCTGCGCGACGTTGGAGTCGGCGCGGGCGACGTCGACGACCACCTCCGCGACGTCCCGGACGGTGCCCCCGGCACCGCCGTCCTCCCGGGCCACGCCCACCAGGGCGATCCCGGCGCGGGCCAGGGCCCGGACGTCGGCGAAGGCGAAGTCCCGGGCGCCCTCGCGGTCCCGGGCGGTCTCGCCGAGCCGGGCGAGCACCGGCGCCACGGCGGTCCGGATCCCCGCCACGGTGAGCGCCTCGCCGGGCGGCGTCGCAGCGACGTCCCGGTCGTCCACCGCGGTCATGCGAGCACCCCGGCGACCGCGGGCAGGCCGAGCGACGCGCGCAGGCCGAGCGACGCGCGCAGGCCGTCGCCGCCCGGACCGTCCGCCCGCCCGGGTGCCACCAGTTGCGGTACCAGTTGCGGTACCAGTTGCGGCACCAGTTGCGGCACCAGGGCGCGGAGCGTGGCCGCGATCTCCGCGGGATCACCGCCGACCTGCAGCTCCAGGCCGTCCAGCCGGTCGGCGTCCACCCATCCGTCGAGTTCCCCCGCCACCGCGCCGGCCCGGCCCGCGTCGACGGGCGCGACCGCCGTCCGGCCGACGAGGGCGACGTCGACCCGGGACCGGCCCACCCGGTCGAGGGCGGCGGTGAGGGCGGCGTCGGCGCCGGGCGCCTGCTCCCGCGAGACGCTCACGACGTCCGCGGACACCGCGATCGCCGCCCAGTCGAGCACGTCGAGATCGGCCGCCACCAGCACGGGCCGCCCCTGCACCGAGGAGGGGCCGTCCAGCGGGCCCGCCACCCGGTAGAAGCGTCCGGTGTGCGCGATCTCGCGGACGAGCGCGTCGTCGACGACCAGCGCACGCTCCTGGTCGCCGAGGAGCGCCGTCCGGGGGAAGGACTCCCAGAGCCGGCCGAGGATCCACGCGTACTCGGTCCACCGCTCGACCGGGTCGGACGCCGCCGGGTCCGGGACGGCGGCGTCGCTCACCTCGTCGCCCGCGCCCGGGCGCAGCACCACGCCCGCCCGCCCGGACGCCGCCCGGTCGAGGGACAGCACCCGGCGCGCGGCGTTGTACGGCGCGTTGCCGGTCGTCGGCAGGTCGACCAGGTAGCCGAGTCCGGCGTGCCGCCCGGCGAGGTACCCGGCGACCACGGTCGGGTCGACGCCGAGCCGCCCGGGCACGCCGTCGAGCAGGCGTAGGGCCGTGACGCCGACCGCCTGGGCGGCGGCGGCGATCGCGTCGGCGGCGGCCAGGCCGACCGGCGCCGGGTCGGCACCTGGGGTCGCGGCCGAGGTGTCGGTCACCACCAGGTCGAGCAGGACGGGGAGGGGCACCGGAAGTCCCTTCGTAGGTACGGAGTCCGCTGCGGCACGCTGGGCGTGCGGCGTGCCGGGACGGGGTCAGCGCGCCGCCTCCAGCGGCTCGCGATCGGGCACGCGGACCGGCGCGGCCGGCAGCCCGAGGCCGAGGTGGTGGCGCAGCGTCGTGCCCGTGTAGTCGGTGCGGAACAGGCCGCGGCGCCGCAGTTCCGGCACGAGGTGGTCGGCGAAGTCGTCGAAACCGGAGGGCAGCACGTCGGGCATGACGTTGAAGCCGTCGGCGGCACCGGACCGGAACCAGGTCTCGACGTCGTCCGCGACCTGCTCGGGCGTGCCCACCACGATCCGGTGGCCGGCCCCGCCCGACAGCTTCCGCAGGAGCGCGCCGAGCGTGGGGCGCTCCCGCACGATGATCTCGCGTACCAGCCGGTAGAACGTCTGCGAGCCGCCGGCCTCGTCGGGCTCCGGCAGCAGGTCGAGCGGGACGGGCCGGTCGTCGCGCAACCCTTCCAGCGAGATGCCCAGCTGACCGGCCAGCCGGCCCCGCGCGTAGGCGTCGGGCAGCAGCTCGTCCAGCAGCTCCCGGCGGACCCGGGCCTCCGCCTCCGTGCTGCCGAGCACGGTCGACAGGCCCGGCAGGACGACGATCTCGTCCGGGTCCCGGCCGAAGGCGACCGCACCGCGGCGCAGCTCGGCGCGGAAGGCGCGCGCCGCCGCGACGTCCTGCTCGGCCGAGAAGATCACCTCCCCCACGCGGGCGGCCAGCCGTCTGCCGTCCGTGGACCCCCCGGCCTGGACGACGACGGGCCGCCCCTGCGGCGACACGAGCTCGGTGCGCGCGTCCCAGGCCGCGACGACCTGCGCCACGAACGCGGCGGCGCGCCGGTACCGCAGCCCGTGGTCGGGCTCCCCGGCGCGCCCGAAGTTGGCGGCGGCCACCGCTCCCGCGGTGGTCACCACGTTCCAGCCGACGCGCCCGCCGCTCACGTGGTCGAGGTCGCCGATGCGGCGGGCCAGCTCGACCGGGTCGTTGTAGGACGACGACAGCGTCGCCACCAGCCCGATCCGCTCGGTCTGTCCGGCGATGCGGGCGAGCACCGTCGTCGGCTCGAGGTTGTTGCCGGTCCGGTGCCGGGTGGCCGGGTCCAGGACGGGCCCGTCGGCGAGGAAGACCGCGTCCAGCTTCGCAGCCTCGGCCTTGCGGGCGATCGAGGTGTAGTGCTCGATCGAGTAGGAGGCCAGGGCGTCCGTCCCCGGGAACCGCCAGGACCCGCCGAAGACCCCGGCGTTGAGGATGTTGACGTTGAGGTGCAGCTGACCGCTCACCGGTGCGCTCATGGGGTGGTCCTCCTGTCGTCCGGGCCGGGCGCGTCGGCGACCGACGGCCGGTCGCGGTGGTAGCCGGACACCGGGCTGCGCCCGTTGACCAGGTGGTCGCCCACGATCCGGGGCTTGTAGATCACCGGGTTGTGGGACGCCAGCGTCCGGGCGTTGCGCCAGTGCCGGTCGAGATGGACCCGCGCCCGGACCGTCGAGGACCCGCCGGCGTCGAACGCGGTCGTGGCCGCGTCGAGGACGGCGTCGATCACGGCGATCTGCGCGGCGGACGTGTCGACGTAGGCGCGCGCGTAGGCGTCCGGGGTGCCGGCCGCGTGCGCGGCCTCCAGACTCTCGGCCGCGAACCGCAGCAGGGTCTCGGCCGTGAGCCGGCGTGCCTGGAGCCGGCCGACGACGGCGAGGACGTCCGGGTCCTGCGAGGCGGTCGCGGAGAGCGCGTGCAGGCTCGTGCGGGTCCGGGCCCGGACGACGTCGACGGTCTCGGCGACGATGCTGCGGGCGATCCCGGTCAGGTTGGCCAGGTGCACGATCTGGACGAACGAGTCCAGCCCGTCCATCGACTCCTGGTGCTGGCCGACGTCGCCCGGCTCCTCGACGGGGACGTCGGCCAGCAGCGTGGTCCCGCTGCCGGTCTGCCGCTGGCCGATGCCGTCCCAGTCGTCGACGTGGGTGACGCCGGGGTGCCGGGCGGGGACGACGACGAACCCGCGGCCGCCCTGGTCGTCGCCGACCGCCGTCCGCACGTGGTCCGCGAACCGGGACCCGGTCGAGTAGAACTTCGTGCCGGTCACGACCCGCCGCCCGTCGACCCACCGCACGCGCGTCGTGGTCGCCGACCAGTCCCCGGCGTCGTGACCGTCCAGGGCCGCCGGGGCCGCCTGCGCCACCAGGGCCGCCGGTTCGGACTGGGCGTTGCCGAACACGGCACCGGCGCCGATCCGACGCAGCCAGTGCTCGCGCACCTGCGGGTCGGTCTCCCGCCGCAGGATCTCCGTGGTGGTGAAGTGCCCGCGCCAGATCTGCGGGACGTTCGAGTCCGCCTCCCCCGCCTCGGCCAGCAGCTGGAACAGGGTGGGGAGGTCGACCCCGAACCCGCCGTACTCCGGCGGCACGCGCAGCCGCCCGAACCCGGCGTCCGACAGCTCCCGGACCAGCGCGTCCGGATGCTCCCCGGTCAGGTCGCGCTCGCCCGCCCCGCGGGCCAGCTCGGCCAGCACCGCGCGGATCGGGCCCAGCGCCTCCGCCAGGCCCGCGGGGCGCACCCGGGTCGCCGTCACGACGCCCCCAGCAGCTTGCGGCCGGCGACGGCGGCCAGCAGGCGGACGGTGTACTCGTGGGCGGGGCGGGCGAAGACGTCCTCCACCGGCCCCTGCTCGACGATGCGCCCCTGCTGCATCACCGCGACCCGGTCGGAGATCGCCCGCACGACGGCGAGGTCGTGGGAGACGAAGACGTAGGTCAGCCCGCGGTCGCGCTGCAGCTCCGCGAGCAGGGCGAGGATCTGCGCCGCGACCGAGACGTCCAGCGCCGAGATCGGCTCGTCCAGCACGACCACCTGCGGTTCCACCACGAGGGCCCGGGCGAGGGCCACCCGCTGCCGCTGGCCGCCGGAGAGCTCCCGCGGGTGCCGGCGGAGGAAGCCCGCCGGCAGCGTGACGGCCTCGAGGGCGGCGACGACCTGCTCCTCGTGCCGGCGACGGCGGCGCCGGAACGGGCCCTCCGGGCCGAAGGAGCGCAGCGGCTCCTCGACCACGTCGAACACGTCGAAGCGGGGGTCGAAGGAGGAGTACGGGTTCTGGTGCACGGTCTGGACGTCGCGCCGCAGCGGACGGAACGCGCGGCGGCCCAGCCGGGTGACGTCGGTTCCCAGCAGCGACACCGTGCCCGACGTGGCGTGCGTGAGTCCGGTGAGGACGCGGACCGTCGTCGACTTGCCGCTGCCCGACTCCCCGACGACGGAGAAGGTCTCGCCGCGGCGCACCTCGAAGGAGATGCCGTCCACCGCCGCCACGTCGCCGTACTCCTTGCGCAGGTCGCTGACGGAGACGACCGGGTCGACCACCGGGCGACCGGCGGCCTCGCCCCCTCCGGCCGGCCCGACGCGTTCGGCCACCTCGACGTGCTCGGGCCGACCCGGCTCGGCGGCCCGGCGCCGCGGCACGGTCGTGCGGGACGGGACGCTGTTGAGCAGGCGCCGGGTGTACGGGTGCTGCGGGTCGGTGGCGACCTGATCGGTCGGCCCGAGCTCCACGAGCCGCCCCTCCTGCATGACCCCGATGAGGTCGGACCGGTCTGTCGCCACCCCGAGGTCGTGGGTGACGAGGACGACGGCGGTCCCGGTGCAGCCCTGGAGTTCGGCGATGAGGTCGAGCACCTGCTTCTGCACCGTGGCGTCCAGACCGGAGGTCGGCTCGTCGGCGATGATCAGGTCGGGGCCGCTCGCGACCGCCGCCGCGATGAGCACCCGCTGCTGCATGCCGCCGGACAGTTCGTGCGGGTACTGGCGGAACCGGCGCTCGACGTCGGTGAACCCCACCAGGTCGAACAGCTCGTGCACCCGCCGGCGCCGGCCGCCGGCGTCCAGGTCGGAGTGCAGGCGCAGCACGTCCTCGACCTGGTGACCGACGCGACGCACCGGGTCCAGCGACACCGTCGGGTCCTGCGGGACGAGGCCGATCGCGCGGCCCCGGACGTCGCGCCAGCCCCGGGGGGACAGGTCCGTCAGGACCTCGCGACGGAAGCGGATCCGCCCGCCGGTGACCCTGCCGTTGGCGGGGAGCAGGCCGAGGATCGCGTGACCCGTGGTGGTCTTCCCCGATCCCGACTCGCCCACCAGGGCGAGCACCTGACCCGGGTGGACCTGGAAGCTCACGTCGTGCAGGACCTGCTGCCACTGCCTGCCGACGCGGTAGGAGACCGCCAGGCCCTCCACCGAGAGCAGCGGGCCCTCGGTGCCGCGATCGTCGGTCGCGGCCACCGTCGGATCGCCGAGGATCGTCATGAGGTGCTCCGCCGGGTGAGGTGGTGGGAGAGGTGGTTGGTGGCCAGCACGACCGCGACCACGGTCAGCCCCGGCCAGAGGGTGAGCCAGCCACGGGTCGCCAGGTAGGTGCGGCCGTCGGCCACCAGGCGGCCCCACTCCGGGGCCGGTGGCTGGGCGCCGAGCCCCAGGAAGCTCAGCGAGGCGATCCAGATGATCGCGATCCCGAACTGGACCGTGAGCACGGCGAGCGTCGGCGCGAGCGAGTTGGGGATCACGTGCCGGCGCAGGACGGCGAAGGACGACGCGCCGCTCGTGATCGCCGCCTCGACGTAGGCGCTCGAGCGCGACCTGAGCACCTCCGACCGGATCAGCCGGGCGAACGTCGCGGTCATCGTGAGGCCGACCGCGATCGCCGCCTGGACGACGCCGAACCCGAGGATGACGACGATGGTGATGGCCAGCAGGAAGCCGGGGATGGACAGGACCACGTCGATGGCCCTCATGACCAGGCTGTCGGTCAGGCCGCCGAACCAGCCGGAGATCGACCCGAGCAGCGACCCCAGGATGCTGCCGACCCCGACCGCGACGGCCGAGCCGGTCAGCGAGGCGCGCGCGCCGTGGACGACGCGGGCGTAGAGGTCTCGGCCGAGCTGGTCCGTGCCGAACCAGTGCTCCCCCGACGGCGGCAGGAACCGGTGCCCCGGCACGACCGCCAACGGGTCGTCGTGGGTGAAGAGCCCGGGGACGACGGCCCAGGCCAGCACCAGGCCGACCACCCCGAGGGCCGGCAGGAGGCTCCAGCGCGCGCCGATCCGGCGCGCCACCTCACCGGTCGCGGCGACGGCGCTCACGGCACGCTCACCTCCGCGGTGGCCCGGGCGGCCGGGACGGCGGCCCGGGCGGCCCGGCCGCGCGTCACCCGCTGCGTCCTGCCGTCGACGAGGATGCGCGGATCGATGAACGGGTAGGCGATGTCGACCAGGAGGTTGACGCAGACGTACACCGCCGTCGAGAGCAGCACCACCCCCTGCACCACCGGCAGGTCCTGGGTGCTCACCGCCCCCACCACGAGCTGGCCGATCCCCTTGCGCGCGTAGACGGTCTCGGTGACGACGGCGCTGGCGATCAGCTCGCCGAAGGCGATGCCCAGCAGGGTCAGGGCCGGGAGCGAGGAGTTGCGGAAGACGTCCTTGCGGAAGATGTAGCCCTCGCCCGCGCCCTTCGCCTGCAGCACGTGCACGAAGGGCTGGCCGCGGGTGGAGCGGATCGAGGCGGCCAGGGTCTGGGACAGCGGCGCCGCGATCACGAACGCGAGGGTCGCGGCGGGGGCCAGCAGCGCCACGAAGGTGCCGTCGTCCACGGAGGGGATCAGGTGTGCCCGGAACGAGAGGTACTGCAGCGCCACGATGCCGACCACGAACGTCGGCACCGAGGCCCACAGGGACGGCACCGCGCTCGCCAGCTCGCGCAGCCACCCCCACGGGCCGTAGGTGATGAGCCCGGCGACGACCGTCGAGAACACGATGCCGAGCCCGAGCCCCAGCAGGGTGAGCCGCAGGGTGCTCGGCAGCGCGTCCGCGATCAGCTCCTGGACGGACGACCCGCTGGTGAGCGAGAAGCCGAACCGGCCCGTCAGGACGCCGCCCAGCCCGTGGAGGTACTGCCACCACAGCGGCCGGTCGAGCTTGTACCAGTCCAGCAGCGTCTTGGCCGCCTCGGGGGTGATGTTGCTCTCCGGGTTGGCGATCCGGTTGCGCACCGCATCGCCGGGCAGGGCGCTCAGGAGGACGAACGACAGGGTGTAGGCGGCCCAGAGCACCAGAACGGCCTGCCCCGCGCGCTTGACGAGGTAGCGACGCATCGCGCTCACCCGGCCTTACCTGGACAGCCAGGTGTCGTAGAACCAGGAGCGGCCCGTCGACTCCGTGGCGTAGCCGTGCACGCGCGGTGCCAGGGCGAAGACCTGCGTCTCGTCGTAGAGCGGGATGGCGTAGGCCTGCTGGAAGAGGTAGTCCTCGGCCGCCTTGACCGCGGCCTTGCGCTTCTCCGGGTCGAACTCGCCGGCCTGCGCCTGGACCAGGGTGTCCAGCGTCCGGTCCGGCGCGGCCTTGTCCTGCCCGAGTTCGTTGTAGCGCGAGCTGGAGTAGGAGACCCGCAGCACGTTCGGGTCCGCCGTGGAGGTCTGCCCCTGCTCGAAGGCCCACTTCGCGTCACCCGAGCCACCGGCCGTGGAGATCGCCTCGTACTCGGTCAGCGAGGCGCTGTGGATCCTGAGGTCGATGCCGGCCTTCTTCCACTGGGACTGCAGCAGCTCCAGCACGTTCTGGGACACCTGGTAGTACGGCGACAACCAGATGTCGAAGTGGAGCTTCTCCCCGCCCTTGACGCGGATGCCGTCGGGGCCCGGCGTCCAGCCCGCCTCGGTGAGCAGCGACGTGGCCTTGGCCAGGTCGTAGGTGAGGTACCGGCTCGAGTCCGAACGCAGCGGGGTGCCCTTCACGAGGGCGCTGCTGGGCACCGGGTAGTTCTTGGTGAGGACGGTCCGGTTGATCTCCTCGCGGTCGGTCGCGGCCTGCAGCGCCTGGCGGACCTTGAGGTCCTTCGTGGCGGCGGGGGCCTTGGGCCCCAGCTGCACGGCGAGCTTGTTCGTGCCGCCCTGCACCGGGATGGCGACGAGCGTGTCACCGTTGGCGACCACCGTCTCCTCGTCGGCCGGCGCGATGTTGCGCGCGATGTCGGCCTCGCCGGACTGCAACGCACCCACCCGGGTGCTCGCCTCCGGCACCGTCTTGAAGACGATCTTCTGCAGGTGGGCCTTGCCCTGGTGGCCGGAGCCATCGGGCGCCCAGTGGTAGTCCTCTCGCCGCTTGAGCGTGATCCCCGTCGTGCCGCTGACCGAGTCGACGACGAACGGGCCGGTCCCCACCCAGTTCTTCGCCCGGCCCTGGCCCTCGAGGTTCTGCGCGAGGAACGGCTTGCCCAGGATGGTGCTCGCCCGGTAGTTCGACAGGACCTGCAGGAAGCCGGCGTCCGGCGCCTTGAGCTTCACCTTCAGCGTCGAGGCGTCGACCACCTCGGTCCCGGCGTAGCCCGCCCAGAAGCCGTCCTGCGGGATCCCCAGCGCCTTGTCGCCGAGCCCGTGCTGGTCGAAGTTCAGCTTGACCGTCCCGGCGTCGAGCGGGTCGCCGTTGCTGAAGGTGATGCCCGGCTTGAGATGGAAGGTGTAGGCGAGATGGTCGGCGCTGATCTCCCAGGACGCCGCCAGCCAGGGCTTGAAGCCGCCGGTCTTCGGGTCCTGCCAGATGAGCCGCTCGCCGAGGTTCCCGGAGACCTGGCTGTTGGACCAGATCGAGTTCGTGGGCACCCAGGCGGTGTACTCGACCGGGTCGTAGAAGGTCAGGGTGCCCCCGTCGACCGGGGTCCCGCCGGCCGACGCCGGCGAGCCGGACGAGGACGACGTGCTGCCGCAGGCGGCGAGGGTGGTCGCGAGCGCTGCGACGGCGAGGCAGCAGGCCAGGCGTCTGCGGGTGAGGGTGCTCGTCATCGTCGTGGACGTCCTTCGTGAGGGGGTGGGCACCGGGCCGCTCCCGGGCGTCGGGGCAGGAGCGCGTCTAAAGTGCATCAAGTTAATCAGAATTATGCAGTAGTGGTACCGTCGATGGCCAGGCCCGGCCGGAGCGAGCCCGAGCCCGGGTCCGAGTCCGAGTCCGTGCGCCGGTCGATCGCGGATCCCGAGGGGGCGTCACCCATGACAGCGACCCACACCCCGACCCACACCCCGGCCCAGACCCCGACCACCGGTGCGGCGGACGCCGTGCGGGCGGCGGACCGGAACCCCTTCGTGGGCCGGGTCGAGCAGTACGCGGAGCAGGTGCTCCGCCCGACGGCGTTGCGGACGGACCGCGAGGGCGTCACCGCGGAACGGGTGGACGAGCTGCGCCGGCTGGGCCTGCTCAACCACCTCGCGCCGGTGGAGCACGGCGGCCAGGCGGGCCTCGACCGGGCCGCCGAGCGCCGGCTGCACGAGATCGTCGCCGGCGCCTGCCTCAACACCTGGCTGGTCTGGGCGCAGCACGCACCGGTGTCCGCCCCGCACGACGCGGACGGGACCCGGAGGGCCGCGCCGGGCGAGCTCGGCCGGCGGGCGCTGCGCGGGGAGGTGCTGCTGGGGGCCGCGATCAGCGACGTCCGGCGCTTTCCCGACCGGTACGTCGCCGCCGGGCGGACCGCGACCGGGTGGACGTTCTCCGGCGTCGTCTCCTGGGTCAGCGGCTGGGGCCTCAACGCGGCCCTCACCGTGGCCGCGGTCGAGCCGGGGACCGAGACGGTGGTGACCGCCCTCGTGG
>Ga0302322_100001642_pt1 | contig 18480 bp, 13 predicted proteins | sample Fen_T0_2_FD_203757 | JGI IMG/M metagenome (GOLD analysis project Ga0302322, IMG submission 203757) | Peat permafrost microbial communities from Stordalen Mire near Abisko, Sweden - Fen_T0_2 | ecosystem: Environmental > Terrestrial > Soil > Wetlands > Permafrost | place: Sweden: Abisko... | reverse complement strand
AGTGCAGCATGAACCGCACTGGCATACATACTGGATGAATCCAGGTACCGGGCTTCCGACCACGCTGGCGTGGGAACTGCCAGCGGGGTGGACCGCGAGCGAGTTTCAGTGGCCGGTGCCCCGCACGTTCACGGACCCCAACGGTGGCGTTACGGGTCACGGCTATGAGGGCGACCTTTTGCTCCCCCTGACTCTCACGCCGCCGGCCAATCTCAAGGTGGGCGAAACGATCACGTTGCGCGCGAAGGCGGACTGGCTGATGTGTTCCGACACCTGCGTGCCCGGTTCCGCTCCTGTGGAACTCACACTTCCCGTTTCCGGTGGCTCCGCTCAGCCCAACGCTGAATGGAGCGTGAAGATTGCGGCGGTCACGATGCCCCTGCGGCCGAAGGACTGGAACATTCAGGCGGTCCATTCCGGCAAGGTGGTCCGACTGCTCGTCAACCCGGTGGCGGGCACGAGCCTGCGGACGGCGGGGCTGCACTTTTTCCCGGAGGACAATTCAATTCAGTATGACCAGGCCCAGACCATAAAGGCTACGGCGAGCGGCTTAGAACTGGACTTGGCGTTTGCCTCCGAAGCGGACGCCGCCTCGACCCGTCTGCGCGGGGTTCTCGCTCAGGATTCGCACTTGGGATGGCAGATCGATGTTCCTCTCACCGCGGCGGAGGTCGCGATCCCGGCGGTCGCCGGAGCCGCTCCCGCGAAAGCGGCCACGGGTCTGGCCGGCACATTGTTTCTGGCGGTGATCGGCGGCATGGTCCTCAACCTCATGCCGTGCGTGTTTCCGGTGCTCGGCATCAAGATTCTGGGCTTTGTCAACCAGTCGGGCAACGACCGGAAAAAGATCACGCTGCATGGAGTGGTGTTCACGCTGGGTGTGCTCATCTCATTCTGGACCCTGGCGGGTGCATTGTTGATTCTGCGTGCCGGCGGTTCGCAGCTGGGTTGGGGCTTTCAACTGCAGTCGCCGGCCTTTGTCTTCGGTATGGCCGTATTCATGCTCATCTTCGCGCTTAACATGAGCGGTCTGTTTGAAGTCGGATTGGCGGCAACCGGTGCCGGGGCGAATCTGCAGATGAAGCAGGGTTACACCGGTTCATTCTTCACCGGCGCCTTGGCGACCCTCGTGGCGACGCCGTGCAGCGCCCCGTTTCTGGCCCCGGCGCTTGGCGCGGCCCTGGCCCTCTCGGCCTTTCAATCGTTTCTGGTGTTCACTGCGATCGCCGTCGGCTTGTCGACGCCCTATCTGCTGCTTTCGATCTTTCCGCAGGCAATCAAGGTTCTGCCGCGGCCCGGCGCCTGGATGGAGACCTTCAAGCAGTTCATGGCATTCCCTCTCTACGCCACCGTGGGTTGGCTGCTCTGGGTGCTCGCCGGCCAGACCCGGGACGACGACAATGCATTGCTCCTGATCGCCTTCGGTTTTGTGCTCGTGTCCATGGCGACGTGGATTTACGGCCGTTTCGGCCAGGCCCACGGCAAAGTGGCCAAGCAGTGGTTCGGTCGGTGTGCCGCCGCGGTCCTCTTCGTCACGGGCATGTGGATGGGATGGCCCAAGGATTCAAGTTCCTCCGTCGCCGGCCAGTATCAGGTTGCCTGGCAGAAATGGACCCCGGAAGCCGTGACGGCTGCTCGGGCCGCGGGCCGCTATGTGTACGTGGATTTCACCGCCCGCTGGTGCGCGACCTGCCAGACGAACAAGGCGACGGTTTTCCACTCCGACGCCGTGCTGGCCGCCCTCGCGAAGCAAAAAGTGGTGCTGCTGCGGGCAGATTGGACCAATCGTGATCCGCTCATCACGGCCGAACTGAGTCGCTGGCAGCGATCTGCCGTGCCGTTCAACTTGGTTTATGCTCCCGGTGCCGAGGCTCCTGTGGTTCTGCCGGAATTGCTCACACCGGACAAGGTGGTGGCCGTCATCTCGCAGTCGAGTGGGGCTAATTAACGGACGGTACCCCGTCGATATAACGCCCAGCACAAGGACATGACTTGGCTGGGCCATAGCCGGGCGATGAAAAATGGGAGGGTGGGGCGAGTTTGGATTGTGCCCGCCAACTCGGACGTATAGCTAAAATAAGAAAACTAGATGCTCCGCCGTGAATTCATTTCGAATCGTTTCATGGCGAGAGTGCCCCACACTGTCGCTGTTCGCGGCGTCGATGGGGAGACTGGTCTGGAGAATGCGCTGGTCGCGGCAACCAGTCATGCGGTTTCGGCCGCACGTCAACGGTTGCACGAATCGACTTTTAGTGGGAATTCGAAGCTGAATCCGTCGTGATATTCTTGTCCTCATGACCATTCGATTTCGAATCCTGGCCATGTTGGGACTGCTGGTCGCCGTTTTTTGTGCGACGTTCTTTCTCTTGGAAAATGTCCAAGCGAAGGAGGGGCGGGATGCGCGACGGCAGCAACAGGTGGATCTGTCCGTGCGGCTGAACCGCCTGATCGATTTCAGCTCGCGCGCGGTCGGTCGCTATTTGGCCGACAGCGCGGAGCGCGAGGACCTTGGCGGCCTGCTGGTTGGTCGGGTGGGCGCCCAAGCCGAGGCTTCGCTAATTGCGCGGATGAAACCGTACGAAGTGACGGCTGCATGGTTGCTGCTTCCGGACGGCTCGATTCGGTTGGCGATGGGCAGCCAGATCGATACCCGCGCCCCGTCGGTGCCGATTTCAGCGGCAGAATGGGTGGACCGGCTCAAGGGCGGCGCGAATTTTCGATTCTTTGAGTTTATAGGAGACGCCCTCCACGAAATCCAGGGTGTGCCGGTCCATGCGAGCGTCGAGGAAGGCAAGCGAACGATTGGCTGGTTGTTGGCGGCCCGGCCGTGGGACAGCCGCCGGCTGGAGGAGTTGGCGGATTCTGCCGGCGGAAGGTTGATGCTCACTGGGGAGAGACATCTGAGTGATGCGCGTCCGGACGATGAACTTGAGGCCTGGATACCGTTCCAGGACCATCGCGGTCGTGCAATCGCAGGATTGGATTTTCACGTGGCCGAGCCCTTGGAAGAGGATCCGGCCTTGGAAAAAATGGAACTTACCTTGTTTCTGGTGAATGGAGGCGCAGCGCTTCTCTTGATTGGCGTGCTGTTACAGGCTTGGGTGCTGCGACCGTTCGCGCTGGTTGGGGCGAGCCTCAGGACCCGGGATCCGGGCCCATTGGCATCACTGCTTTCGAAGCAGGATGAATTTGGTGACATGGCCCGGACCGTGCAGTCGGCCTTGGCGGATCGCGCCCAGCTAAAACAGTCGTTGGAAGAACGCATTCGGTTGGGCCGTGAACTGCATGACGGAGCGATTCAAGGGGTCTACGCCTCCGGCTTGGCGTTGAGCCGGGCCCAGTCGCTGATCAATCGAAATGTTCCTGAAGCCCACCAGTTGCTCGAAGAGACCAAGGCGGAGCTGAATCGGATCATTTGGGACCTGCGTCGCCAAATTGAGCAGGCGGATCCCGCTCCGGCGCGGGAAAACTTCGGTGAAGCGGTGCGTCGCATCGTTCGGCTTTTCTCGGGGGCGGACGAGGTGACGACGACGATCGACGTCGATGAAGACTTGGTCGCGCTGTATTCGCCCCTGCATCGCGGCCAGGCGCTCCAATTCGTGCGCGAAGGGGTCAGTAATGCAATCAGGCACGGGAGACCGAAACATCTTTCGGTTTCATGGCAACTCGAGGGCAACGGTTCTTTGGTGCTGATCATCGATGATGGAGTTGGCTTCGATCCACAGGCAAACGCGTCGGCCGGCCGGGGGCTGGGCAATCTGCGTGAGCGGGCAGTCAACCTTGGCGGTACGCTCGCGATCAGTTCCAGCCCTTCGAAAGGAACCAAACTTTCTCTCAACCTTCCCTCGCCGGAAGGCTCGATATGAACGCCCCTGATCCCTCCATTGGCATCCTGATCGTCGAAGACAGCCCGCTCGTTCGTCGTGGAATCCGCTCGGCCATCGAGACCGACTCGCCCGGCTCGAATCTGCGGGTTCTGGGTGAGGCCGAATCGGCGGCCTCGGCGTTGCGCGAAGCCGAGCGGTTGCGGCCAGAGGTCGTTTTGCTCGACCTGCGGCTGCCGGACGACAACGGAATCAATGTTTGCCGTCAGTTGCGTGAGAAGCTCGCGCAGGTTTGCGTCATCATTCTCACCTCGGCGAGTGACGACCGGTCCATTTATGATTCGGTGGTCGTCGGCGCCCAGGGCTACCTTTACAAGGATATCGAGCCATCGGTTCTGATCCGGGCCATTCGGGACGGACATGCGGGGCGGCCGGTTTTTCCCTCGGCCGTTACCTCACGGCTGCTCGGGGTGATGCGAAGTGGCCCGAGCACCGTGGCGGCACCCGTCGGGATAGCGGCACTTACGTCCCAGGAGCGGCGGGTGCTTGAGGCCATGGCGACGGGCCGGACCAACAAGGATATTGCCAGCGTATTGGGTGTTGGTGAAAATACGGTGAAATATTACGTCGCGCGGATTTTTGAAAAGCTGGGCGTCACGCGACGGGCCCAAGCTGTGGCGTTTTTTTTCCGCAATCGGTCCACCTAGGGTGAGCGGGAGGGAGGGCTAGTCCGATTGGCCCTAGTTGATCCCACCCGTTTTCGACAGGCTCGAGCCTCTATCCGAGATGCGGCGAAAAATGTAGGATGGCTACCGTGAAAGCTAATCCGATTTCTGCCACTGCCCGCTTGCCCGCTGCACCGATCCAAGACCACCGGCGCAAAAGGGCAGCGTTCTCCATCGTCGAGGTGATGATGGCAGTAATGGTGATGACGGGTGCGTTTGCCGCCACCATCACGACCCTGCAACGCGGATTTCAGTCGATTGATACGGCGCGCAATTTGGTCATCGCGAGCCAAATCATGCAAAGCGAAATCGAGAAAATGAGAGTGAGTCCTTGGTCCTCGGCTGGCGCCGTGATTGGCATTGTCGACTACACTGATGCGTCGCCGGCGATCCAGATCGATGCGAATTTTCCGGCCAATGTCGCCAGTCGTTTCAGCGTGACGCGCACCATGGCCGATCCCAAGCCGGATATGCGCCAAATCACTCTCACGGTCACCTGGCGCAATGTCGATGGCCGGCAGCTCTCTCGCAGTTACATCACATACTATGCCCGCTACGGCCTGTACGACTATTTCTCATCATGAAAGACCCGGAGATATCCACTGGTGCGAAACATTCTGTTTCAGGAGGGAACAAGCCTGCGGCAGGGTTCACTCTGGTTGAGGTTATCATTTCGACGACTATTGGTTCGATGGTTCTGATCGGAATACTATCCTCGTTCCTGATGCTGACCCGAAGCGGTCATCGGGTATATTTCTATAACGGCATGGAGGCGGAATCGCGCCGGACGCTCGAGGAGTTTGCCCAGGACGTGCGGATGGCAAGCAACTCAACCCTGACGGATTCTTGCACCCTGACCCTGACCGTGCCGGGAAACTACAACGCGTTCGGGCATCAAGTTACCTATGCCTACGGTTCGGTTACTATTGGTTCGGTCACCTACGATGAGTGCTTTTACCGGCGGCCGGGCGACACGACCTCGACCGCCACACCCACCATCCTGATTCGCAATGTGAAGACCTGTGCCATTACCGGTTACGACGTCAATGGGGCGTCGACGACCGTGGATCTCTCGACGAAGCGAATCGAACTAAGTCTGTTCGTCAGCCAGACCGGCACGACGTTGGCTGCCGCGACCAACAATATTATTTCCGCCACCTATCTACTGCGGAACAAGTGACTCTCATCCTTTATGAAAACAGCCTCTTCTGTTCTTTTTCCTGTTCATGTGCGAAAACTGCCGGCCCGACATGATCGAGGCAGTGTCTTGATCGTGGCGCTGATTCTGGCGGCGCTCATCGGCATTGCTCTCGTCAGCTATCTGCAGCTCAGCAATTCGTCCCTGAATCTATCACAGCGTAATTTCTACGACAATTCCGCGATGAATCTTGCGGAGGCGGGACTTGAACGGGCGCTATATTGCGTCAACCGGAACCAGGTAAGTGGTGACAGTCTGACGGCGGCCTGGCCCACCGGCGATGGATGGACCACAAATACCTCCACGCACAAGGCGACGGCGACATTTTCTGGTTTTGCCGTGGGACCCAACACGACCGGGAGCGTGAAGGTGTATGTCGCCAATTACGATCTGGTCGGCCCAGTGACCATGGTGGCGCAGTCCACGGTCAGTCAGCCGAACGGCATCCGGCCGTTGAGCAAATTCATCGAGGTGACCTTGGCCAACCGGAATATGTTCGCGGGTCTGGTGGCGAAGAACTCGATTACGGCGGACAGCAATCTGCGCGTCGACAGTTGGATTTCGACGAATCCTTCCACGTTTGCCTTCACGCCCTATGGCAGCGCGGTGGCGCGCGCCAATGGGCCGATTGGGGTGGTTTCCGCCAGCAATGGGGCGCTCAATTTGGGCGACAATCCGACGATCTATGGCACCGTCAACACCGGAGGCGGCTCTGTCAGCAAGTCAGGATCAGCCAAGTTGTCGAATGTGGTGGGTGGCACGGGCTGGAGCCCGGCCCTTGTGAATACTGGATTCACTTATGTCTTCCCCACGATCACGGTCCCGGTTCCGTCGGTGGTCAATAATGTCGCCGCGAGCATTACCGGCAGCATCACCCTGCCTAGTGGCACCGACCTTGTCGCATCGGACGGTAAATACTATTATCAGTTCGCGGCCGGAGCGGTGGTGAACTACGGGGCCAGTACCATGACCATCACGAAGCCGGTGGTTTTTCTCATGACGAACCACAGCGGAACCACTGTGATTTCTACTTCTGACCACGCAACGTTTACTTACGGAATCGCGTCGGGTGACACGGGTTCGTTTAATCTCTATACGGACGGTAACATCAGTTTCGATTCCGGTGCGAATTGGTTCACGAATAAGGCGCCTGTGAACACCGCGATCTGGGGAATCAATCCGACCTCCCAGACGTTTGTGACCCGCGGTGGGGGCAACTTTTACGGATCCATCATCGCCGAAAATGCCACCATCACGTTTGACTCCGGCACGAACATTTACGGGGCATTCAGCGTCAAGGCGATGTCATTGCTCGGAGGCGTCAACTTTCATTACGATGAATCACTCGGCCTCGTGGGTGGCGGCGGTTACAAGGTAACGCAATGGAAGGAACTGCAAAGCGCGACCGAACGCGCCGTTTACTCGTCGGCTTTGAACTTCTGAGCAACCGGCGGGTGGCATCGCGACGCGGGTCGAATTCGGTCAGCCGGTTCCGCCGGATGGCAATTGTGGCACCGCGGTTGCGGTTTCCGCAAGGGGAGCCAATGGCGGGCTTCTAGGTGCTGTCGGGAATAGAAAGTCGCGACTTGGGTGATCATACTTCATTTAGGGAAGATGAGTCCCGACAAGGGCGCTCACCGCCTTGTCGGGAACGTGGTTTCCAGCGGCGAGTTGGTCCGCAGGTTTCGATTCGTGGGCGGAGCAACCCTAGAGGAATGATGCGGAGGATCCCTAGGCACGGAGGCTTGTAACACGGTTATCAAAGCACTTCAGCCGCTCAAAAAAAGGTTGGATGGGACGCGCATTCTCCTTTCGTCGATCCCCGAGACCACACTCAACCTCTGCAACATTCTTTGAAGCCTGTGATTGTTATTTTTCGAACCTGGGCGGTGGCGGCCCCTCGAAGCGAGTGCAGAAACTCCCTTAAAAGATTATGACGACCAACATTCTTTCCTCCTGGTGCCGAGCTCGGCGAAATGCGGTGCTCCCGTTTGGTTTGGCGGCCTTCGCTCTGGCCGCCCTGATGGTGCCGGCGGCTGCGCTCGCGGCTGATTCCGCGCCGGTGTTCACGACCCAGCCATTGAGCCATGCAATTTTCGTGGGCGATAGCGTCACCATGGTGACGGTGGCCAGCGGATCTCCCGCGCCGACGTTCCAATGGCAAAAGAACGGAATAAATATTCCCGGGGCCACCGACTCGTCGCTGGCCTTGAGCAACTGCCAATTGGCCGACGCCGGCAGCTACGGCGTGCTCGCCACCAACACGGCGGGTAGTGTTTCCAGCCGGTTTTCCCGGCTGGTGGTTTTGTCGGCGCAACCCAATGCGATCACCTACAAGGCGACCGTTTACCCCACCGCGGTGACGGCGGGCGGTCGTGTGAGCTTGGATTACCTGCTGACGAATGTCGGAACCAAAAATTGGGGTTCCAATCATTATCTTTCGATTCGGGACAGTAACGGGACATTCGCGGCCTTCTCCTCACTGATTGGCGTCACCTCCGGCGAAAGCAAAACCGCGAACCTCAACTTCGTGGCCCCAACCGTGCCGGGCGTCTATTCGTACACGGTACAGGGCTTGGAGGGTGGGGTGGAGTTTTTCAGCACCAGCGTGACGGTTAACCTGACGGTTCTGGCCGCCGTGCCGAATTCTGTCTCATACAACTCGACGACGTTCCCAGTCAGCACGACTCCGGGTGCCATCGTGAACTTCACCTATAATGTCACAAACACCGGGACAAAGGCTTGGGGAGCGAGCCATTTCTTGTCGTTCAAAGACCCGACCGGTGCCTTCTCCGGGTTTGCGGGCTTGAACGGGATTGCGCCTGGACAAAGCAAGACGGTGAACCTGACCGTTACCGCGCCGACGACCCCGGGAACCTACACGTATGTGGCGCAGGCGTTGGAGGACGGAGTGGAGTTCTTCAATACGCAGGCAATCTTGACTCTGGTGGTCCTCGCGCCGCAGCCCAACGCGATTTCCTACAGTCCTGTCCGGTTTCCCGACCAGGTGATGCCCGGGGCCACGGTCAATCTGCGATACACGCTGAACAACAACGGCACTACGGCCTGGGGCGCCAATCACTATGCCTCTTTGCGGGACGCAAACGGAACCTATCTGGCGTTCGTTTCGCTCGACGGCGTGGCGCCAGGCGCAAGCATCACGGTCAATTTTAGTTTCGTGGCACCGTCGACTGCAGGATCTTTCTCCTACTATGTGCAGGTCCTGGAAAACGGCGTCGAGTTTTTCGACACCCAGAACATCGTCACGGTCACCGTACTGGGAGCCGCCGCGCCGAATGGCATCACTTACGATTCGACGACCTTTCCGAGTTCGGTAATCCGGGGTTATCCGGTCAACTTTACGTATACGGTCACCAATCGCGGGACGAAGACTTGGGGTGCGAATCACTTTTTGTCGTTGCGCGACGCCGACAACACCTTTCTCGGATTTCCCTCCTTGAGTGGCGTGGCCCCGGGGCAGAGCAAGACGGTGACCATGAATTTCGCGGCACCCGCGACGCCCGGCATTTATACTTTCTACGTACAGGCGTTTGAATCCGGGGTTGAGTTCTTCAGTTCACAGGAGTCCCTGACCCTGGCGGTTCTGCCGGCAGCCAATGACACGGAGATGTCTCGATTCTTGATCCAAGCGAGCTTCGGGCCAAACGGATCCTCTCTCAGTCAGCTACGCGGCATGACCTACGCCTCGTGGATCGACGACCAGATGGCCATGGCCCCGACCTATCACCTTCCGTACTTCAAGAACCGGGTGAACGAGTTCATGTCCCGCTCGGCCGGCAACGACAACGGCTACTTCACGCCGCGCCAGGAAGCCTGGTGGCAGAACGCGATCATGGCGCCGGATCAGTTGAGGCAACGGATGGCCTTTGCCCTCAGCGAAATTTTGGTGATCTCCCAGGACGGCTCGCTCGACAACGAAAACGAGGGTGTGACGGCGTACTATGACATGTTGGTGCGAAATGCCTTTGGCAACTATCGGCAGTTATTGGAGGAAGTGACCCTCAGTCCCATGATGGGATCGTACCTGAGCATGATTCGGAACCAGAAGCCGAATACCAAGACCGGACGCCAGCCGGATGAAAACTATGCCCGTGAAATCATGCAGTTGTTTTCGATCGGCTTGTCGGAACTGAATCCAGACGGGACGCTTCGCCTCGACTCGAACGGGCAGTCGATTCCGACGTATACCCAGGCCGATATCGTCGGGCTGGCCCACGTGTTTACCGGCTGGGGTCCGCACTTTGAAGCGGCGAACCCGCCCAAGTATAGCAACGGCACCGTGGCCAAGGCGAACGACTGGTTTCTGTATGGTTCGGACCCACTCCAGCCGATGACCTTCAACACCAACTACGGCGACCTGCAAAATCGCACGATCGTTGGCGGTGTGGTTGTTTCCAGCACGCTGACCGGCCCGCAGCGACTGAAACTGGCGCTCGACACCCTCTTCAACCACCACAACGTCGGTCCGTTTTTGGCTCGGGAACTGATCCAGCGTTTTGTGACCAGCAATCCCAGCCCGGCGTACGTTCGCCGCGTGGCGGCGGCGTTTGACAGCAACGCGGCAGGCTTTCGCGGCGATCTGGGTGCAACCCTCCGCGCCGTGCTGCTCGACCCCGAGGCCCGCCGGCCGGAGGCCTTTGCGAGCACGAAATACGGCAAATTGACCGAGCCGCTGCTGCGCATGACCCGGCTCTTCCGCGCGTTTCCGCCCACGCCTCGGCCCTACGCGGCCTCCGGCGACAATCGGCTGTTCTTGAACTACGTGTACTCGATGGATGAGCAGTCTCCGTTGTTTTCTCCGACGGTTTTCAATTTCTTCAAGCCCGGGTTTGCCAAACCCGGGCAGATCGAGGCGGCCGGGTTGGTTTCGCCCGAGTTTCAGATCTTTGACGACGTCACGGCGATGCTGGAGACGAATCGAAATTACAATTTGGTGTATTCGAACATCTACGTGGGCGAACCTACGTCCACGGGTACCAACATGAAATTGGATCTGGCCGAGCCGCTGGCGATTCTCATGGCCCCGGGCCGCACGCATCCCGAGGCGCAGGCCGCCTTGCTGGACTATTTCAACCAGCGACTGCTGGGCGGAAACATGTCGGCCTTCCTTCGGCAGAAGATCCTGGATACCTACACCTCGCTGCCGACGACTTTCACCTACACGGCGGCCAACGAGTTGAAGCGGGTCCAGGTAGGACTCTACCTCGTGCTGTTCTCACCCGAATTCAACGTCCAGCGTTAACCTCCCTCTCACCATGACAACCAGACGCCAATTTATCGGCCAGGCCACCTGCGCCGGCTTCAGTCTCTCGGGCATGCTCTCAACGATGGGCACGCTGCGATTGCTCAATGCTTCGCTGTCGGCGCAGACCATTCCGGTGGACAGTGACTTCAAGGCGCTGATTTGCCTCTTCATGTACGGTGGCAATGACGGCAACAACGTCCTGATTCCGCGCGATACCGCGGGTTACGCGCAGTACGCCATCGACCGCGGCGCGATCGCGGTGCCCAGCACGGACCTGCGCGCGCTGACGCTGCCCCCGGGCGACGGGCGCAGTTTCGGGCTCCACCCCTCACTCACCCGCGTGGCCGGTTTGTTCAATGCCGGCAAGGCGGCGATGGTTGGCAATGTCGGCACCCTCGTTGCGCCCTTGACCAAGGCGCAGTACCAGAAAGGTGGAGCGGCTGTCCCGCCCTACCTTTTTTCCCACAGCGACCAACAGGTGCAGTGGCAGACCTCCGTGCCTGATTCGCCGCTCAAGGTGGGTTGGGGCGGCCGGTTGGCCGACCTGAGCCAGGCGCTCAACGCCGGTTCACAGATCTCGATGAACATCTCGGTCGCTGGAACGAACTACTTTCAGGTCGGCAACCAGGTGTTTTCCTACCCGGTGAACTCGAACGGCAGCATCGGCCTTAACCAATACACTTCCACGTCGACGCCGACCAAGCAGCAGTATTCGGCAGTTCGCGATGTGATCGGCCACAGCTACGGTCAGGTATTTGAACAGGAGTATGTCAATGTGATCGGCCGCGCGATCAACAATGATACTTTGTTGAAGAGCGTGCTCGCGACCATTCCGACCTACTCCGAGAAATTCGTCGCCTCGTCCAATGCGAACGGCCAGCTCAATGCGGTGGCTTCCCAGCTGCGCATGGTGCTGCGCCTGGTGGCCGCCCAGAAGGCCCTCGGCATGAAGCGGCAGATCTATTTTGTGGCCGTGGGCGGCTTTGATACCCACAGTGATCAAGTGGCCGAGCAGACCGCGCTCCTCTCGATGTTGGACAATGGCCTGGCCGATTTCTACCAGGGCACGGCCGATCTCGGTGTGGCCAACAACGTAACGCTATTCACGGCGTCGGATTTCAGTCGTACCTACAGTTCCAACGGCGAAGGAACTGATCATGCATGGGGCAATCATCACTTCGTCCTCGGTGGTGCCGTCAAAGGGGGCCAAATCTATGGCGACATGCCCACGCTGGCGATCGGTGGGCCGAACGACACCGGTAGTCGCGGGGCGTGGATTCCCGGAGTTTCAACCGACGAATACGCGGCGACTCTGGCCAAATGGTTTGGCATCAGTCCGGCCAACATGTCGATGGTGCTGCCCAACATCGGACGCTTTGCCCGCCCCGATCTTGGATTCATGACGTGATTGTCGCGAACGTGCAGGCCCCGAATAATTTGCTCGCAACGCCGAACTCGGTACCGCTGCGAACGGTGTCGGGCGCGTCGCTTGATGCGGCCGGTGCGACTCCCCTGTTGACGTCCAGCCGCCATCACGACCGGGCAAACTGCGGCGGACATTGTCACTCCAGAAACGCCAGCCAGGATGCTCATCCATGCGATCACGCTCGACGCGTCGGTTGCATTTGCTCGGACCGCGCGACTTTGGGCATTTCGCCGAACCGATGACCGCTCGCCACGCGATCGCCGCAGGAGGACTTTTGGCGGTGGCGGTATTCGCGATCGCGCTGCTCTGGCCGGATCGTTCCCCTGTGGGGACGGCGGGGTCGTCTGCTCCGTCCGATCGATCCAAAGCGGTGGAAGCTGACCGAGGATCATCGAGGACGGGCGAACCTGCATCCGTACGTTCTACCATTCCCACTCGCGCTGAGTTAGACGGCCAGCCGGCCATGAATCCGCCCAAGCCCGGTGATCTTTCCACCAATGAACGCCCGCCGCTTGCGGATTCGCTTGGAGCAAAGGGATCGAAACCTGAAGCCGAGGCGGGCGTGGTGCTCGACATCCTGAATGCCTATCGGCGCCTCTTTGGTGCCTATCCGGCGGGAGAGGACAATCGGCAGGTCATCAATGCCCTGCTGGGCGTGAATCGAGACAACCTTCCGTTTCTCCCGCGCGACCATCCGAGATTGAATTCCAAGGGCGAACTTGTCGACGCCTGGGGGACTCCATTTTCCTTTCATCTGAATTCGCGCACTTCCGTCGAGGTGCGGTCAGCTGGACCGGACCATTTGTTCTACACGGCCGATGATTTGGTCGCCGGCAGAGTCGGCCCGCTGGTCGGACAGTTCGCGCCATCCGAGGAAGAGCCGCCGGCGCCGTGAGGTGCTTCGCCCGCGGTTGCCTATAGCGTGTAGGGAAGCGGGAAGCGGCTGGTCAGTGCGATCACCTTGGTCTTGGTCGCGGCGATGACGGCTGCCTCGTCCGTCCCGCCGATGGCGGAGAGGACGCCATCAATGAGCGCGGCGATTTCATTCATCTCGCTTTCTTTCATGCCGCGGGTGGTCATGGCCGGCGAGCCCAGGCGAATGCCGGAGGCTTGGAAAGGGGATCGGGTCTCGAATGGGACCGTGTTCTTGTTGCAGGTGATGTTTGCCTTATCGAGCGTCTCTTGGGCGACCTTGCCCGTGAGTTCCGGAAACTTGGCGCGCAGGTCGACCAGCATGAGGTGGTTGTCGGTACCGCCGGAATTGATCTTGTAACCGCGCGACGTCATGGCGGCCGCGAGCGCCTGCGCGTTCTTGATTACTTGGGCGCTGTACGCCTTGAATTCCGGTTTGAGGCACTCGGCAAAGCAGACGGCCTTCGCCGCGATAACGTGCATGAGCGGGCCGCCCTGGCCGCCGGGAAACACCGCCGAGTCGATGGCTTTGGCGTGAGCGGCCTTGCTCATCGTGAGACCGCCGCGCGGGCCCCGCAGGGTCTTGTGGGTGGTGGTGGTGACAAAATCGGCATGCGGAAAGGGCGATGGATGGTGGCCGGAGGCCACGAGGCCGGCGATGTGGGCGATATCGGCAAAGAGCAGCGCACCGACGCTGCGGGCAATTTCACCCATGCGGGCGAAATCGATCACGCGGGAGTAGGCGCTCGCCCCCACGGTGATCATTTTCGGTTTTTCGCGCTGAGCGACGAGGGCGAGTTCATCGTAGTCGATCAGGCCAGTATCCTCGCGGACACCGTATTGGCAGAAATTGTACAGCTTGCCCGAGAAATTGGCGGGGTTGCCGTGGGTGAGATGGCCGCCGTGGCTCAGGTTCATGCCGAGAATCTTGTCTCCCGGTTGGAGGACGGCGGTATAAACGGCAAAGTTAGCCTGGGACCCGGAATGCGGCTGCACGTTGGCGTGTTCGGCGTTGAACAACTTTTTCGCCCGCTCAATCGCGAGCAATTCAACCTGATCGACGAATTCGCAGCCGCCGTACCAGCGTTTGGCCGGATAACCCTCGGCGTATTTGTTGGTCAGCACGCTGCCCTGCGCTTCCATGACCGCCGGATAGGTGAAATTTTCCGAGGCAATCAACTCGATGTGGTGGGACTGGCGTCCGAATTCGCCGGCGATGGCGGCATAGATGGCGGGATCGAGCTGTTGAAGAGGGGTGGCGTTGAGCGACATGATGGGGAGAACCAGAAAGAGAAGACGTCCGAGAACGAGCCTATTTTTGCCGGACGAGTGTCTTAAGGAAAGCAACCAAGCTGGGAATAGCCTCAACCATCTCATCACGAGATGCTTCATAGGCCTTCAGCGAACCTCCGAAGGGATCACCGATTTCGCGCTCTGCCGTGGGGGCCAGGAATTCCCGGAAGAGGTAGAGGTGCTGCGGGGCCGGCGTGGCCTTGAGTTGGATGATCGAACGATGCGATTCGGTCATGCCGAACACGGCCAAGGCATGATCCAACATCTCCTGAGTCAGAGATCGGCTGCGATGAGCGCTGATGTCGATGCCGGCTTTCTTAAGGGTGATGACGGCATTTTCGGAAACTGGCTCCCCGTTGCGCGTAGCTACGCCCGCGGAAATGACTTTGAGCTCCCTGAGCGGACTGGGTTGAACGGCCAGGGCGTGCTTCAGGAGGCCCTCTGCCATGGGACTGCGGCAGATGTTGCCGGTGCAAACGACAAGAATATGGCCGGGCTCGGACATTAGGCGTTCAACATGAGGGTAAAGCGCACGGCGTCAACTTTTCGGCAAGAACAGGAAGCGCCAATGGGCGATTGGTCGCGGACCCTGGTCAGGAGCTTCAGGACCTTCTCGCCGGGCCTCATTCGTGGACACCTACCGCACTTTGAGAGCCAGCAAGGCTTGATGAAGGTGCAGGGCGCGCTGCAAAACGCGGTCCTTCAATAGCTCGCCCGGAGTCGCCGGCGAGTCGCCGGTGCCCGTGGTTTCCGTCGCGTCTTTCAATTGTGTCGGATCTGGGGCGGGCGGGGGCTCGGCCTCGGTATTGCCGTTCTTGAATTCCTTTACCAGAGCCGCCTCATCGAAACGATCCTTGTCCACTTTCCCCGAGATCAGGTCGTCAAGCGGGGTGCCATGGTCGAAGGCTTCGTAGGCTCGACGGTCGGCCGCGACGTCGGTTCGGACCGCAATCCTGGGAGACGGAGTCGAGCCGGGCACTCCAAGGGTAATTTGCGCACCCATCGTGTCCGATTTGATGATATCACTGACGGCAGTCGGAGTGGACGGACTAACCAGGATAAACAGCCTCGAGTCGGTAGGATGTCCGGCCAACGCCGTGCGCAGGGCCGCGAGGGATTCTTGGCTCGCGGACGCATAGCGCAGGTCGAGGACGCACGAGCGTTTCACCGCCAGGGCCGAATGGAGCAAAGGAGCGGCTTCGGCCAGTGAATGAACCCGCAGGTAGGTCAAATTGTTGCCCAAGTCGGCGGTCTCGCCGGCGTTGATCAGCGCGGCCGGTCCGAGCAGGGCCAAAAGAAAAAGGAGCGGTAATTTCATGAACGGTTGAGCTGGCGGGCGCCGATATCGCGCCGGAAATACTTGGACGCACACAGAACCGATTCGCAAGCGGCATACGCGCGGTCGGCGGCCTCGCGCAAGGTTGCACCAAGGGCGGTCACACCCAGCACTCGGCCGCCGTTGGTGACGGTTTGCCCGGCGGCATTTTGCGCCGTGCCGGCGTGAAGGATCGTGGTTTGCGGCGGCAGTGTGGATGGCAAGGTGATGACGTCACCCTTGGCGAAAATTTCCGGATATCCCTTCGCCGCGATCACCACGCACACCGCGTAGTCCGACTTCACCTCCAATTGGAATCCCCGCAATTCACCACGGGCGGCCGCCCAAAGCAGAGTGAGCAAATCGGTGTGCAGCCGCGGAAGCACGACCTGGGTTTCCGGGTCCCCGAAGCGCGCATTGTATTCAATCACGCTGGGGCCAGTGGGCGTGAGCATGAGGCCGATGAAGAGGGTGCCGCGGAAATCCATGCCTTCGTCGGCAATGGCATTGACGGACGGGCGGACTATTTCCGCTTCGATGCGCGCGAGCAGGGCCGGCGTCACCACTTCGGCGGGCGAGTATGTGCCCATCCCGCCGGTGTTTGGTCCCGTATCGCCGTCGCCGACCCGCTTGTGATCTTGGGAGGTAGGGAGAATGACGTAGTCGCGACCCGAGACGACAACGAGGAGTGAAGTCTCTTCGCCTGTCAGGCAGTCTTCGATCAAGATGCGGCTCCCGGCGGCGCCGAATTTGTTTCCGGCCAGCATGGCCTGCACGGCCTGCTCGGCTTCAGCCATGGATTGGGCCACCACGACCCCTTTTCCGGCCGCCAAACCGTCGGCCTTGATGACGATCGGGGCCTTGCGCCGGTGCAGGTAGTCGAGGGCCGGCGCGATCTCACTGAAAATGCCGGCGGCGGCGGTCGGGATTTTGTACTTCAGCAGCAGTTGCTTCGTGAAAATCTTCGATGCTTCCAGCCGGGCGCCATCAGCCTTGGGGCCGTAAGCCGTTATGCCCGCCTTGATCAGTTCGTCGACGAGACCAAGCGCGAGCGGAACCTCCGGTCCCACGACCACGAACTCCACGTTTTCGCGCCGGCAGAGTTCGACCAGTCCGGCCACATTTTCGACGGCCACCGGAAAGCATTGGGCCTCGGCAGCGATCCCCGCATTGCCCGGGGCGCAGAGCAGGCGGGGCGCCGCCATCCCGTCCCGGTGACCCAGGGCGGGCGACAGGGCGAGCGACCGGAGCAGGGCGTGCTCGCGTCCACCAGAGCCGACGATGAGAACCGAGCGAGGCAACGATTTTTCCATTGGGGCGATAGAGGCTTGGATCTTTTTTTTGGGCTCATCCGGTCCCATGAAGCGTGGAGTTAGCTGGCTAGAGAACCTGCAGGGTCTTGCGGTAGAACCGGACCACCTCATCCGGGTCATCGGTGAAGAGAATGTAGTCACCGATCCACGCCGGCGCGCGTTTGGTGCTGATCATGGTGCGGACCTGGCGGCGCAGGTCACCCCAGAACTTGGAATTGAAGAAGACATAGGGCACACGCGGGCGGATGCCGAGTTTTAGGTTGCACATCTCGATGCCGATTTCCTCCAGGGTGCCGACACCGCCGACGTTGAAGATGCAAAAATCTGCCGCTTCGAACCATTTTTGCCGGAAGTGTCGGGATGATTCCTGAAAGGTGTTGAAGAAATCCACGCCGAGTTCGGGTGGTTGGGCCTCGAGTTCGAGGAAGCAGGCGCCGGTCAGGGCACCCTTGCTGCGCGCCTGATCGGTCGCGAGGCGCATAACGCCGCCGCCGCCGCCGGTCAGGACTCCGACGTTGGGTCCGATGAAGCCGGTGAGTTGCTCGACGAGCCGCGTGATGCGGTCGGTGTCAGCCTGCTCGATCCCCACGGCCGAGCCGTAGAAGGCGAGGATGGTGCTTTCCTGAAATTTGCGCGCCGTTTCCTCGCGGACGAAAAAACCATGGTCCTTCTTGTAGGTATGGACGTAGAGGTCTTTGGTGACGTCGTCGTACCAGTAGACCTTTACTCCGATGGCGCTGAAAGTGTCGAGGCGCGCATGCGCGTTACTGGAGAGGAAGTAGCCGTGGGTGCGCGACGCCTGGCGGAAAATGATGCTCTTGAGTTTGACATCGCCGATGCGGGTGAGGAGCTCGATGTGTTCGAGCAGGTCGGGGAAAAAGTCGATGATGAGCGTATCCGCGTCGGCCGGGGCATTGTCGAGCGCCTGAATCATCGTGCGGCTACCGACCGGACAGGCTTCGCCCTCGAGGAATCTCTTCAAGTCTTCATTCGCGCGCACGAGGACCGAGCGATTTTCCATGGTCGCGCTCTGGCCGCGGACCGTGATTTTGGTCTTGGGCCTGGCCTCGGCGGTCTCCTGGGGCGGATTGTGCTCAAGGCATTTGTAGAGCTGGCCGGCGGTCGAAAGCAGGCGTTGGCGTTTCTTGGTGAGCGTCTTGACCTCGGGATCGTCGAACGGCGGTGCGCGAAAAATATCGACGGAAACC
>Ga0302322_100001640_pt1 | contig 18490 bp, 11 predicted proteins | sample Fen_T0_2_FD_203757 | JGI IMG/M metagenome (GOLD analysis project Ga0302322, IMG submission 203757) | Peat permafrost microbial communities from Stordalen Mire near Abisko, Sweden - Fen_T0_2 | ecosystem: Environmental > Terrestrial > Soil > Wetlands > Permafrost | place: Sweden: Abisko... | reverse complement strand
AGGGTCAGGGCGGTGGCGATCAGGGCCACCGTCACCGCCACCGGATTGAGCAACGGGTGGAAGCGCGCCCGCTGGTAAAGCCAGTAGGCCGCCTGGTAGGCCACCAGGGTGACGGTCAGCCCGAGCAGCGGCGAGGCCGACAGGTAGACCCAGATGTCGCTCAGGCGTCCGTTCACGCCGTTTCTTCCCCGGCCGGGGCGCGGCTGCGGCGCGCCAGGATCCACGCGGTGACGGCGATGGTCAGAGCGGTGCTGCCCACCAGCGAGACGACGATAGGCAGGACCTCGGCGCGCAGCCGGTCCAGGTGCACCATGATGCCGACCCCGGCGGGGACGAACAGCAGCGACAGGTGGGTGAGCAGCCCGTTGGCACCCTCGCGCAGGTACTCCGGGGTGCGCTTGCGGATCACCAGGGTGGCGAACAGCATCAGCATGCCGAGCACCGGCCCGGGCACCGGCAGGGAGAACCACAGCGCCAGGGTTTCCCCCGCCAATTGGTAGATCAGCAATACGGTCAGCGCCCTAAGCATGCGTTCGCCCCCGCAAAAATTGTCCGGCAGTTAGCGCGGCGCAAAAGAAAAGGCCGCGCAAAGGCGGCCTGTTCCCGGGTACTGCCGGCAATTTCAATTGTGGCTCACTTGCCGCTCAGCACCTGCTGCAATTCGCCGGACTGGTACATCTCGATCATGATGTCGGAGCCGCCGACGAACTCGCCGTTCACGTAGAGCTGCGGAATGGTCGGCCAGTTGGCGAATTCCTTGATGCCCTGGCGCACTTCCGGGTCTTCCAGCACATTGACCGTGGTCGGCTCGGGCACGCCGCACAGCTTGAGGATCTGGATCGCCTTGGCGGAAAAGCCGCATTGCGGGAAGGTCGGCGTGCCTTTCATGAACAGCACGACGGGGCTGGAGGTGACGGTCTGGCGGATGCGGTCTTGGGTGTCCATGATATCTCTGAGAGTTTGCGAAATCGGTCTTGCGGATCGGGTTTGCGAATCGGGTTTTCGTATCCGGGTTGCCTGGCGGGTGCGGCCTTACTCGTTGATCGGCTTGACGGTCTTGGTGCGGACCATGCGCGAGAACAGGAAATTCTCGCCGGTGTAGTCGGTCTCGTCGACGAAGTTGACCTTGTAGTCGCCGAATTCGATCACCTCGTTGCTTTTCAGCAGGTGGCGCTTGATCGGCTTGCCGTTGACCACGGTGCCGTTGGTGCTGTCCAGGTCTTCCAGGATGCAATCATTACCGATCATCGTGATGGCGGCATGCTCGCCGGACAGGAAAGTGTCCTCGATCTGCACGTCATTGTGGGCCTTGCGGCCTATGGTGGTGCGTTCCTTGGCCAGGGTAAATTCCTTGATGACCACCCCGTCCACGCTCAAAATCAGTCTCGACATGCTGTATCTCCCTGCCTACGGTCCCTGCCTTTGGGGCAAGTTGGGTTGCCGGCGGCGCTTTTCAAGCGGCTCGCACGCGAATATGGAAGCCTATGTTACTGCAAATTCGGCCGGTGGAAAGCCCCCTCTGGGCGAGTCATGCGGCCACGCCCGGCCGCCACTTGCCCGGCGGTGCGGGGTGCCCGGCCTGAGGCGAGGAGGAGGCTGCGCTGTGGCCGGCTGGTGGCGGCAGGCTGCCGGACGCTCCCCGGCAGCAAAAGCCCGCTTCAGGCGGCCCGGGCGCCGCTGACCCGGTCCAGCCCGGCCAGGTCGGGCCAGGTGGTGGCTTCGGTGAGGCCGGCTGCTGCCAGCAGTGCGCGCACCGCCGCGCCCTGGTCATAACCGTGCTCCAGCAGCAGCCAGGCGCCCGGTTTCAGGTGCTGCGGCGCCTGGGTGCAAATGGTGGTGATTGCATCCAGGCCGGCCGGACCGGATGCCAGGGCGGCGGTCGGCTCGAAGCGCAAGTCGCCTTGCGCCAGGTGGTCGTCCTCGGCGGCGACATAGGGCGGGTTGCCGACGATCAGGTCGTAGCGTGCTACGCCCAGGGCGCTGAACCAGTCGCTTTGCACAAAGGTCAATTCCTGGTCGGACGCCAGGCGCTGGGCGTTGCCGCGCGCTACCGCCAGCGCTTCGGCCGAGGCGTCGATCCCGGTGACCCGGGCCAGCTCCGCTTCGCAGGCGATGCTGATGGCGACCACGCCGCTGCCGGTGCCCAGGTCGAGCACGCTGACTTCGCCGCGGTCGGGAGTGATGCGCGCCAGCGCCAACTCGACCAGCAACTCCGTCTCCGGGCGCGGGATCAGCACGTCGGGGGTGACCACGAAGCTGCGGCTGTAGAACTCCCGGCGGCCCAGGATGTAGGCAATCGGCACGCCTTCCCGGCGGCGCCGCGCCAGGGCGGCAAAACGCCGGCCGGCCGCCTGGTCGATCTCGCGTTCCGGAAAGGCCGCCAGCAATGCCGTGCCCATGCCGCTGGCGGCGGCCAGCAGCATGCGCGCCTCGCGGGCATCGATGCCGGCCTCCTCGATCAGGTCCATCACGCGCGCGGCCATGGCTTACGTGCCCTCGGCGGACAGGGCCGCCAGTTGCTCGGCCTGGTGCTCGGCCATCAGTGCGCCGGTCAGCTCGTCGAGGTCGCCATCCATGATCTGGGCGATCTTGTACAGGGTCAGGTTGATCCGGTGGTCGGTGACTCGCCCCTGCGGGAAGTTGTAGGTGCGGATGCGCTCGGAACGGTCGCCCGAGCCGACCAGGGACTTGCGGGTGGCCGCTTCCTTGGCCTGCGCTTCGCGGGTCTCCTTGTCCTTGATGCGCGCCATCAGCACCGCCATCGCGCGGTCCTTGTTCTGATGCTGGGAACGGCCGTCCTGGCATTCCGAGACGATGCCGGTGGGCAGATGGGTGATGCGCACCGCCGACTCGGTCTTGTTGACGTGCTGGCCGCCGGCACCGGAGGCGCGGTAGACGTCGATCCGGATGTCTTCCGGGCGGATCACCACGTCGCTCACCTCGTCGGCCTCCGGCATCACCGCCACCGTGCAGGCGGAGGTGTGGATGCGGCCCTGCGACTCGGTTTCGGGCACGCGCTGCACGCGGTGGCCGCCGGACTCGAACTTCAGGCGCGAGTAGGCGCCCTGGCCGATCAGGCGCAGGATCACTTCCTTGTAGCCGCCCAGCTCCGAGGGGCTTTCCGAGACCAGCTCGACCTGCCAGCGATTGCGCTCGGCATAGCGGGTGTACATGCGGAACAGGGCGCCGGCGAACAGCGCCGACTCGTCACCGCCGGTGCCGGCGCGGATTTCCAGGAAGATGTTCTTGTCGTCGTTCGGGTCCTTCGGCAGCAGGGCCCGCTCGATGTCCTTTTCCAGGGCCAACAGGTCGTCGCGGGCCTTGCCGATTTCCTCTTCGGCGAACGACTTCATCTCCGGGTCGGCGAGCATCTGCTGGGCCTCGGCGAGGTCGGCCTCGCGCGCCAGGTTGCGCTTGTAGAGTTCGACCACCGGGGTCAGTTCGGAGTGCTCGCGGGTCAGCTTGCGGTAGCCGTCCATGTCGCGGGTGGCGGTTTCGCTCGACAGCAGGGCATCGAGTTCGGTGAGCCGGCTGGCGAGTTGCGCGAGCTTGGCGGCCATGCTGGGTTTCATAGGAGACGGGTGTCGATCTGGAGACTGCGGGTGGAATCAGAAAGCGCGCGGACGACGCGGGCTTCGCAAGGGGGGGCAGTTCCTGCCCCCGCGGGGCGCGCGTCCGGCGCACGGGCGGAAGGGGTGGCCCCCTCGGCCGGCGGCAGCTAAAGCTTGTAGAGCGACTGGACCAGGGCGGCGATCTGCTCGCGCTCGTCCCCGCCGGCCTGGTTCAGGGCGGCAGTCGGATTGTGCAGCAGCTTGTTGGTCAGGGCGCGGCTCAGGTGCTCGAGCACCTCGCGCGGATCACGGCCCTGTTCGATGCCCTTGAGGGCGCGTTCCAGTTCGGTGGTGCGCGCCACCTCGGCCTGATCGCGCAGCCGGCGGATCAGGGGCGACGATTCGCGCGCCTTGAGCCAGTGCATGAAGCCCTGGACGCGCAGGTCGATGATCGCCTCGGCCGCATCGACCGCGCCGCGCCGCGCATCCATGCCTTCGCGCACCAGATCGCCCAGGTCGTCGACGGTGTAGAGATAGACGTCGCCCAGTTGCGCGGCCTCCGGCTCGATGTCGCGCGGCACCGCCAGGTCGACCATGAACATCGGCTTGCGGCGGCGCGCCTTCAGGGCCCGCTCGATCAGGCCCTTGCCGACGATCGGCAGGGAACTGGCGGTGCAGGAGATGACGATGTCGAATTTCGACAATTCGTTCGGCATGTCGACCAGGCGCATCGCATTGCCCAGGAACCGGCTGGCCAGGCTCTGGGCCTTTTCCAGGGTGCGGTTGGCCACGGTGATCGACTTCGGGCTTTGCGCGGCGAAATGGGTGGCGGTCAGCTCTATCATCTCGCCGGCGCCGATCAGCAGCACGTGCGTGTCGGCCAGGCTGGGAAAGATCCGCTCGGCCAGACGCACCGCGGCGGCGGCCATCGACACCGACTGGGTGCCGATGGCGGTGGTGCTGCGCACCTCCTTGGCGACCGCGAAGGAGCGCTGGAACAGCTGGTGCAGATAGGTGCCCATCGCGCCGGCGCTCTCGGCGCTCTTGGCCGCTTCCTTCATCTGGCCCAGGATCTGCGGCTCGCCCAGCACCATCGAATCCAGGCCCGCGGCGACCCGGAAGGCGTGGCGCACCGCGCGCTCGGCGTCCAGGGTATAGAGGTGCGGCGCCAGGCTGCTCGGATCGATCTTGTGGTACTGCGCCAGCCAGCGCACTGCTTCGGGCAGCGCATCAGTATCGTCGGCGGCGCAATAGATCTCGGTGCGGTTGCAGGTCGACAGGATGGCCGCTTCGCGGGCGTAGCGCTTGTCGATGAACTCGCGCAGCGCCGCGTTGACGCTCTCAACGCCGAATACCACCTGCTCGCGCAACTGCAAAGGCGCGGTCTGGTGGTTCAGGCCGAAGGCGGTCAGGTGCATGGGCTGGTCGGGAACTGCAACTCGATTAATTGCATAGTATAAATCCTGCCGTCATTTGGCGCTCGCGCGGGATGCCGGGCCGGCCGGGACCGCGCCTGGCGCCACGCCACGCGGCCCTGGCGCGCTCGCGGGCCCGGCAGCACGGGCTGGAGCGCCGGTAGGTCCGGGCGGCTGTACAGGAACGCCGCCAGGTCCTGCAGGCTGGCCAGGAGCGCCAGCAAGTCCGGCAGGTTGGCCAGGAGCGCCAGCAAGTCCGGCAGGTTGGCCAGGAGCGCCAGCAAGTCCGGCGCTGAGCCGCTCCGCTTGCGCCTTGATCACCGCGTAGTCGGCCGCCTCGGCCGGAGTGAGCTTGGCGCCGGCAAAGTGCGTCAGGGTGTCTTGCGCATTGCGCAGCGCCAGGTCGCGCTGGCCGATCCGTTCGTAGAGCTCGCTCAACTGGCGCCAGGCATTGATCCGCTCCGGCTGGCTGCTGGTGTATTCGATCGCGCCGTTGATCGCCAGGCCGATCTGTCCGGCGTCGCGCGGGATGCCGATCAATTCCTGGAACAGGGCGGCGGCCGCGTCCGAGTCCTTGGGCAGCGCATCAAGCCCGCGCCGCACCGCCGCCAGGGCGACCGCCGGGTTGTTGCCCAGGCGCGCGAACTTGACCCACTCGGTGTAGGCCGCGCCGTTTTGCGGGTCGAGCTTTTCCATCTCGGTGAGCTTGGCATAGGCCAGGTCGCGGTTGCCCTGGTCCAGTTCCAGTTGGGCCCAATTGCGCAGGATCCACGGGTGGCCGGGAAACTGCTGGTGCGCCAGCGCCAGGGCATCGCGGGCGATCTGCGCGTGTTCCAGGCGCATTGCCGGCGACTGGGCGCGCTCGAGCGCCTTCAGGGCCATGAACTGGTGCACGTTGGCATAGGCGAAAGTGAGCCAGGGGTCGCGCGGCGCGAGCTTGCGTGCCGCTATCAGGGCGCGCTCGGCTTCGTGCAGCTTGGCCAGCATTTCTTGCGCCGCTTCGGGCCGGGTGGCGATCTGGCCGAACTGCGCGGAGGAGGACTCCACCAGCCGCGCCGCGTAGGAGCCCGCGAAGCGGCGCTCCATCGGCATCATCTCCAGGGCTTCCTTGAGGAACCCGGCGGCGGCATCGTCGCGTCCCTGGCCATGGGACCAGGCCGCCAGCTTGGCGCGTACGTCGGCACCGAAGTCGGCGCGCACCGCCAGAAACGCACTCAGGCCCAGGACCGCGCCGGCCGCCAGCACGGCCAGGCCGGCGACCCCGGAGCGGCGCGTCAACTGCGCCTGACGGTGGCGCTCGCCTGCCGCCAGCGCCACCGCGTAGGCCAGGGCCATCATGCAATAGGCGGCGAAGGCAAATTCGCTGAGGACGCTGATCCGCGCCCCCAGGTCGGCTTCACCCGCGGTGTCGATCGCGGCGCCCAGCTTGGCATGGACGATCACGAACAGCAGCGGCGCCGGCACGCTCCAGAGCATGAAGCGGGTCAGGGTCTGCAGGCCCGGAGTCGCGTGGCGCAGGCCCTCGAGGTAGGCCATCACCATGCCGGCGAGCGCGACCAGCAGGAGCGGCCAGATGATCAGGTCCAGGCGCTGCACCGACGGCGCCTGCATGCGGGTTCCGGAGAGGGGGGGGAAGAAATCAGCCACCGCGACCATCAGGACCAGCGCGACGCTCCAGCCGAGCGCCGGATACCAGCCGCCCGAGGTGCCCGTGGCGCTTGAGGCGCTCCTGCTGCCCGCGGCGGCCGCGCCGCGCGCAGTTGCGGCCGGCTGCGCCGCGGATACGCGCTTGTTCCTTGCGCGTCTGCCCGTGAGGGGCGCCGCGGCCGCGCCGGCCGGCGCTGCGGGCAGCGGGTCGGGCACGGCCCGCCGCCAAGCCGAATGGATCGCCAGTAAGCAGAGCGCGGCGTACACCGCGATCAGGGCGCGGTTGGCGATGGTCGGCACCCCCACCTGGGTCTCCACCCAGGAGCCGATCAAGCCGCTGATCAGCGCAGCGAGCAGCAAGGCGTCGTCGTGCTGCAGGGCGTTGGCCGCCGCGGGCGCTTCGCCCCGCACGCTGCGCCAGGCGCGCCAGGCCAGGAACAGCACCCAGGAGAACCCCAGCCCGGCGCCGGCGCCGATCGGCAGGATGCCGCGGTTGCCGCCCATGCCGTAGGCCAGGGCCGCGCCCGCGGCCAGGCCCGCCAGCACCAGGGCGGCGTAGCCCAGCGGCGCGGCGCGGCGGGCGCCGGGCACCGGCAAGAGGCGCTGCGCGGCGGTCCACACCAGGGAACTGAACAACGCCACCTGGGCCGCCACCCCAAGCACGCCGAAGGTCAGCAGGGTCTCGAGAAATTCGCTGTGCAGGCGGTCGATGGTTTCGCTGTAGCCCTCGGTGCGCTGCACGCTGGCGGGCATCCAGTTGAAATAATTGAAGCTCGACGCATCGGCGCCGTAACCGATCAACTGGCGCCACCAGGGCGCGTGCAGGAACGAGTCCATCCCGGCCTGCCAGATGCCGACCCGTGCGCTCACCGTCAGGTCGCCGCTGGTGAATACAAAGCGTTGCAGCGGCGTGCCCGCCGTGGCCTGCGCCAGGGCCGGGACCAGGTTGACCAGCGCGACCGCCAGTGCCAGCGCCAGCACCGCGCCGGAGGCGCAGAGTATCAGGGTGCGGGCGCGGTGCTGGGCGCCGAGCAGCAGGACCAGGACGAACAAGGTGATGGCCACCCCGATCAGCGGCCCGCGGCTCTGGGTCAGCAACACCGCGAACAATTGCAGCCCGAGCATGATCACCCAGGGCGCGCGCCGTGCCCAAGGCTGGCTGCCGGTAAGCACCCGCGCTATGGTGACGGGGATGATCAGGAGCAGCAGCGAGGCCAGGAAGGTCGGGTTGCCCATGGTGCCGCCCGGCCGCGCGGCGGCGGTGCCCACCAGCAGGCCCTGGGTCAGGAAGAAATCGTGGCCGTAGCGCTGCATGATCGCGTAAACGCAGGGCACCACGGTGCCGATGATCAGCACGTCGATCAGGCGCTCAACCTGCTCGCGGCGCGTGAGCACCAGCAGGACGGCGGCGAACAGGGTGGCGTAGATCAGCCAGGAAACCAGGCCTTCGCGGCGGAAATAGTCGCCGAAAAAGGCGATCCAAGGCGTCTCGCTGACCGCCGTTGCCAGCAGCTCGCAGGCGATCAGCGCGCCGAAGGCGAGCGCGGGTGCGCTGGTGAGCAGGTCGCGCGAAGGGAAGGCCGCGCGCTCGAGCAGCGCCGCGACCAGCCCGGCCAGGCACAGCGCGGCCAGCGGCGCGACCGCCATCAGCTTGGAGGCTTCGAAGCTGCGCGCCACCGACACGTTCATCACCAGCGGCAGCAGGAGCAGCGTCGCCAGCCACATGGCTTCGGTGCAGGCGAGCGAAAACAGGCCGGCGCGGGAGGCGCCTGGAAGCGGAGTGATAGCCATCTGCGGTGTACCTGGTGTCGGGGCCGCGCCGGTTGCGCGTGTCGTGGTTGAAGGGAGTGGCAAGAAAGGAGGCGGCAAAAAGGAGGCGGCAAAAGGGAAGCGGTAAATAAGGATCAGCAGATACGGGGCAGCCAACTTGCGGGGCAGCCAATTACGGCCAGACCGCAATGTCATGATCCGTGGCCGTGGACCGGTCCGCGCCGGGCCGGCCGCATCTCCTTCCCGGAATCCCCGGCCTGCGCGGCGCAGGGGGCAGGCCGAAGCCGGCCACCCGCGCAGGCCGGATTGTAACGGTCCGCCCGATTGGACGTGCTCTTTATGTCGCCGCGGGAGGCAGGCGCAGCAGGAAGCGGCTGCCCTCGCCTGGCGCGCTGTCGACCTGGATGCTGCCGCCGTGCTTTTCGATCACGGTCTTGACGAAGGCCATGCCCAGGCCGGCGCCCTGCGCCTTCGGCTGCCCTGGGCGCGAGAAGCGCCGGAAGCGCTCGAACAGGTGGCTCAGGTTGTCGGCGCTCATGCCGTAGCCCTGGTCGACGATCTCGCATTCGGACCAGCCGTCGCGGCTGTCGACCCGAATCGTGGTGACCGTGCCCTCGGGGCTGTACTTGACCGCGTTGCCCAGCAGGTTGATCAGGGCGCGGCGCAGCAGCGACGGTTCCGCCCTGACCGGCACCGGCTCGCCGTCGAAGCGCAGTTGCAGGGTGATGCGCTTTTGCTCCGCCGCCGCCCAGGTCTCCTCGACGGCCTCTTCGGCGATCACCCCCAGGTCCACCGTATCGAACTCGTATTCCTTGGTGGCGGCGCGCGCCAGCTGCAGGAACTGCTCCGAGAGTTCCAGCGTGCGCCGCGCGTACTGGGCGATGCGCAGGTGGACGTCCTGCTTGGGATTGTCCTCCGGGTCGAGCTCGTGCAGTTCCAGCAGGGCCAGGATGGAGGACTGCGGCGAGCGCATGTCGTGCGACAGGAAGGCCAGCACCTCGTCGCGCGAACGCTCGGCCTCGCGCAGCGGCGTGATGTCGATCAGGCTGACGATCCAGCCGGCCAGGGCGCCGGCCGCGCTGGTGCAGGGCGCGCAACGGGCCAGCAGGTCGGCGCCGTCCGGCCCGGCCAGTTCGATGCTGGCGGGGGCTGGCGCCACGGCGGGAGCCACAGCGGGGGCGCCGGCTGCCGGCAGGGCGCGCGGCGCCGCCAGGGCCTGCAACTGCTCCCAGGCGAGGGGCTGCGGATTGCCGGTCTTGGGCAGGAAAGCAGCGATCAGGTCGGCCACCCGCGCGCCGCGCAAGCCCCGGGTGGCGGCGGACCCGCCCGCCGGCCCGGCGCCGGCGGCGCGCGGCGCGAGCAGGCGCAGGGCGGCGCGGTTGGCGAGCAGGACGGTGCCATCGCGGTCGGCCACCAGGGCGGCGTCGGGCAGGCTCTCCAGGGTGTCCGAGACGAAGCGCCGCGCATCGCGCAGGCGCTCCGCCGCTTCCCCGAGGGCGATGATGCGCCGCTCCACCAAGTCGGCGCCGGGGGGCGCGGCTGCGGCGCCCTCGGGCGCATCGGGCAGGATGCGCGGCTCGGCGTCGATGCGCAGGAATTCGTCGCCCAGGTATTGCACGGTCGCTTCCAGGCGGCGCCAGCTCCACAAGGGGTAGGCCAGGACCAGGCCGAGCAGCGCGGCCGCCGGGGCGAACCACAGCCCGGCGCCGCGCAGCAGCAGGAACGAGGCGCCCAGGGTGAGCGGTAGCATGGCGGCCGCGCACAGCAGACCGCGGCGCGGCGAGAACAGCAGCAGGGCGGTCATCAGCAGCAGCACGGGAGCCACGCTGAAAGCGGCGTTCGCCGGGCCGCTGGCGCGCACGATGGAGCGCCCCTGGAGCAGGGCGTCGAGCACGTTGGCGCTGATCTCGATGCCCGGCATCGGCCGCGAACGGCCCGACACCGGGGTGGGAAATGCATCGCCCAGGCCGGCGGCGGTGGCCCCGATCAGCACGTACTTTCCGGCCAGCCGCCCGGCCGGTACGGCGCCCTTGAGCACGTCGGCGTAGGAGAGCTGCGTGAACGTGGTGCCGGGCGGTCCCGCGAACCGAATGTGCATCCAGTAATCGCGCAACCAGCGGCCCGGGTCGGTCTGCGGCGAGGCGGGCGCGCCGGCGCGCTCGCCGGGCAGATCGGCCAGCGGGGCACCGCTGCCGACGTTGCGCAGCGCCAGGGCGAAATGCGGCCAGGCCGGGCCGCCCGTCGCTTGTGCCTGCGCCTGGCCTTCGCGCAGGAACACGCTGCGCGCAATCCCGTCGGAGTCGATCTCCAGGTGGATGTGGCCGAGCGCGGCGGCGCTCTCGGCCAGCATGGGCACCGGCACGGAGGCGTGCAACTGGCGCTGGCCGTCCCGGGTGCGCGGCTCCATCAGCACCGGCAGCACCACGTTGCCGGCCCGCTTGATCGCCTGGGCCAGGGCGCGGTCGCCGGGGCCATCGGCGCCGCTCTGCTCGGGCTCGGCGAGGATCAGGTCCAGACCGATGGCGCGCGTCCCGACCGGCTGCAGCTTGTCGAGCAGGGCGGCATGCACGGCGCGTGGCCAGGGCCAGCGGCCGATCTGTGCCAGGCTCGGTTCGTCGATGGCGATGATCACCACGTCGGCCGAAGGCGACTGCGGCATCAGCGTGATGGCCGCGTCGTACAGGGTCTGGTCGGGCCGGCCCAGGCCCCCTGCGTAACCGAGCAGCCCGCCGCTCAGGGCCAGCAGCAGCGCCAGCAGGCACCATTCGCGCAAGGCGGCGCGCTCGGCGGGACGGCGGGAGCGGAATGGGGTGGTCGGCTGCATGCGTGTATGGTGGGGTGGCGCTTCAGCGTTGCAGCGCCGCCGCGGACCGCGCATTCTGCCACGCCCCGTGCGGCGCGGGCCGGGCGCCCCACCATGAATGCGCGCGGCCCGCGAGCCGGACGCGCGGTGCTCGCCGGACGCTTATTCGGCGCCCTTGAGTTGTTCGAGCCGGTAGCCGTAGTTGTACACCGGGGTCAGCTTGTAGCCGTTTTCCGGGCGCAGGTTGAGCTTGGTGCGGATCCGCGAAACGTGGGTGTCCATGGTCCGCGAGGGCACGTCGATGGCGCGGCCCCATACGGCTTCCAGAATGTGCCCGCGCGACAGCAGGCGCCCAAGGTTCTGGAACAGGAACAGCGCCAGGTCGAACTCCTTCTGGGTCAGTTCGGTGGGCGTGCCGTCGACGCTGAGCACCTGCTTTTTCAGGTCGAAGCGATAGGGCGGAAACTCGAGCGCGTCGGCGGCCTTCTGCGGATAGGCGCGGCGCAGCAGCGCGCCCACCCGCGCCAGCAGCTCGGCGCGGCCGACCGGCTTCTTCATGTAGTCGTCGGCGCCTTGCGCCAGCGCGTGGACGATGTCGGCCTCGGTATCGCGGTTGGTGACGAACATCACCGGCACCGGTGCATCGACATGGGCGCGGATCCACTTCAGGACCTCCTCGCCGGACAGGTCCGGCACCTGCCAGTCGAGCAGGAACAGGTCGAAGCTCTCGCGGCCGGCGGCATGGATCAGCGCCCGGCCCGCTTCGAACAGGTAGCAATCGTGCGCGATGCTGGTCAAGTGCGACTTGATCAAGGCGGCTTGGTCGGCATCGTCTTCCAGGATGGCGATACGCATGGCTGGTGGGTCCCGGACTAAAAAATTATTGGTGGGAATCGAACCCGCGGCCGCCACGGCCTCTGGCCACCGCAGCGCGGATTTTCTCATGCCCTCAAATTTACGCTCTTTTGGCGAGGTTTACAAAAATTAACATTCCCGCCCGTTCAGTCCAGTTATGCCGGCGTCCGCGCGATAGCTTCACAAAACACCGCGTTTTACAAAAGTTTGCGAAGTTTATGGGTGTTTGCATATGCCGGGTACATATTTTGCGGTTTACACCCCGCAACTCGCTGGCCGTAGGGCAAATACAGGGTGTTTTTCTATGCAATTCCCTGGCTCGCCGAGCAGCGCCGAACCAGTCGTCTTACATAAAGGAAAACGCCATGAGAAAGCATTCTGTGTCTCATATTAAATGGTTTGCATCCAGCCTGCTTTTGCTCGCTGCCCTGCAAGCCGCGCCAGCACTGGCTCAGCCAGCACCTGCCTCCGGCGCCAAACCAGATGTCGAGGCTGTTTTGACCCAAAAAAAGGTCACGATCGGCGCCGACAAAAAAGAAATCCTCAGCGACGCCAGTGCTGCCAAACCGGGTGAGGTTATCGAATACCAAGTGACCTATACCAACAAGGCCAAGACGGTCTCCAGCAACGTGCTTGGCACCCTGCCGATCCCCGAAGGGACCGAATACGTGGGTGGCAGCGCCAAGCCGGCCGGCACCGTGAAGGCCTCCCTCGGGGACGGCAAATATGCCGCTATCCCATTGAAAAGAAAGGTGAAATTGCCTGATGGAAAAGAGGTGGAGAAGGAAGTTCCCCTCTACGAATACAAGAGTTTGCAGTGGAGCCTAGGCGACTTGGCGGCGGGGAAAAGCGTGGTCGTGACGGCGCGGGTGCGCGTCGCAGATTTGACGCCATCCGTGCCCGCGACCCCCGCTTCTGCCACTCCTCCGCCGCCATCACCTCAAGGAGGCCAAAAATGAGCCGTCCATGAGCCGCAAAACACATTTTTAGGATTCTTGGGGTGTTGAGAACTCGACGGATACGTCGGGTTTAAGACGCCCCGAGTGCGTTCAGCAGCACCAGTGGTTTCTTGTTTTAACAATCTTTCAAGTTTTTCAAGTATTTTAACCAAGGAGATTCTCATGAGTACCATGACTCTTAGCGCAAAAGGAGGGGGAGATTTCTTCCGCTTGCGCTTCTGGGCCGGGGCACTTCTCATGCTCGGCATGTTTCTGATGCTCGGTGTGGGACAGGCTAGCGCCGCGCCATTAGCAGGTACGTCGATCGGTAACCAGGCTTCGGCCACGTATACCGATTTCACCAACGTATCCCGCATCACGGTGTCGAATCTGGTTTCGACAGTGGTACAGCCGGTGGGCAGCGCAACGCTCACCTTGTCGCAGACCAAGGTGGGCGCCCCCGGGCAGCCGATCGCGTTCTCGCACACCATCACCAACAACGGCAACGCGCCGGACACTTTCCCGATCAGCGCCACCGCGCCGACCGGTGCCTTGTCCGTGACCCCGCTGTTCTACATCGACGCCAATTGCGACGGCGTAGCCGACAACTCCACCAGCATCACTTCGGTGGGGCCAATTGCCGCCGGCGCCCAGGCCTGTTTCGTGGCTCAGGGTACGCTCAACTCAAGCGGCGCGACCAGCACCTTCAACGTTGTAACCGGGGTCTCGAGCCTGGCTGTTGCGGCCCTGACCAACACCGATACGGTGAGCATCTCCAACGCCGGCGTGATCAACATCAGCAAGTCGATCAGCAGCGCGACCGGTGCCGCCGGCGCCACCCCGGTGACCTACACCCTGACCTACCGCAACACCGGCACCCAGCCGGTGTTCGGCCTGGTGATCGCCGACGCCCTGCAATCGGGCGTGGCATTTGCCGCTGCGCCGAACATCAAGCTCAATGGCGCCGCGGCAACGGCCTCGGGCGCGGTGATCGGCTCCACGCCCAACCGGTACAACATCGCCATCTCGACCGACCAGCGCAAGATCGTTGCCGTCCTCGAGCGGGTCGACCCCAATACCCAGGGCACGCTGACCTTCGACACCACGCAGAATGGCCCCGGCCCGATCAACAATAACCAGGCGGATTTCTGCTACCTGGACGGCTCTTCCGGGGCCAGCCCGTATGTTCCGGGCACGCCTCCGGGCACCATCCAGCCGACCGTGGCCGCCAACGCCACCGTCGCCAACGCCTGCACCACGATTATCGGTACCGGCGCCAGCGGCAACGGCTCCGGCGTCCTGACGGCTGCCGGCACTGCGGCGGGCACCTACGTCACCACCGTGCTCGACCCCAACGTGGTCAGCGCCACGGCCACCAACCCGAACACCACGAACACGGTGCCGTTCTACATCCAGACCACTGCCGGTGCGATTGGCAGCCTGATCATGAACAACGGCTTCGCCGGCGGCGCGGGCGGCAATGGCGTGGCGGGCACCGGTCTGCCAGTAGATGGCAACAACCCGGTCGCGGTGGCCACGGCAACCGGCAACGACATCAACGCGGTTGCCGCGGCGGCACAAGGCACAGTGGTGACCTTCGGCAACTGGGTGTGGAACACCGGCGCGGTATCCGATGCCTTCAACGTCACTGCACCGGCCAATAACTTCCCGGCCGGCACTTCGTTCCTGTTCTTCCGTGCCGACGGCAATACGCCGCTGACCGACTCGGACGGCGACGGCGTGGTCGACACCGGTCCGATCGGCGGCACCAGCAGCGGCACCTGCCAAAGCGGCTCCCCGAACGGGACGGCTTCTGCCGCCACCCCCTGCGGTTACCGGGTGATGGTGCGCGCGATCCTGCCGCCTACGGCTTTCGGCGGTCCGTTCGACGTCGTGATCCAGGCCAAATCGAGCCTGACCCCGTCTGCCGTCAACAGCGTGGCGGACCGCTTGACCGTGATCTCCGGCTCGCAGGTGGACCTGCGCAACTACCGCAGCACCACCACCGTGATCACCGGCGGCGGCAACAATACGCCGGCGGCAGGTTGCGCGTTCCAGGATCTGGCCCCGTCGCAAGGGACTTGCTCCACCTTCTCGACCACCTTGACCGGCGGCACGGGTCAGACGGCGGCGGGTGAAGCATCACCGGTAGAGGCGATAGGCGCCAATCCGGGAGCCCAGGTCAAGTTCAAGCTCGATGTGTACAACATGGGTCCGGTGGCCGACAGTTTCGACCTGTCCTACAACGGCACCAGCGGTGCGTACACGACCGCTGCGGCGTTCACCACGCCGCAGAGCCTGCCGTCCGGGTTCCAGGTCCGCTTCTTCTTCGACACGGCGCCTTTCGACTGCTCGACGGTCAATACCGTATCCGGCCAGCAGATCAGCAACACCGGCGTCATTCAGCCGAGTACGACGGTGCCCAAGGCGATCTGCGCGGTGGTCGATATTCCGAGCAACGCGGTCGGCGCGGTGCATGACCTGTACTTCCGCGTCCTCTCGCCCACCACCTGGGTCAGCGGCAATTTCACGACGTCCTCGGCCGACGTGATCCGCGACCGCCTGTACATCAACACTACCCGTTCGGTCACCATCACGCCGAACAACGCCGGTCAGATTTTCCCCGGTGGCTCGATCTCCTACTGCCACACGGTGACCAACACCGGTAACGTACCGGAGACCGGGGTGACTATCGGCGGCGCGGTCAACAGCCTGTCCGGCGCGACGCCTGCGTGGCCTGGGACCGCCACCTACTACCTGGATGGCGACCACAACTGCCAGCTCAGCGTTGCCGAATCGGCGGCGGGTCTTGCGATTGGCGCTGGCGGCACCAGCATCGCCACCCTGAACATCGGGGCGGGAGCTTCGGTGAACTACATCGTGGTGGTGCAGGCACCGACCGGCGCGACGGCGGGCCAGACCAACGTGACCACCCTGACGGTCACGCCCACCGGCACCATCGGCGGGGTTACCGCGCCGGCGGCGGTGAGCGCCACCGATAGCACCACGGTGGTGATCGGTCAGGTCTCGCTGGTCAAGTCGCAACTGGTGGACACGACCTGCACGAATGCGAACTTCGGCGCGGGCACTGCACCGGCCGGCTTCTTGCAGACGCAGCAGAACGTCAACCCGGGTCAGTGCATCATCTATCAGGTGGTGGCGACCAACATCGGTACGCAGAGCGTGTCGCTGGTGAAGATATTCGACACCACGCCGCCCAACACCACCTGCCTGGGCACGCCGTACGCGTTCAACGGCGCCGCCGTGCTCGGTGTCAACACCAGCCCGGCTGCATCTGCCTGCGTGCTGGCGACGACCGCGACGGCCAGCTTTGACACGACGGCAATCTCGCTGGCGCCGGCGTCGACGGCCACCTTGTACTTCCGCGTCAGGGTCAATCCGTAAGCCGGTTTGCCGGGCGTCCGCTGCAGCAATGCGGATGCCCGGCACTCCCTTGCGGACACTTTAAGCATCACGCGGCCATGAACTCCAGGCAATCGCTCAGGGATTCCATGGCCGCTTTTTCCCCAGCGCGTTGGCTCGCCAGCGCATTGCGGAAAGACAGCAGCAAGGCGGATGGGGAATGGTCCCCGCGCCCAATCAGGAAACAGCACTTGGACCTGCGGTCGACCAGTTGCCAAACCAAGCCTCTCGCCGCTCTGCGGCGCGCGGCCGGCTTGGCTTTGGGCGCGCTGCTCGGGTTGCTGTGCCTGTCGATGTTGCTGGCCGGCGCCGCGCGCGCTGCCACGCCACCGGCAGGCACCATCATCAGCAGCACCGCGACCATTTCCTACACCCTCTCCACCGGCCAGACGGTCAGCAACGCGCCTTCCAACACTGTGACTGCGATTGTCGGCCAGATCGCGGCCCTGAATCTCACCAGTTCGCAGACCAAACTATCGGCCACCAACACGCAACTGACCTATAGCCATACAGTCACCAATACCGGCAACGGCCCGGACCGCTTTGTCCTGTCCGTGAATAATCCGGACCCGGGCTGTGCGGGCCTGGGCTGCAGTTTCTCCTTTTCGTCCGCCCTGCTGGCGGCCGACGTGACGCCGCAAGACGGTATTGCTGACGGGCCCGGGGCAACCACTCTGACCACGCCGTTGCTGGCGCAAGGCCAGAGTTACACTTTCGTGGTGTCGGTTCAAGTGCCGGCCACCGTGACGCCCCTGCAACTGGCGGCCGTACAGATTAGCGCGGTCGGCGACCCGGCAACGGCGGCCGCCGGTGGTTTTACCGCCGCCGCCGCGCAGACCAATACCGACCAGGCAAAAATCGGTAGCGGTGCCGTGGTCAACACCACCAAGGCGTTCTCGGTGACCAACGGCAGTTCGCCGGGGTCGGGCAATGTCACCGTCACCATCACTTACACCAATACGACCGCGCTGGCGGCGGCCAACGTGCATATCCAGGACTGGATCGGCCAGTCCACTTCGGGCAGCTTGCCGACTTTCGATACAACCGGGATGCGCTATGTGGCCGGATCGGCGCGCTGGAGCGGCTGCAACGCCGGTGCGGTGGCGCTCACCGATGCGGCCGACGGCAACGAGGCCGCCTGCCAGACCGCGCCGGTGCAGCGCATCAACTACCAGTACAGCCAATCAGGCGGCACCACCGGCATCGGCAGCATAGACGCGGTGATCGACACCCTGCCTGCGCATACCTCCGGCACTCTGACTTTCGACGTGCAGGTGATCGGCGGACTGGCGGCGGGAACGGCACAGACCACCAATCGCGGGCGCGTCCTGTATTGCGACGTCGGGACCTGCGCCGGTTCGACCAACCAGGGCATAGACACCAATCCGGCGCAGTATTCGGTGCTCGCGACTTCCGGTTTCGACCTGACCATCGTCAAGACCCTCGCCAGCCCGCTGTCGGGCCGGTTGTCGATCAGCAATCCGGGCGACTTCGTCCTCCAGGTCAACAACGTCGGGACCCAGCCCAGCACCGGCACCATCACCGTGACCGACACCCTGCCGGGCGGCCTGGATGTGACGGGGATAGTCGCGCCGGGCTGGACGTGCGCCCAGACCGGCGTCTACACCTCCGGCAACAACAGCGGCGGCGGCGTGAAAGTGATCTGTACCAGCGGCACATCGGTGGCCGCCGCCAGCGGCACGCCCGGGCAGGCCACGCCGATCCGGATCACCGTGGTGCCGCGCCTGGTGCCCGGTGTGCTTGCCGTGCCCGCCGGTTCCGCCACCACGACCCTGACCAATACGGCGACGGTGCAGAACGCCAGCGAGCCTGCCGCCAATACCGGCAACAACTCGGGTTTTGTGCAGGTGCCGGTGGGCGTGGGCGCCGCGGTCCACGGCCGGGTCTGGCTCGATATCCCAACTACCGCCGGCGGGCTGCCGAACCGTACTTATGATGCCGGCATCGACCGGCCGCTGGCCAACTGGAAGGTTGAGGTCATCGACCCCTCCGACCTGACCCGCGTCATCAAGTTCACAACCACCAGTTCAGCCAGCGCCACACTTGGGCAGTACGACATCACCGACT
>Ga0302322_100001639_pt1 | contig 18495 bp, 20 predicted proteins | sample Fen_T0_2_FD_203757 | JGI IMG/M metagenome (GOLD analysis project Ga0302322, IMG submission 203757) | Peat permafrost microbial communities from Stordalen Mire near Abisko, Sweden - Fen_T0_2 | ecosystem: Environmental > Terrestrial > Soil > Wetlands > Permafrost | place: Sweden: Abisko... | reverse complement strand
TGGCTGTTCAAGAGCCTGTCCGACCTCACCCTCATATTGCACTTCTCTTTCCTCTGTCTTTTGCTGGGGGGACTCGCGCTTTCCCTGGTCTGGAACGCCTGGGGCCACCTTGGTCGGTCAACCACCGCGCGTGCGGCTTCCAACCGGGTCGTCGCAGGGCTCCCCATGGTCACCACCTACGTGATCAACCTGGGAATCCCGCCGCTGTTGTTCGCGCAGGTCCTCTACGGGCGGGCCCTCTACACGAGCTCCGTGCTGATCGGAGCTTGGTGGATCTCGGTGGTATTTGCAGTCATGGCGGCCTACGCCGTGCTGTACCGCATCGCGTACCTGGCGCGCGCCGACAAGGTCTGGTGGGGATGGGGATTGCTTTCCCTGCCCCTTTTCGCCACGGTGGGTCGGTTGTTTTCCGCCAACATGACGTTGATGATCAAGCCCGATCGCTGGGCCGCCCTCTACGCGGCGGATTCCCATGGGACCACCTTTCCCAACGATCCCTCGGCCTGGGCGCGGTGGGCCGTGGTCATGCTCTCCGCCTTGGCCCTGGGGGGACTCTGCACCTCCCTCTGGTCCTTGGGGAAGGCTCCGAGTGCGGAAGTCCGCGTCTTTCTGCGCACCTGGAGCGGGATCGCCGTCGTGATCTTTTCCCCCGCATTGGCGATGGCAGGGTGGCTCGCCTGGCAGCTGCAGCCGGAACCCGTCCGCCTCGCCCTGGCGGCTTCCCCACTGGCACATTGCTTGGCCGCCGGCTGGCTTGTCGCTCTGTCCATTTCAGCCCTCTGCGGCCTGGGGGTGCTTCTGTCCCGTCATTCCCGTTCCTGGTTCCTGCCCGTGGCCTCGGCCCTGCCCGCGGTGGGAGCCTTGGCCTGTTTCGTTCTCGTGCGCGACCAAGTCCGCGACATCGCCCTTTCCGGATTCGGTTTCGACGTCTGGAAGTCTCCCGTCCACACCAACTGGTCCGTGGTGGTCCTTTTCCTGTTCGCGCTGGTGGCCGGACTCGCGATCCTGGGTTGGATCGGGTCCGTGCTGCGATCCGCCAAGTCCCTGGAGTCCACACATGTCTGAGAACCTTCCTCCCGAGGCCGACGACCCTGGTCGCCGCGACTTCCTGAAGTTCGCCGCCGCCGGAGTGCTGGGTGCCGCCTACGCGGGGCTTGTGGGGTATCCCGTGTACCGGTACCTGGCATCGCCCGTGGAGAAGGCCGCGGCCGAAGGCGAGGTCAAGGAAGTCGTGCTGGACGACGCCCTCAAGACCCCCAAGAACGCCGCGCTCATGTTCAAGTTTGGACAGAAACCGTCCATGCTGATCCACCACGAAGACGACACCTGGACCGCGCTCTCGGCCGTGTGCACCCACCTGGGTTGCACCGTCGGGTACGAGCCCGACAAGAAGATCATCTTCTGTCCCTGCCATGGCGGGACCTACGACCCCAACAGCGGGGCGAACCTGGGTGGCCCTCCCCCCAAGCCGTTGGTGGAATACAAGGTGCAGGTCAGCGAGGGCAAGATCGTGGTGCGCCGTGGATAGCCGCGTCGGAAACTGGCTGGACGAACGGCTCGGGCTCTCCGCGATCATCGAGCTCGCCACCCACAAGCGGGTGCCGGAGCACAAGCACTCCTTCTGGTACTACTGGGGTGGGATCACCCTGTTCTTCTTCACCGTGATGTGCTTCACTGGCGTGTTGCTCCTGCTCTACTACCGCCCAGGCAACGAAGCCTACGAGTCGGTGCGCCAGATCACCTACGACATCCAGTTCGGGTGGCTCATCCGCTCCACGCATTCGTGGTCGGCCAACCTGATGATCGGGTCGGCCTTCGTGCACATGTTCTCCACCTACTTCCTCAAATCCTACCGACGCCCCCGCGAATTCCTCTGGTTCTCGGGCCTGGCTCTGCTCTTGTTGGGGATGGTCTTCGGGTTCTCCGGATATCTCCTGCCCATGGACGACCTCGCCTACTTCGCGACCAAGGTGGGACTCGGCATCCCCGCGGTGGTCCCGGTGGTGGGACCCTGGATCTCCGATCTTGTCCGCGGCGGCCCGGAGATCAGCGCCTTCACGGTCTCGCGGTTCTTCGCCTTGCATGTGGTGGTTCTGCCCGCGCTCTTCATCCCGGTGCTGATGCTCCATCTCGCACTGGTCCAGAAGCACGGCATGTCGTCGCCGGAATCCGAGCTCGAGAAGCCGGAGCACAAGCGCAAGACCATCCCCTTCTTCCCCAACTTCGCGATGAAGGACCTGGCCGTTTGGCTCATCGCCCTCAACGTCCTGGCGTTCTTGGCCGCCATGTTCCCCTGGTCGCTGGGACCGGCGGCGGACTCGCTCAAACCCGCGCCCATGGACATCCACCCCGAGTGGTACTTCATGAGCAGCTTCGAGGTGCTCAAGCTCTTCGGCAAATGGTTCCCCGGCGAGTTCGGCGAGTTCGCGGGATTGGGCCTCTTCAACGTGGGGCTGGTGCTGTGGGTGCTGGTTCCCTTCTTCGATCCCGAGCGCCGCGCGGGCGCCTGGGCGCGCCGGGCCACCTGGTTTGGCCTGGTCGTGGTCGCTGTCCTCCTTGTCACCACCATCTGGGGCTACGCGGTTTTGCCCGCGGCGGCCCATTGAGGGGAGAGCCATGAACTACCCCGTTTGGGATGTGCCGTTCCTGGGATCCGGTTGGACCATCGGAATCATCGCGATCATCCATGTCCTCATCTCGCATTTCGCCGTGGGAGGTGGACTCTTCCTGCCCATGGCGGAGGCCAAGGCCGTTCGAGAAGGCCGACTCGACTGGTTCCCCGCCCTCGAGGGCTTCTCCAAGTTCTTCCTGGTCCTGACCGGCGTGTTCGGGGCCATGACAGGAGTTGGCATCTGGTTCTCCATCGGACTGGCCAGCCCCGAGGGCACCAGCACGCTCATCCACAACTTCGTGTTCGGATGGGCGATCGAATGGGTGGTGTTCCTGGTGGAGCTCTCGCTCGCCGCCGCCTACTACTACACCTGGAACCGGGTCCCCCAAAAGACACATCTGCGCCTGGGTTGGGCCTACGCCGCCTCGTCCTGGATGACCTTGGTGATCATCAACGGAATTCTCTCCTTCAAGCTGACTCCCGGCGCCTGGCTCGCCCACGCCGGATCCGGAACCGAGCCGGATTACTTCTTCCAGGCCTTCCTCAACCCCGGATATTTCCCGAGCCTGGGACTGCGCACCCTCGCGTGCCTTTCCCTCGCGGGCATCTGGGCCATGGTGTACTTCGCGGGAATCGACGGCGACGAGGAAGGGCCGCTCAAGGAAAGGCTGGTGCGCTGGTGCGCACGCTGGATCGTGCCCGCCTACGTGCTCATGCCCGTCTTCTTCGCGTGGTACATGTACACGGTTCCCGCCGACCACCGTGCCCTGTTGAGCCTGGGTGTCTCCACCATCGGACCGGGAGCCTTCACGAACGTCACCCGCATGTCGCTGATCACGATGATGACCTCGGCGACCATCGCGGGCGTGGTCTTCTTCTTCGCCTGGTTGAATCCACGAGCTCTTTCCCGCAACCAGGCATTGAGCGTCCTGTTCCTGGCGCTGATGGCCACGGCGTCAACGGAAAGCGTCCGGGAATTCCTTCGCAAACCCTTCGTGGTCAACGGTTACCTCTACTCCAACGGCGTCCACGTGAAGGATGTCCCACGCTACAACGAAACCGGCTATTTGGCCGCCTCGCCTTGGGTTTCCAAGGAGACCATGGCCACGGCATCGACGCTCCCGTCTCCGGAACTGGGCCAGCGGATGTTCGAAGGACAATGCCTGTCGTGCCACACCTTGGACGGGTACCGATCTTTGCGCAGGCTCTTGGAAGGCCGCGACGGCAAGTCCATCGGGAACGTGCTGACCATGCTCCACGAGCACAAGCCGGAATCCCCCTACGACAAATTCATGCCCCCCCTGGTGGGAACCCAGGTGGAGATCGAAGCGCTGCGCCAGTACTTGGACCGCACCGTGAACGGGAAGCTCACGAGTCCCGTCGCCGTGTTCGCGCCACCGGCTTCCGCGGCCGCGGCCGACTCCTCGAAACCCAAGGGCTGAATTCCTAGGTTCCTGGGATGCGCAAACTCGTCCTTGTCCTGAGCCTCCTGATCTCGGCCATCCTTCTGCCCTCCTGTCGGGACTCCCGGGAGGTCCAGTCCGCAGCGGCAGTCGGAGCTCCGTCGAAATCCGACACCCTCCTCGTACTCAAACCCACGCCCGAGCAACTGGCCAAGGCGGTTGCGGCGCACAACGTCCATTGCCCCACCGATGGAGAAAAGATCGGGTCCATGGGGCCGGCCATCCCGGTGATCTACAAAGGACGCACCGTCCTCCTCTGTTGCCCCAACTGCCCCAAGGAATTCGCCGCCGACCCCGACAAGTATCTGGCCGTGGCGCTGGCCGACACGGTGCAGGAGAAGTAAGGTCGGGGGTTTACCTGTTTTCGAGAGCGACGCGCACAAACTCCAGAAGATCGTCCATAGGTCCTTCGAAGAGGGATTCGACGAGATCCATGTCGAGTTTTTCGTATTCGTGGATGGCGAGATTCCGAAATCCCACCATGCGCGACATCCGGTCCGACAGATCCTGGGAGATTTTTCCCGACCGGCCCAGCATTTCGAACGCCTGAGCGGACCAGGCGGGAACACCGAGCTGGTGGAGCCGAACCAGGTGGTTCGCCAGATCGATCGCGCTCTCGCAGGCCCGGAAAAGGTTCAGAAGGCTGGCGTCCTGGTGCGTGAAGTCCGTTCCGAAGTCTTCACCGGCCTTCGCCCGTTCCTCCCGCGCTCTGTGGACACAGCGCCGGATGGTCGAGGTCTTCTGCAGCAGGACGTCGTCGATCTCGCGGGTCATGCGACCATTCCGAAATCGGCCAGAATGTGTTTGCGGCTTTCATTCAGGTTCTGGTATTCCGTCAAAGCCTCCATCTCGAACTTCGCCAATTCGGCGGAATCCGTCGCGAAGATCGGTCGGCCATGGCGAAGGACTTCCGCCTTGAGGACCGGGGATGCCCTCCGGAGGTCGACCAGATCCGTCGGGGCTCCCAGCAGATTCGCCGCGAAAATGGAGGTGGACCGGAGATCGGCAGGGAGGAATCCGGTCCCGAGAACACCGATGTCCCAATCGCTGTCCGGCCTTGCGGAAGCGGTGGCCCTGGAGCCGAACAGATAGATCGCACGGAGGCCGGGATGCCTGTCTCTCAGCAGGGAGACCACGTTGGTGAGTGGGTCGGCGCGCATTCCCATAAGTTTACACTCCGATGGGACGTGGAGTTGCGCTAGCCCAGGTAACGCTCCCGCAGGTGCGAAAGGAAGTCGGACGCCGACGGATTCCGTCCGGTCGCCTGGCGCACCAGGTCGGAGGTCTCCAGCAGATGGCCCCTGGAATGGACGTTGGCGCGAAGCCAGTCGAGCAGTGTTTTGCGGTCGGCGGTCGCGCCCTGGTCGGCCGCGGCTCGGAAGAACTGGGCGGAGAGCAGGTTTCCCAGGGTGTAGGTGGGGAAGTACCCGAACAGGCCCGCGCTCCAATGCACGTCCTGGAGCACGCCTTCGCCGTCGTGGGAAGGCGCCACACCCAGCACTTCGCGGTAGGAATCGTTCCATGCCGCAGGCAGGTCGGCCACGGAAAGGTCTCCGGCCACCAGGGCTCGTTCCAGGCGAAAGCGCACCAGCACGTGGAGGTTGTAGGTGACCTCGTCGGATTCCGTCCGGATCAGGGTCGGTCGCACGAGCCGCGCGTGTGCGGTCCAGTCCTCCACGCGCACGTCCGCCAACGCGGGGAGGTCGGCCTGGACCAGGGCCCAGTGCTCTTGCCAGAATCCGTCCGACCTCCCCACCAGGTTTTCCCACAGGCGCGACTGGCTCTCGTGGACGGACATGGAGCAGTAGGCGCCCAGCGGGGTTCCCGCCAGTTCCTCCGGGAGGCCCTGCTCGTAGAGGGCGTGTCCGGTCTCGTGGAGCGTGGAGAATACCGATCCGGAAAGCTCGGTCTCGTCCACGCGTGTGGTGATTCGGCTGTCGCCTGAATGGATGGTCTCGGAGAAGGGATGCGCGGAAAGGTCCAGGCGGCCCCGCCCGAAATCGTAGCCCAGGGACCTGGCCAGCTCCCGGCAGACATGGAGCTGCCGCCCTTTGGGGAAGGGACCGCGCAGCCCTCGCACAAGGGCGAGTCGCTCTCGCGATGGCGCTTGGCGCTCGTGGATCTCGCGGGCCAGCGTGGGCAGTTCGCGCTCCAGCTCCCCGAAGAGTGTGGACCAGTCCTCGGTGCGCATCAGGGGCTCGTAGTCGGAAAGGAGCCCGTCGTAGGAGGTCCCTCCGGCCGGCGCCAGGAGTGCGCCCTCCTCGCGCTTGAGGGCCACCACTTCCTCCAAGTGCGGACGAAAAAGCGCGAAATCCCGCTCGGAGCGCGCCTTGGACCAGACCTGCTGCGCGAGGCTCGTGGCTTTGGCCAGGCGCTCGACCAAGACCGCTGGAATCTTGGAGGCCCTGTCCAGGTCGCGCCGAACGAGTTCCAACTGGCGGACCCGGTCGGGCGTCTGGGCCTGGGCCGCCGCGAACTCCAGCAGCTCGCGCAAGTGAGGCGAGGTGGCGCGCTGGTGGGAGAGGCCCGCGAGGGTGGACAGAACATCGGCGCGAGCGGATTGACCGCCGGTGGGCATTCCCGTCTCCTGGTCCCACTGCAGCAGCCGACTGGCAGCGAGCAGGTGATCGGATTCCTTGAGATACGCGATCAAACGTTCGTATGACATGGTGGAAAAAGGTGCAAACCTCGACTGTCAAGACAGCAGAAAGTTGGCGGGAATGGCCCAAATCCCGGAATCCGGAACCAGCCGTCGAAACGCCGCATCATCACTCACCACGAGAGCGGCCAGGACCGGTTTGTCGAGGAGCGCGGCCAGGTCCGAGAGATGCCGAGCATCGCCAGGGGCCACATGGCTAGACGACTTGCATTCGATCGCGATGTAGCCGTCCGACCGTTCCAGCAGAAGGTCGACTTCGCGTCCATCCGCCGTGCGCAGGTGCCAGGCATCCACCGGCAAGCGACTGGTCCGGATCGCTTTCCAGAACTCGGCGACCACGGCCGTCTCGAATTCCGCGCCATCCACCTCACCGGTTTTGCGGAGGACGGCTCGGCGCACCCCCGCGTCCAGGATGTGGAGTTTGGGGGCTTTCACCAGGCGCTTTTCCCGGTTGCGAAACCATGGGGGCAGAAGGATCGCGTGGTAGCCCGCTTCCAGGTGGGACATCCAAGTGCGGGCGGACGGAGCGGAGATCCCCGCTTCGCGTGCGAGGTCGCTCCAGTTGGCCAATTGCGCGGTCCGCAGGCAGGCCATGCGCAAAAGGCGCACGAAGGGTTCCAGGTGGTCCAATTTCGCCACGTCGGCCAGGTCCTTCTGCAGGTAGGTGCGCACATAGTCCTCGCGCCATTGGCGCTTGTCGGAATCCGACCATTCCACGTCCGCCCACAAGGCAGGCATTCCACCTTCGGTCTTCATCTTGTCCCAGGCTGCGGATTCGACCGCGGTGGTGGGATTCAACCTGCGGAACGGGTCTTCCCAGGATGCCAGGACTCCGGACGGGGACTCGGCGGACAAAAGTTGGCCCAGTCGGCCCTTGCGCTCCGTCTTGGCGCGGTGGGAAACGATTTCCGACAGCATCAGAGGGAATAGTTCCAGGAGGGCGGCGCGTCCTGCCAGGCTTTCGCGGATTCCCTCGAGCACCAGGAGTTGGCTGGACCCGAGCAGGATGGCCCGAAACTCGGGATCGCGGTCATGGCAGGCCTTGAAGGTTTCGAAAAGGCTCGGCAGCTTCTGGACCTCGTCAAGAACGACCTTGCGATATCTCGAAAGCCAATCGTCGACAGAAAGATTCTCGAGGATCGGACGCGTGATCGGGTCGTCGAGATCGATATAAGACCAGTCCGGATTCATTTGGCGCACCAGAGTCGTCTTCCCGACTTGGCGCGCACCCGTCAGAGCAATGAGCCGTCCCCTTGGACCGATCAGAAGCTGCATGAACTCCTGTAAGGCCTGTCTTTGGATCATGGCGTAAAATTTAAAATCAAAAATTTAATTTTACGCGATTTTAAAAAATCCGAAGACCAGCCAAGCTTCCCTTGGCCCCTACTTCATCCGATCTTCTCGGGCCTTTCCATCTCGCTTGTGGCCCGCTTCGACCTTGGGGGCCTTGGATTCGTTCACCGCCATGGACAGGCCTGCGGCTTGGAAGGCGGCGGCATTGGCGGGGTTCTTGGGAGCCTCCTCCAGGATCCAGCGGTATTCCTTCCATCCCAACAGGCTCGCCTTGCGGGAAGCGATGTCGCGGGCGGCGTCCTGTTCGGCCGACAGTTGCGCGATTCGGTCGGGGTGGGTGCGCAGGGAGTCCTGGAATACGCTGTCCAGGATCTGGACCAGGGAATCCGCCTGGCGCCAGCGAGCGGCACGGTCGGCGGCCAGAAGACCGTCGGCGGGAGGTGTGAATTCCATGGGTTTGGGGGGCGGAGGCGGAGGAGGCGCGGCCTCTTCATCCTTCTTGCAACCCCAAAGACCCACAAGGACGAGGGCGATGGCGATCCGGTTGGCATTCACGTGGAGCTCCTTCCGCAGCCGCGATGGGCGGCGTCACTTCAGAGCAAGGGTAACCAATCCAGGGCCTCGGTGTCACCCTGCCCGTGATGCGGGTCCCGGCCGGGACACCTACCTTTTTCGGTTCCATGCGAATCCTTTCCGGCATCAAGCCCTCCGGGGAAATCCATTTCGGCAACTATCTGGGCATGCTCAAGCCCATGGTGGAAAGCCAGTCCCGCGGTGAGCTGCTCTGCTTCATCGCCAACCTCCACAGCCTCACTTCGGTGCTGGACGGCGTCCAGATGGCAGCCTGGACCCGCCAGATGGCCATCGACATCCTGGCCTTGGGCATCGATCCGGAAAAGAGCGTGTTCTGGATGCAGAGCGATCATCCCGAGATCACCGAGTTTTCGTGGTACCTGTCGAATTTCACGCCGGTGGGGTTGCTGGAGCGCATGCACGCCTACAAGGACGCCATCTCCAACGGCAAGAGTCCCAACGCCGGTCTTTTCACCTATCCCGTCCTGATGGCGGCCGACATCGTGGGCTACGGAGTCCACAAGGTGCCGGTGGGCCGCGACCAGAAGCAGCATGTGGAAGTGGCGCGCGACCTGGTCGACGCGATCAACCACCGGTACGGCGACATCCTGGTGAAGCCCGAGCCCGAGATCGGGGAGGACGTGGCCACCGTGCTGGGGTTGGATGGACAGAAGATGTCCAAGTCCTACGGGAACACCCTGGGCATCTTCGCCGACCCGGCCGAGGTCAAGAAGAAGATCATGGCGATCGCCACCGACAGCACTCCGATGGACGCTCCCAAGGACCCGGACTCCAATCCGGTCTTTTCGTGGTACCGGCACGTGGCGTCCGGCGAAGCCGCCGCCGAGATGGACCGGAAGCTCCGCGCGGGCGGATACGGCTGGGGCCACGCCAAGAAGGAACTCGTGCAGGCCTACCTGGACCATTTCGCCCCGTACCGGGAACGTCGCGACGCGATCGCGGAGGATCTGGACGGATTGAAGAAGATCATGGCCATGGGCGCCGAAAAGGCTCGCGCCATCCACAAACCAATTCTGGAAACCCTGCGCCGCGCCGTCGGCGTGCGGTATCTCTGAGAGGAAACCCGCCATGATGAGCTGGGACGACTACTGGAAGCAGTACAGCATCTCGAAGGCCGAGCGCTGGATGATCGAGGAACGCCATCGCAAGCTTTCCGGCTGGATCGATTCCCTGGGGGAAGGTCGGAAGAAGGTGGTGGAGATCGGCTGCGGCTTCGGATCCAACATCCGCAAGCTCCGCGACGAAAAGCCCGACATCGAGACCCATGCGTTGGACTTCTCCGAGATTTCGGTGGAACGTATCCGCGGAGCCGTGGACGAGGTCCATCGCGCCGACTGCCAAAACACAGGATTGCCGGAAGGCCATTTCGATTTCATCTATTCGTCCGGTCTCATGGAACATTTTCGCGACGAAGGCCCCTTCCTGCGGGAGATGTACCGGCTCCTGCGCCCGGGCGGTCTCATGGCCACCTTCGTGCCCGCCCGCTGGTCCCTGTGGCAGGTCTACCAGCTGATGCACCTGGGCAACTGGATCCATGGCTACGAGAAGGCCTACACGCGTGCATACCTGCGCAAGGTGGTGCGCCGCGAAGGGTTCGTGGTGGAGGAGGAATTCGGATTGGATCCCTTCTCCTTCAACGGCTTCGTGATGAAACTCGCCAAGACTTCCTTCGAACCGGCTTGGAAGAAATCCTTCCTGCCCTCCGGCTACACCGAGATCTGCGTCCTGACCCGCAAACCTTCCCTGTAGGGGCGCCCCTACAGGGAAGGACGGTTGATCATGACGACGGTTCGCGAAGGGTCTCCTCCAGGGCGCGGTCGAGGTCGGCGGATCCGAACGGTTTGGGGAGGAACACGCGCACGCCCAACTTCCTGACTTCCCCGAGGGTGGCGGAAGAGGAATGCCCCGAGGCGATCATCACGGGAAGCGCCGGATATTCCTCCTGGATCCTGCGGAGGACCTCCAGGCCGGGAACATCGGGCATGTCCAGGTCGAGGATCAGGACGTCGGGAAGGATTCCCGTGGCCAACTGGTCCCGCAGCGACTGGTAGTTGCCGTGGACATCCATGTGGTGGCCCAGTGCTCGGGCCATGGTGGCCACGACGTCCAGAACGTGGACATCGTCGTCGAGCGCCGCGATCCGCAGCTTCCGTCCGGAAAGGCGGGTCGAAACATCCAACGATGCGGCTTCGCACTCCGTCCCGGGAGGAGCCAGGGGGAAGGTCACGACGAATTCCGTCCCTTCTCCGGCTTCACTCGCCACCGAAATGGATCCTCCGTGGCGCTGGACGGTTCCCCAGACGCTTGCCAATCCCAGTCCAGTACCCCTGCCTCCGGATTTCGTCGTGAAAAACGGCTCGAACACATGGGGCAGGACGTCGCCCGGGATCCCCGCACCGGTGTCGGAAACGCGAAGTTCCAGGCAGTTCTCGGTCGATTGGGCCTCGCGGGTGGAAAATCGGAGCGAGCCCCCGTCGGGCATCGCGTCGCGGGCGTTGACGGCGAGGTTCAGCAGGGCCTGGTGGAGATGGCTTGCATCCCCAACGATCACGTCGCGCTCGGCTTGGAGGTCCAGGATCACCTGGATGCCCCGGGGAAGCGTGTGTTCCAGAAGGCCGGCGACCTCCCGGACAAGCTCGTGGAGGGAGAGTGGATGGGTATGCAGGCCCGAACGCCGTGCGAACGCCATCAACTGTCCTACGGTCTCGGAGGCCCGACGAGCGGCCTGTCCGCAGCGGCGGGCCAGATCCTGGTTCTTGGGATGGTCGGCCAGCTGGTGCTCCAGAACGGAGGCGTAACCGATGATCGCGGTGAGGACGTTGTTGAAATCGTGCGCCACGCCTCCTGCCAGACGTCCCAGGGATTCCAGTCGTTCGGCCTCGTCCAGACGTCGCGCCAGGTGCACTCGTTCCTTCTCGACCTTCCCGACCCGACGAAGCCCGGTCACCACGGAGCCGGCCAGGAGGATCAGTAGCGACCAGGCGATACCCAAGCCCCATGCCGCCCCGGATTGGGAAGGCGATAGCGGACTGCGAGCCTCGCGGGGAAGGAGACCCACCAAGGTCCATCCACGCCGCAGATCCGCGCGAAGGACCGACCAGCGTCGACCGTTCCAGCGAGCGAGGTCGCCGGTCATGTCGACCTCCAACGGATGGATGGAATCTCCGTACTGCCGCGATGCACGGATCCTTCGAATCGTCGAGTCCCGGGAATCCAGGGCGGCCAGGCGCCACGAATCGACGTTCGTTGCCAGGACGACCCCTTCCGGCGAAATCAGGGCCGACGGCTCGGTCAGCGACGTGAGCCAGAGGCTCTCGATCTCTTCGGCACGAAGCCTCGCCACCACGACGCCCGAAAATCGCCCACCGCGGAGCACGGGAGCCGAAGCGTAGATGCCGCGGCGGGACGTGAATGCCCCCAGGGCTCCGAAGAGATCCTCGCGTCCCTCGCGTCCTTCCCGGAAATAACGACGGAAGGACAGATTTTGTTTTGTCAGGTCCGATTCGCCGGAATTCTGGATTCGCAGCCGCACGGTCCCCGCGGTGTCCAGGAGGAATCCCAGATCGGCCCCTGCGATGCGCATCTCCCCACCCATCCTGGAGAGGAAGTCGCGCGAGGCTCCGGTATCCGCGGAACCGTCCTCGGGGGCGCGGTTTGCCAAGTCCCGAACCATCGTGGCCAATTCGTCCATGCCTTGCCACTGGATTCCTTCGGAGATTCCCCGAAGCCTGGAAAGCCGCTCCTGGCGGGCGTTTTCCGCCCGCACGAGATCCACGGCGTACAATCCCACCAGGATGCTGCCCAGGGATGCGACCACGGCCGTGGCGATCATTCCGTTTCGAATCGCCGATCTGCGCATATCCAAACCCTACCATTCCGCACCGGGTAGGCGGGAAGCGGACCCGTACCCTGTCCCACCAAACCTAACCCGCGCGGAGTATGTTTCCGGCGATATGTCCGATGTCGTGGAATCGTCCGCCGTCGTCCTCCTGTCCGGTGGATTGGACTCGGCCACCGTCCTGGCCTCCGCCTTGGCGGAAGGATGGTCCTGCCACACCCTCGCTTTCCGCTACGGCCAAAGGCATTCGGTGGAGCTGGCCGCCGCCGCGGACATCTCGCGCGCCATGGGCGCGGCCTCGCATCGCGTGCTGGACATCGATCTCTCCGCATTGGGCGGATCGTCCCTGACCGGCCACGGAGACATCCCCAAGGGTCGTTCGGAGCTGGAGATCGGCGGAGGGATCCCCACCACCTACGTTCCGGCCCGCAACACGGTCTTCCTCTCGCTGGGCCTGGCCTGGGCGGAGGTCCTGGGCGCGACGCGCATCTACATCGGAGTGAACGCGGTGGACTATTCGGGCTATCCGGATTGCCGACCTGAATTCGTCCGGGCCTTCGAGACCATGGCCAACCTCGCGACCCGCATCGGCGTCGAAGGGGGTGGGCTGAAGATCCTGGCTCCGCTGCAGAAACTGACCAAAGCGGAGATCGTGCTCCTGGGAACCAAGCTCGGGGTGGACTATTCCCTCACCCGTTCCTGCTACGACCCGGGTCCCGACGGAAGGCCGTGCCTGTCCTGCGACTCCTGCCAGCTTCGGATGGCCGGATTCCGTCAAGCGGGGATGGAAGATCCGCTCCTGGCGCTTTTCGGGATCCACTGAGGGCCCCCCCATTGGGCTACCGGGTCCAGGAGATCTTCCCCACCTTGCAGGGCGAAGGCGCGCAGGCCGGGCGCAGCGCCGTCTTCCTGCGCTTCGCCGGATGCAACCTCTGGGACGGGAATCCCCTCTCGCGGGAGAACGCGGCCTGCAGGTTCTGCGACACCGATTTCGTCTCTCTTTCCGGCGCTTTCGCAGGGGAGTACGCCGACGCGAGCGGTCTCGCCGAGGTCGTCTGGAGCCTGTGGACCGGATCCGGGGGGACGCCGTACGTCGTGTGCACCGGAGGGGAACCGTTGCTTCAACTGGATGTTCAGCTGCGGGCAGCCCTACGGGCCCGGGGATTCGAGATCGCCGTGGAGACCAACGGCACGGGAGAAGCTCCCGAAGGGATCGACTGGATCTGCGTGAGCCCCAAGACCGGGACGCGCTGGGTCCAGAAATCGGGAGACGAGATCAAGGTCGTCTGGCCGCAGGAGTTCGACCTCGAAGTCCTGGAAACGCTTCCCTTCCGCCATCGCTTCCTGCAGCCGAAGGACGATCCGGATCCCGAAACGAAAGCTCGGAACCGAGTCGCCACCATCGAAGCCTGCCGACGGCGGCCGGCCTGGAGGCTCTCCTTCCAGACGCACAAGGAGCTGGGAATTCCCTAAACGGGGCAGAATTAACTATCGCAGGCACTTCTTCCGCTCGTCCTGAGGAGGCGCTACCGGCGCCGTCTCGAAGGGCGGCGGAAGGAGGAGTATCCAGTGTTTTATACCGCCTGAGCGAGCTGACCGCAACCGGATCACCACCCACCCTTCGAGAGGCGAGGACAAGCCTCGCTCCTCAGGATGAGCGGTGGTTCAACGGCTTCCCAAGATTTCGCAAAAACCTCTACCGAGCCCCTAGCGCTTCGCGGAGTCGGCCTGGATCAGGTTGAACCTGGGGGATCCACGGGTGAGCAACCGGAAACCCGGACCCACACTCTCGATCCGGAAAGGGATGGTCCCCCCGACGGCTGCCCCTGGACGGCGTGCCAGGAAGTCGGCGAGGCAGTTTCCCGCCAAGGAATCCTTGCGCAAGTCCCAGACACGCACTTCGCTTCCGGCCAAGGTATCGCCATGGCCACGCGCCATGCGCGACCATTCGTACACGAGCGCCTGTTCTACTTCGGGAGCGTTGCAGGGAGGAACCGCCGAGCTGGCCAGGAGAGCGAACGCGAGATGGATCATGGTGATGGGGAAACTACTCGCTGGAGATCGCTGCCGTCAGGATGCACCTGGGCTCGAGGCGGCGATACCGGGTTCCAACAGGCGAAGTTCATCCACCAGCGCGGTCAGCGCCGGCATGGCACCGTGTTCGGCCAAGGTCTCGGCGAGGATCGAGAGTCCCGGCACCAGGAACTGGCCGAACCAGGGCAAGCCCTTGCGCCTGGACAGGAAGCCGTAGGCGCCCAAGGCCTGCATCACCCTCTGCAGCGCGGCATCGAGCAGATCCCTCCATGCCTGTTCCGCCGAGGACACGGGGACCAGTTCCATCCATTTTTGGAACAGGCGGCGTCTAAGGTCCATAGGGAGGGCCACGTAGGGATCCCACAGGAGCGAACCCAGGTCGTACCAGCTGCTTCCGGACCGTGCGCCTTGGTAGTCCACGAACCAGATTCCGTCGGGCCTCGAGAGGAGATTCTGGGACTGGAAGTCGCGGTGCATCAGCACCCTCGGATGCGCTTCCACCCGCAGCGCCAGGTGCGCGAGCTCGGAAAGGAGCGCGGGTTCGGCGAGCCGTTCGGGAGGCAGTCCGAACGACTCCTCGGCGCAGCGGCGGGCGAAGTAGCTGGACTCCCAGAGGAGCGGACCCAGATCGAAGACGCGATCCGAAAGTTCCCTGCACGCCGGGATGGCCCGGGTCCCCAGATCCTGCCAGGTCGCCAAGGCCTCCAGCGCGGGGAGGTAGACAGCTTCCAGTTTCGCCGCGTCCCCGTTTCCGGGAAAGCCGGCCGCGCGCGCCTGGGACAGGAGAAGCGTCGATCCGAGATCCTCCAGCACCACCAGACGGTTTTCGTCATCGGATCCGAAGATCCCAGGGACCTTGAGACCGGTCTCCCGCAAGTGGCGCGTGACGGACAGGAACCGATCGTAGTCCGCGTCTGCGGGATGGCTCTGCAGCAGGATGTGGGAGTCGGGGGCGGTCCCGATCCGCCAGTAGGTCCGACCCGATCCCGCGCTCCCGGCGACTTCCGCCCGCCACGGAATCGAATGACCCAGAGACGAGAGGATCCCTTCGATCTTGGTCGGGAGGGGAGGGAGAGTGGAGGAGATGGGAGATCGTTCGTTCACCATTCGATTCCGATGTCGCCGCCCGAGTTCCGCAGGATGTTCCGCACGGTCTCGCCGGCGCCCACGACCGCACCCGGCAACAGGATGGAATGTTCCACGACCGCGTTATCGCCTATGAATACACCGAGCTCCACCGCCGACCTCTCGTCGATGCGAGCGGAAACTGCTACTTGTGCGGAGGGGTCCATCCAGTTCGACAACCCGCGAACGGACATCTCCTCGCGCACGGTGCGCGCGAAGTCCTCCGGCAGGCCCAGGTCGCTCCACCGGCGGCCGGAGGGCGCCTCCCACACTCCGACCCGACGCTGCCCATCGAGCAGGTCGTGCCAGAGTTCCTTGACGCTCCAGGGGTGGTCGGGTCGTCCGCGCAGCACGGACCGGCGGTAGAACGCGATGCCGGAAAATGTCCGGGCGCGGCACCCCGGTCCCGGGGCCTCCGGGCCCCGCGGATGGCCCAGCACGCCCGCGAAATCCTCACCGCAAGCCACCACGGTGTTCACGCGGGGGCGATCCACCACCACGAGGGTCGCCTCCGCGCGGGAGCGGAGGTGTTGCTCCCACGGCTCCCGCAGGTCGATGTCGTGGACCAGATCCCCGTTGTGGACCAGCAGATGTTCGGAGACGAGCTCCCCGCGGGCTTCCAGTCGAGCCAGAGCGCCGCCCGTGTCCAGGAGGACCGGCTCCACCTGCACGTGGTCCAGCAAGCGGGCTTCCGCCCATGTCGAAATCTGGTCAGGCAGGTGGTGGGCGTTGGCGAGGCGCCGGACGGGCCGGAGAGGCTCGCAAGCCGCCAAGGCTCGGTCGGCCATGGTCGCGCCCGCGACGGGCAGGAGGGGCTTGGGGCAGGTGTCGGTGAGGGGTCGAAGGCGGTCGCCACGTCCGGCGCACAGGACCACGAGGTCCAACGGCATCAGGGGGCGAGCCGACGGACCAGTTGTTCCACGGCTTCGTCCATGCTCACGGGCAGGGCCACGTTGGGCAGGACGCCATGGGCGCGCAGGCGGTGGAAGAGTTCGGCGGCCGGCGGAAGGGCGAGCCCCGCTTCCTGGAGCACATCGGGTTTTTCGAGGATGTGGGCGGGTGTGCCCTCGGCGATGATCTCTCCCTGGTCCAGGACCAGGACACGATCGCACAGTTGGATGGCGGGCTCCAGGAGATGGCTGGAAAAGACGACACCCAGACCACGGCGCGACAGTTCGCGCAGGATCCGTCCCACCACCCGGACTCCGGCCGCGTCGAGGTCGGCCAAGGGATCGTCCATCAGGACCACGCGAGGCTTCCCGATCAGGCTCGAGGCCAACGCGATGCGGCGACGCTCGCCGACGGACATCTCGTCGAGGTACCAATGCCGGGAATCGCGCAAACGCACGACTTCCAAGGCTTGACCCACGCGGTGCGGAATCGCCGATCCGGAAAGGCCGGCCAGACGGCAGCCGCGGGCGAGTTCGTCCTCCACCGTGGGACCTATGAGCGCCTTTTCCGACTCGGTGCGGATGAAGGCGACCCACTCGTCGACCTTCTCGTCGGGAAGTTCCTCCAGGTCCACCTTGCCCAGCCGCACGTTGCCTTCGCCGGGTACCAGGAACCCCCCCAGGAGCTTCAGCAAACTGGTTTTCCCGGAGCCGTTGGCTCCCGTGACCAGCAAGACCTCACCGGATCGGACCTCGGCATCGAGTCCGAACACTGCGGTGTTGCCGGCATCGTAGGCGAAACCGACCTTTTCCATTCTGACCAGGACGCTGTCCTCGCTCATTGGATTTGTTCGCTCCCCCAGTGTAGAGACTCAGATGGTAAATTGGACTCATCCAACGCCGCAATCGCAAGGGGTGAATCGTCACGATCCTGGTCAAAGTGTGTGGAATCACCGATTTTGAAGGGGTCGACGCCTGCCTTGGCGTCGGTGTTGACCAAATCGGGCTGAATTTCGTGCCCTCCAGCCGACGGCACGTGGATCTCGAAACCGCGGTGAAGTTGGCCGATCGGATCGCTGGACGCATTCCCCTGGTCGGGGTTTTCATGGACCAGACCAAGGAAGAGATCGATCGGATTCTCCGGAAAGTACCGCTGGACGCGATCCAGCTCCATGGTCAGGAGTCTCCGGTATTTTGTTCGCGGATGGGACGCCCGGTCTGGAAGGTCTTTTCCGTCGGACGTGGCTGGGACCCGGCCGTGGTTCGCGCCTATTCCGCCGTCGCCGTCCACCTCTACGACTCCGCTTCTGCCGGCGGGAGCACGGGGGGCGGGACGGGTAAGACCTTCGATTGGAACCTGCTTCCGTCGCGTTCTTCCCTTCCCTGGTACTTGGCCGGGGGCCTGACGGTGGAGAACATCCCCAACGCCATCACACTGCATCGACCCGACGGACTGGATCTGAACAGCGGAGTGGAATCCGCGCCGGGGATCAAGGATCCGGCCAAGCTGGAAGCCGTCATGGAGATCATTTCCGCCTGGAGGACGCAAGCCGTCGTCGTGGGACTTCCCGGAAGGCCCGAAGAAGGCTGGTCGGTGGGTGGGGAGATGTGGCCCTGCTGGAAGGTCGCGACCACGCGTGAATCGCCCGAGGTTGAAATTCGGGGGTTGTTGGATCTTTTGGAGATCCACGACCATCTGGTCCTGGACCTCAGCGCCCGAACGGGGGAGTCCCAGCAGATGGCGATCGAGGCGATGCATTGGCAGATGACCGCCCGGGAGAATGGGCGTCACCTGAAGTTCAAGTTCAGCGAGGAAATGGTGGAAGCCATGGTCCGCAGTTCTCTCGGCGGCCTCCTCGAATTAGTCGACTGATGGAGCCTGGATTTCCCGCTGGGCGGCCGTCCTGGGTGAACCTGCGCGGATGCCTTGGACACTCATCCGATGTGCGGAACCCATTGAAACTGATCCTGGTTCTTGCCGCGGGATT
>Ga0302322_100001638_pt1 | contig 18497 bp, 20 predicted proteins | sample Fen_T0_2_FD_203757 | JGI IMG/M metagenome (GOLD analysis project Ga0302322, IMG submission 203757) | Peat permafrost microbial communities from Stordalen Mire near Abisko, Sweden - Fen_T0_2 | ecosystem: Environmental > Terrestrial > Soil > Wetlands > Permafrost | place: Sweden: Abisko... | reverse complement strand
AATGCTCAGCGACCTGAACATGGGCCACGACCATCGCCGCGCGGCCGACCTGATGCGCAGCGGCAGCATCGTGGTGGAGGCGCTGAGCTACATCCGCGGCCGCAGCATCGCCAACCAGTTCATGATCATTGACGAGGCGCAGAACCTGACCCCGCTGGAGGCCAAGACCATCATCACCCGCGTTGGCGCCGGCACCAAAATTGTGTTCACCGGCGACCCGTATCAAATTGACAATCCCTATGTGGACTCCTCGTCCAACGGGTTCAACTACATCATCAGCCGGTTCCGGGACCAGCCCATCGCGGCGCACATCGAATTGCAAAAGGGCGAACGCTCCGAGTTGGCCGAGCTGGCCGCAAATATCCTGTGAAACAAACCGCTGTTCCACATCAACTTCGGCAGGAAGGCTGGCAGCCAAAAGCTGAATATACTTGCGCTAATGGCGCGAAGAGTGGACAATATACGCAAGTAGTTTTTAAACTAGGTTTGGTAGATTCTAAAGCAATGCAATTATGATTTCAAACGAACGTCCATCTCCCTACGGTCGGCGACCCTATCCAGGCCAAGGTTACGGCCAGCCCTACGGTGGTCACGGCCAAAGCTATGGCAATCCTCAATACCCACCGCAGCCCCGCCCGCCGGTTAACGAAGACACCCTCAAGACTGCCGAAGTGCAGATCGAACGTAAGTTCTTCGTTTTTACTCTGAAAGAGAATCCTCGCGGCCGTTTCCTGCGCATCACGGAAGATGTGGGTGGCCGTCGCGATACGATTATCATTCCCTCCACCGGTCTCGCTGATTTTAAAAAATTGGTCGATGAAATGGTCAAGGCGGCGGATGAGATCCCTCCGAAGACCCCAAACTCATAAACAATACAAATTAAACCATTTAAAAACGATTACGGCACCGGCAACGGTGCCGTTTTTTGCGTCGATAACGAATTCGGGGCTTAAATAAAACTTTAGATTTGGGGAGAAATGGCCGATAGCACAAGCGTGCTACGCGTCAAATCAGAAAAACTGGAACCCGGCATGATCGTGGCCCGCGATGTGAAGAATATCGACGGAACACTGCTGGTTCCAGCCGGTTGCACACTAAGCGAACGCCAGATCGACATTTTGCAGGCCTGGGGCGTCAGTGAGGTGGAAGTAGAAGCCAGCCAGGAACTTACCAAGAGCCATGATCCCCTGGCACAATTGCCTCCGGAAACGCTCGCTAAAATGACGGAGGATTTGCGCAACCGGTTTTGGAAGCCGGATGAATTTGGCCCGGTGCCGGCGGAAATCTTTAAGCTCATGCTGCTTCGGAAAGTGCGGAACTTCCTCAATCCACCAATCAAATGAATCCGCCGACCATCAAGGCCATGGTGCAAGCCGTGCCGCGCAGCCTCGGTTCCTACGGCCCGGTTTTGCTTGAAATCGAAGCGGCGCTGCAATCGCCTCAATGCAATTTAAGCACCATCGGCGACGCCATCCAAAAAGACCCCGACCTCACCGCCCGCCTGCTGCGGCTGGCAAACAGCCCTTTTTTTGGCTTTGCCAACCGTCTGAGCACGGTCGCTGAAGCCGTGAGCCTCCTGGGCATCCAGCAAATTCAAGACATGATCACCGCGTCCAGCGTGCTCGATCAATTCAAAGGCGTGCCTGATGAGCTGGTCAATAAAGACTCGTTCTGGCGGCACAGCCTGGCCGTCGGCATCGCCGCCCGCCTGCTCGCCATGGAACGGCGGCTGCCCAAGCCGGATAAATTTTTTGTGGCGGGACTGTTGCACGATGTGGGCCGCCTGGTGCTCATGTCCCAGGCCGCCGAGGCCGCCCAAGCCGTTTTTGCCCTCTACCAAAGCGAGCGCATGTTGCTGCGCGATGCGGAAATGAAAGTCCTTGGCTACGACCACCAGCAGATCGCCGCCGAACTGCTGCAAAGCTGGAGCTACCCGCCAACGCTCGTGCAAGCGGTTGCCTACCATCACAATCCCAACGCCAGCGTGGCCAAGCTGGATGCGTCCGTGGTGCATATTGCCGACCACCTGGTCTGCGCCATGGCCCTGGGCAGCTCCGGCGAACAGTTTATTCCACCGCTGGATGAAAAAGCTTGGAACGCACTTGGCCTGGACCCGGCTTCGCTGACCCGCCTCACCGAGTCGATTGACGAACAAATCCACGCCGTCGAAGACGCGTTTCTCAAGAAAGATGACGGAGGCAAAAAGTGAGTGAGGCGTTCGATTCGGTCTACCCGGATTTCCTGCGTTCCGGCCTCGCCAAACTGAACCAGTTGGATGCGCAACGCGAACTGCCCGCGCTGTTTGCCGCGCTGGAACATTTCCGCCGCGATCTCCATGCGCAGGACAGCGTGCGCGGCATCCTCAACGTCAGCCAGGGCTATGTGGCCGGCTTGAATTTGTTCAGCAAAACCGGCTTCTGGACGGTAAACGGCGGCGATTTCAGTTTTGAACTCTCCCTGGCCGGCAACGAGGCCGACGGGGTGGTGCTGCAAAAGATCGTCGACGGCCAGATCAAAGCCGGCCGCTTTGCCTTTGCGTTGCGCCAGAGCACCCCCACCTTTTTCCTCCTGGGCAATGAAACCGACCCCGACCGGGGCGTACTGCACTCCCTCGCCATTTCCAGCCATGTCGTCGGCATGTTTTGCGGCCTGCTGCGCCGCGACCTCGCCCCGGCCCAGGAAATCGCCTTCAGCGTGCTCTCCCTGCTGCTCGGGGCGTGCGCCGATGCCCTCGCCACCCTGCGCAAAACCCGGCAACTGGCCAGCCAGATCGAAACCCTCCATGAACTGCTCCCCGTCTGCGCCTGGTGCAAAAAAGTCCGCAACGACAGCGGTTACTGGGATCAGATCGAAAAATACATCACCTCCCATTCCCGGACCAAGATCACGCACGGCATCTGCCCGGAATGCCAGGACAAATTCCTGAAAATCCCATCCCGCTGATCACCAGTCCTTTAACGGCCGCCGGTTGTTGCGCGGTTTGTTGTCCGGTTTCAACTGGAGGAGCTGTTCGTTCCCCTTCTGGGCATCCAGCAAACGTTTGGCCTCATCCGGCGTCATTTCATGCGCCGTCGCCGGCTGCTCGTCGCCCTTCGCCTGCTCCTCCTTCTTCTTCTGCTCGTTCTTTTGCTCCGCCGCGCTCTTTTGCTGCTCCGGCTGCTTTTTATCCTCGTCCTTTTTTTGCTCCGCTTGCTTCTGCTGTTCTTCTTTCTGATCCGGCTGATTCTTCTGGCTGTCCCCTTTCTGCTGCTGCTGCGACTTGTCTTGTTTTTGCTGCGACTGATCCTGTTTGTCCTGCTGCTGTTGTTGTTGCTGCTGCTGGCTTTGCTGCTTGAGCAGTTCCTCCAACCGCTTCAGCTTCTCGTCCTGGGGATATAATTTCCGCCCCATCTCCACAATTTCCTTCGCCTGCGGAAGGCTGTTGGAAATGTAAAACTGCGCGCCGCTGTTGAAAAAATCATCGGCGGGGGCCAGTTGCGCGCGGACCGGCTGCCACGCGAGCAGCAACAGGCTAAGGCTGATGAGGAGTCGCAATGTCATCGATGTCCTTTATTTTTTTGGTGTATTCCTCAAATTGCTTTTCCGCAATCTTATATTTCTGGGTCAGCTCCTGCATGATGCCCAGCGCCGTGTGAAATTCCGCGCGCTGCACCGCCACGTCGGCACTGCGTTTACCCCGGAGCAGGGCGGCCTTGATCTGGCGGATATATTCGGCCGCCCCTTGGGCGTACTTCAGATTGAAGCCGGCGTCCACATCGTTGGTGTTGAGCATCACCGCGCGTTCATAAATTTTGGCGGCCGCCTCAAACCCCTGCTCTAAACCGTCCAAATCTTTTGCCTGCTTCGCCATTTGGAATTGCACATTGCCGAGGTTGTAATAGGCGTGCTGCTGCAATTTCAAATCCGGCGAGAGCGTCACTTGCTGAAACAACTGCTGCGCCAGGACAAAATTCGTTCCCCGATACGCGGCGTCGCCCGCGTTAAACACCAGCCGCAGATCATTTGTCTGCACCTCCGCCAGCTTCGTGTATTCGGCCAGCGCATTCGTGAAATTGCCCGCCTGATAGTCATGCAGCGCCGTGACCGGCGACGCCAGCGCCCGCCCGCCAGCCAGCCCGACCAATAGCACCACGAGCACGCCCGGCCCGCCGGCAAGTTTGGGGGAAACCTTCGCCGCCGCCAGCCTCGCCCGGCGCTCCGGCAAAATAATTTCCGTCAGTAACAGCAAAATTGCCAGCGCCAGCGGCCACTGAAATTGCTCGTGATAACGGCGCACCAGCTTCTCTTTGTTTTCCGACTTCGGCAGCGGCTCCAGCCCCTGGGTGTAAAGCGTGTTGATCGTGTCCGCGCCGCGCAACGGCTGGTAAAATCCGCCCGTGGCCTCCGCCACCTGTCGCAGCAACGCCTCGTTCAACCGGGATTTCACCACCTGTCCTTTTTCATCGCGCACGTAATCGGAATTGCCCTTTTCATCCGGCACCTGCACCAGCGTGCCCTCGGCCGAGCCGATGCCGATCGTGAAAATTTTCAATCCTTCCTTCGCCGCACTCTGCGCGGCTTCCAGCGCCCCTTCGTCGTTGTCCTCGCCGTCGGAAATGAGCACCAGCGCCTGGTGATGCCCCTTTTCCTTGAACGCCGTCAACGCGGTCTTGATCGCCTCCGCCAGCGCCGTGCCGCCTTGCGGAATCGACCGCACATCCAGCGCCTGCACGCTCTGCTGGAAGGCCGTGTTGTCAATCGTCAGGGGACACGACAGAAACGCGTCGCCCGCGAACGCCACCAGGCCCAGGCGGTCCGTGCCCGCCTTTTGCATCAGCTCCAGTGCCGCCAGCTTGGCGCGCGCGAGCCGGTTCGGCGCAATATCCGTCGCCAGCATGGATTTCGAGGTGTCCACCGCCACGACGATGTCCAGTCCGCGCTGCTCCACCTCCTGCAAATCAAATCCACGCTGCGGCCGGGCGAGCGTGAGGATCAATAACAACCCTGCCGCCGCCACGAGCGCGAACCGCACTTTCCGCCGCACCGGCGAAACCCCCGCCGTCAGCGTGGCCAGCAGGCGCGCCTCGACAAATTGCGTCAGCAACCGCTGTCGTGTGCGCTCCGCCCACCAGAAAAACAGCACCAGCGCCGGGGGCGCCACCAGCAGCAGCCAGAGCAGGTTGGGATGCTCGAATCTCATAAATGCATTGCCGGTTGGGAACCGCCATGCTTCGGCGCCTCAATCAGCCGGATCTTGCTAAGGATTGCGCGGAGAATCATGGGGTGTTTGCCGATCGTCGGCCGAATTTGTTTCTTCATGGCAGCCTCCGCAGCACGGTTTGTCCGAGCGCCAGCTCCAGCAGCAGCACCAGCAACCCGCCCGTCACCAGCCACGGGAACAATTCCTTGTACTCGGTGTATTTGTTGATCGTGGCCTCGGTCTTCTCCAGCTTGTCAATTTCCGCGTAAATTTGCCGGAACTTCTCCGCATTGTCCGCCCGGTAATAGCGGCCGCCCGTCTTGTCCGCGATCTTTTGCAGCGTGTCCTCGTCAATATCCACCGCCACCATCTGATAAACTTTGCGGCCAAACATGTCCCGTGCCGGCATCGGTGCCTGGCCGCGCAGACCAATACCGACGGTGTAAACCTTCACCTTCATCGCCGCCGCCGCTTCCGCCGCCACCAGGGGATCCAGCTTGCCGGCGTTGTTTTGTCCATCCGTCATCAGGATCACGATTTTGCTTTTCGCCTTCAGATCGCGCAGCCGGTTCACCGCCGTGCCCAGACCGTCGCCAATGGCGGTCGAATTCTGGTCAATGGCCCCGATCTCCAGCCGGTCCAGGTTCTCGTGCAGAAAATCATGATCCAGCGTCAGCGGCGTGCCGATGTAGGCCTGCGACGCAAACAGCACCAGCCCGATCCGGTCGTTGGGACGCTGGTCAATAAAGCCTTTCAACACCGAACGCGCCATGTCGAACCGGTTCACCCGCTCGCCCCGCACCTCGAAGTCCTCCGAAATCATGCTGCCGGATAAATCCAGCGCCGCCACGATGTCCACGCCGCTGGCCTTTACCTGCGTGGTGCTTTTCATCAGGCGCGGCTGCGCCAGCGCCCCCAGCAGGACCGCCAGCGCCAGCCAGCGCAGCGCCAGGAGCACCGCTCCGGCGCGCGAACGTTTCGCCCCGGCGAGCCCCGCGACCAGCTTCACCGAGGAATACACAAACGCCGGCGACGATCCGCGCCGGCCCTTCAGCCAGGCGGCCACCGGCAGCAACAGCAACAGCAACAATAAAAATGGATGGGCGAACGTCATTTGGCGTCTGGTATCGGGGCCGTGGGCACGAGGATTTCCGGGCGCGGCGCGGTTTCCTCAACCAGCTTCACCGCCGCGCTGTGCAGCCCGCGCAGTTCGTTTTCCCCCGGTTCATATTTGGCAAACTTGACCAGGTCGCAGCTTTCCAGAAACTGGCCGAGGCTTTCCTTTTGCTTCGCCACCAGCAGATTCGTGCTGCTTAACTCGCGCAAAAACTCCTCCGTCGTCCGTTCCGGCGCCCGGAAATTAAACCGCTCCTCCAGATACGCGCGCGCCGCATCCGACACCGCAATGACGAAGGGCTTCGGCTGGGCGATGAGCGCCAGCGCCTCCGCCAGCTTCTGCTGCGCGCGGACATGCGCCGGCACCGGCACCGGCCCGGGCTGGCTGGCCTTCCGTTTCTGCCACCATTTCCAAAGCCCGAACAAAATCACCGCCACCACCAGCGCGCCCAGACTCCACCACAGCCATTCCCAGCCGGTGGCGATCTCCACCGGCGGCTTGATGTCGCGGATGTCGCTGGCCTCCTGGGCCGCCGTTGCTGGCAGGGTTGTATTGGTGATCATCCGCGGGCCCTCCGTTTTTCACGCGTCTCGAAAAACTTGCCCAGCGCCGCCCCGTAGGCCTGGTCGGTGCGCAACTGGATGGAATCAATCCCCGACGAGCGAAATTGCCGCGCCAGTTCGCCCAGCTGCTTTTGCTGCCGCTGCGCAAACGCCTCCCGCCCGCCGGCGCTGGCGGTGTTCAACTCCACCACCTCGCCCGTCTCGGCGTCTTCCAGCACCAGGCGGCCCAGGGCGGGCAGTTCCAGTTCAAAGCGGTCCGTGATTTGCACCGCCACCACGTCGTGCTTGCGGTTCGCCATGCGCAGCGCCGTCTGCACGGCCTTGGGCAGCGGGCCGGACGCCCCCGCTTCCGGCGTGATGAAATCCGACACCACCACCGTCACCGCCTTGTGCGATTGCACGCGCATGAAAAAATCCAGCGCCGCCTTCAAATCCGTCCCGCGCCGCTTCGGCTCGAAGAACAGCACTTCGCGAATGACCCGCAGCACATGGCTCCGTCCCTTGCGCGGCGGAATGAACTTCTCCACCTCGTCGCTGAAAAGAATGAGCCCCACCTTGTCGTTGTTGCGGATGGCGGAGAAGGCCAGCACCGAGGCGATCTCGGCGGCCAGTTCGCGCTTGGACTGGTCGCGCGAGCCGAACAGGCCCGACCCGCTCACATCCACCACCAGCATCAGCGTGAGCTCGCGTTCCTCCACAAATTTCTTGATGAACGGATGGTTCATCCGCGCCGTGACGTTCCAGTCGATCGCGCGCACGTCGTCGCCGGGCTGGTATTCGCGCACCTCGTCGAAATTCATCCCCTGTCCCTTGAAGACCGAATGATACTGACCCGCGAGCGTCTCCGTCACGATGCGGTTCGTGCGCAGCTCGATCTGCCGGATTTTTTTGAGAATTTCGCGCGGGATCATGCGGAAATGGTGGTTGGCAACCGGCTAATTTTCAATTGCGCGGCCCGGCCGACGGAGTAAATTGACAGCATGAGTTCGGAAATGGTTTTCAAAGAAGCCCGCGCCCTGCCTCTCGCGGAACAGATCGAACTGTGCCGCCAGCTCTGGACCGGCATCGTGGGTTCGCACGAACTCACGCCTGGCGAAGCCGAACTGATTGACCGCCGCCTCCAGGACCATCTGGAAAATCCCGACGACGTTGTTTCGTTGGCAGAAGTCAAAGCCAGGCTCGACGCGAAATATCGCAAATGAACCGTGTCGTCGTCCTTCGTCGCGCGGCGGAAAAGGAGTTTGGCGATGCCATCGCCTGGTATGAAGCCGGGCGCGCAGGCTTGGGACAGGGATTTCGCGCCGCCATCGAGGAATACTTCCAGCGCATCGCCGCCAATCCCGAATGGTTTCCCGCCGTCCGCGGCGAAGTCCGCCGCGCCGTTGTTCGCCGCTTTCCGTTTGTCATTCATTTTCTCATTGAAAAAGAACGCCTCGTGATTCTCTCCATTTTTCATACGAGCCGCCAACCGGAACAACTGAAATACCGGCATTGAACTTTGCACGATGCGGTTCGTGCGCAGCTCGATCTGCCGGATCTTGTTGAGAATTTCGCGCGGGATCATGGATAAATGATGAAACTGGAATGCCAAACGAAGCGTTCCTCTGCCACCCTGATTATAAATTTGGTGCGCAAAATGACGGCTTCATTTCTTCTTCTAAATTGTCATTGGCTCACGGCACCGGCAGTTCATCAAAAATCTTCTGGATGACAATTTCGCTCGTCTTTTCCTCGGCCTCCGCCTCGTAGGTGATGGCCACGCGGTGACGCAGCACGTCCATCCCGATGCTCTTCACATCCTGCGGCGTCACGTAGCCGCGGCCTTTCAGGAATGCGTACGCCTTCGCCGCCAGCGTCAACGCAATGGTCGCGCGCGGCGAGGCGCCGAGTTGGATGAAATCCTTCACCGCAATCTTGTAATGCTCCGGGTCGCGCGTGGCACAGACCAGATCCACAATGTAATCCTTCACCTTGTCGTCCACGTAAATGTCGTTGATGACCTCGCGGGCCTTGATGATTTGCGCCGGCGTAACCACCGCCGCACACGTGGGCGTGCCGCTGGTTTTCGCCATGACTTCCAGAATCTGCCGCTCCTCCGCGCGCGAGGGATAGCCGATCTTGAGCTTGAGCATGAACCGGTCAACCTGCGCTTCGGGCAGCGGATAGGTGCCTTCCTGCTCAATGGGGTTCTGCGTGGCCAGCACCAGGAACGGTTCTTCAAGCTTGTAGGTCTGGTCGCCGATGGTCACCTGCTTTTCCTGCATGGCTTCCAGCAGCGCGCTCTGCACCTTCGCCGGCGCGCGGTTGATTTCATCCGCCAGCACGAGGTTGGCGAAAACCGGCCCCTTGCGCGTGGTGAACCCGCCGGACTGCGGATTGTAAATCTGCGTGCCGATGACATCCGCCGGCAGCATGTCCGGCGTGAATTGCAGGCGCGAAAACTTCACATGCAGACAGTTCGCCATGGATTTCACCGCCAGCGTCTTCGCCAGCCCGGGCACGCCTTCCAGCAGCACGTGGCCGTTGGCCAGCAGGCCGATAACCAGCCGCTCCGTGAGATATTGCTGCCCGACAATGACCTTGCCGAGTTCGTTAAACAGCGGGTGCGTGAAGGCGCTCGCTTCCTTGACCGCTTCGTTGATCGCGTTGATTCCTGTGCTCATGTGTTTTCTAAAAATCGTTTTTTTGGCGGACGCAAATCTGACACCCCGTCCGCCGCTCTGTTCAAAAAAATTATGTCCCGGGGCGCGTCCCGGTGCTCACGCCCCCGGCAAAATGGCCACCTGCTTCACCGGCACCCAGCCGGTCCGGCCCTCGCTGCCTGCCACTTGGATCCACTCCCCGTGCCGGTCCAGCACGGACAGCTCCACGCCGTCGTGCAGGGTGAACGCGCTCTGCGCCTCGTCAAACGGACCGCTGCGCGCCGTCGTCTCGGCGGCCGTCACCACCGCAGTCTGCCGGTTAAAATGATCCACCGCCTGCACGCCCAGCACCACGATCGAAAGCCCGGTCAGCGTGACCAGAATCCGCGTGGGGGTTTTCAACGGCGGCCCCAGCGCCGGCCGGAGCTGCCGCACGGCAAACGTGCCCAGCGTTAGCCAGAACAGCACCGCCGTCAACCCCGCGCCCTCATTGAGCGTGAACGTCCCAAACCAGTTTTGCCAGAAGCTATCCTGGCTGGCCGCCCCCTGCACCCGGCCGCGCACGAAGGCCAGATTGGCCCGCAGCTCCGTTTCGCGCGGGGCCAGTTGCGCCGCCTGCCGGTATGCGGCAATCGCGCGTCCAAGGTGCCCGGACTTGAATTCCGCATTGCCCGCATTGAACAGCAGCACCGGCGACCGCACCCCGGTCTGGATGATTTTGTCGTAAGCCGTCGCCGCGTCGGCAAATTTCCCCTCCGCGTAAAGCTTGTTCGCCGCCGAAAAATCCATCCCCACCTCCGCCGCGAGCAGCCGGCCGGCGCAAGCCAGCGCAAAGCCAATGATCAAAAATCGTTTCACGCCTTCACCTCCTGAAGCCCGGCCAGCGCCTGGGCAAATTTCTCCGCCACCAGATTTAATTCGCTGCTGCCGCGCACCGGCGCATAGCGGGCTTGATTGCAGAGCTGGAACAGTTCGCGCAAGGCTTCGAGCGTCGCTTGGGGCGCGCTGCGCAGCCCGGCGTGCTCTTCAATCACATTTTCCGTGATGGCACCCGCCGGGCAATCCAGGCGCTCGCCCAACTGCTCCTGCAACAGCCGGAACAGCAGTGCGAAAAAGTCGTCGGACTCGTTTGCCGCCGCGTGCTTTTTCAAATCAACCAAACCATCGCGGACGAGCTGGGCCACCGCCCGCTGACGGCGCAACCGCGGGTTGTTCGCCAGGTTTTCCACCCGGCGGCGCCAGACAAACGCCGCCATGAAGGTCAGCACCGGCACCGCTTGGGCCGCCAGGAACCACGGGCGCGCCACCAGCGGCGGCGTGGCCGGCGCCAGCGCGTCCAGCTTTTCCTTGATCGGCAGAATATCCTGCGGCGGCTGGTTTTCCGTCGCCGCATTCTTGGCGACCGCCACCGGCGGCGAGGCGCCGGCCGCCTTGATCACCAGCGGCACCGCCGGGGCCGTCATCGTGTGATACTGGCCATCCTCGGGGTTGAAGAAAGAAAACGCCAGCGCCGGCAGTTCATGCACGTCGGCATTCAGCGGCGAGACGATCTGCTCAAACGTTTTGGTGCCCTGAAAACCAAACTGATCCGCCGTCTCCAGCTTGGTCGTGGGCGGAAAGGTCTTGAAATCACGCCACGCCTCCTGCGGCGGCAGCGTCAGGCCGTCGAACGCGCCCCGCCCCGAAATCTGCACATGCACCGTGATGGGATCGCCCACCGTCAGCTCCGTCGGACCCGCGCTCGCATTCATCGTGAAACTGCCGATGGCCCCCGTGAAATTCGCCGGCCGGTTTTGCGCCGGCAAAGCCCGCGACTCCACCCCCACCGGTTCCGTCGCCAGCATCACTTGCCGCTGCTCACCCTGGTTGAAAAACTGCCGGAACGGATCGTTGCCCTGGTTGCCCCCCGGCAGCACCACCACCACGCTGCCGGTAAACGGCCCGAGCGTGAGCGGCCCCGTCCGCACCGCCGTCAGCGGCAGCGCCAGCGGAATGATCGTATAAACCCGGTTGCCAATCTGCACCCGCCGCCGCTGGCCCTGAAGTTCCGTGGTCTTGCCGGGGCTGAAGCCGTCCGTGACCGCGCTGTTCAATTGAAAGTTGCCGAAATTCTGCACGTCATCGCGCAGGTAAAGCTCCAGTTGCGCCACCACTGGTTCGCCCACATAAACGTACGCTTTGTTTTTTGGAAACACCGCCTTCAAAAAAGCCGCTTCCTGCCCGGAACTCACCGCCGCCGCCGAGGGCGCCGCCGCCTTGGAAACGATCAATTTCAAGGGCGCCGTGCTCAGCCGCTGGCCGCCCACCTCCGCCGTCAGCGCGGGAATCGTGAATTCACCCGCCCGCTGGGCGTTCACCGTAAACGTCACCGTCACCGTGGAACTCATCGCGCCATTGATGTAGCTAAAATTCTGGGAATTGCCGGTTTGGGCGAATTGCAGCCCCGCCACCTGCGGCGTCGGCACGTTGCGGGCCGTGCCGCCCTCAAAAACCAGCGAAAGCGTCACCGGCTCGCCCAGCGTGATGCTGTCACGATCCAGCGCCGCCGTAAACGACGCCGCCCACACCGCGCCGTGCATCAGCACGGCCGCCGCCAGCACCCGCCAAAATTTTGTCATCAACCGCATGGTTTTAATACAGCTCTTCTGACCAACAGACACAAACGGGCGGAAAATGTTCAGGATTTTTCCCTCCGAGGGAAGCGAAAAAAGACGCCCCGGGCCGCTCAGGCCAGCCGCACTTCCGCCGATTTGCCATGCGCGCCCAGCCCCTCGAGCTCCGCAAACTTCTGCACCGCCTTCAGCGCCTTCTTCAGCGCCGGCCGGCTGTATTCCACCACGCTCGTCCGCCGCTGGAATTGATCCACCGTCAAACCGGCAAACGACGCCCCCGCCCCGTCCGTCGGCAGCACATGGCTCGGCCCGGCCACGTAATCGCCCAGCACCGTCGGCGACCAGTTGCCCAGGAAAATCGCCCCCGCCGTGATAATGCCGTCGCTCACCCGCCGCGCGTCCCGCATGATCACCTCGCAATGTTCCGGCGCGATCTGGTTCGCCAGCGCCACACCGTCCGCCACCGTTTTCACCTGGATCAGCCAGACATTGCGGTCCAGCACGCGCTGGATGAATTCGCGCCGCGGCAGCTTCGGCAGTTGCTTCGCAATTTCCTTTTCCACCGCCTTGAGAATTTTCGCCGATGGCGTCACCAGCCAGACCCGCTCGTGGCCCGAGCCGTGTTCCGCCTGCGCCAGCATGTCCGAAGCCGCAAATTTCGCATTGGCCGTGTCATCCGCCAGCACCAGCAAATCGCTCGGCCCGGCCAGCAGATCAATCGCCACGCGCCCGAAAAGCAGGCGCTTGGCCATGCTCACGTAGGCATTGCCCGGGCCGAAAATCTTCTGCACCCGCCCGATCGTCGCCGTGCCGTAAGCCATCGCCGCAATCGCCTGCGCACCGCCCACCCGGTAAATCTCCGTCGCGCCCGCCGCGCGGGCGGCAAAAAGGATGGCCGGATTGACGGCCCCATCCTTGCCACAAGGCGTCGTCACCACGATTTCCGAACAGCCCGCCACCTTGGCCAGCGTGATCGTCATCAGCGCCGTCGAAACCAGCGGCGCGGTTCCGCCCGGGATGTAAACCCCCACGCGCTTGAACGCATCAAATTTTTCGCCCACACTCGCGCCGTGGGAGTTGGTGCCCGCCCAGGCTTTGCGTTTGGACTTCTTGGCGAAACCCGCGATGTTCCGCTCCGCCTCCGTGACCGCCGCGCGCAGCGGTTCATCGGCCGCGATCGAGGCAGTGAACAATTCCGCCTGCGTCACGGCCAGTTGGTCCGCCGTGAGTTTCGCCCCGTCAAATTTTTCCGTCAGTTCCAGCACCGCTGCGTCCCCGCGCCCGGCCACCGCCTGGAGAATCGCCTTCGTGCGCTGCTCGATCTCGGCGTCGAACAGGCTGGAGTCCGCGGCCATCGCGCGCAGTTGGGCGGCAAAACCTTTGTCAGTATGACGGGCAATTTTCATCCGTGCAGTTTAGGGAAATTTTACCGCCAAGTCAAAACCCCCCGGCCGGCGCGTTTTTCCTGTCCCAAGGGATGGTGGCCGCCGGCCCGGGTAAACGGCACACCATCCCAACTGCGTAGGAATTGCGATCGTCCTGGGTGCCGGCGGGTTCCATCCTGCATCGGCCAACTGTCACCCAGCGTGCACTACTGGTCTCCCTCTCCGCCCCCAAGGGAGGAGAGGGCAGGGGAGGGCAATTGTTTTCCCTGCAACCAGTTCATGATCCGTCAACCGGTGCATTCAAAACGCCGAGGACCGGCACTTTCAGATGCATCAGCCGCCAGGCCGATCTGCCTTTTCCCACCCCAAACCTCCCCCGCCGCGCGAAAAAATTTGCTTCGCCTTTCGTCTATGTTTATCTGTGTCCCCCTGTGGCCAACCATAATCCCATCATCGCCGCGCTCGACGTGCCGTCGGCGGAACAAGCACTCCAACTCGCCGAATTGATCGCCCCCGCCGTGGGCGCCTTCAAGATCGGCAAGGAACTGTTCGTCGCCGCCGGCCCGGACATCGTCAAACGCGTCCGCGCCACCGGCGCCCGCGTCTTTCTCGACCTCAAATTTCACGACATCCCCAACACCGTCGCCAAGGCCGTCGCCTCCGCCGTGCGCCTCGATGTCCAGCTGCTCACCATTCACACCAGCGGCGGCGGCGAAATGATGCGCGCCGCCGAAAAATCCGCCCAGGACACCGCCCAAGCCCTCGGCCTGACTGCGCCGCTCGTGCTGGGCGTGACCGTGCTCACGAGTTCCAATAATGAAACCCTGGCCGAAATCGGCTGCGAGCCGGACACCGAGAAACAAGTCTCCCGCCTGGCCCAGCTCGCGGTGAAATCCGGCCTGCGCGGACTCGTCTGCTCCCCTTTGGAAATTGTCGCCCTGCGTAAAATTTTACCCGCGCACATTCAGCTCGTCACCCCCGGCATCCGCACCGGCGCGGAAAAGGCCGATGACCAGAAGCGCACCCTCACCCCGCGCGAAGCCGTCCAGGCCGGCGCGACCTGGCTCGTGGTGGGCCGCCCGATTTACGCCGCCGCCAATCCCCGCGCCGCCGCCGAAAGCATCTTGGCCTCGCTGGCTTAAGGAGTCAGGGTGCCAGGAATGACCCGGGTAAAACAACGCGCGTCCAGCACCTCGCTTTGACATCGGCCCGCCGCCACCTCGCCCAGGAGCGCCGATGTCTTCGTCGGCTTAACGGGTGGCCAGGCTGCGCCGACCAAAAATCACAAACCATCTCCCGCGCACCGCCAGGACCCCAACGTCTGATGTCCCCGCCTTGCAAGACGGGTGCCCCACGCGGCGTCCCACCGGATCACGTCTCACGTCTCACGAATCACCCCTGTTGTTCACCCCGGTATTTGCCCCCGCAGCATTCTCCCATTCGTCATTCTTTCGGCATTAGACATTCGTCATTCGTCATTCCCCCCGGGTCAGATGTACAGGTAAACATAAACCGAGAACGACACCGCCGCCGCGCCGGCCGCCGCCGCGATCGACCACAGGAAACTCTTCTTCCGCGCTGCCATCGAGAACGTCGAGATGATCACCGCCATTTGCGCCGCCAGCATCCCGAAGAAAAACTTGCCGCTGCGCCGGTGATGCCGTTCCGCCGTGAAATTGTTCTGGCGCACCTGTAATTCATAGATCCCCGCGATGGACTGGTTCAGGCGCGCCTCCGTCTCATAACGCGCCGCTGTATAGCGCAAACGGGCTGCGGAAAAACTGCGGAAAACCCCCTTGTCGCCTGCCATCAACACCTCGTCGAGCTTGTCCGAAGTTTTGTTGATCGGCTTGGTGGCGTTGTCAAACGCCAGCGCCGCCTCTTTGGCCGCGATCAGCGATTGCGCCAGCACCGCCGGCTCGATTTTTACCAGCATCGCCGTGATCTCCGGTTCCGGTTGCGAACTTTCCACCGCGTCCAGCGCCGCTTTCACCGGCGCGTCAAATGTCGCCGGCGTCGCGGGCGGCAGCTCATTTTTCGTGAAAGCCGCGAGGGTCACCGCATCGGCCCCCGTCAGGCTGGCGGGCGCGAGCGCCGGGATTTCCACCGTGGCCGCCAGCAGATCCATGGTGTTGTGTGCCACCGCACTGCGCAATTTCTTGGCCTGGTAATAACTCCATTGATCGCCGGCCTTCGACTGGAGCTGCGCCGCCAGCGACCGGTCGTATTGCGCCTTGGTCATCTCGCTCGAAGCCAGTCCGGCCAGCATCGTGGCGATCACCGTCATCACAATCGGCGTCACTGCGAGCACCTTGCCCCACTTGGTTTGTGGCAGGTCGTGTTTAAGTTCTTCGGGAATTTGAATTTTGCCGGCCATAAGCGTGCTTGGTTGCGTTCTCGATTACTTGCTCGATTACTTCTCTCTGGGCGCAGCTTACACCGGCCAAAGATTTCCGCCAGCCCGCAAAACGCCACGGCCGCACCCCCATGCCTCGCGGCCGCGCATTCTAAACCTTCGCCGGATGCAGATCGGCATTGATCTTCGTCAGCCCCTTGAGCAGCGCTTCCCAGTCGGCTTCGTTGGTTTCCCAGCCGGCGCTGAAACGCACCGAGCGCACCGCGTGCGCGGCCTTGAAACCCATCGCCGAAAGCACATGCGACGGTTCTTCCTTGCCGGTCGTGCAGGCGGAGCCGGTGCTGACCGCAAAGCCCGCCTTGTTCAGGCGGATGACCCATTGCAACTTACGGTCGCCGTCCGGCATCAGCGCGGAAACCGTGTTCCACAGGCGCGGCGAATTCGCCCCGACAATGGTCGTGCCGGGCAGGGCGCGGAGCAGTTCCCGCTCGAAATTATCCCGCCAGATGCCGCGCAAAAGATGCTGGCTGTGGGCAATCTGTTTCTCACGCACCGCCAGCGCCGCCATCATGGCCGCGATGATCGCCGTGTTTTCCGTGCCCGCCCGGCGGCCGCCCTCCTGCTTGCCGCCGTGCAGCAGCGGCGTCAGGGCGCTGCGATGCGGAATTTTGAGAAAACCCACGCCGCGCGGCCCGCCGAATTTGTGCGCCGCCCCGCTCACATAATCGCATTCCCCGAGCCCCTTCAACGGCATCTTCCCGATGAATTGCACGGCATCCGTGAAGAACGGCACCTTGTATTGCTGGCAGATCGCCCGCAGCTCGCGCCACGGCTGGATGACGCCGGTTTCGTTGTTCGCCGCCATCACCGCCACGAGGCCGGGCCGCGTGTCGGCAAGTTCGGCGGTGAACCAGTCCAGATCAATTAACCCGTCGCGCGTGACGGGGATGTGCCGGGCGCGCTTGCCAAAATAATGCTGTGAGGAATCGTACACGCAGGGATGCTCGATGGCGGAAAGCCAGATCTCCCCGGTCGCGCCCAGCTTCTTGGCAAAATGGTGGATGACCATGTTGTTCGCCTCGGTGGCGCCGCTGGTCCAGATGATGTCCAGCGGATGGCAGCCGAGCAGCGCCGCGAGCTGCTCGCGCGCTTCCGCCAGCGCGTTGGCCGCCTGCGCGCCAAACTGGTGCATGGACGAGGGATTGCCGCCGATCTTCTCGGTGACATTCAGCCACGCTTCGCGCGCCTCGCGCATCACCGGCGCCGTGGCGTTATAATCGAAGTAAATCATCGGTTCACAGCATACTTTTGGCGGCCCTGCTGGCGAGTTTTTTATCAGCCAGGCCGGGCGGCTGGTCGAACGGCTCAAGGCCCACAAATACTTCACCTGCCGCGTCAACGCGCAGGGCATGCTGGAATGGGCGGAAAAGCAGGCGGCCATTCAGCAGGAAGGCCAGCGGGACGGGTGGTATCTGCTGCACACCAACTGCCCGGTCACAACCTGCGCGAAAGAGCAGGTGCTGGGGCATTACCAGAACTTGCTGGACGTAGAGGCGGCCTTTTGCCAGTTGAAGCACTACTTGGAAGTGCGGCCGATCCACCCCTGGCGGCCGGACCGGGTGCGCAACCAAGTGCGGCTTTGCTTCCCCGCCCACTGGCTGAGCGCGCGGTTGGGGAAAGAATGGCAGGCCTGCGGGGAGCAGGGCGAACTCGTCGCCACCGTGCCGGACTGGGCTGTGTCGCCAGATAAAAACCACCGGTTTTACTGGCGTTTTTCAAAAGCTTCGGGGAAGTCAGGCTAGCCGAACAAATCCATCTGGGGTGTGGGGGCGAGTTGCTTGAGTTTCTCGCGGTCGTGCTGGCGGCGCGACTGGCGCACATTGCCTTCGGGGGTGAGCTCGGATTCTTCGAGGTTGCCAAGGATCTGCTTGGCACGTTCCAAAACTTCCTTTGGCACACCGGCGAGCCGCGCGACCTGGATGCCGTAGCTCTTGTCGGTGCCGCCGGCGATGATCTTGCGGAGGAAGACGATCTGGTCGTGCCATTCGCGCACGGCAACGTTGAAATTCTTGATGCGCGGCAAGCGCGCGGCGAGTTCGGTCAGCTCGTGGTAGTGCGTGGCAAACAGCGTCTTCGCGCCGACTTGATTGTGCAGGTGTTCGACGATGCTCCAGGCGAGGCTCAGGCCGTCGAAGGTGCTGGTGCCGCGGCCGATTTCATCAAGTACGATGAGGCTGCGCGCGGTGGCGTTGTTCAAGATATTCGCGGTCTCGGTCATCTCCACCATAAAGGTGGACTGGCCGCGCGACAGATCATCGCTGGCGCCGATGCGGGTGAAGATGCGGTCCACTAGGTCAATCCGCGCCTCGGCGGCGGGGACAAAGCTGCCGGTGTGGGCGAGCAGCGCGAGCAGGGCGACCTGCCGGATGTAGGTGGATTTACCGGCCATGTTCGGCCCGGTGATGAGGGCGATCTGGGGGTTTCTTTCTTCGGCGTTGGGCGGCGGGGTGGTGGAGGTGCTGCTGGCCAGGCCGGTGTCGTTCGGCACGAAGCGTTCCTCGACAAGCTGCTGTTCCAAGACCGGGTGGCGGCCGTCGCGGATGTGCAGGATGCCTTCATCGGCGACCTGCGGGCGGCAGAAAT